>Ga0187855_10001159_pt1 | contig 21448 bp, 19 predicted proteins | sample June2016WEW_8_10_2_FD_132969 | JGI IMG/M metagenome (GOLD analysis project Ga0187855, IMG submission 132969) | Peatland microbial communities from SPRUCE experiment site at the Marcell Experimental Forest, Minnesota, USA - June2016WEW_8_10 | ecosystem: Environmental > Terrestrial > Soil >...
TCCGAATCCTTCAGCGACAGATAGCAATGGCCGGAGGTATGGCGTTTGAAGCCCGAGACCTCGCCGCGCACCCGCACATGGTCGAAATCCGACTCGATCTGACGCTTAACCGCTTGGGAAAGCTCGGAAACCGAGTATTCCGGCAGATTCGGACGGGTCGAGTCGGCGGGGAGGTGGCTTTCCGGCATCGCGGGCTATGATACAAGAGCGCGGATCAAGGGAAAACGCCGGGAATCGGGCCCGGCGGGAGGGGCTGGGGCTTGAGGGTACTGGTCGTCGGTTCGGGCGGGCGCGAACACGCGCTGTGCTGGGCGATCTCCTCCTCGCCCTTGTGCGACGCGCTGTTCTGCGCCCCCGGCAATCCCGGCATCGCCGACGAGGCGGCCTGCGTCGATATCGCCGCCACCGACAATGACGGCATCCTCAAGCTGTGCAAGAAGGAGAAGATCGACTTCGTCGTGATCGGCCCCGAGACGCCGCTGGTCGGCGGGCTGGTCGACAAGCTGGAAGCCGCCGGGATCGCCGCCTTCGGGCCGACCGCCAAGGCCGCGGCGCTCGAAGGCTCCAAGGGCTTCGCCAAGGATCTCTGCGCCAAGTACGGCATCCCGTCGCCGGCCTATAAGAGGTTTTCCGACGCCGACGCCGCCAAGGACTACGTCCGAAAACACAAGGCGCCCATCGTCGTCAAGGCGGACGGGCTCGCCGCCGGCAAGGGCGTGACCGTGGCCGCGACCACGCGCCAGGCCATATCCGCGATCGACGCCGCCATGGTGGCGAAGAAATTCGGCGCCGCCGGAGCCGAAGTGGTGCTGGAGGATTGCCTCGAAGGCGAGGAGATCAGCTTCTTCGCGCTGGTCGACGGCAAGCACGCCCTCGCCTTGGCCTCGGCGCAGGACCACAAGCGCGTCGGCGACGGCGACACCGGCCCCAATACCGGCGGCATGGGCGCCTATTCGCCGGCGCCGGCGATGACGCCCGAACTCGAAGTCACGGTGATGGAAAAGATCATCCTGCCCACCATCCACGCCATGCGCGACGAGGGCAGACTATACAAGGGCGTGCTTTACGCCGGGCTGTTCCTGACCAAGCAAGGGCCGCAGCTGATCGAATACAATTGCCGCTTCGGCGATCCGGAATGCCAGGTGCTGCTGACGCGGCTCAAGAGCGACCTGCTGCCGGCGCTGATCGCGGCGCGCGACGGCGAGCTCGAGGATTTCGACCTGCGCTGGCGCGACGAGGCGGCGTTGTGCGTGGTGATGGCGGCCAAGGGCTATCCCGGCGCCACGGTGAAGGGCTCGGAAATCCGCAATCTCGAGGCCGCGGCCTCGGCCGATCCGGCGGTGAAGATATTCCATGCCGGCACCAAGCGCGTGGGCGAGAAGCTGGTCGCCGACGGCGGGCGCATCCTTGACGTGGTGGCGCGCGGCAAGAGCGTGCGCGAGGCGCAGAAGCGCGCCTATGCGGTGGTCGACAAGATCGACTGGCCGCAGGGCTTTTGCCGCCGCGACATCGGCTATCGCGCCATCGGCCGCAGGCGCGCCTCAGCGCCGGCTACTGAAAAAGCGCCGCAGTAGCTCGCCCGCCCGGCTTTCTTCGATGCCGCCGTAGATTTCCGGCCGGTGGTGGCAGGTGGGCTGTTGGAAGAATTTGGGCCCGTGCTCGACCGCGCCCATCTTGGGATCATAGGCGCCGAAATAGAGCCGGCGGATGCGCGCGAAGGAGATCGCCGCCGCGCACAAGGCGCAGGGCTCGAGCGTGACATAGAGATCGCAATCCTCGAGCCGCGCCGAGCCGCGCGCCTGGGCGGCCTGGCGCAGCACCAGGATTTCGGCATGGGCGGTGGGATCGGACAAGGCTTCGACCCGGTTGCCCGCTTTGGCCAAAAGCCCGCCCTTGGCGTCGACCAGCGCCGCGCCCACCGGCACCTCGCCGGATGCCCCGGCCGCCTCGGCCTCGGCCAAGGCGAGAGACATGGGAGATTGGGGTGATTGCGGCGATGCGGGCGCGGACATAGATTGCCAGCATGGCACAACCGGTCATCGGCCTCACCCTCGATCACGAACCGCCGGGGGGATATTCCAAGACCCACCCCTGGTACGCGCTCCGGGAGAATTACTGCGCGGCGGTGGTGGCCGCCGGGGGCTTGCCCGTGCTGTTGCCGCACGAACCCGCGCGAGCCAAGGATTATCTCGCGCTCCTCGACGGCATCATCGTCACCGGCGGCGCCTTCGACGTCGACCCGAAGCTGTTCGGCGCCAAGACCCGGCACGAAAGCGTTTCGACCAAGGACCGCCGCACCGAATTCGAGCTCGCCCTGTGCAAGGACGCGCTCAAGGCGGACAAGCCGGTGCTGGGCATTTGCGGCGGCGAGCAGCTGTTGAACGTGGCGCTGGGCGGCACGCTGATCCAGCACATACCCGACGAGGTCAAAGGCGCGCTGGAACACGAGCAACCCCATCCGCGCACCCGGCCCGGCCACAGCGTCGCCATAGCCAAGGACACGCTGCTCCACCGCATCACCGGGCGGCTTTCGCTCGAGGTCAACTCCGCGCATCACCAGGCGGTGAAGGACGTGGCGCCCGGGCTGGTGGTCGACGCGGTGGCGCCGGACGGCGTGATCGAGGGCATCGAGGACGCGAAGCGGCGCTTCTGCCTCGGCGTGCAGTGGCATCCCGAATATTTGCTGAGCGAAGGCGACCAGCGCATCTTTTCCGCCTTCATCGCGGCCGCGCGCCGCTGAAGCCGGCCCGATGCGCATCATCGCCGGGCGTTATCGCGGCAAGCGTCTCGCGGCCTTGGACGGAGCATCCATTCGCCCGACCGGCGCGCGGGCGCGCGAGGCCCTGTTCAACATCCTGGCGCACGGAAAATTCTCGCCCCGCCCGGTCTGCGAGGACGCCATCGTGCTCGACGCCTTCGCCGGCACCGGCGCCTTGGGGCTGGAGGCGCTGTCGCGCGGCGCGCGTTACGCGACATTCATGGAAAAGGACCGGCTGGCGCGCGCGGCCTTGACCGCGAATATCGAAGCCATGGGCGTCAAATCCGCGGCCGCGGTGCTGGCGGCGGATGCGCTGAAGCCGCCGCGATCTACCGCGCCCGCCTCATTGGCCTTTCTCGATCCGCCCTATGGCGAGGATTTGACCGGGGCGGCGCTCTCCGCGTTGGCCTCGGCCGGATGGCTCGCGCCCGGATGCCTCGCTGTGGCCGAGATAGCGGCCAAGCGGGGTTTCGTCGTGCCCGAGGGATTCGACCTGCTCGACGAGCGCCGCTACGGCGCGGCCAAGCTCCTGTTCCTGCGCCGCGCTATTTAGCGTTCGATCATCTTCCCTCGGTCCCGGCAGCCATGATATAGACCGGGCGGAATTTGCCCCGTTTCGCTGGTGAAACATGGAACAAACCGGACTGCCCGCGCCCTTTGCGCGCCGCGCGATGATGCTGATGCCGCCGCCGGTATTGCGTCACGGGATCAGGGTTCTGATGCGCCGCATGGAAAGGCGGCATCCGCGTCTGTTCGACAATCTGGCGCGTATGGAGGCGGCGACGATCCGCATCGAGCCGCTCGACCTGCCGCACCGGTTTCTGCTGCGCGTCGGCGAGGACCACCCCGGGCTGCAATGGCTCGATGAGGCGAACGCCCAGGCCCCGGCGACGGCGATGGTGAAGGGGAAATTGCAGGCGCTGCTCGACCTGCTCGAAGGGCGCAGCGACAGCGACGCGATGTTCTTCCGGCGCGACATCGTGATCGGCGGGGATACCTCCGTGGTCGTGGCCTTGCGCAACGCGCTGGATCGCGACCCGCTCGATCTGTTCGAGGACGTAACCTCGATATTCGGTTCGTTCGCCGCGCTGGCGCGCCGGGCGATCGTCGCGATCAACCGCGCCGCCGGCGGGGAAAACGCCGAGGAATTGCAGGAATGGCAGGCGCGGACCGGGCGCATGGAGACGGAATGCGGCGCCTTGCGCGAGGAGGTCAATGCCCTCAAGGCGCGCCTGGCCAAGCTCGAAGTCCGGCGCGCGAAGCAAGGCGAGGCCGCGGCGTGAGCGCGTCGCCCTCCTATCTCGAACTGGTCTGCCCGGCGGGGACGCCGACGGCCTTGCGGGCCGCCGTGGATGCGGGAGCCGACACCGTCTATTGCGGCTTCCGCAACGAGACCAACGCGCGCAATTATCCGGGACTGAATTTCGACGCTGGCGAGCTGGAAGACGGCATCGCCTACGCGCATGAGCGGGATTGCAAGGTGCTGGTGGCGATCAACACCTTTCCCCGCGCCGGGAACCTGAAATTGTGGCATGAGGCGGTGGATATCGCCGCCGATCTCGGCGCGGACGCCGGCATTCTGGCGGATATCGGCGTGCTCGATTACGCGACCCGCAAGCATCCCGGGCTGCGGCGGCATCTCTCGGTCCAGGCGGCCGCGTCCAATCCGGCCTCGATCGCGTTTTACCGGGACAATTTCGGCATCAAACGCCTGGTTTTGCCGCGCATCCTGGATGTCGGCGAAATCGCCGCGCTCATCCGCCAGATCGGCGTCGAGGCGGAAGTTTTCGCGTTCGGCAATCTCGGCACCATGGTCGAAGGACGTTGCTATCTGTCCTCCTACATCACCGGGCTGTCGCCGAGCTGCGACGGCACCTGCGCGCCCGCCAGCCACGTGACCTACAAGGAGCACGGCGACCAGTTGGTCTCCTGCCTCGGTGGGATGACGATCAACAGCTTCGACAAACTTGAGTCCGCCGCCTATCCGACGCCGTGCAAGGGGCGTTACGTCGCGCGCGGCGAGACCTCCTATCTGTTCGAGGAACCGTTCGGCCTGAACGTCATGGCGATCTTGCCTCAACTCAAGGCCGCGGGCGTGACGGCGCTGAAGATCGAGGGACGGCAGCGCAGCCGCGCCTATGTCGCGGAGGTCGTCGGCAAGTTCCGCCGGGCGCTCGATGCCCTGGCGCGCGGCGAGCAGCCCGCCGAGACCGAATCCGGGCTCAGCGCGATCATGGAAGGCGGCCGCGAAACCTTCGGCGCTTACAAGAAGGGCTGGCGGTGATGACGGGGAAAGCGGGGAAACGCGGCGCGAAGCCGCCGCAACGCCGGGAAAAGAGCCGGCTGACCCTGGGGCCGCTCCTCTATCACTGGCCGGCGGAAAAGCGGCGCGACTTCTATTTCCGCATCGCCGACGAAGCCGATATCGACGAGGTTTACCTGGGCGAGGTCGTCTGCTCCAAGCGCGAGCCCTTTTTCGAACCCTTTCTGTCCGAAACGGCCGAGCGGTTGCGCGCCGCCGGGAAACGGGTGGTTTATTCGACCTTCGCGCTCATCACCACCCCGCGGGAGCTCGATAGCGTCCGCGCCAAGAACGCCCCGGATGCGTTGATCGAGGTAAACGACATGGCGGCCGTCCAGGCGCTGGACGGCAAGCCCTTCGCAATCGGTCCGCTCATCAACGTATTCAACGAAGGCGCGCTCGATTTTCTCGCGCGCAAAGGCGCCGTCCGGCTGGTCACGCTGCCGGAGCTGTCGGCCGAATCCATCGGGATTCTCGCCAAGGCGGCGAAAGCGCGCGGCATCGAGGTCGAGGTCCCGGTTTTTGGGCGGCAGACCTTGTCCGTCTCGATGCGTTGCTACCACGCGCGTTCGCTCGGGCTGCACAAGGACAATTGCCAGTTCGTTTGCGAACGCGATCCGGACGGGTTGCCGGTCGGGACGTTGAGCGGTCAGGATATTCTCACGATCAACGGCGTGCAGACCATGTCGCACGGCTATCTCGCGCTGTTGAAGGATCTGGCGGGATTGCGGAAAATGGGCGTCGGCGCTTTCCGCCTGTCGCCCCAGGATACGGACATGGTGCGCGTGGCGGAAATCTATCGCGCCGCGCTCGACGGCAAGGACGATCCCGGCGCGTTGCTGGACGAACTGCGCGAAGAATTGCCGTCCACGCCCTTCATCAACGGCTATATGCGCGGCGGGCGGGGGCTGGACTGGGCGGAGTAACCGCTTCCGGCCGAGCCGTAGCCCCGATTCCATTCAAACCGAGAAGGCTCGCGCGCGCGGCCGCGCCGCTCATTGGCCGTAGGTCCCGACGCTTTCGGCGACCGAATCGGCGATGTGCTCCTTCGAGATGACGCCGATCACGCGATCCGCGCGCGGGACCGCCGCGTCGCCGCTGACGACCACGGCCATGTCGGCGTTTTGCCGCCACATCCGGTTGATCACGTCGAAGACGATGTCCTCGCCGCGGGCGATGGTGAAGTTGGCGCGCATGATGTCGCCGAGCGTGGCGCTGGCGCCCTCGAACCGGTAGCCCAGCGCGACGTTGACGCGCTGGACGCCGACGACCCGGTCGCCGCGGGAGACGACGACGTGCTGCATCTTCCCCGCCAGCTCCGGCCGCCGCAGGAATTCGCCGAAACTCGTTTCGGCGGGAAGCACGATGGCGTTGCGGTCCATCACATCGGCGGCGTTCCGGACCAGGAACATGTTGGCATGCAGCGCCTTGGGGATGAAATGGCCCCGGTCGACCAGCTTGATGGTGTAGATGTTCTCGCGCGACAGCATGCGGCGGATGCCGATGCTGATCGCGACCGCGACGATCATCGGCATGACGATGTTATAATCACGCGTCATCTCGAAGATCATGGTGACCGCCGTCATTGCGGCGCCGGTGCCGCCGCCGACCATCGCCGCCATGCCGACCGTCGCAAAGGTGGGAACGTCGATGCCGGGCACGGCATGCGTCAGGTTGACCAGCGCCGCGAAGCCGCCGCCGAGCGTGGCGCCCATGAACAGCGACGGCGAGAAGATGCCGCCCGAGGCGCCCGAGCCCAGGCTCAGCAGCGTGGCCAGGAGCTTGGCGCCGAACAGCAGGAACAGCAGGCCGAGCAGGCCCAAGCCGCCGGACAGGACGTCCTGGATGGTGGCGTAGCCAACGCCTTCGACGTAGTAATGCCCGTAATAACGCATCAGCAGATAGATCATCGCGCCGACGACGGCCATGCCGAGGCCGTGGCGCAGATAGGGGTTGGCGAGGCGGTCGAAGGCGTGCTCGAAGAAATAAAGGCCGCGAACGAAGGCGGTCGCCGCCAGGCCGGTCACGGCGCCGAGCACGCCGTACAGCACCAGCGCCTCGACCGACGCCACATCCGACACGGGCAGCATTTGCATGGGGGGAATATGGAAAGCGGGAGCGAAGCCGAAGAACAGCTGCCCGATGAAGGTCGCGGTTCCGGTCGCGAGCGCCACCGGCAGGAAGGTGCGCACGCTCACCTCGGGCATCATCAGCTCGATGGCGAACATCACGCCGCCGATCGGCGTGTTGAAGGTCGCGGCGATACCGGCCCCGGCGCCGGCGGCCACCAGCGTGATGCGCTGCCACGGCGCCATGGCGATGATCTGCCCCACGGTCGAACCCAGCGAGGCGCCGATCTGGATGATGGGTCCTTCGCGGCCGACCGCGGCGCCGGTGCCGATGGAGATGGCCGAGGCGAGCGATTTCACCGCGGCGACCACCGGGCGAATCCGGCCTTCCTTGTAATAGATCGCGTCCATCACCTCGGGCACGCCGTGGCCGCGCGCCTCGGGCGCGAAATGGCTGACCAGCAGGGTGACGATCATCCCGCCCGCGACCGGCACCAGGATGATCCAGGGGCCCCACGGGCCCGGCGATGTGTGGAGATTGGCGTCGTAGAAATAGGAGAGCTTGCCGAGGAAGGCCGCGTTGTGGATGAAGCCGATCAGGGCGCGAAAACCGACCGCGCCGAACCCGGTTGCGATTCCGACCAGGACGGCGATCAAGGACAGCCGGAAAAGTCCAATTTTCCTGGCCTCCGCATCCGCCACCGAAGCGGTCATGGGCAAATCCTTCCAAACATTCTCGGCTGATTCCACCCGGAACCGGGCGCATTCGCCGCGACGGGCGAATGTCCGCCAATGATTGGACAGGTGTTATATCCGCCGCGACCGAGACGGCAAGCGGATAGTGTCACGCCGGGCGCGCAAAAATTAGTTTCAGCCCTTCAAGCGCGTCTTTTATCCGTGTCGGCCTTGGCGGCGGCGATTTCGGGCGCGAGCAAATCGCCGCGCAGCAGGTGATAGAGGGTGCGCAAGCTGACCCAGGCGATCGCCGCCATCGCCGCCGCGAGGATGGCAACGCCGAGCCAGAAAGTGAACGAGCCGCCAACGGCATTCGCATAGCGCAATCCCGCAACCGCCAGCGCGGCCAAAGGGAAGCTGATCGCCCACCAGGCGAGACGGAAGGGCGGTTTGCCGGCCTCGCGGACCAGCACCGGCGCCAGCACGATCAGCAGGAACACGCCGCAATAGAACAACAGGCTCGCCAGCAGATCGACCCCGCCCACGGTCTGGGTATAGCCGATGAAGCCCACGCCGAAGGGCGCGATCAGGATCATCAGCGTCGGCCGCATCGCGGCGGGCAAGGGTGCGCGAAACACCAGGCGCGCGAACACCAGCGTGAACAGCACGATGGCGAAGAACAGCCCGACCGCGACGCAGAGCAGATAGAATTCATGCACCGCCTGATTGCCGCCGAACATCCCCGCCGCCGGAATGTTGAGCGCGCCGATCACCGGCACGAACCAGCTCGGCGCGGCATGGTCGAGTTCGGGCCGCCTTGTGAGCCAGCGATGCACCATCAGCGTGGTGAAGCACGCCATCGAGACGGCGCCGAGCGCCCACAACGCCCGGGCCAATCCCGGCGCGTAAGGCGCGATCACCACCGGCAGCAGCAACAGCGAAATAAACACGGTGGAAAAGAGCGGCCCGATCACCGGATGATTCCATTCCGCCGCGACGCGCGAAGGAAAACGCGCGAGCTTACCGAGATAGGCCGAGGCGATGGCGAGGAAGGCCAAGACCGCGAGCGCGCCGATCCCCTCGCCGATCCAGGCGGGCGCCCCGAACAACGCGTGAGCCAAGCGCCAGGCGATGCACAGGCCGGACAAGCCCATCGCCGCGCCGAACAATCCCACCGGCAGGAAGGCCAGTTGTTTCACAGCTTGCTTCCGGTGGCGAGTCGGGGCCGTGCTTTGCGGGAGGCCGCATAGGCATCCCAGCCGCGGGCGCGCAGCTTGCAGGCATCGCACTCGCCGCAACCGAAGCCCCAGGCGTGGCGATGCTCGCGGTCGCCGCGATAGCAGCTCACCGTCTCGTCGCGAATCAGATCAATGAGCGCGGGCCCGCCCAATTCCTCGGCCAAGCGCCAGGTGGCGGCCTTGTCGATCCACATCAGCGGGGTTTCGATCACCAGGCGAGCGTTCATGCCGAGATTGATCGCCGCCTGGAGCGCCTTGATGGTGTCGTCGCGGCAATCGGGATAACCCGAGTAATCGGTTTCGCACATGCCGCCGACCACGCGCTTCAAGCCCCGTTGCTCGGCGACGATTGCGGCGAAGGTGAAGAAGACGAGATTACGCCCGGGCACGAAGGTGGCCGGCAGCCCGTCTTGCCGCTTGGCGAAGGGCAGATCGGATGTGAGCGCGCTGACGCTGACATCGCCCAAAACGCCCAAATCCACCACGCGGTCGGGGCCGAGGCGCTGGCCCCATTCCGGTTTGAGCGAGGCGAGCTTGCAGCGGATAGGTTCGCGGACATCCATTTCGGCTTCGTGGCGCTGGCCGTAGGTGAAACCCACGGTCTCGACCCGCGCATAGCGTTCGAGCGCCCAGGCCAGGCAAGTAGTCGAATCTTGGCCGCCGGAGAACAGCACCAGGGCGGCGGCGAGATCGGTTTCGGTCATGATCCGGATCAGCGCCGGCCGAACAGCTTTTCGATGTCGGCCAGGCGCAGCTCGACATAGGTCGGGCGGCCGTGATTGCACTGGCCGGAATGGGGCGTCACTTCCATTTCCCGCAACAGCGCGTCCATCTCGGCCTGGTTGAGCCGCCGCCCGGCGCGCACGCTGCCGTGGCAGGCGAGCGTTCCGCACACTTCTTCGAGCTGCTCCTTCAAGGACAGCACGTCGCCCAGCTCGGCCAGCTCGTCCGATAGGTCACGGATCAATTCCTGGATGTCGATCTCGCCCAGCAACGCCGGCACCTCGCGCACCACCACCGCGCCCGCGCCGAATGTCTCGATCACCAGCCCGAGCTCGGTCAGCTCCTTGGCGCGCGCGGAAAGACGCGCGGAAGCGGCCTCGTCCAGTTCCACCACCTCAGGCAAAAGCAGGATCTGGCGCTTGACGCCGGAGGATTCGATTTCGCGTTTCATGCGCTCATAGACCAGGCGTTCATGCGCCGCGTGCTGATCGACGATGACGATGCCGTCCGCGGTCTGGGCGACGATATAGGTCTCGTGCAATTGCGCGCAGGCCGCGCCCAGCGGATAGGCCTGGGCGTCGGGCGCCGTAACCGCGCGCGCGGACGGCGCGGCCTGGGGCAAGGGCGCCTGATAGGCAGCCGCCTGTTCGGCAAACCCCGGCGCCAGCGCGGGCGCGGCGCCGCCGCGCGGGCTCCAATGCACCGGCTGGAAAGCATGGAGCGCGGCCTCGGCCACGGTGGTGGAAGCGCGGTGGCCGGCGGCCGCCAGCGCCTGGCGCAGCGAGCCCACGATCAAGCCACGCACCAGATTGGCGTCGCGGAAGCGCACCTCGGCCTTGGCGGGATGGACGTTCACGTCGACCTGGTCCTCAGGGCAATCGAGGAACAGCACCACCATGGGATGGCGGTCGCGCGCCAGGAAATCCTGATAGGCGCCCCGAACCGCGCCGGCCAGCAGCTTGTCGCGCACCGGCCGGCCGTTGACGAAGAGATACTGGTCCTTGGATGTCGCGCGGTTGAGGGTCGGCAGCCCGGCCAAACCCGAAAGCTTGAATCCCTCGCGCGAGGATTCGATGACGAGCGCGTTGTCGGCGAAGTCGCGGCCCAACAGCGCGCCGAGCCGGGCTTTACGCGCCTCGGCGATGCCGGGTCCGGCCAAATCGCCGGCGGGATTGAGTCGCAGGACGGTCCTTTCCTCGTCGCCGGTGACGGTGAAGGCGATTTGCGGATAGGCCATGGCCAGGCGCTCGACCGCGTCCACCGCGGCGTCGCGCTCGGCGCGCGGCGATTTCAGGAATTTGAGCCGCGCCGGGGTGGCGTAGAACAACTCGCGCACTTCGACCCGCGTACCCGGGGGGTGTGACGCGGGCCGGACCTCGCCCTTGGCGCCGCCCTCGACCGCGATGGAAGACGCGGCGGACGAGCCCCGTTTGCGGCTGGTGATGGAAAGGCGGCTGACCGCGCCGATCGAGGGCAGCGCCTCGCCGCGGAAGCCCAGGGTCTTGATGCGCAAGAGATCGTCATCCGGCAGCTTGGATGTCGCATGGCGCTCGACCGCCAGATCCAGCTCCTCGGCGCTCATGCCCTCGCCGTCATCGACCACCAGGATCAGGCTCAATCCGCCGTCGCGCAACGTCACGTCGACGCGTTTGGCGCCCGCGTCGATCGCGTTCTCGACCAGCTCCTTCACCGCCGCGGCCGGGCGCTCGATCACCTCGCCGGCGGCGATGCGGTTGACGATGACGGGCGGCAGCAGGCGGAGAGCCATGTTCTATTGTGCCTTGGGCCGCCCCAACTCGCCAAGGTGCTGGCGCGCGAGTCGCTTGCCTTCTTCCACCGCCGGCTGATCGAAGGCGTTGACGCCCAGCAAATCGGCGGCGATCACGGTTTCCAGCATGAAATGCATCAACAGCGCGCCGAGGCTTTTCTCGTCGAGTCGGGCGAGACTGATGACCCGTGTCGGCCTGCCGTTGCGGATCAGCGTGGCGGCGGTTGCCCGCTGCTCGGCCTCGAGCAGATCGCCCATGCGCCTGCCGGCGAGATAGGCCAGATCCTTGTTGGCGGACAGGCTCAAAGGCAGGGACGGCCCCTGCCCGGCCTGCGCCAGCATGACGAGGGTGAACATCTTGTCGGACGGGCCGCCGAGATAGAGCTGAAGCTGGCTGTGCTGATCGACCGTGCCGAGCGCGCGGATCGGCGTCGTGCCCTTGCCGTCCTTGCCCAGGCTTTCGGCCCAGAGCTGGCGGAACCACAGGCCGAACGGCGCCAACCGGTCGGCATAGGGCATCACCACCGTCGCCGCGATGCCGCGCCGCTCGGCCAGCGCGACCGACACCGCCGCGCCCAAGGCGGGAGGGGATTGGCGCGCATCCTTGGCGGCGAGAGCCTGGCTAAGCGCCTCGGCCGCGCCCTCGCGGAACGCGGCGGCGTCGAGCCCCGCGATCAACGCCGGCAAAAGCCCGACATTGGACAAAACCGAGAAACGTCCGCCGAGACCGGGATCGTGGTCGAGCGCGCGCAGCTTGCGCGACGCGGCCAGCCGGCGCAGCGGGTTCCGGCCCGGCTCGGTGATGACCACCGCGCGCTTGGCGTTCGCGGCTCCCAGCCAATCGAGACAGGCGAAAAACTGGGTCAGGGTTTCCGCCGTGCCGCCCGATTTGGAGACGGCGATCAATCCGGTCTTGGCCGGCTTCAGGCTTCCGAACAAATCCTTGAAGCTCGCCGGATCGATGTTGTCCATGAAATGGAGGCGCGGTCCCTGACGGGGATTGGCCAGCGCCGCCAGCGTCTGGCCGCCGAGGCTCGAGCCGCCGGTGCCGAGCACGATCACGTCCTTGAAACGGCGGAATTCCCCGGCCAAGCGCTTCAACGCTTTCAGATCGCCGCGCATCGACGGCAAGGCGAGGAACGGCGTCTTGCCCGCGCTTTGCATTGCAGCGAGCCGGGCCAATGCGGCGGCGGCGCGCTCCAACGCGGATTCGAGCTCGGCCGCGGTCAGGCCACGGTTGCCGACCGCCTCGGCCAGGCAACCCGCTATGTCATGACGGTAGTGCATCGCCCCCACGCGCGCCGTTCGGAACCGCGTTCCACCGGCAATGCGCCGGACGCTACTGCATTTTCAGCGTCGCGCAAAGGCGCCTGCTACACGCGCCCGCCGCGCGCGGGTTTAGAACAGCCAGCCGAACCAGCTCTTGGGCTTGGTGCGCTCGATAACCGGCGGATTGGCGACCGTCGCCGGCGCGGCCGTGCCGGGGGCCGCGTTGGCCGCATTCGCCTGGCTCGCGGCGGCGAGGCGCAGCCGCTCGGCCTCGCTGCTGGGGTCGATCACCTGATTTCCGGGCGGCAGGCTTGGCGGCGACGTCTTCCAGAACAGCAGCTTGTCGGCGAAGCCGGACTTGTCCGGCGCGGTCGACGCCTCGTTGGCGATAAGCTCGCGGATGTTTTTGGGCGCGTCCTCGGCGCCCGCCCGCTTCAGCAATTCGTCCTCGCCCTCGCTGCGATCGGTCGCGGCCGGCGACAGCGTGGCGAGCTGGGTGTCGCTGGCGCGGAATACGGTTTGGCGCGCCTGCTCGACCGGCGCCTGCTCCTGCGTCGGCGCCGCGCCCGGACGCGGCGGACGCAAGGTGAAATCGGGCGGGACGGCGAGCGGCGCCGAGGCGGTGACGGCGAATTCGTCGGGGACGACCTTCTCCATGCCGAGGCCGCGCTTGACGTTGGTCCAAGTGTCGCCGCAGCCGGCCAGCAACAGGCAGGCGCACGCGAAAACGGCGGCAACAGGAATGGGAACCCGACGAACCACGTTAATAAACCGTCCTAAACGTCTCGCTTTGACCGTCATTTTAGCCCGGCGCGGTGCCTTTCGCCAAGCATGCCGTCGAGCGCGATGAAAATGACGCCGAGCGTGATGGCCGTATCCGCCAGGTTGAAGGCGAACCAGTGCCAATCCCCCCAGTGAAAATCGAGAAAATCCACGACCGCGCCGCGGAATATCCTGTCAATAATGTTACCCAGCGCGCCGCCGATGACGAGGCCGATGGCGAGCGCGAGCCATCCCCGCCCGGCCCGCTTCAGCCACAGCAACAGTGCCGCGACGATGAGTGCGGCCAAGGCGGCGAAGATCAGCGTGCCGCGCGCCTCACCGGAATTGAACAGGCCAAAGCTGACGCCGCGGTTCCAGGCCAGCACCAGATTGAAGAACGGCAGTACTTCGACGCCGTTTTCGCCCGGGCGGGCGGCGAAGAATCCGAGCACCCAGAACTTGGCCAGTTGATCGAGCGCCGCGACCGCGGCCGCCAGGGCGAGGCCGCCGCGCATGGCTATTTCCCACCCCGTGCAAGTCCATCCACGGCCCCGGCGCAGCGACGGCACAGATCGGGATGGGATTTGACCGAGCCCACCTCGGGCAGCACCTTCCAGCAGCGCGCGCATTTCTCGCCCGCGGCGAGGCCGACCGCGACGCCCACACCCGGCACATCGGGCAGAACAAAGGCATCCCCGGGCGGCAGGCCCGGATTCACAACAGTGGCCGAGGTGATGGTCAATTCCGGCAGGTCGATGCCTCTGACCGTTGCGGCATAGGAATCATCGGCGTAAACCTTGACCGCGGCCTGCAGGCTCGAACCGATGCGCTTCTGCGCGCGCTCCAATTCGATGGCGCCGGTGACGACGCGGCGCAAGGTCCGGATTTTTCCCCATTTTTCGCCCAGAGCGGCGTCGCGCCAGCTTGCCGGCACGTCGGGATAGAGCTGCAAATGAACGCTCGCGGAATCGGCGTCGCCGTGCCGGCAAAGCCAGGCTTCCTCGGCGGTGAAGCACAGCACCGGCGCGAGCCACCTGGCCAGGCAATCGAACACCCGGTCGAGCACGGCGCGCGCGGCGCGGCGTTTCAAGTCGCCGGCCGGATCGCAATAGAGCGAATCCTTGCGCACGTCGAAATAGAAGGCGGAGAGATCGACGGCGCAGAAATTGTGCAATTCCGTGAACATGCCGTGGAAGTCGTAGGCTTCGACCGAGGCGCGCACCACGGCGTCGAGCTCCCACAGGCGATGCAGGACCCAGCGTTCCAATTCCGGCATTTGTTTGGGCTCGATTTTTTCCTTATCGGAAAAATCCTTCAGTGCGCCCAGGAGATAGCGCAGCGTGTTCCTGAGCCGCCGGTAGATCTCGCTCTGCTGCTTCAGGATTTCCGGACCGATGCGCAGATCATCGGCATAATCGGCGGCGACGACCCAGAGCCGCAATATGTCGGCGCCGCTTTTGCCCACCACCTCCTGGGGCGAGGTGACGTTGCCCAGCGACTTGGACATCTTGCGCCCCTGCTCGTCCAGGACGAAGCCGTGGGTCAGCACCGCCTCGTAAGGCGCGCGCCCGCGCGTGCCGCAGGATTCCAAGAGCGAGGAATGGAACCAGCCGCGATGCTGGTCCGAGCCTTCGAGATAAAGCGAGGCCGGCCATTGGAGGTCCTTGCGCGACTCCAGCACGAAGGCATGGGTCGAGCCGGAATCGAACCAGACATCGACGATGTCCTTGACCTGCTCGTAATCCGCCGCTTTGCGATTGGGCCCGAGAAATTCGCCCGGATCGCGGGTGAACCAGGCGTCCGAGCCCTCTTTCTCGAAGGCATCCGCGATGCGGTCGATCACGGCCTGGTCGCGCAGCGGCTCGCCGGTCTTCTTGTCGACGAAAACCGCGATCGGAACGCCCCAGGCGCGCTGGCGCGAGATGCACCAATCGGGCCGGGTTTCGATCATGGCGCGGATGCGGTTCTTGCCTTGCGGCGGAATCCAGCGCGTCTCCTCGATCGCCTTCAGCGCCGTGGCGCGCAAGCCGTTCTTCTCCATCGAGATGAACCATTGCGGCGTGGTGCGGAAGATCAGCGGCGCCTTGGAGCGCCAGGAATGGGGGTAGGAATGGGCGAGCTTGGCTTCGCCCAAAAGCGCGCCCGCTTCCTGGATGGCGGCGATCACCGCCTGGTTGGCGTCGCCCTCCTTGCCGTTGGGTTTGTAGACGCGTTTCCCCGCGAACAGCGGCACCGACGGGTAATAGGTGCCGTCCGCCGCCACCGTTTCCGGCACCTTGATGCCGTGGCGGGTGCACAGATCGAAATCGTCCTGTCCATGGCCGGGCGCCATGTGGACGAAGCCGGTGCCGTCTTCCTCGGTGACGAAATCGCCGGCCAGCAGCCGCACGTCGAAGTCATAGCCCCGTCCATGCAAGGGATGATGGCAGACCGTGCCGGTGAGTTGCTCGCCTTTCAGCACCATGACCATGTCGGCCTTGAAATCGAGCTGCTGCTCGAGCGCCGCCCAGCGCGATTCCGCCACCACCAGCCGCTCGCCCGGCCGCGCCAGGCTGTTGGGACCCGCCTGGCTCACCAGCAACACGATATAATTCATGGCCGCGCCATAGGCGATGGCGCGGTTGCCCGGCAGGGTCCAGGGCGTGGTGGTCCAGATCAGGATCGAGCTGTTGGCGATCTCGCGGTTGCCCGGCTTCGTCACCGGAAACTTCACCCACACCTGGGTCGAGGCGTGATCGTGGTATTCGATCTCGGCCTCGGCCAAGGCGGTCTGCTCCACCACCGACCACATCACCGGCTTCGAGCCGCGATAGAGCGAACCGTTCATCAGGAATTTGCCGATCTCGCGCGCGATCTGCGCCTCAGCCGAAAATTCCATGGTGGTGTAGGGATGGTCCCAGTCGCCGCCGACGCCCAGACGCTCGAACTCCGTCTTCTGCACGCCGATCCAGTGGCGCGCGAAGTCGCGGCATTCCTTGCGGAACTCGACGATCGGGACGCCGTCCTTGGATTTCTTCTTGGCGCGGTATTCCTCCTCGATCTTCCACTCGATGGGCAGGCCGTGGCAGTCCCAGCCCGGCACATAGACCGCGTCCTTGCCGCTCATCTGCTGGGCGCGGTTGATGATGTCCTTCAGGATCTTGTTGAGCGCGTGGCCGATATGGAGGTTGCCGTTGGCGTAGGGCGGCCCGTCATGGAGCACGTATTTGGGGCGGCCCTTGGCCATGGCGCGCTGTTTTTGCCAGAGCCCGAGCTTGTTCCAGCGTTCGAGCAAAGCGGGCTCGCGCTTGGGCAACTCGCCGCGCATCGGGAAAGCCGTGTCGGGCAGAAAGACGGTCGAGCGGTAATCCTTGCCCGAATCAGGATCGGCTTTCTCGTTCATGGGCTTGGTCATAGGGAGATGGCGATGAGCCGTCAACCGTGGGGCGGGGACGCGCCGACGAGCGCGGACCGGGCATTGGCGAGGTCGCGGGCGAGCTGCGCCTTGAGGGCGTCCACCCCGGCGAAGACGGCGTCGGGGCGCAGGAATTCGACCAAGGCCACGCGCAGATGGCGGCCGAGCAACTCGCCCGAGAAATCGAGCAGATGGGCCTCGAGGCGCAATTCGCCCGCGCCCAGCGTCGCGCGGCGGCCGAGATAGGCAACGCCTTCGTGCCAATCGGTCCGCCCGTCGTCCTCGATCCCGGCATAGACGGCATATATGCCGGCGGATGGCCGGAGATAATCGGCCAGCGGCAGATTGGCGGTGGGCACGCCCAGGCCGCGCGCGGCGCCCTCGCCGCGCTCGACCCGCCCCTCGATCTCCCAGAAACGGCCGAGCAGTTCCGCCGCCGCGCGCGGCTTACCCTTGGTCAGCAATTCGCGGATGCGGGTCGAGGAATAGACCGCGCCGCCGGGGCTGGATATGGCCTCGACCACGGAAACACCGAACCCCTTGCGCGCGCCCAGTTCCATGAGCAGCCCGGAATCGCCGCGCCGCCCCCGGCCGAAGACGAAGTCATAGCCCACCACGACGTGCCGCGCGCCCAGCCCTTCGATCAGCACCCGGTCGACGAAATCCGCGGGCTCGCGCTTGGCGAAATCGAGATCGAAATGGATGACGAACAGCAGATCGACGCCGAGCGTCTCGATATGCCGCGCCTTGGCGCGGAAGGGCGTCAGGCGGAAGGGCGGCGCGTCCGGCTTGAACACGCCGAAGGGGTGGGGATCGAAGGTGAGCACGGCATGCGGAATATGGAGGCCGCGGGCTATCCCGCCGGCCTCTTCTATCACCGCCTGATGGCCCGGATGGACGCCGTCGAAATTACCGATGGCGACAGCGGCGCCGCGGTCCGGACCTTCGGCCTTGTCATGTCGGAAGACGCGCACGCGCAGCACCCAGGGTGCGAAGCCAAATCAAGATTCCAGGCGGAAGATATACAGATGCTGCGCGAAGGCGGATAGGGCCTTGGTTTAGCTTCGCACGCCGGGTGCTAGGCGGGGGCCTTACGCGAGGGAACCATGACCAGCGCCTCGCCGTCGATCACCACCTGGTCGCCGACGCGGCACACGGTCTTGAGATGGACGCGCTTATGGGCAGCATGGATCTCCGTCACCGTGACGTGGGCCTCGACGGTGTCGCCGATGCGCACCGGGGCGTGGAAGGCCAGGCTCTGGCTGAGATAGATCGTGCCCGGGCCGGGCATGATGGCGACGACGGTGGAGAGAAAGCTGGCGGTCAGCATGCCGTGGACGATGCGGCCCTTGAACCGCGTCCGCTTGGCGAATTCTTCGTCCAGATGGAGCGGATTATGGTCGCCGGTCAGATCGGCGAAATCGACCACATCGGTCTCGGTCAAGGTGTGGAAATAGGAGGCCGTCATGCCGACGACGAGTTCCTCGAGCGCATAGCCCTGGCGGGGCGCCACGGATTGCCGAACATCGTCCATTATCAACCTCGGCTGGCCAGTTTTTGTGCGGTGCACATTAACCGGCAAAATGCCCAACCGCAAGTAATTAGGCCAATCGAAGGCAAAAGCCCGGTTTTACCGGCGTCTTCTCTCGCAGAAGCAAAAGGGCCGCGAGTCTCTTCCCTGCCCCCGGCCCGGGGGCTACTCTCGCCGCCGGCCGATGGCGGAGAAACCGGTGGAAGAGAGCGGTCCCGCGCCCTTGCGCGAGATGTGGTACTTCGCCCTGCCGGGCACGCTTCTCGCGCCCGGCCGGATGCGGCCGAAGACGCTCTTGGGCGAACCGTTGCTGTTGGGACGGACGCGCGAAGGTTCAGTCTTCGCGCTCAAGGACATCTGTCCGCATCGCGGCATTCCGCTTTCCTGCGGACGATTCGACGGCAGCGAGGTCGAATGCTGTTATCACGGCTGGCGCTTCGGCGCGGACGGTCGCTGCACCGCCATTCCCTCGCTCTTCGAGGGCCAGGATTTCGACATCTCCAAGATCCGCGTCGCGGCTTATCCCGCGCGCGAGGTGCAGGGCAATATTTGGGTGTTTTTCGGCAAGGATGAAAGCGCCGCGCCCGGGCCGCCCGAAATCCCGGAGATCGGCGAGCGCCGTCCCGAGCTGTTCGAAAGCATCCGCGTGCCGGCGGCGATCGACCATGCCGTGGTGGGGCTGATGGACCCGGCGCACGGCCCCTTCGTGCACCGTTCCTGGTGGTGGCGTTCCCGGCATTCGATTCATGAAAAATCGAAGGCGTTCGCGGCAAGCCCCTATGGCTTCACCATGCTGCGCCATCCGCCCTCGTCCAACTCCAACGCCTACCGCCTGCTGGGCGGCAAGCCCGAGACCGAGATCACTTTCCGCCTGCCTTCGACGCGCATCGAGCATATCCGCGTCGGCCGGCGCTTCGTCGCCAACCTCACCGCGGTGACGCCGTTGAATGAAACCGAGGCCGAGGTCAATCAAGCCATATATTGGGATATCCCCTGGCTCGGATTTCTGGCGCCTTTCCTGCGGCCCTTCGTGCGGAAGTTCCTCAACCAGGATCGCGAAATCATGGTGATGCAGCAGAAGGGGCTGCGCTTCGACCCGGCCCTGATGCTGATCAACGATGCCGACACCCAAGCGCGCTGGTATTACCGGCTCAAAGCCGAATATCTCCGCGCCCGCGCCGAGAAGCGCGCCTTCGTCAACCCGGTCAAGGACAGGGTGCTGCGCTGGCGCAGCTGATATAAAATGCCGGCTCGAATCGGACGGGAGCAGGCCTCATGACGGAATCCAGCACCAACGGGCGCGTTTCGCCTAAAGCCGCGGCGGCGACGCTGGCGGCGCTGATCTTCGACCGCGACGGTCTCATCCCCGCGGTGGCGCAGCAGCATGACAGCGGCGAGACGCTGATGCTGGCCTGGATGAACCGCGAATCGGTGGCGGAGACGCTCAAGACCGGCCGTGTCTGCTACTGGTCGCGCTCGCGCCAGAAGCTTTGGCGCAAGGGCGAGAGCTCGGGCCATGTGCAGCGCCTGGTGGAGTTGCGCGTCGATTGCGACGGCGATGCGCTGCTCTTGCTGGTCGACCAGACCGGGCCCGCCTGTCACACCGGCACGCGCAGCTGCTTTGCCCGCGCGCCGCGCGGCGACGCGCTCGCCGACATATTGAAGCCGATGGAAGCGCCGGCTTCCGGGGAAACGCGCTAGCCTGCGTAGCATAGGCGAGGGCCAGGTTTGGTCCTCGCCGTCATGCGAAGCAAAGAGAGCCGCATAGCGGCCGTCGTGCGAAGCCAATAAAAGACTTAAGCGGACCGGGAAGCGAGCATCGGCTGGCCTCCCGATTTGTTTTTGTCCGGTTTGATTTTATCCGCGGCGTCGGCGGCGGATCGGGATACCAGCTGCACCGGGGTTTCCGGCCGCAGCGGATCGAAAGCCGCGACGCCGACCGCGACGCCGAGCGGCTGCTCCGGCGTGCCGGTGAGCGCGGCCATGCGGCGCGCGCCGTTCTCGATGGCGAGCACCCGGCGCCTTGCGCCCTGCTCGTTGATGCCCTCGATCCACAGCACGAACTGGCTGCCGCCGTAACGGGCGATCAGGTCGCCGGCACGGGTGTTGTCGCGCAAGATGCCGGCGAGCGTCACCAGCGCCTCGTCGCCGGCCGAAGGCCCGAGCCGGTCGTTGACCAGTTTCAGGTTGAGGACCTCGATGTAGAGCAGCACGGCCGATTGCGTGCCGCGGTCGAGCCGCAACAGGCGGCGGGCGAATTCGTCGAAGAAGGCGTTCCGGTTGGTGAGCGTGGTCAGCGGGTCGGTGCGCGACAGCGTGGTGATGCGCTCGCGCGCCTCGATTTGCGCGATCACGATGCCGAGATGGTCGGCGACGTCGCCCAGGAGAGTCCGGTCGAAACCGCCGAAAGGCTGCTCCTCGGCGCGCCGCCACAGCAAGATCGCGCCCTTGGGTTCGCGGCGATACTGCACGGTATGGGCCATGAGCTGGCAGACGGGCGAGGATACCGATGCCGCCTCCCTGTCCTTGATGGCATTGCGGACCATCATCAGCCCGGCGGGCGGCAACTTGGCGCCCCAGGTTATGGCCGTCCGCAGCGGCGGATCGACGCCCGCGCGCAGGATCGCGCCGCCGGATGATCCTACGGCAAGGCCGAGCGCGGTGAGCGCGGCGGTGAGCGCGCTCTCGGGCTGGATTGCATTGCGCACCGCGCGCACCACATGGCCGGCGAGGCCTTCGCGGATGTGCTGGTCGGCCTGGGTCAGGTCCTGAACGCCGTGGACGCGGCAAATGCCGCGCGCGCCGCTCCACACGCCGGCCGGACCGAATACCGGCCGCGCCGCAAGCGTGAGCAGGATGATGCCGCCGTCGGCGGCGCGAAAACGGATTTCATCGGCCGTCATGGGCTCGGTCGCGGCAAAGTGCTTGGCCTGGGCCGGGTCGGCGAGGAATTCGGCGA
>Ga0187855_10001162_pt1 | contig 21405 bp, 17 predicted proteins | sample June2016WEW_8_10_2_FD_132969 | JGI IMG/M metagenome (GOLD analysis project Ga0187855, IMG submission 132969) | Peatland microbial communities from SPRUCE experiment site at the Marcell Experimental Forest, Minnesota, USA - June2016WEW_8_10 | ecosystem: Environmental > Terrestrial > Soil >...
AAGACACAAAGGGCGAAGCGCCCCGAGCGCTTCGCCCTCATTCTGATCCCTGAAACCTGACCCCTGATCCCTGTCTCAATACAGGCGGAAGTTGACCTCGATCGTAATCATCACCGGCACCGGCGTTCTGCCTTCCTTCATGGCTGGCTTGAATTTGTATTTCCGCACCGCTTCGAGCGCCTTCTCATCCAACCCCATGCCGAGCGCGCGAATCACGCGCGGATCTTGCGGATTGCCTTGGGCGTCGACGATCAGCGAAATCAGGCAAACGCCCTGATACTTCGCGCGCCGCGCTTCATCGGAGAACTCCGCCTCGGGAGTAAAGATTGCCACCGGGGCCGAGACGCCGCCGCCAATCTGGTAGACGCCGCCGCCGGCATTGCCGCCGGTACCGGGCCCAAATCCATTGCCCGTGCCTGAACCCATGCCACCGCCGTAGCCAGTCCCCATGCCACTGCCGCCGCCCTGCCCGTTCGAGGCCAATGTCACATTGGCGGATTTCGCCATGCCGATGTTCGGCATATTGGGGTTGTCAGGCAGCTGAATATTCGGCTGCACGTTGATCGCGGAAGGCACGGCAAGCTTGGGCTTATCCAGTATCGGAACCATCGGCGGCGTAATCGGGTCCTTCATCCGCGGAGGTAGCTTGCCCTTCATGGGATCGACGATATCGTGTGAACCACCGCCGCCACCGCCGCCCGCTGCTACGCCTGCCTTGGGCGCTTTCAGATCGAAGGTTCCGACATCAACGTTGGTGGCTTTAAGGGGCGGCTTCACGATGTTGACCACCGCCTTGATGCCCAGCCAGATGACGAACGCAAGGATCGCGACGTTGAAGGTCGTCGAGATTCCAATGGCCCACGGATTGGCCTTTACAGCCATCCGGTCTGGCACTGGAATCGGCTTCGAAGTCAGTTCGAGGGGCGGAAGCTTGACCGGGAAGAAGACGTCGCGAATGTTTTCGTAGAGCGTCTTCCAGACAGGCTTCTCCTCAAACGCCTTCCCGAGGAAGGAATCGAGCTCGTGCCCGGTCCGTGCTCCCGTCGTAGCTTCGGAGTCCGTTTGAGGCTGGGTAAGTAATTCGTTTGCCATGTCTGCCGCTGGCCCTATCGCCTGCGATTGCCCAATCGAGAGGCGGTCGGTCTTGAGGCCATTCTTTCCATTATGCTCGACCAAAGCGGTGGATGTCTGTAGCACGGAGGACTCAGTTCCATTTTTGACAACCTCCTGAGTCTCATATTCCGCGGAGGACAGGTCTCCCATAAACAATAGACGGGCTGCCTCGGGACTTGTTACCGAAATTCTTTCTCAAACATTTACACTGAAGAATGAACACTTTCACCATGAACCAGGAGTACCAATGTCTCCAGCGCCGGAGTTGAAGGCGACTTTGAATTTGCCTCAGACCGCCTTCCCCATGAAGGCCAATCTCGCCCAAAATGAGCCACTTCGACTGACTCGGTGGACCGAGTTGCGCCTCTATGAGGAACTACGCAAGGCCAGCCTGGGAAGGCCTGTTTACCTGCTCCACGATGGGCCGCCGTATGCCAATGGACCGATTCACCTCGGACACGCGCTGAACAAAGGCTTGAAGGACTTCGTCGTGAAGTCGAAAACCATGGCCGGCTATGATTCGCCCTACGTCCCGGGTTACGACTGCCACGGCCTCCCTATTGAGATCAAGGTTGACGAGCAGCTCGGCCGCAAAAAGCTCGAAATGCCCGTCCCTGCAGTCTTGGATGCATGCCGCGCCTATGCGCAGCAGTACGTCGATTTGCAGACATCCCAATTCCAGCGCATCGGCTGCTTTGGCCGCTGGAATAACCCGTATAAGACGATGTCGCGCGATTACGAAGCCCGGACGCTCGAGGCGTTTTACGGATTTCTCGAGAAAGGCTTCGTCTATCGCGGCCTCAAGCCGGTTTACTGGTGCATCCATGACCGAACGGCACTCGCCGAGGCTGAAGTCGAGTACGAGATGCATGTCAGCCCCTCGATCTTTGTGCGCTATCGGCTCACTTCCCCACCGGAGGCGCTGGACCCCGCCCTCGCAGGCCGAGAGGTCTACACCATCATCTGGACAACGACCCCCTGGACACTTCCCGCGTCCATGGCCGTGGCGTTTCATCCGGATTTCGAGTACGTCGCGCTTGCGGCAAGCAGCGATCCCAAATCAGCGGTCAAGCCGACGGATCCGGTCTACATCGTCGCTGCCGAACTTGCTCCCTCCGTCGTCGCCTCGTGCCGGCTTGGTTTGGTCGAGGAACTCGCCCGGTTCAAAGGCGCCAACCTGGAACGGGCCACATTCAAACATCCCTTCCTCGAACGGAGCATCCTCGGCGTTCTAGGCACTTATGTCACTGCCGACACGGGGACCGGCGCGGTTCACACCGCTCCTTCCCATGGCGCGGACGATTTCTACACTGGCCAGCGCTACGATCTCGACCAGACCTGCCGCGTGGACTCTTCGGGGCACTTGCACGTGGATCACGAAGCATGGCCGCTGGCTACCCTGCCGCCTTTTGAAGGAAAAACAGTGTGGTCGGCGAATCCCATCGTTCTTGCGATGCTCGAGGAACAGCGCGCGCTCATGGCGTCGTCCGATCTGGAGCATTCGTACCCCCACTGCTGGCGCTGTCATAACCCGGTGATCTTTCGCGCTACGGAGCAATGGTTCATCAGCCTGGAAACGCCGATGAAGCGTGCCGACGGCTCCGAGACCACATTCCGGCAACTATCGATTGAGGAAATCGATCGCGTCGTCTGGGATCCTTCCTGGGGCAAAGAACGTATCACCAATATGATTGCCACGCGCCCCGACTGGTGCATCAGCCGCCAGCGCATCTGGGGAGTGCCCATCGCAGTTTTTGTGTGCGAAGAGTGCCAGAACCCGATCCTCGATCCCGCGCTCAATCGGAAGATCGTCGATCTTTTTGAGCGCGAGGGCGTGGAAGCATGGCACACGACAGACGTGGCGGCGCTGCTGCCGGGGGGCGCTAAGTGTACGCACTGCGGTAAGACCGAATTTAGAAAAGAGACAGACATTCTCGATGTCTGGTTTGACTCGGGGACCAGCTGGCTCGCCGTATGCGAGTCCGACCCCGACCTGAAAGCCGACTATGCAGCATTTCAGAAGGGAGCTTCAATCGGTGGCAAACACGCCGAGTGCTTGTACCTCGAAGGCGGAGACCAGCATCGCGGGTGGTTCCACTCGTCCCTGCTTACCTCTGTCGCCCTTCGAGGCCGTGCGCCTTATTCGCATGTGGCAACGGCCGGTTGGACACTCGATGAAGAGGGACGCGCCATGTCCAAATCGCTTGGCAATGGCGTCGATCCTGTCGACATCGCCGAGCGCCTGGGCGGAGAAATTGTGCGGCTGTGGGTCGCATCGATCGACTTTAGAGAGGATATGGCTGCCAGCGAAAACCTGATGCAGCGCTGCGCCGAACTCTATCGAAAGGTACGCAACACCTTCCGGTTTCTGCTTGGTAACCTTCATGGATTCGATCCCGCGCAGCACCGCATCGCGGAAGCCGATCTACTCCCGCTCGATCGCTACATGCTGGCCCGCACCCGCGACCTAACAGAGAAGATTCTCGGCTGGTACGAGGCTTTCGAGTTTCACCGGGTCTATCAGGCCGTCAACGAATTTGCCATCGTCGATCTGAGCTCTTTCTACCTCGACGTGCTCAAAGACCGTATGTACACCTTCGCGCCTACCTCGGCAGCCCGGCGTTCGGCACAAACCGTGCTGTGGCAGATCACCGAGGCGCTGGTCCGGCTCGTGGCGCCCATTTTGAGCTTTACCGCGGATGAAGTGTGGGATTATCTGCCTGCAATGAAGGGCCGCGAAGCCAGCGTACACCTGGCACTTTTTCCAAAACCGGAGCACATCTTCGCAGCGGACCCTGCCCCTCTACTGGAAGAATGGAAGCAGATCTTCGCTGTACGAGACGAAGCGATGCGCGTGCTTGAAGAAGCGCGGCAGGAAAAGCGCATAGGCAAGGGTCTCGAAGCAGAAATAGAAATAGCGGCAAGCGGCGACTTGTTCAAGTTGCTCCAACGTCACGCTGCGGGACTTAAAGAGATCATCAATGTATCCGCAGTCAGAGTCGTCGAAGGCTCGGGACCTGCGGCCAAAGCCCTGCCAGCAAGTGGACACAAATGCGCCCGCTGCTGGAATTTCATGCCTGAAGTTTCTGATTACGGCATCTGGAAAAACGTCTGCACCCGATGCCAGCAAGCATTGAGGGAGATGGGCATCGACCCGCCTGGGGAGGCCACATCGTGACCTTCGTTGCGCCTCGCCGCTTGCCCTGGCTACTGCTTATCTCCGCCGCGATCATCTTTCTTGATCGACTGACGAAGACGCTGGTCAGTGCGCGCATACCTATCGGCGAAGCGATCCCGGTGATACCGCACTTTCTGCGCATCTCGCACTGGACCAATGAAGGCGCGGCGTTTTCGCTCTTCGCGGACTCAACCTCTCCCAACACGGTTCGCTGGGGCCTCATCTCCTTCTCGCTTCTCGCCGCACTCGTTGTGCTTGTGGCGCTGGTCCGGATAGGCAACCGCATCACCCTTGCATCGGTTGCGCTGGCGCTCGTCTTTGCGGGGGCCCTCGGCAATGTGCACGACCGCATCGTCTACGGTTCCGTCGTTGACTTTATTGAAGTTCATATCTTCGGTTATCACTGGCCCGACTTCAATGTCGCCGACAGTTCCATCGTCACGGGCGCATGCCTGCTGCTGCTTGACTCATTGCTGCCTAAGCGAAAGCTGGCGCCAAACGACGGACGCTCGACAGAACAACCAAGTTAGCTTTCCTCTTCCGAGGACGGAAACAGGACTCGGAAATCCTCTCTTAGGCTCCCCTCGGGACTGAAGTGTCGCCGACCCTCCTATAGAGCTCAATCGTTTCACTTGGTCACAATCTTCGATACATCTGTAGCCGCTCCATGCGATTGCGTCATACAATATGAACGGTGCATTACTCCTTGAGAGACCTTGTCTACATCAAGAAAGAGAGTCTCCCAACACGGGGTGCACCACTTTGGAGCTGTTCTCAAATTTGTATGTGGTGTTTCGAGTGTCAAGGCTCTTTCTTAAAGAGCCACTTAGCTGATGTGCCTTCGCGCTACAGCAATTGGAGAACAACTTTGGGCCGCGATCGCAATACACGAAAAAATACGAGGACCGCAGAATGAAGTGTAGTTCCCTCCCCTCTTTGCGCTCGGCGTTTCTTGCCGGCGCCATGCTTGCTTGCTTCATCCCAAGCTATGTCAAATCGGCAAATGCTCAACGTCTCCCGTCGACAGTAATCCCCGAACACTATGCGCTTACGTTGACGCCCGATCTGAAGAATGCCACTTTCGCAGGCGTTGAATCGATTGATCTGGTTCTCAAGGATCCGACGAATTCAATCACCCTCAACTCCGCCGAAATTGCCTTTCAGTCGGTCGAAGTTACCGACGGCGGCAAACAGCAGACAGCGACAGTCACGCTCGACGCGAACCAGCAACAGGCGACCTTCCATTTCTCTCAAATGCTTCCCTCGGGCAAAGCGAAGCTTGCGATCCGCTATACGGGCATCCTGAACAATGAACTGCGCGGATTCTATTTATCCAAGACTGAACGCCGCAACTACGCGGTCACACAATTTGAGGCGACCGACGCGCGACGCGCCTTTCCGTCGTTTGACGAGCCGGCTTTAAAGGCTACCTTCGACGTATCGCTTGTGATCGACACCGGCGACACAGCCATCTCGAATAGCCCGATTTCCAATGACGTACCGGGCCCGGGCGGCGGCAAGCACACCATCACCTTTCTAACCACGCCAAGAATGTCCACTTATCTGCTGGCGTTTCTGGTGGGCGACTTTCAGTGCACTTCCGGCGAACAGGATGGTGTGGCTATTCGCTCTTGCGCAACCCCCGACAAAGTCGGTCTCACGCCCTATAGCGTGGAAGTTGCCAAGTTCATGCTGCACTACTACAACACTTACTTCGGCATTCCTTATCCGCTGAAGAAACTCGACCTCATCGCCATTCCTGATTTTGAAGCTGGCGCCATGGAGAATTTCGGCGCGATTACTTATCGGGAAACCACGCTTCTCCTTGACCAGAAAACCGCTTCCATCGACGCCAGGCGGCAAGTCGCGGTTGACATCGCGCATGAAATGGCGCACCAGTGGTTCGGAGACCTGGTGACGATGCAATGGTGGGACAACATCTGGCTGAATGAAGGGTTCGCCACGTGGATGGAGAACAAATCTGTCGCTGCTATGTATCCGGAATGGCACATGGATGAGATCGTGGCCGCCGATCTGGATACAACCTTGAACATCGACGCGGCACCGACAACACGGCCCATTCGCGCCAAAGCTGATACTCCCGACGAAATCAACCAGATGTTCGATTCCATCGCCTATAACAAGGCCGGTCATGTCCTAGTCTCCGTCGAAAACTTCGTCGGACCGGAGAACTTCCGCAGGGGCGTCCATAATTATCTGACTGCACACCTTTACTCGAACGCTACGGCCGAAGACTTCTGGAATGCGGAAGCCGCTGCGAGCCACAAACCAGTAGATCGAATCATGGATAGCCTGGTGGCCCAGCCCGGTGTACCGGTCTTGACGTTTGGCGAGCCGACTTCCGGTGAGGTCCCCGTTTCCCAAATGCGTTTCTACCTCAGTCCGAGCATTCAACCGAATGGGAAACAGAAATGGGTTCTTCCCGTTTGCTTCAAAATGGAGGCCTCCGGTCAGAGATGCGAGGTGCTGAATCCCGACTCGACGAAGCTCCAGGTTCCGTCCGATGCCGTCTTCTTCGCGAATGCGGGTGGCACAGGGTACTACCGCAGTATCTATCCAACAAGCGCTTACAAATCGCTCGTTGCGAACGTAGAAGCCCGATTCTCGCCGCCGGAGCGGATAAGTATGATCGGTGACGAATGGGCTCGCCTCCGCGCAAACAAGACCTCGGCCGGGGAGTATCTGAACCTGGTTGCTGCGGTGAAAGACGATCCGAGCGCCAGGGTCTTGGCGTCTGCGCTAGGCGGCATCAGCGTCCTATATGTCCGCGTGGCATCGTCTCCGCAGGAAAAGGACGCTCTTGCCGCTTGGATTCGTGGCACATTTGCTCCGCGCTATGCGAAACTGGGGCCGCCGTCGGTTCAAGACACACCGAATACCCGCGAATTGCGTGCCCAGCTTTTCGGTGTCCTCGGCTTCTATGGCAAAGATCCCTCGATTCTTGCTGAGGCGCGCGCACTGGCTGAAAAATATCTGGCCGATCCTGCTTCGGTCGATCCAACACTTCGAGAGACTGCACTCGCGGTCGCCGCGCGCAATGGCGATGCACAACTCTTTAACCAGCTGCTGCACGTCTACGAAACATCGACCAATCCGGAATTTCAAACCAGCGCGTTGCGGCGGCTGGCGGAATTCGAAGACCCGAAGCTCGTCGAGCGCGCTCTTGACCTTGCTGTCTCAAATAAGGTTCGCAACCAGGACGCGGCCTTCCAGCTCTCGATGGCGATGACAGACGACCAAAATCGACGCCTGGCGTGGCAATTTATTCAGACCCATTGGGATCAGGTGCAGGCCCAATTCACGGCCAACATGGGCGCGACGCTGGTGGGATCAACCCAGGCCTTCTGTTCTCAAGCGGACCGCGATAATGTAGAGCGATTCTTTGCGGCTCACAAGGTAGCTGCATCGGACCAAGCTCTCAAACATGCAATCGAACACATCAACGGATGCATCGAGTTTCGGGCGCTGCAGGAGCCCGAACTCAAGACATGGCTTGCTTCGCAACCTCGCCTCGGGTTTTAGTTCGGACGATTCTGATCACGATGGGCAGGTTTGGTCGTATTCGATCCAACCATTCGGATGGATGTTAGAGAGCTTAAACTTACCAAACAACAACTCCCCCGCCTCGGCTTTATGCTGCTGAAGCGGGGGAGTCATTTGTCCGAATTATCTAAACTATTTTTCCGTGAAATTGATGACCAAGTTCACGTCCACCGGCACATTCTGATCGTCGAGTGTGCCCGGCACGAAGCGATACTGGCGAACTGCCGTCAGTACGCGCGCATCAACTGTCTGGCTAACCGACTTAACTAGACGAACATTTTGCGGAGCGCCGCTCTCATCTACTCGAAAACTAACAACCATACGTTGCGCCGCAAGATCGCGGGTTGGGAAATCGGCCGCTGACACAGCGAGAGTCGGCTCAGAAATCAGCTTTGGCCAGGTAACTCCGGTGCTGATGCGGCGTGCGTGAGTTGTCGTGTCTGCATCGGTTGCGGGCTGGGCAGTGGCCGATGAAGCCAGAGCTGCAGCATCGTTGTGGGCTACCAGCGTGACACTCTGGCCCTTCGTTCCTGCCTGGGCATGGAGCAGAACGGTGGAGAGAAAGAGCGTGGATACAATTATTCTGCGCATGATTATTCTCCAATTGGTCAAGAGTGACCATCACCAATTTACTTCGTGATTAATACGGTTGTCAATACGTTTTTGTGAAAGCTTAGTTTTCAAAAGCTTAGAGTCGCTCGAACTCCAACTCCCTGTAACCGGCGATTCCCCACAGGTCAACTCACATGCACCGCGCCGTTGCATCCTTGATGCTTTAATCCATGGCTTCGAGCCCCGAAAGCGAAACGTCCCTGGTATCCACAGACTCGTCGCATCCCACGTCGTCGGATCGATTCGTTACCATAAAGTTCATGGCGCAATTTCCCCCCGGCCAGACTTTGCTCATTGACGCCGATGACACGTTGTGGGAAAACAACGTCTATTTCGAGCGCGCAATTGCGGCGTTCATTGGCTATCTAAATCACCGGACTTACTCACCTGCAGAAGTGAGGAAGACTCTCAACGCTGTTGAACGAGAGACGATCCTCGAGCATGGCTATGGGCTCACCAGTTTCACGCGTTCACTTCTCGCTTGTTTTGAGCGGCTGAGCCAATCGCCAATGACCGAAGACCATCGACGCCGTGTCACAGGATTTGCGCAGGCGATCGCCGAACAGGAGATTGAGCTGCTGCCGGGAGTGGATGAAACTCTGGCCCAACTCTCCATACGCCACAAGCTCATTCTTATGACCAAAGGCGACCACGCCGAACAAGCCGACAAACTGGCCCGGTCAGGACTTGCTGTAAACTTCAATGCGGTTGAAATTGTTAAGGAGAAAGACCCGGCCACCTATCGAGCTGTGATGGAACGGCACGAACTCGCGCCACATACCAGCTGGATGATAGGCAACAGCCCGAAAAGCGATATTAATCCTGCGCTCGCGGCCGGGCTGAATGCAGTTTTTCTGTTTCACAAGGACACGTGGGTTCTAGAACACGCAGAGATCGATCCGGTGCCCGAAGGCCAGCACTTACTTGAACTCGATTCCTTTCCCAGTCTCTGTGCTATTTTTTAGCTAAGTGGAATCGTGAGGTGACCTGCAGTGGACCGGACTCCGATCCCGCCCGTCGCAAGATACAAAGCATCCTACCCCCCGCCGCCTCGTTTGAATTGGGCAGTCCTTTTTGTCGCGATTGCCGGCTCCGAGGGAATCGTACTCTGGTTCGTGCCCCAGCCTTATCGCGAGTTTCTTGTGAATCTCGTGATCGCAGCATGGCCAATCTATCTTTGTATATGGATTCGAAAGATCGATGACCAATCTCTATCTCTCTACTGGGCCCTTGCTTCCTTTGCCACAGGATTTCTTTTCTCCTGGCTCTTATGGGTCGTTGTAATCTTCGAGATTCGCGAAGAGTTGCTCGATCATTACAACCGACGCGAGCCGATCGGCCTTCGACTCAATTTGATCATGACGACCTTGTTTTCCTTCGTCTACTTTCAATATCAATTGAATCGAATCGCGAGAGAAAAGGCCCAGGAAACCGAAGCGTTGGCCGTGAGCAGCCGCCGGTCCATCGTCGAATAAATCGACAGGCCTTCTAAAAGTAAATACAACCATTTGGGGAGACGGGATCGGCTCCGGGTAGACAGCGGATTTCATCGCGGCATTCGCCAAGAATTCCTTGACGATCCCTCGAGGAAACGGGCAGAATTGGGACCACCGGGGTATCTAAGCTTGATGCGATTCTGAACTGGGCTTCGCAGCCTGGGCGAGAGGTGTCGTATAGCCTGCAGTTGAGTTCAAAAACTAGAGTTTGGGATGAATTACTAAATTGTCCATGAATCCCGCTGTGGCTTAAGGATTCGCTAGTTAGCTTCAATATCTCGCCTGGATCGGACGATCGACGCGAGTCATGGCGTCGGAGTTGATTTGAATCTTGGATTCAGTTCTTTTCTGTAGAAGCAGATTGCAAAGGTTCTCTGTGAAAGCACCCTGGTTGGGGACTGGATCTCTTCATTTGCACCCTGTAGACCGACAGCACTCATGCTCTTGGGGGGCGTATGGAACCTAGGAAGTACGTTGCCTACAACCAGACCCGGGACAGCCTCCTTAGTTCATCGGTTACGTCAGTAAACGCCGGCCTTGAGCCCTTGAAGGTTTTGAAGGTGCTCATCGAAGGCCTCCCGGCAAATTCCCGCACCGGTCTTTGGCTGACAAACTTCAAGGGTGTTCCTGTCGCGCGAACTCTCTCCCCTTTTGACCTGGTTTATCTGGACAAGGACAATCGCGTCGTTCATGGAGTGGAGTTATCCAAAGATGGAGAATTTGCCCCCTCCAAAGGTCAGCCTTCGAGTGCTCTTGTCCTTCCATCCAAGTCCTTAACAACCTCACGGACAAAGGAGGGAGATCAGCTCGAACTTCGTGTCGTTGAACTCGAGGCGCCACCCGAACAAGCGCCGGCTCCAGTCGCGCCTCCTCCAACTCCGCCTGATCTGGCGCCAACTCAACCGATCCAAACGAGTCCAGCCGAACCGTCCCCAAGCGCTCGCTTCTTTTCATCTGGCGCGAGCGCTGTAGAAGCGCCTACTTCATCGGCGGAGTTCACAGTTTCTCCCACGCCAATTTCGTTTCCGGATGCCGCTGCAACTGAGAGCTTCACGCCAACGGAGCGTCCCGAAGCTGAGTCAGTCGAACTCCCGATCGCCCCGCTTCCAAAACCGCAGAGTGAACCTTTTTGGCCCGAGAGAAAATCGTACGCACGCACCCGGGTCCCCGAAACACCGGTTCCCGCACCAGAACCTCCCTCGCCGGCCCAAGCATTGCAGAATGCGGAAGTGGCGCTTCCATCTGCAGTACCGCCGCTTGCGATTCAGGAGGCGCCAGTGTCCGTTCCCCAATATGGGGATTATGGACCGGCTCCAAAAAGAAAGTACTCATGGAAGATTCGGCTTCTGCGCTGGCTTTTCCCCGAATTAGTCATAGGAGAAGCTCAAAGACCGTATGATCGGCGGCGTGCCGACCGGCAGTCCTTGCCGGGGTTGATCGCTTATTACTTCACCGGCGGAGCCCCTGAGCCACACAGGATAAGCAACATCAGCGTCACCGGATTCTACTTGCACACAGACGAGCGCTGGATGCCCGGAACGGTCGTGCGCATGACCTTGCAGCGGGTAGGATCCAAAGGGGACGATCCCTCGGATATCATCAGCGTGAATTCAAAGATCGTTCGCTGGGGAGCGGACGGCGAAGGATTCGAATTCATCCTGACAGACTTGGATGAGTAGCGTCTGCCAGCCCTTATAAATCAGGAATTCAGTCCCGAATTCCTCGCAACCCGACACGGACTTTTCAGGTATCCGGCCATCGCATAAACAGTCGCTGCTGAAGATTAGGAGAAGCGTAGTCTCATTGCCGCGCTTGACTCGGATCAAGGGGTTCTGTTGTACTTCAATCACCGTCATGCATTTTCGTAACATTGGTTCGATCTTCCACTCGGTCATTTGTAGGACTGCGCCCACTCCCGCCTTTCGAATTAGACTCCACGACTCACACGGGAACAAAGCCTGACGAAACAGAGATAGCAGCAATCTGAAATTCAGGCCACCTCCCGCAGTCGCGGCAGGTGGCTTTCGCATTCTTAGCTCACTTTTCGATTCAGGAGATTGTCTTGGAATCCGTAAGCCTCTCCAGTATTCAGGTGGCACGCGCGCGCATCGGCGAGGCAATTCACGTCTCCCCTTGTCACTTGTCTCACCACCTTTCCGAGCTCGTCGGTCTGCCCCTGCACCTCAAGCTGGAGAATCTCCAGCGCACCGGTTCATTCAAGGAGCGCGGCGCACTCAACAAGCTACTCACCTTGTCTGAGACGGAACGGAAGCGCGGCGTCATCGCTGCGAGCGCGGGCAACCATGCGCAAGGCGTCGCATTCCATGCTGCGGCTCGCGGCATTCGGGCCCAGATTGTGATGCCATTGGCCACTCCGCTCGTGAAAGTGGCGGCGACACGAAGTTACGGCGCCGAAGTGATTCTTCACGGCGCCAGCTATGACGAAGCCTGCGACGAAGCGCTGCGCCGTCGCCTCGAAGAGGGGTGCACCTTCATCCATCCGTTCGACGATCCTGAAGTAATTGCAGGACAAGGCACGATCGCCCTCGAACTGCTCGAACAGGTCCCCGACATTGAAGCCGTCGTGGTCCCCATCGGCGGTGGTGGACTCATCGCGGGCATCGCCTGTGCGTTGAAGGAGACCAATTCGCGGATCCGTGTGATCGGGGTTGAGCCAGAAAAGCTGCCCTCCATGCTGCGAGCCCGCGAAGCGGGGAAGCCGGTCACTATCGCTCCTGAAGCGACCATTGCCGACGGCATCGCAGTGCGCCGAGCAGGCGATCTCACCCTTCCTCTGGTTCGCCGCTATGTGGACGAGATCGTCACTGTCGACGACGAAGAAATTGCTAGCGCCATTCTGATGCTCCTGGAACAGGAAAAGACCCTGGCCGAAGGCGCCGGAGCCGCGGCGCTTGCTGCGGTCGTCCAAGCCAAAACGAACCTGCGTCATCGCCGTACTGTGGTGCTGGTGTGCGGCGGCAACATAGACGTTACTTTGCTCGCCAAGATCATCGAGCGCGGTTTGGTAAAAGACGGCCGGCTTTTGCGCGTTCGCGTTTACCTGCAGGATCGACCCGGAGCTCTGCTCCATCTCACCGAAATCCTTGCCCGCGAGCGGGCCAACATCGTCGAGACACTCCACAACCGCGCTTACTACGGCGTGAGCCTGGGCGAGACCGTTATCGACGTCACCCTTGAGACACGCGGAGCCACTCACATTACGGCCATCAGTCATGCTCTGCGCGAAGCCGGCTTTCGTTTCGAGCGGATCCAGTAGGACCCCATGTATACTCCGAAATTCAATCAGGTGACCGACTGCGCCGTGCTCCTTGAGGCCATGCGCGACAACTCCTTTGCGATCCTGTTCGGTCCCCTCGATCCCTTGGTCAGATTGGACGGCCCTCAGCCGAACCTGTCTCCGACGGCCACGCATCTGCCATTGGTTGTAAAGGACGAAGGAGAGCACGGCGTCATCGAAGGACACTTCGCCAAGGCCAATCGCCACTGGCAATCGCTTGCCGGCCACGAGACGCTGGTCGTTTTTTCAGGACCCCATAGTTACGTCTCACCAACCCTCTATACCGAGCCGCTTTCGGTTCCCACATGGAATTACATCGCCGTCCATGCCTACGGCACGATGGAGTTGATCGAAGACGAAGACGGCAAAGATGCGTTGCTCAAAGGCCTGATCGCCTTGCATGAGCCTGCCTACGCGCAACAGTGGCGCGAGATGCCTGCCGGCTTCCGTCGCACGATGCTGGCCGGCATCGTCGGCTTTCGCATCGTCATTTCACGCATCGAAGGCAAATTCAAAGTGAGTCAGAATCGCTCCGAAACCGAGCGGCAAAACGTTAGAACGGCGCACGCCGCCGGGACACCGGATCAGCAATCGCTTGCTGCGTGGATGCAGCGTTTGAGCGGTTGAACCGGGCTCGGACTATCGAAATACAAAGGGCCCATTTTCACTCGGTTCAGCCGGCCTCGGACCACCTCCAACCATCCTGCGGCTCAGTCTGCTTTTGGTATACTCAATAGGTTCACCTCGTGCGGAGGTGGCGAAATTGGCAGACGCACTAGCTTGAGGTGCTAGCGCCGCAAGGCATAGGGGTTCAAGTCCCCTCCTCCGCACCAAAGAGTTTGCCACTCCGGTGAAGCCGGATGGGTCTTGGAAAGCAGCTGAAGCAATGCAGATTTTCTTCTATTTCGTCGTCGTGATCCATGTCATCGTCAGCCTGTTTCTCATTGGAGTCGTCCTGCTGCAACAGGGCCGCTCGGCTGACCTCGCAGGCGCCTTTGGTGGCCAGGGTTCGCAGACCGCTTTCGGTCCCCGGGCAGCGGCCAACGTGCTCACGCGGCTCACCTCGTGGTCTGCAGTCATCTTCATGTGCACATCGCTCACTCTGACGGTTCTCTACGTTCGCGGGGCGAGCCATAACCACTCCGTGCTCGACGACACCAAGCCAGCGTCAGCCCCGGCGAAATCCGGCAAGTAGGCTCCTGTAGCTCGACCCAAGCCTCCCCGTCGCCACGCTCTTGGCAGGCGCCTCTCGCGATCGTCTCTCTATGGTCCAGCGAGACGTCTCCCTTTAGAATCGGAGCATGATCCTCGAGACGTTCCCTGTCGGACCGCTGCAGTGCAACTGCACTCTTCTTGGCGATGAAACTGCCGGCGAGGCGATCGTGATCGATCCCGGAGACGAGATCGGCCGCATCCACCGACGACTCACGGAACTCGGCCTCAAACTCCGCCAGATTCTCGTCACGCACGCCCACATAGATCATGTCGGAGGGGCCCTGAAGCTCAAACGCCTCACGGGTGCCCCCATCTTCCTGAATGAGAACGATCTTCCCTTGCTCCAGATGATGGACGACCAAGCAGCCTGGATCGGCATTCCGACACCGGAAGTTGCGCTTCCGGATGAGGGCCTGATCGATGGCCAGTCCGTTGGACTTCACGGCTACCCAGCTGAGGTCATTCATACTCCCGGTCATACACAGGGATCTGTCTGCCTCTATTTCGCTCCTTTAAGGATGGTCGCGGCGGGAGACACACTTTTCTCTGGGAGCATCGGCCGCACCGATCTACCCGGCGGAAACTCCGAGCAGATCATCGACTCGATCCATTCCCGGCTGCTCAAATTGCCGGATACGACAAAAGTGATTCCGGGCCATGGACCATTCACGACGATTGGCGCAGAGCGATGCGCGAATCCGTTTCTCCGCTCGTAACAATCCCGAAATATTACGTAGATAACTTGTTTAGTTTCAATTGATTAATATATTAACTAAAAGTCGCGCTTTAGGCGCATTTCATGTTTTGTTACTACCTTGATGCGTTCCCAAAAAGTTAATGAGTATGGTTACTGCTGTACTGAACTCATGTTCCGGCCCCAGAAGGCTCAGGACCAACCAGCCCGATTCTTCCATGCCGAAAAAGTAGCCCGGATGGACCCAGACGCCGCACTCCAACAGCTCTCCTGCGGTCCGTTCATCGGGTTGCAGCGCGGGAATCCGCAGCACCGTATACCAGCCCCCTTCAACCTCCAATCGCCGAAGCGCCGAGTGCCCGTGCAGCTGGCGGTCCAGTTCAGCAAGATTCGCCGCAACTCGGGCTCGAACCTGCTTTTGAATCGCCTCTCGCCCAGCAAGCCAGGCAGGCAACGCCCACTGCACTGGGGCATTCATTGAAAGGAAAGTGTCGGCGATGACCTCTAGTCGCTCCAGTGCTCGAACCCGCTCTGGTCCTGTCGCCACGATCCAGGCTGCCTTCATCTGCGGCAGCCCGGCAATCTTACTCAGGCCGGTCACCACGTAGACAGGGACGCCTTCAACCCCAGCCGCAAAGCTCTCTACTGAGCCTTGGAATCCTTGGTCCTGGAACCGGTAGTCAAGAAAGACTTCATCGACGATGAGCGAAAGATCGAATTCTTTGCACAACCGCGCCAATTCCTGCGCTTCCCACTTCTTCGTGAAGTGGCCTGTCGGGTTGTTGGGGTGGACCAGAACGATCGCCCGTGTATCGGACGAAATAGCTCTTCGAAATCCCTCCGGATCGATCTGCCAGCCGTGGTCATACACCAGCGGCGCAGGTTTGACCCGGACATCGTCCAGATCGGCCAGAAAGTCGAACAACGGGTAGCTCGGCTGCGGGACCAGCACCTCGCTTCCGGGATCGCAGAGCAGCCGGAACAGGTAGCTGTAAGCCTCGCTTGTGCTGGTCGTCAGAACGATCTGTTCGGGGTCAAGCGGGACACCGTGGTCCGCGTAATACCTGCACACTGCCTCGCGCGCACGCGCCAGTCCCCTCGGCTGGGGATCGTAATCCAACGAACGCTCATCGGCGAGCGATGCCAAAAGATCCGGATCATATTGAAACCCGCAGCGCGTCGGATTGGAGGCGGTTAGATCTGCAATCGGCAAACCGGCTTCCATCCGCTGCCGGTGCGCGCGAGAGAGATCGTTCTCTTCGGTATTCCAATTCGTTCTTCGTGAAAAGCGTGCCATTCTCAGTTGAAATCCTAATTCAGTTCAAAATCTCACCGACACGCTGTGAAACTGTGCGGCAGCATGCCCCTCAACCGCATCATGGACAATAGAAGCAGAGGTCCCTAACACGATACACGGGCAGCGTTTTGGAGGAGAATTGGCAATTCGCGCGGTGATCTTCGACTACGGAATGGTTCTAACCGGGGCACCCGATGCAGAAGCTCACGCGGCGATGGTCCGGATCACAGGGCTCCCTGTCGAACGTTTCGAGAGCCTCTACTGGAACGACCGTCATGCCTATGACGAAGGCAAGTTGTCAGGAATCACGTTCTGGCAGAAGCTCCTGCGTGACGCGCAAATGGAACCCGACCAAGCCAAGGTTGAACAGCTCAACAGCCTCGACGCCCGCATGTGGACCACGCAAAACCCTGCCATGGTCGCATGGCAAAAGCGACTGAAGCAGCACGGCGTGCTAACCGCAATCCTCTCCAACATGGGCGATTCGGTACTTGCCAACATTCAGCGTGAATTCGATTGGATCAACGGATTTGACGTGCTGGTTTGGAGCTATCAATTACACATGGCCAAGCCGGACCCGAAGATTTATCTGCACACTCTGCAACGGCTAGGCACGCGCTCCGAGGAAACTCTTTTTATCGATGACAAGCGCGTCAATGTCGATGCGGCGATCGCGCTGGGAATGAAGGCAATTGAATTCTCGACGGTCAAAAAACTGGAGAAAGATCTCTTGGCTGCCGGCCTGGATCGCGAGCTTCCGCAGATAACTTATCGTTAATCGATTGATCCCTGGCCCTCGATCGCCAATCCAGTCAAACAGCGCGTGGCTGTGGACGCGACATCAACCAACCGGTAGTGCTCCATGGCCCCGGTGTTCTACACTTGCTTGCCTTTGATAATTCCACCAGCTCAAACGTGTAACAAGGTGGTGTGTTTCACTCATTCGAACGAGGCGGCTGCGGAATTCGCGCGTGCCGCGCTGTCAACCGGCAAGGGGCCAGAATGAAAGTCAAAAGTCTTTTCTGTAGCGCACCAATCTCCGCACTGGGCGCGGCGATTCTATATATTGGGGCATCCGTCGCAATTGCGCAGGCAATCCCGCAGGTAACTGGAGACGCCCGGGTCGACAAGCTCCTCAGCCAGATGACCCTTGAGGAGAAGCTGACGCTGATTCACGGCACAAACGAAGATCCCGCTGTGTACCAGGGCCAGGCCGGCTATCTTGCCGGCATTCCGCGCCTGGGCATTCCCGGCCTCCGCTTTGCAGACGGACCTCCGGGCGTGCTGACGCGCCATCCTTCGCAGGCCGAAACGGCCACCATGGGCGTGGCCGCAACCTTCAGTGTGAAAGACGCTGAAGACAACGGCGTCGTGATTGGCCGCGAAGACCGCGCTCTTGGCATCGATGTCTCTCTCCAGCCATTCGTCAACATCGACCGCGATCTCGAATTTGGCCGCGGCTACAACACGTTTGGCGAAGATCCGTTTCTTACCAGCCAGATGGGCGTAGCAGAAGTCAAAGGCATTCAATCGCAGCATGTGATGGCGCAAATCAAGCACTACGTCGCCTATGACTCGAATGCGACCAATATCTTCGTCGATGACCAGACGCTGCACGAGGTCTACGTGGCTCCCTTCGACGCTGCCGTCAAAGCGGGCGTTTCGTCGATCATGTGCTCCTATAACCGCGTCAACGGCACATTTGCCTGCGGCAACGAGTCGACGCTCACACGGATTCTTCGCGACGAGATCGGGTTCAAGGGATTCGTTACATCCGATTGGGGCGCAACCCATGCGGTCAGCTTCATCAACGCCGGCCTCGACATGGAAATGCCCGGAGGCCAGCCTGGACCAATGGGCTCTTTCATCCCCTCGTTCTTTGACTCGCTGCCTCCTCCGCCTCCCCTGCACATGGATCCGAAAGCGGCCGAGGAAGTGAATGAAGCCATGTTTGGCGGCCACATTCCTGAAGAGCCTGCTCCCGCGCGCGAAGCTGGCGGCGATTTCGGAGTGAAACTCAATCCAGAGAAAATGCCCGATGCCCTGAAGGACGGCAGCGTCAACGAAGCAGCTGTGACCCGCGCCGCCGGCCGTGTGCTCTATGAGATCGTTCACTTCGGCTACCTCGATGGCCAGTCGAAGCACGAAGTGACATCGCAGGCAATTGATGCCAATGCCAAAATCATCGAGAAAACAGGCGAAGACGCCGCCGTGCTGTTGAAGAACGCGGGTGCAGTTCTGCCGTTGAAGGCCGCCGATCTCAACTCTGTGGTCCTCATAGGTCCCACCGCCGCCCAGGTCGACTCAATCGGCATCAACGGGGAGCGGTCAGTTGGCCTCCCTTCGCGCCAGATTGGGCCGCTGGCGGCAATGAAGAAAATATCGGGCGATTCTGACATCGCCTTCGCTGTGTATGACGACATGACTGGTTCCCCGATTCCCGCAAGCGCGCTCAGTCACGATGGCAAGCCGGGCCTTGAACGGACTGGATCAGGTGCGTCGCAGGCAGACCCGGAACTCAACTTTACGGTCAAGAATGGCAACGCCCTTCCTGCCAACTCCATCGTCACCTGGAAAGGCACGCTGACTATTCCAGCCGATGGCAATTATTGGCTGTATCTGCAGGCTCTCGGCACCAACGCCCGCCTTTCTCTCGACGGCAAGCGGCTCGCCGGAACAGGCGCTTTCCAAGGTGGCGTCCATGGCGACATCCTGCAAGCCAACAAGGACAATGCGATCCCAACAACGGACGGCCTTGACAATGTGCGTCGCGCGGTCGATCTGACCGCGGGGCCGCATGCGATCGAAGTCACCACGAGCCTCGACAGTTCGAAAGCCCCAGTTCAGGTCCGCCTGAGTTGGTACACGCCCGAGCAGCGCAAAGCGGACCACGAAGCCGCCATCACCGCGGCCAAAAACGCCAAAATCGCGGTTGTTTTCTTGTGGACGCGCCTCGAGCCGGTCTTCGGCCTGCCCGGCGATCAAAACAAGCTTGTCGAGGAAGTCGCAGCTGTCAATCCCAACACCGTTGTCGTGCTCAACACCAGCCAGCCGGTCGCCCTGCCGTGGATCGACAAGGTGAAAGCAGTACTCGAGATGTGGTGGCCGGGCGATGAAGGTGGATGGTCCACGGCGAATCTGCTTCTGGGCAAAACCAGCCCAGCCGGCCGTCTGCCTGTCACCTGGGGCAAGAGCCTCGAAGATTATCCAGCCACCAATCCGAAATATCCCGAACGCTCGCACAAAGGCGTCGACGGAAAAACAACCTACAGTGAAGGCGTCAACGTTGGCTATCGCTGGTTTGACAAGGAGAATGTCGAACCGCTTTTTGCCTTCGGCCATGGGCTGAGCTACACCACCTTCGCATACTCCGGTCTCGCCGTGGAGCGGGCCACCGATGGCGGCCTCAATGTGCACGTCGTCATCAAAAACACCGGGAACGCCGATTCAGATGAAGTGCCGCAGGTCTATCTCGGCGCACCCAGCGAGATCCCACCAGGTGTGCAGTTCCCAGTCAGGGCGCTCGTCGCTTTCGACAGGATTCACCTTGCTGCGGGCGAATCGAAGACCGTGGAGTTGCATGTCGCCCCGCGTCAACTTGAGTATTGGTCGGTAGCAGAAACAAAGTGGCTGCGGCCCAATGGCAAGCGCATCGTCAGCGTGGGCGGCTCCTCTCGTGACCTTCGCCTGAATCAGACCATCAACTAGTCAGATTCTCGCCTCAAACCTACGCTTGAAACCGGGGAAAGCTCTCAACCGAGCCGACCCCGATTCACTTTTCTCTAAGGAATCACTCGCCAACCGTGTTCAGCCATGCGACACTTTCCAACGGAATTGGAATCAGGACAATCGATGAAGGATCCTGAACCTTTTCCGCATTTAAGCGGGTCGTCGCTTGCCCCGCGTGTACCAACAATCAGAAAGGAACGACTAATCTATGAGACTTCTTCGTGCCATCGCCCTCGTCTCGGTTTTTGGCGCCAGCCTCGTCCTGGCGCAGACCCCAGCCTCCAAGCCAACCACGGCCGCTGCCCCGACTGCTACCAAAGCCGCTAAGCCAGCCCCAGCCCCCGCCCCCAGCGCAGCCGATATCGCCAATGCCAAGGCCAAAGGCCTGGTGTGGGCGAACCTCAACACCAAGGTCTATCACTACGCAACAGACTCCACATATGGCAACACGAAGAACGGCAAGTTCATGACGGAAGCTGACGCAAAAACCGCGGGATATCGCGCCGCGAAGCAGGGTGCAGTGAAATCCAAAGCCCCTGCCTCGAAGTAATCCAACACTGTGCGGCTGCCGTCAGCGGCGGCCGCATCCAAAAACCCACACGTGGTGTTCCCTTCTAACCTCTTATCTCTCTTCCTTGCCTCTAGAGCGCTACTCCAAGGCCGACTAGATTTGCAGCCGCGATGATGATCGCAATTCCAGCCCAGAGAATGCGGATCGGACGACGTGTGACACCTTTCCACTCCCCCAGGGCCAGCCCCACCAGCGCGCCGCACAAAACATAAATACTCATGTGCAGCATCCAGTTCACGAACGACAAATGCTGGGGAATATTCGCAGCGCCCCATGCGTAAAAGAAGAATTGCAAATACCACATGATCCCCCCTGTCGCAGCCAGTGCCGCGTTCTTCATCAGCAGAGGCCGTTCCTGTTTCAAGTCTTCGCGCAGTGAGAGCCTCTTGAGCGTTGCCAGCCGAATGAAGCAATAGCTCATGTTGATGACAGCGCCTCCGCCCATGATGAACACATAGCTCGGCAGCGCCGCGTAGAGCGGATTCACACCCAGGTGCAGCGCCGCGGCCTCCATGGGCTTCGCTGCATCGATGGCAAACGACATTCCCGACGAGAATATTCCGCACATGACCGCGAGCAGAAGACCAAGCGTGAGATTGAACTCCCGGATCTCGCCGCTCAGTTGCAATTCTTTTTGG
>Ga0187855_10001163_pt1 | contig 21400 bp, 16 predicted proteins | sample June2016WEW_8_10_2_FD_132969 | JGI IMG/M metagenome (GOLD analysis project Ga0187855, IMG submission 132969) | Peatland microbial communities from SPRUCE experiment site at the Marcell Experimental Forest, Minnesota, USA - June2016WEW_8_10 | ecosystem: Environmental > Terrestrial > Soil >...
ACAGCCGCGTCGCGCCAAGCCAGATAGTGCGCCGTTTCTCTGTGCCGCGCGGGCGCTTCGGCGGTCCGGTACACTTCGACGAGGACGAACCGCGTGGGATCGTCCGCCTGCTGAACCACGTCGAAGCGCGCGATGCCCGGCTCCCGGACACTATGCCGCGCGTTCTCAATGGTGGCCTGCCGGAAGGCTTCCACGAATTCCGGCTTGACATGTACGTGAACGTGAACGATCAGCATGCGTCCATCGTAGCGTGGCGCGAGCGGAAGGGGCACGGACGCGATGAAAGCGGTTGGCGGCGGCATCGTAAGGGCAAAGAAAAAAGTGAACTCGTTGCGCTCGATGCCACAGCCGAGGTAGCATCACGAACTTCCGCCGCCATCGAGACTGGTGCCGTAGAGCACTCCACCGGCCGAGCGCAAGGTGCTGGGAAGGAGATGTTCGAGTTGAACCCGTAGGTCTTTTTAGTCCACGAGCCAGGCGAGACGCTGCTTGGCGGGGTGAGCGAGAACGCCGTCCCGCATCCTGGGCGGCACCCGCTGCCTCCTCCCGCAGTCACGCCGTAGAGCGCCCCGTCGCCGCCTGCCACCAGAGCCGTCGGCTCCAATCCATCGCTCCCGCCGGTGAAGACATGGATCTGGGTTTCTCGCCAGGAACCGCCCGTCGACGGCGGCGGGGTCAAGTCGAATACCGTGCCGTAATTGGAAGTTCCACCTTGGTAGGTTGTGCCGTAAAGCACTCCACCGCGGCCGATCACCAGCGGGGCGGTGGGGTCAATTCCGTCCCCTGAGTTGACCTAGCCATTGAAAGCGTAGAGTGTTCTGATCGTGGGAGTCTGCGCCGCACCGGTGGGCGCCAGCGCCGGGAGTGCCATTAGAGCGATGGCCAGCCGAACACACATTGTTCCGTTCATCTAAGCCAGATTTCCTTGGCTAGCATCAATTGTATATCCGGTCGCGTCCGGGAAAACCGTAAAGCGCCGCGCCCGCCCTTGCTATGATGAAAGTTCCCCGCCATGATTGTCGAAGCCCATGTCGTCAGCTTTGACGCGATTTCTCTCGACGGCGGCGCCACGCTCGCGCCGGTGGATGTGGCCTACGAGACGTACGGCGTGCTGAACGCGCGGAAAAGCAATGCGATTCTGATCCTGCATGCCTTCTCCGGCGACGCGCATGCGGCCGGCATCAGTCCGGAGACCGGCAAGCCGGGCTGGTGGGACAACATGATCGGCCCCGGCAAGGCGTTCGACACCAACAAGTATTTCGTCATCTGCTCGAACGTGCTCGGCGGATGCCGCGGCACCACCGGGCCTGCCTCCATCAATCCGGCCACGGGCTGCCCTTACGGCATGGCGTTTCCAGTGATCACCATTCGCGACATGGTGCGGCTGCAGAAGATGCTGATCGATCACCTGGGCATCTCGCGGTTGCTCAGCATGTCGGGCGGCTCGATGGGCGGCATGCAGGCGCTCGAGTGGGCCGTCTCCTATCCCGAATCGGTGGTCTCGGCGATTCCTATCGCCTCCACGGCGCGGCACAGCGCCCAGCAGATCGCGTTCAACGAGGTGGGCCGGCAGGCGATCATCGCCGATCCGGACTGGTGCGACGGCAATTATTACAGCGGCAAGCCGCCGGCGCGAGGTCTGGCCGTAGCGCGCATGGTCGGCCACATCACTTATATGAGCGACGACTCCATGCGCGAGAAGTTCGGGCGGCGGCTGCGCGATAAGAACAGCTTCGGCTACGATTTCGACGTGGATTTCGAAGTGGAGAGCTACCTGCGCTACCGCGGCAGCGAGTTCGTGAACCGCTTCGACGCCAACTCGTACCTCTACATCACCAAGGCCATGGATTATTTTGATCTGACCAGCGGCAACGGCTCGCTGGCGGCGGCTTTCGAGCGGGCCCAGGCGCGTTTCCTGGTGATCAGCTTCAGCTCGGACTGGCTGTATCCGAGCTATCAATCGCAGGAGATCGTGCGCGCGCTGCGCAGCCGCAATGTGGATGTAGCCTACTGCGAGCTGCCGTCCAACTACGGGCACGATGCGTTTCTGGTGGACGTCGGCGAGCAGACTGAGCTGGTGCGCGGCTTCCTGGCCAGCACGTATGAGAAGGTGGCCGGATGACCACGGCGGCTCAGCCGGCTCATCACAAGCCTTTCGTGCGCGAGTTGCTGGGTCGCAGCGATTACGCCATCATCGGCGAGATCGTGGAGCCCGGCTCGAAGGTTCTGGATTTGGGCTGCGGGGAAGGCGAACTGCTGCAATGGCTGGCCGAAAACAAGGGCGTGGATGCGCGCGGCGTGGAGATTTCGGGCGCCAAGGTGCAGCGCGCTATCGCCCGTGGCGTGTCTGTCTACCAGGGCGATATCGACCAGGGCCTGGCCGATTACCCGGCGCAGGCGTTCGATTACATTATCCTGAGCCAGACGTTGCAGGAGACACGGCGGCCCTTGCAAGTGCTGCGTGAGATGCTGCGCGTGGGACGGCGGGCCATCGTGGCGTTCCCGAATTTCGGACACTGGCGGGTGCGGCTTTCGATGCTGATGAGCGGGCGCGCACCGAAGACCGGGCTGTTCCCTTACGACTGGTACGATTCGCCGAACATCCACTTTTTGACCGTCGAGGATTTCGAGCAACTCGCGCGGCAGGAAGGGTTGGCGATCGAGCGGCGGTTCTTTTTGTCGGGGCACAGGAAGGTAGCGGCGCTGCCGAATCTGCGGGCGGAGGTGGCGGTGTTTTTGGTGCGGCGGTAGGCTGGAGGGGACGGCGAACTGAAGTTCGCCGCGGCACGCTGAAGCGTGCGCCACGCCTCAGCCGATCTCCCGTGGAGACGCGCGGACGGCGCGCTCGAACGCCCAGCTTCGAATGTGATTGATCTGCTCTTTCATTGTTCGGGATAGCGGGACGATGCTGACGGCCACGCTGAAGAGATCGTCCTCGGTGATTTCGCGGTCGGCCAGCCGCGCCTTGGTCAGAGCCGAAACGACGCACTGCTCGATCTCGGCGCCGGTCCATCCAGTCGTGAATTCCGTCAGTTGGGCGATGTTGAAGCTCGCGTAATCCACCCCGCGCCGGCCCAGGTGAATTTTGAAGATTTCGATGCGTTCGTCGTCGAGCGGCAGGTCCACGAAGAACACTTCGTCGAAACGTCCCTTGCGGATCATTTCGGCGGGCAGCAGGTCGATGCGGTTGGCCGTGGCGCCCACGAAAAGGCCGCGGGTCTTCTCCTGCATCCACGTCAGGAAGAACGCGAAGATGCGGCCCTGCTCGCCGCTCGATTCGGTCGAGGTGATGCCCATCTCGATCTCGTCGAACCACAGAACTGCGGGCGCCATATCTTCGAGCATGCGGCAGGCCGCGACGAATACGCCTTCGGGCTTGCCATGCCTGCCGGAGAAGATCTCGATCATGTCGATGCGGTAGAGGGGAAGCTCGAAGCAGGAGGCGATGGCCTTGACGGCGAGGCTTTTGCCGCAGCCCGGGATGCCCATCAACAGGATCCCCTTGGGCACGATCTCGCTGCTGATGGTGTCGCGCAGTTGAAAGAGCTTGCGGCGCTCCAGCAGCCATTTTTTGAGACCCTCGAGTCCGCCGATCTCATCAATGGCGGTATGGCCGGTTATGCATTCGACGACCCCGCTGCGGTTGACCAGGAGCCGCTTTTCTTCGAGCAGGGCCGGGAGCGACTCAGGTCCCAGCCGGTGACCGGCGGCCAGGGCGCGGCGCAGCGCGTAACTCGCTTCGTCGAGCGTGAGTCCCTGCAGGGCGCGCGCGAGTTGGTACAGGATCGCATCGCTGGGAGCGCCGTCGCCGCCGTACGCCGGGAGTTCCCGAGTTTCGTCGCGCAGGAAGTCCACCAGCTCGACCAGATCGGGCGGGCGGAGTTCCAGGAACAGGACGCTGCGTTCGACCTCCTCCGGAATGGACCGTACCGCGGAGGTGATGACTACGTACTTGCGCTGGTCGAGACAACTGTCGTAGACGTCTCGCAGGCGGCGCCGGATTTCGGAAGATTCGCGAAGCGGCTCGTGAAAGTCCTTGAGGTGGAAGATGGCGGGGTCGCGATGCGCGGCGATGAAATCCAGGGCTTCACGCGGGGCGTGCGTACCAGGCTCGGCGTCCTCGCCGTCGCGATGCATGCCTTCGGTGAGGCTCCATGTCCAAACGCGGACCGGCACGGAGGTGGAAAGGTGCGGGGCGACTTCGCGCAGCACTCTGGCGACGCGTTGTTCTTCGGCGGAGCGTATGTAGGTGAGCGGCCGTCCGGACTCGAAGACTTCCCGCAGCATGGTTGCCGCGCGGCTTTCGAGAGTCTGGGGCTTCTCAGCAAGATTCGGCATGGGCGGCTCTCTTAATTATGGACGCACGGCACGGTCTGCTGGACGGAGCAATGTGGGGAAGGTGCTTTCGCCTGTCAAAACTAAAGATTGGCCCATTTTCGTCGCCGTGTCGCCCGCTCGCCCCCTCGCCCGTTCGTAACATCGACGCCTTTTGGCGATGTTGGCGAGCCTCGCTCGCCTCCCGGTTCGATATAATCCGCTGATGCACACTCCCATGCGGCTGGCGCCGGTGATCGCCGCCCTGCTGTTGGCTGGCCGGTTGGCCGCTCAGACCGCTTCGCTGCCGAGCGAGGTACCGGCCAAGTTCACGCCCGCCACCGACAGCTTCGACTACATACGGCGCGAGGCGATGATTCCCATGCGCGACGGCGTGAAGCTGCACACCGTCATCCTGTTGCCAAAGGGCGCCAAAGGTGCGCCGATCCTGCTTACGCGCACGCCGTACAACGCCACCGAGCTAACCAGCCACGCGCAAAGCTCCCACCTCGGGCCGATCCTGCAGGGCTACGACAACGCCACCGACGTGATCGTCGAGGGCGGCTACATACGCGTGGTGCAGGATGTGCGCGGCAAGCACGGCTCCGAAGGCGACTACGTGATGAACCGGCCGCTGCACGGGCCGCAGAACCCGACGCCGGTCGATCACGCCACCGACACTTATGACACCATCGACTGGCTGGTGAAAAACGTTCCCGAGAGCGACGGTAAGGTGGGCATCTTGGGCATTTCCTACGATGGCTTTTTGCCCTTGATGGCGTTGGTCAATCCGCATCCGGCGCTCAAGGTGTCGGTGCCGATGAACCCCATGGTGGACGGCTGGAAGGGCGATGACTGGTTCCACAACGGCGCATTTCGCCAGCCGAATCTGGAATACATCTACGGCCAGGAGGCGGACCGCAAATCGGAAGAAAAGTGGTGGACGAGCGCTTACGACGACTACGACATGTTCATGCAGGCGGGATCGGCGGGCGAGATCGCGCGCCTGCACGGCCTGGAACAGACCGGCTTCTGGCGGAAGCTGTTGGAGCATCCCAGCTACGATGCCTTCTGGCGCGATCAGGCCGTGGATCGCGTGCTGGCGGCTGAACCACTGAAAGTGCCGGTGATGCTGGTACACAGCCTATGGGACCAGGAGGATATCTACGGCGCCATCGCGGTCTATAAGGCGATCAAGCCGAAGGATACAGGGAACGACAAGGTATTCCTGGTGCTGGGGCCATGGCACCATGGAGGGGAGATCGGGGACGGCAGCACGCTCGGCGCATTGCGATTGCACAGCGACACCGCGCTGTACTTTCGCCGGGAGATCCTGCGCCCGTTTCTCGACCGATACCTCAAGGACGGCGCGCCGAAGAGCGAGGTCCCGCCGGTGGTCGCGTTTGAAACCGGGACGAACACATGGCGGCGCCTGCCCGCTTGGCCGGCTGGCTGCGCGAGCGGCTGCACGGTGAAATCGACGCCGCTCTATCTCACTGCCGGCCTGAAGCTGGCGTTCGACGCGCCGGGCTCGGGCGACGCGGCCTTCGACGAATATGTTTCCGACCCGGCCAAGCCTGTGCCGTTCCGTGCACGGCCCATCGGCGAAGAGAAGCATAAGACGTGGTCCGATTGGCTGGTGGACGATCAGCGTGAGGCGTCCGGCCGCCCCGATGTGGTGGCGTTCGTCTCCGACGCGTTGAGCCGGCCGGTGAAGATCAGCGGGCAACCGGCTGTCAACCTGGTCGCATCCACGAGCGGCACGGATTCCGACTGGGTCGTCAAGTTGATCGACGTGTATCCGGACGAAGTGGCCGGCCAGGCGGAACTCGGCGGGTATCAGTTGATGATTTCGGCCGACATCTTCCGCGGCCGGTATCGCGAGAGCCTGGAGACAGCCAAACCCATCGAGTCCGACAAGCCCCTGCTGTATCGCTTCGATCTGCCTACGGCCAATCACGTCTTCCTACCGGGCCATCGCATGATGGTGCAGATCCAATCGAGCTGGTTCCCGCTGTACGATCGCAATCCGCAGACGTTCGTGCCCAACATTTTCTGGGCCAAGCCGGGAGATTACCGCAAGGGCGTGCAGCGTGTCTATCACGCGCCAGGGCAGGCGAGCTTCATCGAACTGCCGTTGGTGACGCCTTGAGGGAAATTTTGTCTCTTGAAAGGAGAAACTGTGTTAGATCCGATCGCAAAACTGAAAGAAATATATGCGGCGTTTGGCCGCGGAGACATCGCCTACATTATCGCCAGTATGGCCGATGACGTGAGCTGGGAATTCGAGGCGCCGCCGGAGATTTCCTGGGGTGGAATTCGCCGCGGACCCCAGGAGGCCCTGGGCTTTTTCACCGTGATTGCCAACGAGCACGCCGATCCCAAGCTCGAGATGACGGAGTTTTTGGCCTCCGGTGACGCGGTCGCCGCCTTCGGACGATATGCGGCCACAGTACGCGCCACGGGTGTGCGGGTGGATACGCCGGTGGGCCACTATTTCAAGTTCCGGGATGGCAAGATCGTGCGCTATATCAATTTCGTGAACACCGGTGCTTTCGTGGAAGCGGCGCGCGCCCGCCCACGGTAGACTAAAGCGCATGTACAGAAGTCGGTGGAGAAAAATCGTCTATCGACGGGGTTGGCAGGCGAAAGCGCCTGCCCCACTAATTTGGGCAGCGCTGGCCGCCTTCGTGGCCTTCCCTCAGGACGCCGATGTCGCCCAGCGCCTGGCGGGACGCGCGCTTGGCGCTACCCCCATGCTCGCGGATCTGCGGGAGCTTTGCGACCGCATCGGCGGGCGTCCCACCGGCTCGCCGGCCTGTGAGCGGGCCATCGATTGGGCAGCCGCGAAATTCAAAGCCGCCGGTGTGGATGCGGTCTCGACCGAGCCGTTCACGGTGCCGCACCGGTGGGCGGCGGTGAGCGCCGAAGCCAGGTGTCTGGCGCCGGAGGAATTCGCCGTTCGCGTGGTGGCGGCGCCCGGCTCGCCGTCCACGCGCGGTGGGCTGGAAGCTCCGCTGGTGGATGCCGGCGAGGGGACGGCGGATTCCTTCGCCAGGCTCGGCGATCGCGCGCGCGGCGCTATCGCGCTGGTCCGAAATCCCGAGATGAAGAGCTTCGACGACCTGTTCGCCGAGTACATGCGGAACGTGCCCCTATTGGAAGCCGCCCGCAAGGCGCAAGTCGCGGCGGTGCTGCTCCAATCCTCGCGGCCGCGCGACCTGCTCTACCGCCATCCCATGGATCTCAACGGCGGGCTTACGGCAATGCCGGTCGCAGTGGTTTCGCGCGAGCACGGCGCCCGGCTGGCGCGCCTGGCGGAGACCGGCGAGGTGCGCGTGCGGCTGAACCTGGTGAACCAAACCGGCGGCGCCCATGAATCGCGCAACGTGATCGGGGAGATTCGCGGGCGCGAGCGGCCGGACGAAATCGTGCTGCTGGGCGCGCATCTCGATTCCTGGGACCTGGGCACGGGCGCGGAAGATAACGGCGTGAACGCGGCGATGGTGATCGACGCGGCGCGCGGAATTCGCGAGCTGCAAGCGAAGCCGCGGCGCAGCATACGCTTCGTCCTGTTCACCGGCGAGGAGCAAGGCATGTGGGGCTCGGCCGGATACGTCAAGCGGCATGCGGCGGAGATGGATCGTCACGACGCCGCGGTGATCTTCGATATCGGGTCGGGCCGCACTACCGGCTTTTATCTGAGCGGGCGCGAGGATCTTCGCACACCGCTGGAAAAGGCGCTGGCGGGAGTTTCCGGGCTGGGAGTCGCCGAGAATCCGGTGGATGGGATCGACGGCACCGACAACTTCGACTTCCTGCTATCGGGCGTGCCCAACCTGGTGGCGAATCAGGATGCCATTCCTTACTTGCCGGATTACCACGCCGAGTCGGACACGTTCGATAAAGTCAACGCGCGCGAAGCCCGGGCCAACGCGGCCATCGCCACCGCGCTGGTGTGGAGGCTAGCGGACGATCCGGAGCGATTCGGCCGCCGGCTCACGCGCGCGGAAGTGGAAAAGCTCATTACGGACACCAAGCTGGACGCGCAGATGAAAGTCTTCGGCCAGTGGGACGATTGGACTAACGGACGACGCGGCGTGAGCAAATAGCGCGCAGTTACTCGAGAACGTGAATGTTCTTGTGCGCGCACATCTCCTTCAGGATTTTCGGCCAAACGGTAACGCTAACCTCGCCCAAGTGCGCTTTCCGCAGCAGTAACATCAGCGTCCGCGACTGCCCTATGCCTCCGCCGATGCTGAGCGGAAGATCGTGATTCAGGATGGCGCGGTGATAGGGGTAATTCAGGAAATCGAGCTGGCCGGTGATCTCCAGTTGCTGGCGCAGCGTTTTGTCATTGACCCGTACGCCCATGGATGTCAGTTCGTGGCGGCGCTGGGTGACATGGTTCCAGACCAGTATGTCGCCGTTCAGCCCGTGCATAGGCCGGCCCTGCGCCGACACCGTGGGTGTGACCCAGTCGTCGTAATCCGCCGCGCGCATTTCGTGCGGATAGCCGTCGCCGAGCGTCCAGCCGATGCCGATGATGAAGATGGCGGGCCACTGTTGCAGAATGGCCGTCTCGCGCTGTTTGCGCGGCAGGTCCGGATACATGTCCAGCAGATCTTCGGCGTGCATGAAGGTGAGCTTTTCCGGAAGATTCGGATACCTGGTTTTCAGTTGCGGGAACAGGTCCTGTAAATACCGCTCCGTGTTCACCAGCACTTTCCAGATCTTGCCGACAATGTCTTTCAGAAAATCGAGATTGCGCTGATCCGCGGTGATGGCGCGCTCCCAATCCCATTGGTCGACGTAGGCGCTGTGATCGTGATCCAGGAAGTAGTCTTTGCGCACGGCGCGCATGTCGGTGCAGAGGCCCTCGCCCGGCTGCATTCCCAGGCGTTCGAGGGCGACCCGCTTCCACTTGGTGGCGGCTTGCACGACCTGCGCGTCGATGGGGTGCAGGTTGTGATCGTTGGAAATGTGGAACTGGATCGGGGTACGGGAGCCGTCCCTGTCCAGGTAGTCGTTGACGCCGCTCTCGACGTCCACAATCAGCGGCACCGTCACCATCATAAGGTTGAGCTCTTTGCAGAGGTTCGCCTCGATGTAATTCTTGGCCGCGAAAATGGCTTTTTGCGTCTCCTTGGGGGTCAGCAGGGAAGTGTAATCCTGGGGAAGGATCTTCTCCAGTTCCTTGTAGTCACCGATGCCCGGCCCTGCAAGGTCTGCGCGCTTGTCGACGATCATGGTCGCCTCCGAGCATATGGTACACCACTGCACGGTGGTTGGCTATGGGGTGTCGGCGTGGACCGAAGGGGCACGATGATGTGTGGCGAAGCAGATGACCGTGCGCCTCAGGATCTCGATAGATGCTGCCTCTCGGCCGGTCGATGACCCGCTTGTTCCTGAAGTCCGCAGCCAGGGCATTGTCGTCTGTAGCGAGCGTCCGCGCGCCGCTGACAATCGCCAAGGCCAGAATGTGGTGATCGTTGGATACGCAATCCCCAAGGGAACGTAACCGGTGTTCTTCTTGCCGAAGCTTTTCGGAATCGGCGGATCGCAGCCGCCCTGCACGCTCCAACTCCACAACCGCAACCTCACACCATCATGTTTGGCCAACTCCACGCGGAGCTTGCCGGAGGCGACTAGCTTCGGGTTGCCGCGGTTTCCCCGGAGCCAATCTCTCACTGGGCCCGGCTGCACGAGGTACTTGGGGGCGACTTTGGTGTCAACAATGAGACACACGTCAGATACCTAGCAGCTCGCGTTCTTCGTTTAGAAAGAACTGCCGGAAGCCCGCCGGCGGATTGGTGATGCCGCCGTTCGCGTCAAGCTCGATGTTATGGATCTTGGCGCCGGATTTCTTTCGCTCGAAGTAAAGTAGAGAGACATCCTCGGGTTTCAGGTGCTTGCGGCGAACCTCCATGCGAATGCGGTCGACCAAGTAGTCGCTGTGAGTCTCGATGACGAACCGCATTCTGTTGCCGGCCTGCTTGGCAAAGAAGCTGCCCAATTCAGCCTGCGCTTTAGGGCGAAGGTGCACCTCCGGCTGCTGAAGAAGGAAGGTTTCGAATGCGCCAGCGTGGTAAATAGTATCGACGAGGACGGGAAGCACCTGGCTCACGCCGTACCCAACATCTACTAGATTAAACGACGAACCCCCACTCTTCACTCCTACTTGGAATGGATCGCTCTCCTTCTCGCCCTTGTCTACGATTTCGATCGCATCGAAAAGACCCAACATGGACCCGAACCCCCTCAATGCCGACTGCATCACCGTCCACCGCCTCTGCTTGGCCGAGCGTGACAGGGAGGCCAAAAGCATCGGGACATGCGACCCTTCAGGCCCAGGCTCCGCGCTGACCGGATCGTACGTTCGCTTTGGACTAGTACGGATCGGCGCGATGGCATAGGGCCGCCTGAAAAACTCGCTCCTGACGGACCACAATCCACGTCCCAGAGAATCCCAGTCGGCCTCGGAAAGGATCGGTGCTCCGAGTACCCCCCGGCGCTCTCGATTTGGCGGACCACCGCCCCCTTCCATTGCGGCGGATCCGACCGGGTCACGGCGTCAAAATCAAGGCTTTCGCCGTATGTAATTTTGTTCTTGCCCCCCGGCCCTTCCAGTAGTATTGAACCCCGCTGCGAGCCTCCGTTCGTCGTCGCCTGAATCGCCAGGTCTTCCGCCTCCAAGCGCCACACGCTGGGCGAGGGCTGCCCGTTTAGAGACAGATATTCCGTGCGAAGCGAGGAGCTATCTGCTCTAATCGTTAATGAAAAAGACTTGCCTCGCCCGCTACGTCCGCCACGATAGGATGCAATCTGATCGTACGCTCCCAGCAAGAACGGTGGATCGTTGAAGGGAGGGTTTCGCACTGAGCCATGGGCGATAGCATGAGCTAGTCGGCACAGCGCGAGGAACGTGGTTTTTCCGGAGCTGTTCTCTCCCACCAGCAGCGTTATCGGACGGATGACGGCTTCCTGAGGCTCGAAGAAGCACCGAATCCCCTCGAAGTGTAAGCGCACAGCCATCGTCACTGTTCAGCTTATCGCACCGGCGCGCGCATCCCCAAGGCCTTCAAATACCCTTCGTTGACCCGGCAATTCTCCAGCTTAACCTTGGCCAGCAAATCGGCGAGGGCCGCGCGCGAGTCTTGGATTGAGGGGCGCTTCTTCATCTTGTCTTCAGCCGCGCCCATGCCGCCCGGCAACGCCGCATAGCTAACAATCTCGTCCCAGTGCATGGGCCGCTCGAAGCTCACCGGCGAAGACGTCGCGTCCATCTTCTTGTAGGGCCAAAATGTCCAGCCGACTTCGTTTTTCTCCAGCATCGCCCGAAACTGTTCGATCCAGGCATCCTGGTTTTCGCCGGATTCGCCCATCCAGATCGGCACCTGGTAGCGCTCGCGGAAATCCAGGTAGGGCTGAATGACATCCTGCGTGGGCGCAGTCCAATATTTGTGGAAGGTGTAGAGCGCATTGCGGTCGAAGGGCGGTCCGAAAACCTGGAAGTTGCTGTCCCACTGCGCGCCGCCGAGGATCACGGCGTGGTTCGGATCCACTTCCCGGATGGCCGCGGTAATCCTGCGGTACAGCGGCTCCAGGCGCGGATTGTACTGCGCCACCGTAGGCGGCAGTGGCTCGTTCAGCAGGTCGTAGCCCAACACGGTCGGGTCGTCCGCGTACCGTTTCGCGATGCTGCGCCAGGAACCCACTGCTAACTGCTGCTCATCTTCGCTTTCAAACAGCCAGGGATATCCCCAGCTATCGTCGATATTCGTGCCGGTCTGGCCGCCGGGCGCGCAGTGCATATCCAGAATCACCCAGAGGTGCGCCTGCCGGCACCACGCGATCGCCCGGTCCAGCAGCGGAAACAGCTCGCCGTCGTCCGCGAGCTTGTAGTGAAACGGAATGCGTACACAGTTGAAGCCTGCTTCGCGGATGAAGCGTATGTCGGCTTCGCTGATGTAGGCGTCGCGATACTGCTTCCAGAAGCGCGCCGCGTCGGGCGGGCCGATCAGTTCGTTGAACAGCGCGGAAATTTCGCGGAAGGAAGCCGGCCCTTTCGCGAACTGGAACATGTAGCCCTCGGGCACCAGCCAGTTGCCCAGGTTGATGCCGCGCAGGAGCACCTTATCGCCATTCGGCGCGACGAGATATTTGCCTTGGGCGTGTACGAAGGTGTTATCGGCGGCGGGCAGGAGAGGGCAGAGAAGGGCGCTTAAAAGGGTGATATGGAGATACCGCATCTCCGTATCATAGCGTTCACCGAAGATCAGAGTTGGCAGGCGAAAGCGCCTGCCCCACAATCAGCACTGACCTTCCATGCCACACGGCGGCATTTCGCCCGGCGCGCATTTGCCCCCCGGGACAAACGCAAACTGCGCCTCCTCGGTCGAGCCTTTGAGCGCCGTCGTGGAGGATTTCCCGCCGGAGATTGTCTGGGCGACCTCGTCGAAGTAACCCGTGCCCACGAAAGTCTGATGCTTGATGGCGGAATAGCCGTCCTCATGCGCACTGGCGAACTCCAGCTCCTGTAACTCGGAGTAAGCGGCCATACCTGACGTGGCGTAATCCTTGGCTAACTGGAACATACTCAGGTTCAGCGCGTGGAAGCCTGCCAGAGTGACGAACTGGAACTTATAGCCCATGGCCGCCAGCTCCTTCTGGAACCGGGCGATAGTCGCGTCATCCAGCTTCTTCTTCCAGTGGAAGGATGGCGAGCAGTTATAAGCGAGTAACTTGCCGGGATACCTGGCATGGATCGCTTCGGCGAAACGGCGTGCCTCGCTCAGATTCGGCTCCGAAGTCTCGCACCAGATCATATCGGCGTAAGGCGCATACGCCAGGCCTCGCGCGATGGCCGCCTCAATACCTCCGCGGTAGCCGAAGTAGCCTTCCGGCGTGCGGTGGCCCGTCAAAAACGGCTTGTCCCGCTGATCGATATCGTTCAAGAGCAGGCCGGCGCTGTTGGCATCGGTCCGCGCGATCAGAATCGTCGGCACTCCCATAACGTCGGCTGCGAAGCGCGCCGCGATCAGCTTCTGCACGAACTCGGAGGTCGGGACGACGACTTTGCCGCCCATGTGTCCGCACTTCTTTGCGGAAGCGAGCTGGTCTTCGAAATGGACCGCAGCGGCGCCGGCCTCGATCATAGACTTCATCAGCTCAAATGCGTTCAACGGCCCGCCAAAGCCGGCTTCGGCATCGGCCACAATCGGCGCGAACCAGTAAGTCCCATTGCGGCCGGTGGAATGGTGGATCTGATCGGCGCGCATGAATGCGTTGTTGATCGAGCGCACCAGGGCGGGCACGCTGTTGACCGGATAGAGGCTCTGGTCCGGGTACATCTGGCCGGAGAGATTCGCATCTCCGGCTACCTGCCAACCGCTTACGTAGATGGCCTTCAGTCCAGCCTGCACCTGCTGCACGGCCTGGTTGCCGGTGAGCGCGCCCAGCGCCGGGATGTACGGTTCGGTGCGCAGCAGGTTCCACAGTCTCTCCGCGCCCAGCCTGGCCAGCGTGTACTCGATAGCGATCGATCCCCGCAGACGCTCGACGTCCTCTGGCGCGTACAGCCGCGTGATGCCTTCCCAACGCGCGGCGGTGTTCCAATAACGCAAGGTGTCATGGCGTCCGTTTTGGTGCTTTCCGTTTTCGCTCGGCATTTCACTCAACATCGGGATCCGTAGTCCTCCACTTGCAGTAGATCGCGTATTTGGAAAAAAAGCTACATGGCCGGGCCGTATCGGACGAGTAGTCCGTTTCGGACCAGCGGAGTAGTGCGGCGAATGCGGCGGAGTTAACCTGAATATGAGGAATACCATGCCCAAATCCCAAATGGACCCAGTTCAGGTTGCCGCGCCCATGACCGAGGCGGATCGCACCATCCTGACGGACGAAGCCGTGAGGTTTCTCACCGCGCTTTCCCGGACCTTCGAGGACCGCCGCAAGGAGCTGCTCGAAAAGCGGGGCATGCGGCAGCGGGAGATCGATAGTGGCGTTATGCCACAGTTCCTGCCTGCGACGGCTTGGATACGCAACTCCGACTGGGTAGCAGCGCCCACTCCGGCCGACTTGCAGGACCGGCGCGTTGAGATTACCGGGCCGGTGGATCGCAAGATGATCATCAACGCCCTCAACTCGGGCGCCAGCGTTTTCATGGCGGATTTCGAAGATTCGAATTCGCCCACCTGGCGGAACAACCTCGACGGGCAGTTCAACCTGCGCGATGCCGTGAACGGCACGATCGGTTACGTCAGCCCGGAAGGCAAGCGCTACGAATTAGGCGAGCGCCCGGCGGTGCTGATGGTGCGGCCGCGCGGCTGGCATCTCGGGGAGAAGCACTTCCTGCTGGACGGCCAGCCCATATCCGGAGCGCTCTTCGATTTCGGGCTTTTCTTCTTTCACAATGCCAAAGCTCTGATGGCTAAAGGGACCGGGCCATACTTCTATCTGCCCAAACTGGAGAGCCACCTGGAAGCGCGCCTGTGGAACGATGTCTTTCATTTTGCGCAGCAGGCGCTGGGCGTCCCGCGCGGGACCATACGAGCGACGGTCCTGATCGAGACGATCCTGGCCGCCTTCGAGATGGACGAAATCGTTTACGAACTGCGCGAGCACTCCGCGGGGCTCAACTGCGGGCGCTGGGACTATATCTTCAGCTTCATCAAGAAATTCCGGAACCGGGCGGACTTCGTGCTGCCCAATCGTGCGCAGGTCACTATGGAGCGGCATTTCCTGAGTTCTTACGTAAACCTGCTCATCGAGACCTGCCATCGCCGCGGCGTACACGCCATGGGCGGGATGGCGGCGCAGATTCCCATCAAGAACGATCCGGCGGCCAACGAGCAGGCGCTCGAAAAAGTGCGGCAGGACAAACTCCGCGAGGTGCGCGCCGGGCACGATGGCACCTGGGTGGCGCATCCCGGGCTGGTGCCCGTGGCGAAGGAAATCTTCGACACGCACATGCTCGGACCGAACCAACTGTCGCGCCGGCCGCAGGTGAAGGTGACCGCCGAGGACCTGCTGGCGGTGCCGGACGGCGACATCACCGAAGCCGGCTTGCGCTGGAACATCGACGTGGGCATACAGTATCTGGAGGCGTGGATGCGCGGCAACGGATGCGTCCCGATCTATAACTTGATGGAGGACGCAGCCACCGCCGAGATCTGCCGCGCGCAGGTGTGGCAATGGGTCAAGCACGGCGCGCGGTTGCAGGACGGCCGCCCGGTCACCGCCGAACTGGTGAAGCACACCATTGCCGGCGTGGCCGAAAGCCTGCGCGGATCGATCGGCGGAGAGCAACTCGCGCGCGCGGCCAGCCTGTATGAGCAGATGATGACTAGCGGGGAGTTTCCGGAATTTTTGACGTTGGTGGCGTACGAGTATATCGACTGAGCGGCTACCGCTGCGGTCACGCCGCCGGCGGACGCAACGTCAGCTTCTGTTCGACTTCCAGGAGCCGGGATTCCAGGCTGGCCAGACGTTCATTCATGGCCGCGTCGTCCGCGTGCAACATGAGAAGACCGCTTTCCAAACGCCTAGCCGCGCCTCGCTGGTCTTGGCATAAGCCTCGAAGCCGCGTAGGATCTCGGTTTGCGAATCCCGGATCATCTCCTGCGTGCGCTGTTCAAGTTCCTGCATGCGCCCAAACAAATCTTCCTTCGTCGACGCGAGGTCCTTTTTCGTGGCCGGTTGATCGTCCATCTTGGATATCAGTTTAGCATGCCAATTACTTTTCCTTGCTCAGGCGCCGAGGTACTCGGCCACGGCGTAGGCTTGGTGGAACAGGCACGGCGGAACCGCTGCGGACCTCGCCGCCCCGCCGCCGAGCAAGCGGCGCAACTGGATCTCGATCTATTCGGCTCCGGCGAGCCTGCGGCTCAAAGAGGCGCTCGGCGAATGGATCCACGATGATGCTCAGCGTCTGGGCGCCCACCTCGCCTTTAATACGCTGTTGTCGCTAGTCTAAGCTAAGTCTAAGCTAGCGACGGTCCCTGCGGGCGTAGCGAGCAGACGACGTCTCCCGATTTCTCGAAGTGAGTCTATGCCGGTCTCGTCCCAGTAGAGCGCCACGTCGTAGCCGTCCGTCCGCATTCCGCTTCGCAGCCGCACAAATGCCCATAGCTGCGAGCATCCAATCTGCTGCGAGAACCGCATGAACCACGTGCGAGCCGTCCCAAGCTCAAGGGTGGCGTTCCCTTGCGGAGCTGCGAAACGCAGCCCATCGGCGGAGTTCCTGTGGTGCTCTCAAGTGGCCGCCTGACCGCGCGCGCCGCTGCGCTGCTTGCGCTACGTGAAGCATTGCTGACGCGATCCCAAGGGCCGAGACCAGAGCTTTATTGGCGATTACATGAAACGTTTCTCTGCTAAAGTTCACTAACCACCTGGGGGCTACCAGCAGAAGAGTTTCTTGCAGGAGTGATGCCATGTCTCATTGCCGCGTTCCGTCTCTGATTTCCGTTTTGATTCTCGCCACAAGCGCGATGCTCTGCGCGCAGGCTACGCCGCAGGCCTCCCTCACGATTCAAGGGCACGTGTTCTCGTCCGAAGGCAGCCGCGTGAGCGGCGCCACGGTGACGATTGAGGGACCCTCCAGATTCGTGGAGGTCACCGACTCCGGGACCGATCCGGGCCATTTCACGTCGCCTGCACTCCAGACTGGAACTTACAAAGTCACTGCCAACAAGGAAGGCTATCGTTCACAACCAGCCACTACGGTGACGCTGGACAAAGAGAGCCTGGTGCTCGACTTTGTGCTCGATCCTGCGTGCGGTTCGTGCGGGCCGGGCAAAGGAAGGACCGAGCAGGCCACGGATTTCTGGGGAACCCTGATGGTGGTGTGCCTATTTTTTGCCAGCATCTGGCTAGTCCGGTGGCACAATATCGCGCTGCCGAACCGCGAGATGCTGAGAGCGGAAATCGATCAGTCAAGGGCGCGATTCCAGAGCGAGACCGGGGACCCGGTCGCCACCGTACCGTGGCTCGATACGTTGTTGACGAATGCGGCAGATGCGCTCAAATGGCACTGGTGGCGGACCGCGTGCGATTTTCTTTTCTGGAGCCGCGGGCAGGAAATCACCGGGTGGTCGCGCATTAACGAGTTTCGCCGCGGTTGCATCAATCTGGTGAGTGCCAAGGTTTCGCCCGATACTATCTGCGCCCGTTTGCAGTCGGTGGAGCTGGACTTACTCGACATCGACAAGACACACGCCAAGACCATTGCCGCCAATATCAAGGATGCGCTCGAGGCGAAGCCGCCGACCCCCGCCCCCGCTCTGCGGGCCTTGCTGGTGGAATCGCTCACGTATCTGAACGACGAGAATGTGAACACGTTCGCGCAGCTCGTGGGGTGGCAGACGAAAGCGGTGTGGCTTGCCGGAGTAGGCTGCACCCTGGTGGTGGTGCTGGCGTTCGCGGTCGGGAATCCGGTGCTGTTTATCGCCGGTGCGGCTGGCGGTTATCTGAGCCGGCTGGCACGCACCCTCAAACGCGCGGACGTTCCCACCGACTACGGGGCTTCGTGGACGACTCTGTTCCTCAGCCCGATTGTGGGCGCTCTCTCCGGTTGGTTCGGCATTCTGCTGATTGTCGTTCTGGCAGACAGCAAATTAAATATCCTCGGCACAGCGTTCCAATCGGTGAAGTGGTGTAATCCTCTAGCTCCGATTCCTCTGGGCCTCGCCTTCGCGCTGGGATTCTCGGAACGTTTGTTTGACGGAATTATTTCGTCGCTGGAGGACAAGGTCGATAGCGACCGGAAAGCGGCCACTAAGCCTCAGCAGCCCACTTCGAGTGTAAGTGCCGCCTCAGGAACACCGGCGCCTCAGCCGCCTGTTCCGGCGGCGAATGTCGAGCCGAAGCAGCAAGGGCAGGATGCCGGCGCGCCCAAGGTAGCCAGTCAGGAAGGCCAGGCAGGCCAGCCCGGCGAAGCGGCGCATGAAACCGATCCCAATCCATGAGGGTTCTTGAAAGCGCGATGGAGCGGGCGCTGGACGGCCTGCCACAGCAGGTGTTATCGGCATTGGCAACAGTGGAATCGCCGGCGGATAAGGCAGGGCCGACTGACGTTGACCAAGATAGAACGGAACTCACGGCGTTCATCGATAAGCGGCTGCCAGACGCTTTACCCGCGCGGCGACTGAGGACGTATCCCAAAAATGCTCTCGACCCGAGCGAAAGTAGCGCGCTGAATCACGGCTGCAAGAGTTGCGAACTGGGAGCCAAAGGTCGTGCGCGCCGGACTGCGGCTACTGGATATTCCGCGACGGTCTGAAGGCAACTCCGCACCACACGCCGGGCTAGGGCGGCGCGACGCTCACCGATGATCGGCCACCCGTTAGTCGCCGCTCTTACTGGGCTTCTTCTCCTTGAACAGATCCATCGGATCCTTATCCGGAGCCATAGCCACGTCGAACCAGCCGATCATCATCTCTTCCCAACTCTGGTCGCCCCAACGCACCGCCTGACTCGCGTCGGGGTTCGCCGGGTTGTTCGGAGAATTGTCGAAGTGCGCCACGCAGTGGACGCGGGTGCCCGCAGGCAGCACTTTCTGCTCAGTCAGGTAATAGAAAAGCTGCCAACTGAAATCGTACTTCGGAACGCGCAACAGCACCTCGGATTCGCCCGTCGGATAGAAGGCCGTAAAGATGAAATCTTTGCCGCGCAGGTGCATGTGCGGCATCAAGTCGACCAGCAGAGCTTGCTCCTGCAAAGTGACATCCGATTCGACCTCGTAGTTCGCATCCCCCGCGGGAATCTCGAACTTGTCGTTCGTGGCGGCGGCCGTGTAGACCCGCTCCTTGGGCGGCTCTTTGGCGAAGACCACTCCGACCCGGCTGCGGTCGACGCCCGCCTTGCCATTCGCCGTGTAGTGCATCTGGAAGACAAAATCCGAGCCCGCCTTGATGAGCTTGGCTTGGCCGAGTGGCAGGATTCCGGGCGGCAGTCCGGGCGCGAATCCCACCAGCAGCTCGGGCGGTGGTCCGTTGTCGTCGTCCCTATGGCGTTTGCGCTTGTCCCTATCTTCCTTGGCCGGCACGAACGGGATACCGGGCTGGGCATCTTTCAGCCACTTCGATCCGGGCGGCCGCACGAAGGCGATGATGTGGTGGACGAGCTGCCGGTTGCCCGGGCGCGCCTCGTACTCCTGCACCCACTTGTCTTCGGTGAAGCCGGAGGGGATCACGACGTACTGATAATCGATGGCGCCACTGGCGGGCACGGCGAACTCGTTCGGCATTTCGAAGATCGCATCGGGTTTGTGTATGCCCCAACCATCGACGAAGTGCGCTGGCTTGGGAGCGTCCGCGGGATCGCCTGGCTGCGCGCCGTTATCGGCCCAAGCCACAATGGTATCGATCTCTTCGCGGGTCAACGAGCGGTCGTTGCTGAACTTGCCGAAGTGCGGATCGGCCGGCCATGGCGGCATCTTGCGCGTGATGACGGCTTCCCGGATGGCCTTGGCCCAGGGCCGCGCGTCCTTGTACGTCAGGAACGACATGGGCGCTGCTTCACCGGGACGATGGCATTCCTGACAGCGATTTTGCATCACCGGCAGGACATTCTTATAAAACGTCGGTTGAGGGGGGATCGAGGCGGCGATTGCGAGACCAGACGCGCACACGCCCAACAGGAACGATCGTAAAGCCATTGGCACCTCCAAAGAGTGCTGTTTCTTAATATTAGGCTATACGCACGGCGGTGTAAAGCAGTTCTGTTCTGTCACTATCCACTAGTTCCTTCGTGCGCCGATGCCATTCCTGTTTAAATGTGGTGGGGTAGGCTGGTTCCGCCTGGCAAGGCGAGCAAAGCTCTCCCTCACCCGGCGTTACGCGGGGCGGGCAATCCTGCCCGCAGCCACCTTTTTGGGTGGCCCGGCGCGGCCGTTCACGCATATAAGAATCCGTGCATCCAACCGAAAACAAGCCACAAATCAAATGCCGCCTGCGTCCCAGGCTGGCCTTGGCCTTCCAGTGGCAGCGCATCCTGTTCCGCTGCTGGCAGGATCGCCAACCCTATGATCAACAGAAGTATCGCGCGGCTCTCCGGCAGATGGGTTCTCCATACGCACCGGTGGCCGCATGAAAACACATTTTACCGAGGCGCACTTTCCTCTTGACGGAAGTTCTCAGATGACTGAGAGCCTGCGCCACGGCCCTTGAATTGCCTTGTTACTCGGCAGGGAGTGACGAGGATTTTATGTGGATCGCGGGAGGACTCGGGGTTTTGGTGGTTTTTAGCCTGTTATTGTCGATGATCTCCAGCCCGCCAAAAGTGGGCCGCTGAGACACGCTGTACATATCTGACACGCACGTGTCGTCAGACTGACTCGAAATAGCGGGCCAGTTCCCAATCGGTGACCGCCTTTTCGTATTGGCGGACTTCCCATTCGCGCGTGCTCGCGTAGTGATCCACAAACTGCTCGCCGAGCCATTCGCGCGCCACGCGGCTTTCGCGGAACAGGCGCGTAGCTTCCTACAGCGTCCGCGGCAACGGCGGCGCATCTCCGGCATACGCATTTACCGTGGGCGGCGGCAGCTCCAGCTTGCGCTCGATGCCATCCAAACCCGCCGCGAGCGAGGCTGCCATCGCGAGGTACGGATTGATGTCGGCGCCCGTCAGCCGCAGTTCCACGCGCGTGGATTTCGGGCTGCCGGGGATGGCGCGCACCGCCGTGGTGCGGTTATCGACGCCCCAGGTGGCGTTCACCGGAGCCCAGGCACCCGGCACCGTGCGCTTATAGGAATTGACGGTGGGACAGAATATCGCCGCCAATCCCGTCAGGTTCGTCACGAGACCTGCCACGTACTGCCGCATGAGGTCCGACATGCCGCCCTCGCCAGTCTCGCTATAAAACAGGTTCTCGTGGTCTCCGGCATGGCTGAGGCTCTGATGCAGATGGCCGCTGGACCCGGGCAGGGCCGGGTTCCACTTGGCCATGAACGTCGGCGTCAGATTGTGGCGCGCGGCGATCTCCTTCACGGCGGTCTTGAACAGCGCCGCGCGGTCGGCCGCCACGAGACCGGCCTCCACGGCGATGGCCGCTTCGTAAACGCCCGGCCCCGTTTCGGTATGGAAG
>Ga0187855_10001165_pt1 | contig 21368 bp, 17 predicted proteins | sample June2016WEW_8_10_2_FD_132969 | JGI IMG/M metagenome (GOLD analysis project Ga0187855, IMG submission 132969) | Peatland microbial communities from SPRUCE experiment site at the Marcell Experimental Forest, Minnesota, USA - June2016WEW_8_10 | ecosystem: Environmental > Terrestrial > Soil >...
GGGGGCAACCCCATCTCGGCCCGAACTGCAAGGCACTCCCGAATTGCATCCATGACATTGGCCTCGGTCTCAGCCTCGGACGCCCCTTGACTTACGCAGCCGGGTATCGATGGACATTCCGCGATGAATACCCCGTCTTTGTCCTGACACATCGTGACGATCAACCTCATAGTCAGCCCTCTTCCCAGTCTTACGCGCTAAATCACTCCAAATGGAACACCTCTTCCAGCGCCAGCATGCCCTCGTCCGGCCGCCGTCCATCCAGCGCCTCGAAGAACGGACCCATCTCCCGCTGCCATCGCTCGTTGACCTCGCGTGACGCCATGCCTCGTAGCGCCGCCGCAAAATCGGGCGTTTCCAGATACCCGACCAACAGCCCGTCATCGCGTAGAAACAGCGAGTAGTTCCGCCACCCGGTTTCGCTCAGCGCCGCCAGCATCTCCGGCCAGACGGTCTTGTGGCGCTCCTTGTACTCCGCGAGCCGCTCGGGCCGCACCTTCAGCAGGAAACATACGCGTTGCATCACTTTACCTCCATCAGCGGGATCTTCCAGGAGCGAGGCCAGTTTGCCTGGGCGCTCCAGGTTGCGCCCCACTCCCAGCGCGCGATGGTGCGTGGGGCCTCCACCGACCCGCTAAGATCCATGACGTAGAGCTCCTTGTATTATCCGCTGGCGCGCCAAAGCGACCCATTGTCATGATAGCGAAGCAGTTCTTCAGGTAGCTTTCGCCGTGGGCTGGGATGCCGGACGCAGCGAGCAACGAATTGCCGAGCTCTAATCATAGGCGAGCCGACCAGCCCGAAATCCGCGACGAGGCGGCCGCCGCCTACCGCAACCGGCGCGGCCGAGGTGCCCGCCGGTACATTCGCGTCGACCTCGAATACCTCGTGCGCCGACGGCCAGTTTGCCGCGTACCGCCGCCTCCGCGATGGACATGCGCTTTTGTCCATCTCCCGTGTGGCCCGAAAAAAGCCGGGCGGCATTCTGCTGGCAGAGACGGGTGCAGAGTCACCTGACGCTGGGGCTAGACGCGTGGTCCGGGGCGCTTGAGGTTCGGCCCAGTACTAGCCGGATAGGCGGTGCCGGAAGGTGTATGGAAATCATTTCGAATGAGGCATTTCCATGCTCATCCGAGGAGAGGGAGGACTGCCCCCGCCTTGGCATCCTGTACCTCACGCAGTATGAAAAAGTACACTTGACGACCCAGTTTGCTGTATACTAGATCACAATCTGGGCTTCAGGATGGAAATTCCCGCTCGACCATATCGTGACGCAATTCCGCCGCTTCTGTGCCTGGAATGGCCGATAGAGCGGGCCCCGGTGTGCAGCCCTCCGCCCGCAACTAAAGAGCTCAATACTTGGGCAACGCCGGTAACGGGGCGAATATCGGGCGGAGATTTTCCTGCCCGCCTGCTACTAAAAGAGAACGGCAAGGGACCGCCCGTGCCAGTTAACGGCCACTATCTATTGAGAATGTTCGCGCGGCCTCGACAATGCCGATTAACAGCGAAACGCCGGCGCGTTCCGGCGCTCGGAGGAAGAAAAGTCATGAAATCCATCAATTATCTTATTACTCGGGTTGCTTTCAGTTTGATCGCGGTTCTGAGTGCTGGCGGAGCAAGGATTTGCTCGGCTCAAGGGCTGCCAGTGCCCCCTGTTTTTCAGGATCTCTTTAACACGCTCAACACCGACCTCGGCGATTTTAATACCGCGCTCAATGGCCTGTGGAACGGATCAAAATATCCGGTTCTCTATGCGGGAGAGTTGTCGAATGCCAATTCCAACAACTCCAATTTGCTCACTTCCAGCGCTCTGCCATCGGTACAGAACCAACTTTCGATGCTAAAAGCTCTAGGGGTTCAAGCCGTCGCGGTCGAAGTCAGTTTCCCCATGCTGTACGAGCCGTTTTTTTCCAGCCAGACGGAGTATCAGCAATACGTGAGTTATTATTCGCAAGTGGCCACGATGGTCAAGCAGCAGGGTTTCAAACTTATCGTCGAGAGCCAGAGCATGATTCCCGGCGGCAACCTGGGATCCGGGTTTGGCACGCAGTTGGCGGCGTTTTACCCGACGCTCAACTGGACCCAGTATCAGGCGGCGCGCGCGCAGGCCGCGCAAGTGGTGGCCCAGACGATGCAGCCGGATTACTTCGTGCTTCAGGAAGAGCCCGACACCGAGGCCACGCAAACCGGGCAAACCAACGTGGATACCGTCAGTGGGGCCACGAGCATGCTGGACCAGACCGCCAGCAGCGTACTGTTAGCGGGTGTGCCCAACATGAAGATAGGCGCCGGTGTGGGCACTTGGTTGTCGGGATTTCAGGGCTTTATCGACAGCTACACGGGCCAGCAGTGTTCATCCACGCAGCCCTGCGTGACCGTACCACTGGACTTCCTCGACATGCACATTTTTCCGATCAACGAGTTAGGTCCGCCCACGAACGACAATTTCTGGCAAAATACCCTTACCATCGTCAGCATGGCCCAAGCGGCGGGCAAGCCGGTGACGCTGTCGCAAACGTGGTTGCGGAAAGTCCGGAACAGTGAATGGGGTGTGCTGAGCGGGAATACCCAGGAGTCGCGTGAAGTGTTCAGCTTCTGGGAGCCGGAGGACGAAGCTTTCCTGCAGACGATCGTGAATCTGGCCAATTACTCCAACATGATCTTCATGAACCCATGGGATACGGCTGAGTTCTCGACCTACCTGACCTACAGCCTTGTTTCGACTCTGTCGCCCGGCCAGCTATACAGTCAGGAGGGGTCCGCGGCGTCCACGGCGCTGCTGCAAGGTCTCTTTAGCCCTACAGGCTTGAGCTATTACAGCTCGATCGTCTCGCCTCCAAACACGACTCCGCCGTCGACCCCTAGCAACCTGACAGCCAAGGCGGCGAGCCCTACCACCGTGAACGTGCAGTGGGGCGCCTCCAAGGATAACGTGGGCGTAGCAGGTTACTACATGTGGCGCGATGGGACGCCGCTTCCGAACACCATCCTGACAACTTTCAAGGACACGGGGCTTACGGGGAGCACGACCTACACTTACCAGGTTGAGGCTTACGACCTGGGGGGCAATATCTCGCTGCCGGCCACGGTCAGTGTCACGACGCCGAATTCGTCGCCTCCGAATCCGCCGACCAACCTGGCGGGAAAGGCGGTTTCCGCTTCTCAAATCAACCTGGCCTGGACCGCTTCGACCGGGATTGTGACCCCAGCCACCTATCTGGTGTTCAGCGGCAGCTCTCCTTCGACCATGATGCAGATCCAGCAACTGAGTGGCACGACTACTTCGTTCGATAACCGGAACCTGACACCGGCGACAGTTTATTATTACGGCGTGAAGGCGTCGGCGGGCGGGCTGACCTCCGGGTACTCGAATATCATCGCGGTCAGCACCCTGTCCCTGCCAACGGCGCCTGGCAACTTGCAGGCGACCGCGAGCTCGGCCACACAGATCAAGCTGACTTGGTCTGCCTCGACCGGCAGCCTGTCAATCGCCAGTTACCACGTCTCGCGGGGCAATTCGTCTTCCAGCCTGAGTCCCTACGCCGTCACCACCAAGACTGCGTATACCGACAATAACGTCTTGGCATCCACGACTTACTACTATGCGGTGGACGCTGTTGACTCGGCCGGCGACGCTTCGCCGATGTCCGCAACTGTCTCGGCGACCACGCCGGCAGCGACCCGCGGCTCGCAGTAATGCGGGCCGCAACCCCGTTTAACGAGGAGCAGATCGTCGTCGTGTGACCTGCCGCGTGGCGAGGGGAGCTTCCACCGGGGGCGCTATACGCCGGGGCTTTCCCGAACATACCGCAATCCTCAACTGGCGATTGACAACCGGCTTCGCGTACCGGAAGTGGCCCGCTGGCTACTGCTCCCAGACGCGCTTGGGCGCACCCTTGTCCCGATCCTTCACGCGGTCGTAAAGGTAGTAACTCGAAACGGTGCCGAGGGACTCATTGTAGAGACTGTCCACTCCCAACGCCTCTTTGAGGTCCTCCTCAAACTCGTGCAAGGCTTTCAGCTCGGAAGCCAGCGCGGGCTTGGTCTTCCCCGAAGGGGTCCGAAAGAACTTCTGATAGCCGCCATCCACCAGCGACGCGATCTCGCCGCCGATCGGAATGCCGGCCGGTTGCATATGCCGTACCTGGCCGTTGTCCTCGTGTAGCGCGATCGCGCAATCGCCCCGGGTGACGAGGACCGTGCCGTCAGGACGCTGCGTCACCGCAAATCCCTCTCTCTTGAGGTTGTCCAGTCGATCTTGGAACGTAGGCGCGGTGGGACGCTGCCGGCGAAAGAACATGTCCCTATTATAGCGGCGCGGCTCCGATCGGGACTGCTGGCAGGCGAAAGCGCCGGCCCCGCGTGCCTGGAACGTCTGCGGGGCGGGACAGACGCTTTCGTCTGTCAACCCTAAGTACGCCATATTATTTCAACGGGGTCAGCGCGGCCGTCAACCAGCTATAATTTCCCCATGCCATTCGTGTTGTCCCTCGACGAAGGAACCACCAGCGCGCGCGCCGCACTGTATGACGAACAGGGACGCAATGTCGCCATGGAGTCCGCGCCGGTGCATTGCCGGTATCCGCATCCGGGCTGGGTGGAACAGGACGCCGATGAAATCTGGAATGCGCAGCTTTATGTCGCCCGTCTCCTGCTGGATCATGCCGGCGTGCCGGCCTCGCAGATCGTGGCAGCCGGGATCACCAACCAGCGCGAGACCACCGTGGTTTGGGACCGCGCCTCGGGACGCCCTATCGCCCCCGCAATCGTCTGGCAGTGCCGCCGCACCGCGCCCTTTTGCGCCGAACTGGCGCAAAGCTCCCGCGCGCCCGAGATCACCCGCCGTACCGGCCTGGTGATCGACGCGTACTTCTCGGCCAGCAAGATCGACTGGATACTCGAAAACACGCCGGGGGCCAGACACAAGGCGCGCGATGGCGAGCTGCTTTTCGGCACCGTGGACACGTGGCTGATCTGGAAACTGACCAACGGCGCGGCGCACGTCACAGATCCCTCGAACGCTTCCCGCACGATGCTCATGAACCTGGAGACGGGCGAATGGGACGACGACATGCTGCGCATCTTCTCCGTGCCGCGCGCGATGTTGCCGCGCATCGCGCCCTCGAGCGCCGTCGTGGGCGCGATCGCCGCGGAGCACTTCGGCGCCGAGATCCCGATTTCCGGTATCGCCGGGGATCAGCAAGCCGCTTTGGCGGGTCAAGCCTGCTTCCGCGCGGGGCTTTCCAAGAACACATACGGCACTGGCTGTTTCGCGCTGTTGCACACCGGCGGCCACCTGCCGGTATCGCACAATCGTCTGCTGGCGACGCGCGCCGCGGCCACCGGCAGCCGGCCGGAATTCGCCATCGAGGGCAGCGTGTTCGTGGCCGGAGCGGCCGTACAGTGGCTGCGCGACAAACTCGGCTTGATCCAAACTGCGGCCGATTCCGAAGCGCTGGCGGCCTCGGTGCCCGATACCGGTGGCGTCTACCTGGTGCCCGCCTTCGTCGGTTTGGGCGCTCCGCACTGGGATGCGGACGCGCGCGGCATCCTCTGCGGCCTGACCCGCTCGAGCGACCGCGCGCACATCGTACGGGCAACGCTCGAAAGCATCGCCTACCAGACCCGCGAATTGATCGACGCCATGCAGGCCGATTCCGGAGAGCGCATCGCCGAGTTGCGCGTGGATGGCGGCGCCGCTGTGAACAACTTCCTCATGCAGTTCCAGGCCGATATTCTGGGCTGCCCTATCGTGCGGCCAGTCGATGTCGAAACGACAGCCCTGGGCGCGGCTTATCTGGCGGGCCTGGCCACAGGCTTCTGGAAGAACACCGCCGAGGTCGAAAGTTTCTGGCGCGCCGAACGCCGCTTCGAGCCGGCCATGTACGAGCCAACTCGCGACCGTTTGTTCGCCGGCTGGAAAGACGCTGTGGCGCGCTGCCGGAAGTGAGGGCGCGCGGGGTGCGGACGAGTACGAGTCAAGTGCGGCCGAGTCGAAAAACAGCCGCGCGGCCTGCCGGTGTATACTCGGCTGAGCCGGAAGTCCGCCCGGCAGCGCGTAGGGATTCAGTCCATTTGGAGGATCATGTGATGAAGCATCGAGATCTATTGCGACTTGCGGCGTTGGCCGCATGTGCGTGCGTAGCGGGCACGAGTGCGGCGCTGGCGGCCCAGAACTGCGAGAGCCTCGCCAAGCTGGAACTGCCGTCGACGTCCATCTCGCGCGCGGAGTCTGTGCCGGCGGGGAGTTTCACGCCGCCGGCCGGGAAGGCCATCCCGGACTTGCCCGCGTTCTGCCGTGTCGCCGGTATCATCCAGCCGTCCAGCGACTCGCACATCGAGTTTGAAGTCTGGATGCCCACCTCGGGTTGGAACGGCAAATTTCAGGGCGTGGGCAACGGCGGCTTTGCCGGCGCGATCAGCTACGAACAACTGGGGGGTGTATTGGCTCAAGGGTACGCGACGGCCTCCACGGATACCGGCCACCATGCGGGAGGAACCGATGCGTCCTGGGCGCTCAAGCACCCTGAAAAGATCGCCGATTTCGGATACCGCGCGATTCACGAAACCGCAGTAAAAGCGAAGGCCATCCTCGCGGCGTTTTACGGCGAGAGCCCCAAACGCTCCTATTTCAGCTCTTGCTCCAACGGCGGGCGGCAGGCGCTGATGGAAGCGCAACGTTACCCCGAAGACTACGACGGCATCGTCGCAGGAGCGCCGGCCAACTATTGGACGCACCTGCTGGCGAATGCCAACTGGGATCTGCTGGCCCTCCTGGGAGATAAAGACAGTTATATTCCGTCGAAGAAGCTGCCCGCTATTGAGTCCGCGGCCCTGGCCGCGTGTGACACGCTGGACGGGGTGAAGGACAAGGTCATCGAAGATCCCTTACGCTGCCATTTCGATCCCAGCGTGCTGTTGTGCAATGGGCCCGAGACGGATAGCTGCCTTACCGCGCCGCAATTAACCGCGTTGGGGAAACTCTACGCGGGCGGACGCACATCTCACGGCGAGCAGATTTTCCCGGGCTATGCTCCCGGCGGCGAGGCCGAGCAAGGCGGCTGGCTGCCGTGGATCACCGGGCCGTCTCCGGAGCATAGCCTCATGTTCGCCTTCGGCACACAGTTCTACAAGAACATGGTGTTCGACAATCCGGCATGGGACTATCACAAGTTCGACCCCGACCGCGACACGCAGACCGCCGACGAGAAATCCGCCCCGGTACTGAACGCGACCGATCCGGACCTGACCAAGTTCCGCGCACGCGGGGGAAAGCTGATCCTGTATCACGGTTGGAGCGATGCGGCGATCGCACCGGGGAATGCCATCAACTATTACGACAGCGTCGTCGCGAAGATGGGCGCCAAGGAGGCCGGCACGTTCGTGCGTCTGTTCATGGTGCCGGCGATGCAACATTGCGGCGGGGGCGCGGGCCCGAACGATTTCGGCCAATTCACAGTGGGCGGCGATCCGGAACATAACGTCAACGCGGCAGTGGAGCGCTGGGTGGAACAGGGGATCGCGCCGGAACAGATCGTCGCCACGAAGCACGCCAGCGACTCCGATCAGAAGAGCGCCGTAGTGCGTACGCGACCGTTGTGCGCATACCCGTTGGTGGCGCGTTACAAGGGCAGCGGCAGTACGGACGACGCGGCTAACTTCACGTGCGGCAAGCCGGAGGCTGCGCCTGCCAAGTGACCCGACGCCACGTCAGTCAATCCAACCGCCTCCCAGCACCAGGTCGCCATCGTAAAACACGGCCGCCTGGCCCGGCGTGACCGCGCGCTGGGGTTCGTCGAAACGCACGTCCACGCACGAAGCTTCGGCGGACGGATACAGCGTTGCCGCCGCTGCCGCATGCTTGTTGCGGATCTTCACTTGGGCCCGCGCGGGCGCCCGCAGCCCGGAAATCGAAACCCAGTTGACTGCGCGCGCGGTCAGGCTGGCGCGCAGCAGTTCGTCGTTGCTGCCCACCGTGACGCGTTGCGAGCGCGGGTCCGTCGCAATCACGTACAGCGGCTCGCCCGTGGCTATCCCCAAGCCCTTGCGCTGCCCCACCGTAAAATGATGCACGCCGCCGTGCTCGCCCAGCGTGCGCCCGCCGGTGGTTACAATCTCCCCGCGCGTTTGCGTCTCGGCCACGCCCTTCTGGCGCAAGTATGCCTGCATGAACGCCGCATAATCGCCGTTCGGCACGAAGCAGATCTCGAAGCTTTCACCCTTGTCCGCGACGGCCAACTCCATCTCCCGCGCCAGCCGCCGCACTTCGGCCTTGCGCATCTCCCCCAGCGGAAACAGGCTGCGCGCAAGCTGCGCCTGCGTCAAGCCGAACAGGAAATAAGTTTGATCCTTGCTTTCGTCCACCGCCTTGCGCAATTGATATCGCCCCGCGGCCTCATCGAAAGCGATGCGCGCGTAGTGCCCCGTGGCGATCTGCGCGGCGCCCACCGCGTCAGCCATCTCCAGAAACTGATCGAACTTGATGAAGTTATTGCAGAGCGTGCACGGGATAGGAGTCCGCCCGGCCAGGTACTCTTCGACGAACGGCTCGATCACGCGCTCCTCGAACTGCCGCTCGAAGTTCACCAAGTAATACGGGATTCCGATCTGCTCGGCCACGCGCCGCGCATCGTAAACGTCGTCGAGCGAGCAGCACCGTCCCGTAGCGCCTTCCACGGAAAGCTCAGGCAGGCGCCTCTGGTTCCAGAGCTGCATGGTCAGGCCGACGACGCTATGGCCGCGCCGCGCCAGCAGCGCAGCGACCGTTGAACTATCGACGCCGCCGCTCATGGCGACGGCGATGGGTGTATCGCTCATACGGTCACCGGGGAGAGGTTGCGCTGCATGGTCGGACCGACGACGCGCTGGCCGCGCCGTGCCAGCAGCGCCGCGACCGTGGAGCTATCGACACCGCCGCTCATGGCTACGGCGATGGGAGTGTCGCTCATACAGTCACCGGGGAAAGCTTGCGCAGGTGCGCCACGGATGCGGCCACCGCCTCCACGAGCGCATCCACCTGCCCTGCCGTATTCTCGTGGCCGAGGGAAAAACGAATGCTGGCGCGCGCTCGATCCGCCGGCAGGCCGATCGCCAACAGCACGTGCGACGGCTCGACAGCGCCGCTCGAACAGGCCGCCCCGCTCGAAACAGCGAAGCCGCGCAGGTCCAGCGCGATCACCAGCGCCTCGCCTTCCAGGCAATCGAAGTATAGATTGGTGGTGTTCGGCGTCCGCCGTGCGCGGTCACCGTTCACGCCCGCGTGCGGTATACGCGCCAGGATCGCGGATTCCAGCCTGTCGCGCAACGCGCTTATTCGCTGCGCCTCAGACTCCAAGTGCACGCCTGCCAGTTCAGCCGCGCAGCCGAACGCCGCGGCGCCCGGCACATTCTCCGTACCTGGACGGCGCTCGCGCTCGTGATGACCGCCGAAAAGGATCGCGCCCAGCCGCGTGCCCTGCCGGACGTACAACGCGCCAATGCCCTTGGGCGCGTAAATCTTGTGGCCGCTCATGCTGTAGAGGTCCACGCCCAGCGCCTCCACGTCCACGGGGATCTTGCCCAGCGCCTGCACGCCATCCACGTGCAGATATACGCCCGCCTCACGCGTGATAGCCGCAATTTCTGCCACCGGCTGCACTGTTCCCAATTCGTTGTTCGCATGCATTACGGAGACCAACACCGTGTCCGGCCGCAGCGCGCGCCGGATGTCATGCGGATCCACGATGCCGTCCGCGCCCGTCCGCACATATGTGAGCGCCACACCCTCCCGCTCCAGTTGCGCGCAGGCATTCAGCACCGCGGGATGTTCGATGGCGGTGGTGATCACATGCCGCGAGGCGCCCGGCACATGGCGCACGGTTCCGAGCAGCGCCAGGTTGTCCGCCTCGGTCCCGCCGCTGACGAACACGATCTCGCGCGCCTTACACCCGATCAGCCCGGCCGTCTGCCGCCGCGCCATCTCCAGCCGCTGCTTGGCTACCTGCCCGAAATGATGGATGCTGGAAGCGTTACCATACACTTGACTGAGACACGTCACCGCGGTCTCCAGCACTTCTGGAGACACCGGGGTTGTGGCGTTGTGGTCGAAGTAGAAACGCTGCACTTCTTTTCATTCTAACAATGCCCGGCCCGCTGATTACCCTGACCACCGATTTCGGCCTCACCGACCATTATGTGGCCGCGATGAAAGGCGTCATCCTGTCGACCTGCCCGGCGGCGCGCATCGTGGATCTCAGCCACGGCGTCGGCGCTTTTGAGATCGCGGAGGCCGCCTTCCTGATTTCGCAGGCGTATCGCTATTTTCCGCGCGGCGCCGTGCACGTGGTGGTGGTGGACCCCGGCGTGGGCACTTCCCGCCGGCCGATTCTAGCCCGGGCCGCCGGCCAATATTTCATCGCACCGGATAACGGCGTGCTCTCGATGATCTACGCGCGCGAACCGCACAAGGTGCGCGCCATTTCGAGCGACCGTTACTTTCTGAAGCCGGTGAGCCAGACTTTCCACGGCCGCGACATCTTCGCACCCGTGGCTGCCCACCTTGCCCGTGGCATCGCGCCGGCGCGCTTCGGCAAACTCATCGACGATTATTTGCGCCTCAGTTTCGATAAGCCCGCGCGCACCGGCCGGCGAGCCTGGACCGGCGCCATTCTCAAGGTGGACCGTTTCGGCAACATCGTGACGAACTTCTCCGTCGAGGACTTTCCGGATCTAGATAAACACGCATTCGAAATGGTGGTGGGGCCGCAGCGGATAAGCGTGCTGGCGCGCCACTATGCCGAATGCGGCCCCGGCGAGCCGTTCCTGATCGTGGGCAGCTCGGGGTATTACGAGATCTCCGTGGGCCAGGCCTCCGCCGCAAAACTGCTGGGCTGCGCTACTGGCGCGCCGCTCGAGTTGACGTTGTTCTGAGAAAGTTGGCTGCCCGGGCCGATTGCTGTGTGAAACAAAACAGACAGCTTATGTTCTTTTCGCTCCGTGTCTAAACAGCCGCGTGGCGCAGGCACTCCTGCCTGCCGCGCCGGCACTCTTGCCGGCGCAGGCGAGCCCTGCTCGCCTTCCGCAGGCTGAAACCCACGGCAGCACGCTGAAGCGTGCGCCACAGCCGAATCAGCCGAAACCAGCGAATTGCCAAAAAGCATCCAGCGCCGTGGCCGCGACCCGCGCATACGAGCCCTTGCCACCGAGATCGTGGCCCGCACCTTCGATGGCCACCAGTTGATGCGGCCCCGCGATCGATTCCAGCGCAGCGCGCATCTCCTCCACCGATCCGAACGGATCCCGCGTGCCATGCAGAAAGAGCGCGGGTGTGGCGATCTGCGGGAAATGCGCGGTGCGCAGATCGGCGGGGCGCCGCGGCGGATGTAACGGATAGGAGAGCAGCAGCAGGCCTGCCACGACGTCCGGCTCGGCCGACGCCAGGATGGTCGCCTGCCGGCCGCCGTAGGAATGACCCCCGAGGAAAACGCTGCCGGAGACACGCCCGCGCAGTACGACCACCGCGCGCCGGAGGCCAGCCCGATCCTGCGGCGCCGCCGCCGGGAACGGGGGCCCGTGCGACCGAGCCTGGCGGAATGGCAGATCGCAACGCAACACCGCGATCCCCGCCGCGGCGAATGCGTCAGCCACCGCCACCAGCAGCGGCGCGCCTGCGTTCGATCCCGCGCCGTGTGCCAAGACCAAGCCGTGGACGGGCGCATCCGGCTCGTGCAGGAATCCGTGCACGGCAGGCGCGCTACTGGCATCCTCAAACGGCGTTACGGTGGGCAAGTAAAGATGATGCCACGAATCGCGCCCGCCGGGCAGATGGTATCATCTGGTCTCAGTGCCGGATACGACATATTGGGACGGGATGTGCGGGGCCTACAGCGCTCTGGGTCCGCCGCTGGTGCCATCGAGCGCGGACATCGGCAGCATGGAAAGCGCGGTGGCTGGCTGGGCCGCGCGCCATCCGGGGCGGCGGCTGCACGGGCTGTTGCTAGGCGTCACTCAGCGGATCGCGCAGATGCAGTGGCCGCGCGGCTCCTGGCTCATGGCAGCCGATAATTCGCTGCCCATGGTGCAGGGGGTGTGGCCGGGAAACATTCCGCGAAGAAGAGCCGCGGTCGTCGCCGACTGGCGCAGTTTGCCGCTGAGCGAATCGTCCTGCGATATCGTTATCGGTGACGGAAGCTTTTCGTGCGTGGGCTATCCGCACGGCTTTCGAGCGCTGGCGGCGGAAGCACGCCGCGTTTTGCGCAGAGACGGCATGCTGGTGCTGCGCTGCTACGTTCAACCCTCAGAACAGGAACGCAAGGAAGAGGTGATCGAAGACCTGTACCGAGGCGTGATCCCCAGCTTCCACTGGTTCAAGCTTCGCCTGCTGATGGCGATGCAAGGGAGCACCGGGCGGGGGGTTGCGGTGGATGAAGTCTACCGGTATTGGGCGAGCCGGAACATCGACGAAACCGCGCTTATCGCGCAAACCGGTTGGGACGCACAGGGAATAAGAATGATGGAACTGTACCGCGGCAGGGACACCGTCCACACATTCTCGACAATGGCGGAGCTGCGGTCGGTGCTTGAAGAGTTCTTCGAAGACATCGCCATATCGGCTCCGCCGCACGCTTTCGGCGAGCGCTGCCCGATCCTCGTGGCGCTGCCGCGCGGCACCTCACGGCGAAGCAGCAGAGTCTCACGAGTTGTCGAATGCTCCGTCTAGAAGAGTCGGAGTGCCGGCCGCTCACGGCGATGCAAACCAGCATGGTCCTGGCATCGATGCGGGATCCGCAGTCGGGCGTCTACATCGTGCAGGATGTCTGCGAAACTGGCGAGGCACTGGACAGCGCTCTTTTGCAGCGCGCGTGGCGGGTGGTGGCCGCGCGACATCCGGCTTTGCGTACCCGCATTGAAACCCGTGCAGGGGAACCGGTCGGGCAACGGGTCCAGCAAGGCGTGGAGATCCCGTGGCACGGGGAAGACGGGCAGCTCGCCGAGTTTCTGCCGGCAGACCGCGCACGCGGTTTTGATTTCGCACAAGGCGTCCCGATGCGTTTCACCGTGCTGCGGACGCCGGGTGGATCATCGACACTGATCTGGACCAGCCACCACGCCCTGCTCGATGGCGCGTCCTATGCGATCGCATGGAGAGAATGGTTCGAGGTTTATGAGGTGCTCGGCCGGGGCGACGAAGTGCGTTTGCCGGCGGCGAACTCCTTCACCGCGCACCTAGACTGGTTGGACCGGCAGGATTTCACCGCCGCGCAGCGATATTGGCGGGAGCACCTGGCGGGAGTTTCGCACACGACCGGCTACATCGTGGATCGCCTGCGGCTGGCGGACTCCGCAGGCGGCGACGACGTGGCGAGGGAGAGCGCCACCTGCTCGCCAGAACTCACCGGAAGGATTCAGGAGTTTGCCCGCCGGCACGAGGTGACGGCCGGCACATTGGTGCAATGCGCATGGGGCTTGCTGTTGAGCCGGTATAGCGGAATGCCGGAAGTGGTGTTCGGAGTGACGCGGGCTGGCCGGCGCTCTCCAACAGGCGCTGCAAATATGGTCGGACTGCTGATCAACACCCTGCCGTTCCGGATGGCCGCGCCCCCGGACGCGCCCGTATTGCCCTGGTTGAAGCAGGTCCGCGAACAGGTGCTCGCGACGCGGGAGCACGAGCACACGCCTCTCAGCAAACTTCGCGAATGGAACATACTGCCGCCAGGGATGGCGCCGTTTGACAGCCTGTTCGTTTACGAACATGAACGGCCGGCCGACACCATGCGGAAGCTGGGTGGAAACTGGCGCCGCCGGACCTTGACGCGCGTACAGCGTACGGATTCCCCGCTCACGCTGGCCGCCTACGGCGAACCGCTTCTCAGTCTGGATGTCATTTACGACACGCGCCTCTACTGCCGCGACACCATCGCCGGCATTGCAGGGCATCTCGAGGCGTTGCTCAGGAGCTTCGTCGAGCAGCCGCACGGCCGCTTGCGCGAACTGAACATGCTGAGCAGGCGCGAGCGCAAGTGGCTGGTCGAGGAGCGGAATCAGACGGCGACGGCGTATGCGACGGATCTCTGCGCCCACCAGCTTTTCGAGCGCGAGGCCGAGGGGAGGCCTGCGGCGGTGGCCCTCGACGATGCCGGCAGGTCCATTTCCTTCGAACAGCTCAACCGGCAAAGCAACCAACTCGCGGGATTGTTGCGGGAGCGCGGTGCCGGACCAGAAGACTTCGTGGGCGTATGCATGGACCGCTCGCCGGAGGCGGTCATCGCCGTAATAGCCGTGCTGAAAGCAGGTGCGGCGTTTGCGCTTCTATCTCCGGATCTTCCAGCGGAGCGGCTGGCATCGATGCTTCAGGATGCGCGCCCGAAATTGCTGATCACCACAGAGGGCCACGCCACGAAGCTGACTGGCTGCGGATGCGAGGTCCTGATCCTCGAACGCGTCGAGGCCGCCATCGCGCGGCAATCCCCGTCGAATCTCCCCTGCATCGCCAAACCTGAAAACGCGGCATACGCGGCCTTCACCTCGGGTTCGACCGGGAGGCCGAAAGGAGCCGTCATCACGCACCGCGCGCTCGCGAATTACGCGGTGGCCGTAGCGCGCGCGTATGGCGTCTCCTGCGCCGACCGCCGGCTGCAGTTCGGCGCAATCGGATCAGATACTTTCGTCTCCGAGATTTTCACTTATCTCGGCAACGGCGCATCTTTGGTTTTCTGTCTGGACCCGGCGGGCAACTCGATAGCCGAGTTCCTGCGGCGCATCGAGGCGCACCGTATCACGATCACCGGGCTACCGGCCAGTTGGTGGAGCGAATGGGTGGCCGCTATCTCCGGCGGTGGGCTGGCCATGCCGCCGTCACTGCGGGCGGTGATCGTAGCGATGGAGCGTATGAACCCGGCGGCGCTGATCGCCTGGAGGCGCGCCACCGAGGACCGGATCCGGCTGTTCAACGCTTACGGGCCCACGGAAACCGCTCCCGTCGTCACAGTTTACGAGGCCGGCACGTCAAGGTGGGAGGGAGCTTCGATGGCGCCCATTGGGAAGCCCATCGCAAACATCCGGGTGTACGTTCTCGACGACCACCGGAATCCGGTCCCCGTGGGCGTTCCGGGCGAGCTCTACATCGGGGGCGACGGTGTGGGGCGCGGGTATCTGAACGCGCCGGAACTCACCGCGGCGCGATTCGTTCCAGATCCATACGGCGCGGATCCGGGGAAGCGGCTGTTCCGCACGGGCGACATTGTGTTTTCTCTTCCGGACGGCAACCTGGTGTTCGTTGGACGCGTGGACCGGCAAGTGAAGATTCGCGGTTTCCGGGTCGAGCCCGAGGAGATCGAAGCGGTCCTGGCACAGTATCCGGGCGTGCGCCAGTGCGCGGTGATCGTTCAGGATGACGGCGTCCGTCAGAGTCTCGCCGCCTACCTGACGGCTTGGAAGCCGCCCGGGCCGGCCCCGGAAGAACTGCGCCTGCACCTGTCAAGGCGCTTGCCGGATTACATGCTGCCGGCGGTCTTCACCACGCTGGCAGAAATGCCGATGACCGCGACCGGCAAAATCGACCGGCGACTGCTTCCACAGCACGCCCCGCGAACCGCGCAGCCAGAGCATTTTGACGCGCCCGCAACCGCCACCGAAAAGCGCCTCGCCGGGCTTTGGCAAGACGCGCTGGGTCTCGCCCGCGTCAGCGCTACCGCGAACTTCTTCGAGTCCGGCGGCGACAGCCTGAGGGCCACGCACCTTGTCGTGCGTATTCAGGAGGAATTCGGCAAAGAGTTTCCGTTTGCGCTGTTCCTGCGGGCGCCCACCATCGCGCAAGTCGCCCTGGCGTTGGATGGCAACGCATCGGGCGCGCCGGATATGCTCTTTTATGGGCGGCCCGGATCGCGTGTCCCGCTGTTCTGCATCACTTCCCGCCCGGACGACCTCTACGTGTTCCGCCACCTCACGAAGCATCTGGACAGCGCGCAGCCAGTGTTCGTACTGAACGCTCCGGTGCGTGACGGTGAAGGCTTCGAGAGGGTAGAACAACTGGCTGCCCGGGTGTGTGAATCGGTCCGGAATGTTCGGACGCAGGGCCCGTACATACTGGGCGGGTACTGTTTCGGAGGCATTCTGGCCTTTGAAGCCGCTCAACAGCTTATCTCGGGAGGCGCGGAGGTCCGGCTGGTGGCGCTGTTCGACACGCCTACGCCGGGCTATCCGCGCATCCTCCGCAGCCGGCGGCGTTACTGGGACGTGATCCGGGAGAACGGGCCCGGTGTGTGCGAGGTCGTGGCGCACGCAAAGACGGTCGGGCGTCTCATGGGAAGGAAGACCTGGGCCCGCGCGCAAAGCAGTTTGGCGAGCGCGGGTATAGCCCCTGCCGTGGCTCCGGCAACAGACGGCGCGAGCCTGCTTGAGATCGCGGCTCGTATGTACATTCCGAAGCCGATCGACGCCGATATTGTGCAGTTAATAGCACAGGATCAGCCGGTCGGTAGCCGGGTCTTGGAAGATCCGCGGCTCGGCTGGCGCGATTTGTGCAGAGGCCGATTCCAGTTGTATAAGGCGCCTGGGGATCATGTCACGTGGCTGCAGGAGCCGCACGCCCAGACCACGGCAGCCCTGTTGAGCGAAGCGCTCGTGGCGCTACACTGATGTGGTGTCCCCCATACCGCTTGCTAACGCGCGAGGCTCCGAAAGGTCGATCAGAGCCGCGACCGTGAGGGAGCGGTTGATTCTGTCCCGTCGGCAGTTGCTCTCGATGCCGGCCTTCCTGGCGCTGGCGAGGCGGCCTGCCCGATCCCAATCCGATTTCCCCGGCGTGGCCTATCGCGAGTACGCCCGCGCCCTGCCGGATTTCCTGCGCGATTTGGCGGCCCGCGCCTACGAAGAGCGCAACCGCGAGATCGCGAAGCTTACCTCCCCGGAAGCCATTCACCAGCGGCAGCAATGGGTGCGCGAAACTTTCTGGAAGCTGGCCGGCGGCCTGCCCCAGCGAACTGCGCTGAACACCCGCACATTGGGCTCCTTCGAGCGCCGCGGCTACAAAGTCGAAAAACTGGTCTACGAGAGCGTTCCAAACTTCCACATCCCGGCGAATCTTTACATACCTACCAACGCGGGCCCGCCGCCTTTTCCGGGTGTGCTGTTTCAGATGGGCCACTCGCCCAACGGCAAAGCGTACGATTCTTATCAGCTCTGCTGCCAGGGGCTGGCGAAGCTGGGCTTCCTGGTTCTGGCATTCGATCCCATGGGACAGGGGGAACGCATCTACTACCCGGATTCTACGGGCCACAAGACGCGCGGGGGCAATCCGGATAACGAACACACCGTGCCCGGCAAACAGATGCTGCTGCTCGGCGATACCGCCACGCGCATGCAGGTCTGGGACGCCGTGCGCAGCCTGGACGTGCTGGCCGCGCACCCGCTCGTCGATCCGAAGCGGCTGGCGTCCACCGGGCAATCCGGCGGCGGCACGCTGACCATGTTGCTCGCCGCCGTGGACGACCGGCTGGCCGCGGCCGCGGTGTGTAGCGGCAATACGGAGAACGTGGCCTGCGCAAATTTCAATCCGCCTGGATCTACCGACGATGCCGAGCAGAACCTGATCGGCTCCGGGCCGCTCGGCTTCGACCGCTGGGATCTGCTGTATCCGTTCGCGCCCAAGCCGCTGCTGATTTCGGTCAGCGATATGGATTTCTTCGCCACGTACTCTTCGGAATACGTGCGCAGCGGCTGGGAGGAATTTCAGAAGCTCCGCGCGGTTTACTCTCGACTCGGCGCAGCGGACCGGCTGGCGTGGGCCGATACCCCGCTGCCGCACGGGCTGGCGTACGATTCGCGCATGCAGGTCTACAACTGGTTCGCGCGCTGGCTCAAGCCCGACGCGGCGCCGATCACGGAGGAGCCGGAAGTTGTGCCGGAGCCCGAACAGACGTTGTGGGTGTCGGAAAGCGGCAGTGTGCTGCGCTCGTTTCACAGCGAGACGCCGTTCACCTTGAACCGTGCACGGCGAATCGTCGTCCGAACCGCGCCGCTAGACCAGTTATTGGGCGCGGAACGCCCGCCCGCCGGCCTGCAGGCGACGGTGCTCCGGCGCGTTTCCTGGCGCAACCTCGCGATCGAAGCCCTGGAAGTTTCCAGCGCCCCGCGCGTGTGGCTGCCGGCCTGGCTGTATCTGCCCGCTGCGCGCGACGCCGCTAAACCGCTGTTGCTGGTGCTGGATCCCGCCGGCCGCAACGCGCGGTGGCGTGAGGGCGAACTGTATCCGACGCTCGCGCAGCGCGGTTATGCGGTCTGCGTAGCCGATCTGCGCGGCATCGGAGTTCTTGCGCCGGAAGTCGGCCGGGGCTCCTCATATTATGCGCGTCCACATGCCGGCGAGGAGGACTACTCCTGGGCTTCGCTCATATTCGGCCGGCCGCTGCTCGGCCAGCGAGTCACGGATATACTGGCGCTGTCGGCGGCTCTGCGGGCACATCCGGCGCTGCGCGGGCTGCACATGAAAGTGGCGGCATCGGCCCGGCTGACAGTGCCGGCTCTGTTCGCCGCGGCAATGGATCCCGCGATCGCCGAGCTGTATCTGGCCGCCAGCCTGGTTTCCTATCGCGATATCGTGGAGACGGAAGAATACCACGCGCCGTTCGCGAATTTCGTGCCGGGCATCCTGCTGCATACGGATTTGCCGGATATCGCGGCCTCGCTGGCGCCGCGCCGCATCTGCCTGGCCGGCGCCGTGAATGCTGCCGGCAAAACGCTGGACGCAGCTACGGTCCGCGCCGTCTACGGCGACCACGAGCACATTGTCGTGCGTCCCGAGGCGAGTTGGGATCTGGCGGCACTGGGTGAGCTATGAAAGGGCAGTCATGAAAGCGTGCGTTCTGGAATCGTCCGCCCCGGTGGAGCAGAATCCGCTGGTGTTCATGGAAGCGCCTGTGCCCGAGCCCGGATCGGGAGAAGTGCTGGTGCGCGTGCATGCTTGCGGCGTCTGCCGTACCGATCTGCACGTGGTCGAAGGCGAACTGCCGCCGCGCAAACGTCCGGTGATTCCGGGCCACCAGGTGGTCGGCAGCGTCGAGCGCAACGGCCCCGACGCCGGCCGCTTCCGCCCGGGAGCGCGCGTTGGAATTGCCTGGCTGCATCACACCGACGGCGTTTGCGAATACTGCCGCTCCGGGCGCGAAAACCTGTGCGGCAATGCGACCTTCACCGGCTACACGGTGGATGGCGGCTACGCGGAGTACATCGTCGCGCCCGAGAGCTTCGTTTATCCGATTCCGGAAGGCTTCAGCGACATGGCTGCCGCCCCGCTGCTCTGCGCCGGCATTATAGGCTTCCGCTCGCTGCGCTTGTCGGACATTCAGAAGGGCGGCACGTTGGGGTTGTACGGATTCGGCGCAGCGGCGCACGTAGCCATACAGGTGGCGCGGCATTGGGGCGTGCGGGTCTATGCCATGACGCGCGACGAGCCGCACCGGCAGCTTGCGCGGGAGCTCGGCGCGGAATGGGCCGGCGCCAGCGACGATCAGCCTCCGGAGAAGCTCGATAGCGCCATCATCTTCGCGCCCGCAGGCGAGCTGGTCGTCTCCGCATTGCGTGTTTTGAAAAAGGGCGGCACGGTGGTGCTGGGCGGTATTTACATGAGCCCTATTCCGCAGATGGATTACAACCTGCTGTATCACGAGCGTGTGATTCGCAGCGTGGCCAACAACACGCGGCGCGATGGAGAGGACTTCCTCAAGATCGCGGCCGAGATTCCCATCCATACTCAGGTGCAGGAGTTCCCGCTGGCGGAGGCCAACGCCGCGCTGAATGCGCTGAAGCACGATGAGGTGCGCGGCGCGGCGGTGTTGCGGGTGGGTTAACGGCCAGGTTGGCTGGGTCGCCTCAATCCGTGTAAAAGTGATTCCGAAGATCCGGCTCGGCAATATATCGGAGGGCCTGACAGTATATGGCCCTGAGAGTTCCTTTGTCGATCTCATCATGCAACACGATTGTGAGCGTCTGGCGCGTCCCGGTTGGCGAGGTCCTGCGCAGCTTGACGTGACTGCCGCGCTGCGAAGACGTAGTGGAATCCGAACAACGAAAAGATCTTGAAGACGTCTCTACCGGACAGAGTTCGAAGCTTGCCCATCAGGCGACGGCGTCGAGTTCCATGGTGGCCAGAATCGTGGGATTGCTCGACAAGCCGAGTTCCGCGAGATCTTCGCCTTCAAGGTGCAATACAATTGCTTCGCGGATGTTCAGCGCGAGTTGGTCCAACGTTTCAGCCTCCGTGACGACGGGAAGATCCAAGCACTCGGCGACGTATTGCTTCTCGCTCCTAGACACTCGCACCTGAATCGCTCGCTTCACCGCGGCTCCAGAGCTAACTCTACAGCGTCGGTGTGTGCGAGTCAACCAGTTCGACGCCACGGATACGGTGATTTAGCCACCAAACCTGATGGACAATTCCGGGAATCCGCCGCCCGACATCTGCGGGACAATCAGATCCACTCTGGGCTTGTGCGATGCGCTGCTTTCGTCGGTCGCTGGTGTCACAGGCGTAAGTCAGGAGCGGGCGTAGAGGTCCGCGCGTTTCCATCTGCGGTTTCCAACTTTGAACTGGAACCGCTCGAAGCTACGTTCCAACGCCTCGCGCTCCCTACGCTTCCGGCCTGATGCGGCGTCCACTGCAGCGAGCCTTTCCATATAGGCGCGGATCAAGCCCGTCACAGTCGTATGCCGCGCAACAGCGACGTTCCGGACCTTCTTAACGAGTTCATCTTCAAGCAAGATGGTAATCTTCATGTTCACTACTTCGCCGCCTGGTATGCCTCATCCAACAGCTCCACCACATGCACCACGCGCTGCCCTTTCCCGTGCAGCCGCGCGCCCGCCCGCAGTTGCAGGATGCAGCCCGGATTCGCCGTGGCGATCACCTCCGCGCCGGTGCCGTTCACGCTCTCCATCTTCTTTTCGAGAATCTGCATGGACATCTCGTTCTGGACCACATTGTAAATGCCGGCGCTGCCGCAGCACAGATCCGCCAGCGGCATCTCGCGAAAGGTCAACCCGGGAACCGCTTCCAGCAGCTTGCGCGGCGCCGTGCGGATGCGCTGACCGTGCGCCAGATGGCAGGAGTCCTGGTATGTCACAGTGAGCGGCAGCGGGCGAAAGTCGCGATTCAACTCGATAGAAGCCAGGAATTCGGTGACATCCTGCATCCGCCGCGAAAACTCGCGGGCGTGTGCGGCATACTCGCTGTCGTGCTCCAGCAGCTCTCCGTATTCCTTCAGGGTCGAGCCGCAACCCGCCGCATTCGTGAGAATCGCATCGAATCCACCGTTCGCCAGCGCATCGATATTGCGGCGCGCGAGCCGCCGAGCTTCCCCGCGAAGCCCGGCGTGCATGTGCAGAGCGCCGCA
>Ga0187855_10001166_pt1 | contig 21362 bp, 15 predicted proteins | sample June2016WEW_8_10_2_FD_132969 | JGI IMG/M metagenome (GOLD analysis project Ga0187855, IMG submission 132969) | Peatland microbial communities from SPRUCE experiment site at the Marcell Experimental Forest, Minnesota, USA - June2016WEW_8_10 | ecosystem: Environmental > Terrestrial > Soil >...
CCGCAACTGGGTAGCGGCATGGAACGAGAACCCCAAACCATTCATCTGGACCAAGACCGCCGAGCAGATCCTCGAGTCCATCTCACGACTTCTAAAACGAATTAACGGCGCGGGACACTAGCTGACTTCGCCTAAGAAGCTTTTCTGCCTACCAGGCGCGTCTCTCATCCCCCGTGGATGCGAGGCGCGCCAGTGATCATTGGGGACGGTTCATCCTTCGTGAAAGCGGCCGCACGTCCGCGGCACGCACGATCTCCCGGCTGGGGGGGCGTGAGTTGGGGAACGGCACCAGCTCGGCGCGGAAGGAGCGGCGGACCTCCTCCAGGCGCTCCGCCAGCTCCACCTGGGCGCGCAGCGCCTGCACCTCCAGCTCCTCGATGCGGGCGTGCATCGCCTCGATCTCGTGCTCGAGGTCGAGTACTCGCTCCACGCCGGCGAGGTTGAGGCCGAGCTCAGCGGTCATCTCCTGGATGCGGCGCAGCCGCTCGACGTCCTCACGCGAGTAGAGGCGCGTGCCCTTGGGGGAGCGCTTGGGGTCAATCAGGCCGCGCGCCTCGTAGGTGCGCAGCGTCTGCGGGTGCATCCGCGCGAGCTGCGCCGCCACCGAGATCATGAACACGCCGCGGTCGCGTGCCACCTCGACCTCGGCGCCGTGCTTGGTGGGGGGCCGGCGTTCGCTCATTCCGAGGCCCCCTCGCCGATGGTTGGAAGCTGCTTGCGCTTGCTCATCACCGGCTCAAAGGCTGCCACGTGCCGTTCGTGCTCGCTCATTGCGACACCTGCTCGAACAAGCGCGCGCGGGGGTCGTTGCCGTTGGACGCATCCGCCAGCGCCTGCACCGCCGCACTCTGCTCCTCGGTGAGCTCATCGGGGACGTCGATCAGGAAGCGGTAGTGGATGTCGCCGCGGTCTTTGCCGCCGAGCTTCGGCGGGCCCTCGCCGCGCAGGCGCTGCACCGTGCCGTGGGTGGTACCCGGTTTTACCCGCAGCGTCTTCGTCCCGCTCAGCGTTGGCACCTTCACCTCGGCGCCGCGCAGCGCCTCCGGGATCGTGAGCGGCACCTCAACTTCGACATTGTCGCCACGCCGTTTGAACACGGGCGAGGGTGACACGTGCGTGATCACATACAGGTCGCCCGGCGGCCCGCCTCGCGGGCCGGCCTCGCCCTTGCCGGGGAGGCGGATACGCGAGCCCTCCTTCACCCCCGCGGGGATGTTGACGCGGTATTTCTTCACCGTGCGCACCGCGCCCGAGCCGTGGCAGGTGGGGCAGGGGTCCTCGATCACCGTTCCGGAACCGCCGCAACGCGAGCAGGGCTGGGAGATCGAGAACATCCCCTGGCCCTGCGTCTCGATCCCGCGCCCCTCGCACTGCGGGCACACTTTCGGCGTGGTGCCCGGCTTGGCGCCGGTGCCGTGGCAGGTGGTGCAGATCGTCTGGGTGGCCACCGACAGCGGCACCTGTGCGCCCGACACAGCCTGCTCGAAGGAGATCGACACCTGCGTCTCCAGGTCGCGACCGCGCTCGGGGCGGGGCTGGGCGCGCGTGCGCCGCCCGCTCGCCGACCCCCCGAAGAGGTTGGAAAGAATGTCGCCCATCGAAGAGGCGTCGAAGTCGAAGTTGCCAAAGCCCCCAAACCCGCCGCCCCCGGCGTTTGCGTAAGGGCCGGTGCCGCTGTCGTACTGCTTGCGCTTCTCGGGGTCCGACAGCACGTCGTAGGCGTGCGAGATCTCCTTGAAGCGCGACTCCGCCTGCTTGTCGTCGGGGTTGCGATCGGGGTGGTACTGGCGCGCGAGCTTGCGGTAGGCCTTCTTCAGCTCGTCGGGGGTTGCTTTCTTCTCGACGCCCAGCGTTGCATACAGATCCTGTTTGGCCATGGCCATTCCGGCCTCCTTTACGCCGCCACAACGACGCGCGCGGGGCGGATCACGGTGCCGTTCAGGCGGTACCCGGGCTGGTAGACCTCCGCCACGGTGCCGCTGGCGGCGCCCTCGACCGGCTGCTGGGCCATCGCCTCGTGGTGGACGGGGTCGAACTGCTCCCCCTTGGGGTCGAATGACTCCACGCCCACGCGCGCGAGCGCTGCGCTCAGCTCCGCGCGCACCAGTCGCACGCCCTCGAGCAGGGGGTCCTCGGCGGCCGCTGCCTCCAGCGCCCGGTCGAGGTTGTCGAGCGCGGGCAGCAGCTCCTTGGCGAGCTTCGCCACACCGCGCTCGGCCGCCACGGCCGACTCCTTGGCCACACGCTTGCGGTAGTTCTCGAAGTCGGCCTGCGTGCGCTGCGCGAGCGCGAGGTACTCATCGCGCTGGGCGGCGATCGCCACCAGCTCATCGAGGTCGCCCTCGAGCTCGCTCGCGTCGTCGTCCCCACCAGCGTCCAGGGGATCCAGCGCCGGCTTGTTGGGAGAGGGGGGGTGCTCGTTACGAGCCCCCTCCCCCTCCTCCTGCTCCTGTATGGCCTCCTCGATATCGCTCATCGCCTCTATGCCTTCGTCTCGTCGACTACCTCGGCATCGACCACGTCCTCATCGCCTGCGGATGCGCCGTTGCCATCGGGCGCAGCGCCGCCGTCGGCCGTCGCGGCCTGCTCCTGGGCGCGCTGGTACATCGCCTCGGAGACGGCGTGGAAGGCGCTCTGCAGCACGTCGGTCTTGGCGTTGATCGCGGCGGGGTCCTCGGACTCGAGCGAGTCGCGCACCTCCTTGATCGCCTCCTCGATGCGGCCCTTGGAGTCGGCGTCCACCTGATCGCCGAGGTCGGCCAGCTGGCGCTCGGCCTGGTAGGCGGCGTTCTCGCCGTTGTTGCGCGCCTCCGCCAGCTCGCGCGCCTTGCGGTCCTCCTCGGCGTGTGACTCCGCGTCGGAGACCATGTTCTTGATCTCCTCCTCGGAGAGCCCCGAGCCGGCCTTGATCTCGATCTTCTGCTCCTTGCCGGTGCCGAGGTCCTTGGCGGATACGTTGAGGATGCCGTTGGCGTCGATGTCGAAGGCGACCTCCACCTGCGGGATGCCGCGCGGCGCCGGCGGGATGCCGGTGAGCTGGAACTTGCCCAGCGACTTGTTGTAGGTCGCCATCTCGCGCTCGCCCTGCAGCACGTGGATCTCGACCGAGGGCTGGTTGTCCTCGGCAGTCGAGAACACCTCGCTCTTGCGCGTGGGGATCGTGGTGTTGCGCTCGATCAGCTTCGTCATCACGCCGCCCTTGGTCTCGATCCCGAGCGTCAGCGGGGTGACGTCGAGCAGCAGCACGTCCTTGACGTCGCCCGCCAGCACGCCCGCCTGGATTGCGGCGCCCACGGCCACCACCTCGTCGGGGTTGACTCCGCGGTGGGGCTCCTTGCCGGTGAGCTCTTTGACCTTCTCCTGCACCGCCGGCATGCGCGTCATGCCTCCCACCATCACGACGTGGTCGACCTCCTTGACGCCCTTGTCTTTGGCGTCGTCCAGCGCCTGGCGCACGGGGGCGACGACGCGATCGAGCAGCGCTGAGGTCAGCTCGGAGAGCTTCGCCCGCGTGAGGCGCGTGTCGAGGTGCTTGGGGCCGGCCGCGTCTGCCGTGATGAACGGCAGGTTGATCTGCGTCTCCTGCGTGGTGGAGAGCTCGATCTTCGCCTTCTCCGCGGCCTCGTACAGCCGCTGCAGCGCCATCGGGTCGGCGGAGAGGTCGATGCCCTGGTCGCGCTTGAAGTCGGCCACCAGCCAGTCGACGATTGCCTTGTCGAAGTTGTCGCCGCCGAGATGGTTGTCGCCGGCGGTGGACTTCACCTCGAACACGCCGTCGCCGATCTCCAGCACCGACACGTCGAACGTGCCCCCGCCGAGGTCGAACACGAGGATCGTCTGGTCGTTCTCCTTGTCCAGCCCGTACGCCAGCGACGCCGCGGTGGGCTCGTTGATGATGCGCTTGACGTCCAGCCCGGCGATCTTGCCGGCGTCCTTTGTCGCCTGGCGCTGATCGTCGTTGAAGTAGGCGGGAACGGTGATCACCGCGGAATCGACGCTTTCGCCGAGATACGCTTCGGCGTCGGTCTTCAGCTTCTGCAGGATCATCGCGGAGATCTCAGGCGGGGAGTGCTGCTCGCCGCCGGCCTCCACGCGCGCGTCACCATTGGGGCCGGAGACGACCTTGTAGGGGACGATCGACTCCTCCTCGCGCACCTCGCCCTCCTTGCGGCCCATGAAGCGCTTGATCGAGAACACGGTGTTCTGCGGGTTGGTCACCGCCTGGCGCTTGGCGACGGTGCCGACAAGTCGCTCGCCGGAGGCGGCGAAGGCGACAACAGAGGGCGTGGTGCGACCGCCCTCGGCGTTCTCGATGACCGTGGGCTCACCGCCCTCGAGAACGGCCATGCACGAGTTCGTCGTGCCGAGGTCTATGCCTATGGTCTTTGCCATTTGCTGGGTGCTCCTTGGTGTTGGGTGTGGTCGGGTTGCGGCGGGGGCGCTTGGCGCTTGGTTGGGCCGGGTTTGCGGCCCGAGGGCTCGCGCTTAGCGTGGTCCGCTGCTGAAATCTGAGTGGGAGCTTAGCAGGTTTTCGTTGGTAGGGGAGAGTGGCCTGGAGGAAGAGAAGTTGGCTGGTGTCGCGCACCGAGGCGCGGTCGAGAGCGCTCGCCTTTGGTCGAGGGCCGGGTCGTCGAGGGCAGGGTGGAGCGAGGGCCGGGTGGAGGTCGACGCTGGTGGGGGCCGTCTCCCGCCCAGTTTGATCGGATTGTCTCCCATTTTCCGGCTAATCTTCCGCGCGCCAAAATGGGGCAGATATTGACGATTCGGGGTGTCCGCGGCCTTGCGAGAAACCGTATTTGAAGGCAATCCAATGATTGCCCTTGACGCGGAGTCCAAGATCGTTCATGGTGGGAAGCGGCCTCAGGCAGGGGTCCAGGAAACGGTAGGGGTGCCCGCCAGAGGCATAAAGAAGAAGAGGACCGACGTACTGCCCGCTTCGGCGGGCAGTACGTACGGATTAATTACTACTGCCCCAGGCTTGCTTGGGGCAAAGAGGAGTTCGATAGTTCATGACACGAATTAGGTTGATTCTATTGAGCATGATCGCTGTACTCGGAATCAGCGCGGCGGCCTCGGTGGCGTCGGCAGCTGCGGCTGAACCGCTGACCAGGTACAGCGTGGAAGGGATAGGGGAAATCACTGAATCCTTAGCCATCGAAGGGAATGTTGGGACGGCCCAGCTAAATGGGCTGGTGCTTGGGAATAAGCTGATGATCGAATGTACCGAAAACAAACTAATAAGCGGGTCAATCAAACCCACAGGCAAATCTGAAGGCGAAATCAATTTCGCAAAATGCACGGTATTCCTCATTAAAAGCAAAAAGGAATCTCAGGCAGGAAAATGCGCAGTAGTTGAACCAATCAAATTCAATTTTACTGATTTACTCATTGTGGGCCCAGGGGGACTCATAGAAGACGAATTCAAACCAACTGGTGCCGAAAACAACTTCGTTACGATTGAAATCAAAAAAGTCGGTGAAGAAGGTTGCCCAATAGCCGGCAAATACGAAACCAAAGGGTCATATGTAGCATCACTGGGCGCCGAAGGGGAAGTGTTAAAAACGGAACATGAACTCGTATTTACGTCGACTGGAAGCAAAGTAAAACTAGGAAAAGAACCAGCATCATTTACCAATAGAACAACGATCAAATTGGTAGACGGCAAAAGCTGGTTAGTTGGTTGACCTACGCCACTAGCGTGGTTTGGTGTAAAGTCTGACGAAGTCGCGCCCCGACATATGTCGGGGCGCGACGTTCGCCAAAAGTCGCCGCACAGTAAGCCACTCGTGAGCAATACGATGGCGACCCCCAGTCGTAACGGCTCAGAGACGCTGTGACGAGTCAGAAACACCGCTGGAATCAAGCGCCGGCCAGTGGCATACTATTCTCCAGTGCGATAGTTGGCGACAAGCCGGGTCACTGACTCTCGCGGGGAATCATTGGGGAGGAACGGATGGTTAGAGAGGAAAGGGTGAGTGCTGTTCCTGTGCGGCTTTCTGTAATGGTGGCGGCATTCGTCTGCGCATGTATCGTTGGTTCGATATTGACCGCCAGCAGCTGGGCTGGTTGTCCCAACGAACAAGTCCGCCTGGAGGAGGCATATGCATCAACGCTGCCCGACTGCAGGGCTTACGAGCAGGTCTCCCCCGTCCAAAAGAATCTTGCCGATGCGAGGGGTGGGAGCGATCACGTACAGGCTTCGCCAGACCGCAAGCCCAGAGAAGGCGCACCCAGCGAAGAACCAACTGTCACCTTTTCGTCAATCATCCCATTCCCAGGTGTCCTAGGTTCCGTTGAATTTCCAGAATATCTCAGCGCGCGTATAGATGTCGCCGGAAACGAAGGATGGTCTACCGTCGGTCTCGAACCGCCCTCGGCCGTAGGCTCGCACTCAGAAGTCCGAGGCAACACCGAAGATCTCGCCAAGACGATTGTCTTCTCGAATGACCAGCCGCCATTGGCCAACGGCGGTAACAACGAAGGCGGAAACTACTACGTGCGCGACAACGCGACGGCAACCTATGAACTTTTTGTGAATGGCGGCTTGGGCGCCTTTACCTTTGCGGACGCCACGCCGGACGGATCGCGCATCTTGTTCGAATCACCAGCTGCGTTGCTGCCCGGAGCCGACCAAGGAGCCCCGAACCTCTACGAGTGGGACGAAGGCTCGATTAGCCTCGTGGCGGGAGACGCAGTCGCAGGCCCAAACAACTACGAAGGAGGAGAAGCCGGCGCAAAAGGTCGATACTACACTCAGTACACCATCTCAGAAGAAGGCTCACGCGTCTTCTTTACCGACCTTGACACCGGCAAGGTCAAGGCCTATGTCGAGAGTCACGCAGCCACACAGGTGATAGAAATTTCTAGCGGCTCAGCGCAGTGGCGAGCAGCAACGCCGAACGGCAAGTTTACATTCTACACGGAAGGTAAAGTCCTCTATCGTTTCAACGTTGAAGCCGCCGAAAAGGGGGAAAGAAAAGCGCCCGAACAGATCGGCGTTGCCGGTGTAGTCGGAACGCTTGGCGTGTCCAACGATGGCGCTTACGCTTACTATGCCGCGAGAAATGGCGGCAGCATTTATGAGTGGCATGAAGGCAAATCTACGCAGGTCCTGCAAGCGAATTCCTCTTTGGCGGTTGAAAACTGGTCTGGCGCATGTGCTTGCAACGGGCTTGGGGCCGGTGAAGGGGAGAAGACAGCGCGTGTGAGCGTCAGCGGACAGGCTCTATTGTTCACCTCCGGGGCACCTTTGACCGACTATGACAATAACAAAGAGAACGAGCTTTATATCTACAATGCGCCAACCGAAAAGCTCACATGTGTATCGTGTAATCCCTCAGGTGTACCCGCGTCGGCGCCAGCTTATCTAGTACAGGCGCCTCCAAGCCCGGCTAGTCCCGGGGCGCCGCAGGTCTTCTTGACCCGCAATCTATCCGAAGATGGCGACCGCGTGTTCTTCCAGACTGAAGAAGCGCTTGTGCCGGAGGACATCAATAATCATATGGATGTCTACGAGTGGGAGCGCGAAGGCGCGGGTAGCTGTACGGAAGGGAGCGGGAATGGCAGTGGAGGTTGTCTCTATCTTCTTTCCGCCGGAACGAGCAGCACCGCGGAATCGTACTTCGGCAATGCCGACGCCGAAGGCAACAACGTGTTTCTCTTCACGCGTCAATCGCTGGTAGGTCAGGATCAGGACTACAATTCCGATCTCTACGACGCACGCGTCGAAGGTGGCATAGTATCTCAGAGTCGGTCATCCGCAGCGCCGTGCACCAGTGAAGAAATGTGTCGTGGGGTACTACCTTCGGCACCATTGTTCGGGACTCCGGCTAGCGTCAGTTTTTCGGGAACGGGGAATCTTGCGTCGCAGTCGAAGTCGCAGACCGTGCCGAAACCAAAGTCGACTTCGACGAAAGCCAAGCCAAAGAAAAGAAGGAAGAGGCGAAAGGGCCACAAAGCAAAGAAGTCTGGCGGCCACCTTGAACGCGGGAGGGTTGCGTGATGCTCTCATCGCAACGACGAGTAGACGCCCTTGGAGTATGCCGCGCTCTCCTCTACGCGCTGCTGACGGTGACGGCGCTGGGGCTTGCATATGTGACTCCCGCGTGGGCCGCTGGTGGGATGGGAGAATTTGGCATCGAAACGTTTGAAAGCCAGATTCTGACGGAAAATGGTGCTCCCGCTACCCAAGCTGGATCACATCCCTATAAGTGGACGATAGCGATTGTCCTCACTCATCATCCATCGGCGGAAGGGATGCAGCCCAGCGGGGAAGTGCAGAACATCCATATCGACCTCCCGCCTGGTATGATAGTGAACCCGACGGCGACGACGACCCGCTGCTCCGAGGCCGAACTCGAGCAGAAGGGTGAATGTCCGAATCCCAGCGCCGTAGGGGAGGATACATATAAATTCGGGATACTTGGTGGCCTTGAAGGAACCTCGACTGTGTACAATATGGAAACGTCACCGGGCGAGCCGGCTGAGATTGGATTCAAAGCGGTGTTCGAAGGCATAACCGTTCACGTTCTGGGCAACGTTAGGACGGGCAATGACTATGGGCTGACTGGAGACGTACCGGACGCCAACCAGAAGGTACGCTTCTGGGCGAACACGATCACCCTGTACGGCAAACCGGAAGATGCTCAGAAGCCCTTCCTCACCCTGCCGACGTCATGCGGGGCTCCGTTGATCACCACTATTACCGCTAATTCGTGGCAAGATCCGATGGTATATCTCCCGGAAAGGGAAGTCGCCAGCCACGATAGCGAAGGCGATCCCGTCCCGGTTACCGGATGCGAAAAGCTCAGCTTCACGCCTCGGATCGCGGTGCAGCCGACCACTCACGCAGCCGATGTGCCAAGCGGTCTGAATTTCGAAATGACAATCCCCCAGGAAGAAGTCGTACCGCAAAAGCAAGAAAAGATCGCGCACGAAGAAAGCTTTACGAGCCTGGCCGAGGCCGACCTGAAGGATGCAGTGATCACGCTGCCGGCGGGGATGTCCGTCTCCCCGGCGGCAGCCGAGGGGCTCGGAGCGTGCGCCGATACACCCGAACCGGCCATGGATGGCGAACCGGAACGGCCCGGGGGCGAGATAGAACTGCTGTCGGCCCTGCCGGTGAAGTGCCCATCCAGCTCGAAGATTGGCACGATCCAGGTCGAAACGCCGTTGCTGGAACAGGCACTCGAAGGATCGCTCTATCTAGCGCAGCAGGGGACCAGCCCATTCCCCGAAGGGAGCAATCCTTTCAACTCCCTCGTTGCGCTCTATCTCGTGCTCGAAGGCAAGGGAGTCGTGCTCAAGCTGCCCGGTAAGGTGCAGCTCGATATTGCCACCGGCCAGCTGACTACCGAGTTCGGCGAAGATCCGGCCACGACCAGGAGCACGGGGAAGCCCCAGTTCTTGCCGCAGATTCCCTTCAGCCATCTGAAGCTCGACTTCTTCGGCGGCGCCCGGGCTGCGCTCGTGACTCCGCCGACGTGCGGCACATACACGGTCACGAGTTCGCTCACTCCCTACTCGGCGCCCGAGGGGCCGCCAGCGACCCCAAGCTCGAGCTTCAAGATCAACGAACGCTGCGACGGCGGGCAGTTCAATCCCTCGCTGGTGGCGGGCACCGAAGATAACCAAGCCGGCGCATTCAGCCCGCTCGCCGTTAGGCTGTCTCGCCCGGAAGCGCTCGAACCCGAACAGGATATGGATCGCATCCAGGTGCGGATGCCGCCGGGGCTGGTGGGCGAGGTGCCGTCGGTTATGCTGTGCAAAGAACCACAGGCCGAAGAGGGAACGTGCGGGCAGGAAAGCTTGATTGGTCACGTCATCGCCGGCGTGGGGGCGGGTCCGGATCCCCTCTATGTGACAGGTGAGGTGTTCTTGACCGAATCGTACAAGGGGGCACCCTTCGGCCTTTCGATTGTGGTGCCTGCCGTCGCTGGCCCATTCAACCTTGGTGTGGTCAATGTGCGGGCGACGGTCAACGTTGACCCGCACACGACAGCGCTGACTGTTACCACCGACCCTCTGCCGCAGATCCTCGACGGCATCCCGCTACAGATTCGCACCGTCGACGTCGACGTCGACCGTAACCACTTCATTTCCAACCCGACGAACTGCGCCCCGATGTCGATCGAAGCCACGGTGGCGAGCACGTTCGGGATGAGCGCGCCGGTCTCCTCCCGCTTCCAGGTTGCCAACTGCGCCACGCTTGGCTTTGCGCCAAAATTCAGCGCAACGGTGTCTGGGCACTCCTCGCGAGTGAACGGGACGAGCCTGGACGCGAAGATCGCCTATCCCACTAGCCCGCAGGCCAATATCGCGCGGGCCAAATTCGAACTGCCCAGGCAGCTCCCCACACGCCTGAAGACGCTGCAGAAAGCGTGCTCGGCGGCGATATTCGAAGCAAACCCGGCGTCGTGCTCGGCGGCCTCCGTGGTCGGCATCGCCCGGGCCATCACACCCATTCTGCCGGTTGTACTGAGTGGCCCGGCGTATTTCGTCTCGCACGGAGGCGAAGCGTACCCCGATCTCGACATAGTCCTCCAGGGCGACGGGGTGCGTGATGACCTGGTCGGCTCGACCTTCATTTCAAAAACCAAAATCACCAGCTCGACGTTCAAGAGCGTCCCCGACGTACTCGTCTCCAGCTTCGAGCTGTACCTGCCCGAGGGCCCCGACTCTGTGCTTACGGCAGACGGCAATCTCTGCAAGAGCGTTCTGAAGATGCCGACGACGTTCGTCGCCCAGAATGGCATGGAAATTCACCGAAGCACGTCGATCGCAGTCAGCGGCTGCCGAAAAGCAAAGAAGGGCACAAAGGCGGCGATTGTCAGCAAAACAAGTCGCGACAGGCAAGCCCGAGGGAGGGCCAGTAATGAGCCTTGATCGTAAGCGGGCAATCCGCCGTCTCAGTGCGGCCGCCATGCTGGCGGGTGGGTTTTTGCTATTTGCCTCCCGAGCATTTGCGGGTGAATTTGTCAAAATCGGCACGATTGGTCCATTCGCAGAAGAAAGTCCGAGGAGCGTGGCCGTCGACACCGCGACCGGAGATCTCTATGCGCTGAACAACGGTGCTGGTCGAGTGGAAGAGTTTCGCGCAAATGGCGAACCGCTTGGAGAATCTTTCAATGGTAGTGAAACACCGGCGGGTGCCTTCTCGTCAGTGGCTGTGGGTGTGGCCGTCGATAATGGGCCGTCCTCTCCGAACAAAGGGGACGTGTACGTTGTGGACCGTGAAAATGACGTAGTCGATAGGTTCAGTGCGGCAGGAAAATACCTCGGCCAGTTGTCCGGATTCGTGGGCCCTGAAGAAACAAACGCCGAACCCGACAGTGTAGCGGTCGATGCCAATGGCGACGTATACGTATCGGTCCTGCTCACGAACGTCGTGCGCGAGTTTGCACCGGACGGAAGCCCAATTGGCGAAATAACCGGTCTTGACATCGAAAAACCCTTCGGCGTGGCGATCGGCCCCAGTGGCGAAGTGTATGTGGTGAACAACAAAAATAATATGGCGAAGATCGGGCTTAATGCCAAACACGAAGTCGAAAGCGAAACGATCTTTGATACCGGTGAAGAACCGACGGCAGTGGCGGTCGAACCATCTACGGGGGATGTGCTTGTCGTCAACAACAACGGTGGGGCTCACGTCGTCGTGTTCAGCCCGAGCGGCAAGCTTGAAGGCGAATTTGGCGGCGGGCAGCTTGGAGCTTCCCGTGGCATTGCATTCAGCTCGGCCAGCGACGATATCTACTTGGCGGACAAGGGAAACGATCTGATAGATATCTATGAAGTGCCGCCGCCCTCGACGGTCACAGGACCTGCGACTGCCGTGGGACGTACGAGCGCCACGCTCAACGGCACCATCAACCCCGAAGGCGTGGAAGCCAAGTTCTATTTTGAATATGGCCCGTGTGCCTCGCCAAGCAACTGCGCAGGCAGTCATTTTCCTTCCAAGACGGTGGAAGGTGTGGTAGGCGCCGCCAAAGAAGTGACTTCGGTGCCGGTCGAAGAGCGTCTGGTAAACGAACTGGCGCCCGGCACTACTTATCACGCGCGGTTGGTAAAGGTTGGCGAAGTTGAGCCAGAAGCGGGAAGGGAAATCGTCTTTGTAACTTCTTCGGCTGTGGCCGGTCTTAGTATTTGTGCCGGTCGGGAAACGGGCGAAGGCTCTTTGGTGGACGCGAAGTTGGAAGCCTCACTGGAACCAGAAGGGGAAGCGGCCGAATACTACTTCGAATACGGCCTTACGACGTTGTACACCGAACCGCATACGTCGTCCACGCCAACATCTAGCATAGGCATACAGCGAGCCGGCGCGGAAGTGACCATGCTAGAGCCCAACGCCACATATGACTGTAGGCTCGCCGCCGTCAGGGAGATCGGAGGAATCGCATACGCAGCACACGGGGAAAATGGAATCTTCACAACGAGGGCCGTAGCGCCGATGGTCGATGACCGTCCGCCGTCGGTCTCCAAGATTACCCGAACGACGGCCGTTCTGACTGGCACGATCAACCCCGAGCACGGCGCGACGCGATATCATTTTGTCTACGTGATGGCTGCCGACTACGAAGCGGCGGCGAAGAATCCTTATTACGCTGGCGCAAGCACGCCCGAAGCCGCCGCGGGAGAAGGCTTTGGAGACGAGGATGTCAGTTCACAGCTTCGGGGTCTCCACGCTGGTACGACTTACGATTATGCCCTGGTGGCGGAGGGTGAAGCCACCGGGCCCGTGGTTGTCGTCGGACGTAACCACCAGTTCACCACCGCCCCCCCGATTGTCCCACAGGTCGGACCCTGCGAGACCGCTGCGGTGACCCAGACTAGCGCGACAATCTTGGACACCATCAACCCGGAGAATCTGCCGACCACCTATGAATTGGACCTCGGCACCGATGTAAACGTCAGTGGCACCCGGCTCTTTGGGCAGGTTGTCGAGGGCGACGAAACGATCGCTGTAGATCTCGAAGGCCTCGCTCCCGGTACGACGTATTTCGTTAAGGTCCGGGCAACGAACGAAGATGGTACGGCCGAAGGCCCGGTCGATCAGATGTTCACGACCCCCGGGGTTATCTCGCCAATCGCCGGGCCCAAGGCTACGCCCCTGTTGACTACTCCGACGATCGCTTTCCCAACTGAACAGGGCGAAGTGATCAAAGCTCCGTCGAAGAAAAAATCGGGCAGGACGGGGAAGCGTCATGCTAGCCCTAAACGCAAGCGAAAGGTGAGGGAGAGGACTGGGGGGCGTCAAAGGCGATAGAAGTCGCGACGGGGAAGTCGGGCAGTTAGAAACAGATGTCCGGCAGCGTCATGCCTTTATGTAGGATGATGCTGGTAGATCAAGAAAGCTGATGCGTCTCGCGAGACGAGTGGAGCATATGAAGCTTGCTGGTCGCATAACAAGAATGGTGGGGACCGCGGCGGCGTGCGCTCTTACAGCGGCGCTCATAGCAGGGGGCTGTGGCGGATCGCCCAAAGGATTCTCGGCAGCCACCACTGGCATGGGCAGCGCGGGAACGACCACCACGACAGTAGGCAAGCGCCCCGAAGAGGCACCAAAGACGTCGATCGAAGTTTCGATTCCGGTTGTGGGCAAGAGTCGCGAAATCCCGCCGCACTACACGTGCGACGGAGCGAATGTCTCGCTTCCAGTGCAGTGGAGTGCGATCCCGAAGGGAACGGTGGAACTCGCGATGTTTCTGGTCAGGCTGAAGTCTCCACCCCGACACATCTTCGTCGACTGGGCCGTCGCGGGCCTGAGCCCCACATCGCACGGGGTCTCTGCAGGCGCGCTTCCCGCGGGTGCGGCTGTCGGCCGCAACAGCTTTGGCCAGAACGGCTACTCGGTCTGCCCGCCGAAGAGCGCGGGCGAAGAAACTTTCATCTTGAGGCTGGTTGCGCTCCCTCACCCGCTCCCAGCCAAGCCGGGCTTCGACGCGGAAGCCTTCTACGACGAAGCCGAACGGTCCACCAAAGTCGTGGGAATCACGGGTGGGGTCTACACGAGGCGATGATCGGGGCCGGCGTGAGCGATCGGCCCACCCCGCCCGGCGATGGCTTTGGGCTCACAGCGGCGCGGCTCGCCTTCCCTCTCCCGGCGGGCCGCGCCTCCAAACCGAGGCTTGTCATCAACAGCCAAAATGCTCCGTAATGTCGGAAACACGCGTTGCGGGCAGGCCGCCGGCCGAGTAGCGTCAAGAAGGCAATTGCCCTTGGACGAGAAAGGAAGGTAGCAACTATATGACCAGGAATCATGCTGGGCGCTTTGCGGGCATCCGCAAGCGCATGTTGATCGCTGGGGTGGCCGTGATCGCCCCGCTGGCGATGGCCTCACCGGCCATGGCCGAACACCACCCGAAAGGGAACTACGCGCCGTTCAAGTTCTGTCCGTTGAGCAACAAACTGACGGAACTCTGCACGGTGGCGAACACCAAATCCGGCGAATTCACGGTCGGCAAAAAGACGGTGCCGATCACGAACACGATCACCCTGCAGGGTGGCCTGCATGAAAACGAAAAAACGGGCGAACTCGAATTCATCGCCGCCGAAGGCGCCGAAACGCTTTCGAAAACGGAAGAGACCGTCCCCGGAGGACTGCTCGGGATCAAAGCCCCCACGTGGTGGCCCAAAATCCTGCAGGAACTCTTCAACGAATACGTCATCAACAAAGGCCTGACGGGCGTCACCGAGATCACCGAACTGGCGAAGCCGGCGAGCGCGATCAAGCTGAACACCACCAACCTGATCTTCGAAGAAGGCGTGGCGTTGCAGCTGCCGGTCAAGGTCAAGCTCAACAACACGTTCCTCGGTAGCGAATGCTACGTGGGGTCCTCCTCGAAACCGATCACGCTCAACTTGACGACCGGTACGACGAGCCCGCCGTTGCCGAACAAACCGATCAAAGGCAGCGCGGGCAGCCTAGAAATCCTCGAAGAAGGCAACCTGGTGCGTCTCAGCGGAGGCTCCCTCGTTGACAACTCGTTCGCGGCTGAAGAAGGGGCCAGCGGCTGCGGCGGCTTCCTCTTCTCGTGGGCCGTCGATCCATTGGTCAACGAAATCCTGGGTGTCCCGTCCAAAGCGGGGACCAACACGGCGATCCTCGACGGCAACCTCCAAGAGGCGGTTGCGTCAGCCGTGAAAGCCAGCGAATAGCAGTCGAAAGTAGGAGCAGTCGGAAGTAGAGCCGACCGGGGCTCGCCGTGTAACGTGGCGGGCCCCGGTCTATTGGTGTGAGGCTTGGCAGCGGCAGCCAGGACGCTCCGTAATGTCGGAAACATTCCTTGCAAGCCAAGTGGAGGTCGGATAGGTTCGAGAGGCAGCATGCCCTTGGACTCTAGGACCAAGCAAGGAAGGTTGATGTATATGACTAGACGTATCCTGATCGCGGCGATGGCCGTGATGGCGCCTCTCGCGATGGCCTCACCGGCCATGGCTGAACACCATCCGACGGGGAACTACGCCCCGTTCAAGTACTGCCCGCTGAGTAACTCGGCGACCGAACTCTGCACGATCGCCAATACAACCAGCGGCGAATTCGACGTCGGCAAAAGGTCGGTGCCGATCAACAAAACGATCACCCTGCAGGGCGGTCTACACGAAAACAGCTCCGGCGAACTCGAATTCATCGCGGCCGAAGGCGCTGAAACGCTTTCGAAAACCGCGCTGTACGTGCCGGGCGGTCTGCTGAACATCATCGCGCCGGAATGGCTGAACAAAGAACAGAAAGAAAAATTCGAAAAAACCATCAACGAAGGCATCACCGGCGTAACCGCGACGACCGAACTCGCGGCCCCCGCGAGCGCGATCAAGCTGAACACCACCAACCTGATCTTCGAAGAAGGCGTGGCGTTGCAGCTGCCGATCAAGGTCAAGCTCGGCAATGTGTTCCTCGGCAGCGAATGTTACGTCGGCTCGAATGCGAGCCCCATCGTCCTGAACCTGACGACAGGAACGACGAGCCCGCCGGCGCCGAACAAACCGATCAAAGGCAGCGCGGGCGCACTGGAAATACTCGAAGAAGGCAACCTGGTGCGCCTCTCAGGAGGCTCGCTCGTGGACAATGCGTGGGCGGCGCCCGGAGCGCATGGCTGCGGCGGCAAACTGTTCGAAGGCATCGTGGACGAAGCCGTCAACAAGGAGCTGGGTCTGCCGGCCGCGGCGGGTCACAACACTGCGATCCTCAGCGGCAACCTCGAAGAGGCGGTTGCGGCGGCAGTCAAAGCAAGCGAATAGTAGTCGAGCAGGTTCTGCAGTAGGCAGTTGAAGTAGCAGGAGTGGGGCCCGTCGCGCAACGCGGCGGGCCCCACGACTGTCGAGGCGTGGCGAGCGCCTCGGGGCCGCCCGCGTGAGCCTTGAGGTGGCTGGGCGAGAGAGAGGTCGCTGCTATCCGCGCGAGCGCAGCGTGGGGAACGGCACGACCTCGCGCACCGACTCCACGCCGGTGAGCACCATCAACAGCCGGTCGACGCCGAGGCCCCCACCGGCGGTCGGCGCCATCCCGTATTCCAGGGCGCGCACATACTCCTCGTCGTTGGGCTGCGGCTGGTCGCCGTCGTCGCCTTCGCCGGAGGCCTGCTGGCGCTGGATCACGAAGCGGTTGAGCTGGTCGACGGGATCGTTGAGCTCGGTGTCGCCGCTGAGGATCTCCATCCCGCGGATCACTGAGTCGAAGTGCTCGGAGAGCCGGGGATCCTCGGGGTGGCGCTTGCAGATCGGAAACAGATCGACGGGGAAGTCAAAGACGTGCGTGGGCTCGTGCAGCGTCGGTTCGACGTGCTTGACGTAGATCGCATCGACCAGCTTTGCCCAGGTGATGTCGGACTCGCCCTCCACCGCGTCGCCTGCCGCCTCGAGCAGTTGCTCGCGTGAGGCCTCCAGAAAGTCGATTCCCACCGCGTCGGCGATCGCCTCGCGCAGCGTGATCCGTCGCCATGGGGTGGCGAGGTCGATCACACGCCCGTCGTACTGCTCGACCTTGGTCGTCCCCAGCGTGCGCAGCGCGACGCTCTCGGCCATATCTTCGGTGAACTTGGCGACGTCCCAGTAGTCGGCGTAGCTCATCATCCACTCGAGGATCGTGAACTCGGGGCTGTGACGGTGGGAGATCCCCTCGTTGCGGAAGGCGCGCCCGAGGTCGTAGATGTTCTCCAAGCCGCCGACGATGCAGCGGTTGAGGTAGAGCTCGACAGAGATTCGCAGATAGACGTCGACGTCCAGCGCGTTGTGGTGGGTTACGAACGGCCGCGACGCGGCGCCGCCGGCGAGGGTCTGCAGCATCGGCGTCTCGACCTGCGTGAAGCCGTGCTCGCGCAGGAAGTCGTGGATCGCCTCGATCATCTTCGTGCGCCTGAAGAACATCGTGCGCGTCTGCTCGTTGGCGAGCAGATCGAGCTCGCGCCGGCGATAGCGCTCGCCCGCGTCCTCCATCCCGTGGTAGCGGTCGGGCGGTGGGCGCAGCGCCTTGGCGAGCAGCGTGCAGTCGCTCACCGCGAGCGTGAGCTGCCCGCGCTGGGTGATGTAGACGGCGCCCTCGACGCTCACGATGTCGCCAATGTCGAGCCCCACCATGCGCTCGTAGGCCTCCTCGCCCATCTCCTCACGCCGCGCGACCACCTGCATCGAGCCGGACTGGTCGCGCAGGTCGAAGAAGGTGTATTTGGCGTGGCCGCGACGCGCGATCAGACGTCCCGCGACGCGGTAGGCAAGGCCCTCGTGCACACCCGCCGCGAGCGTGGCGGGATCGTGCGCCGCCTGAATGTCGGCCGCCCAGGTACGGGCAACGCGTGTGGAGATGTGCGGGTAGGGCTCTACGCCCTCGCCGCGCAGGCGCTCCATCTTCGCCCGGCGTTCGTCGGCCCCGGAGGGCTCGCCGGCACCATTCCCCGCCGGCTCGCTCGCACGCTCGGACGCCCCGGCGCCGAGTCCCGCTCCGGCCTTCTCGACCGGCTCCTCCAGCTCCTCCGGCGTGCTCATGCCGCCGGCACCAGATGATGAGTGGGGTCGCGCACGTCGAGCACCGGCAGGCCGGGGATTGCCTCCTCCAGCAGGGCGCGCAGACGTGGCGAGTCGAAGCGGTGCGACTGCGGCGCGACCGGATTGACGGTGAGTGCGCGCAGATCGATCGAGGTGAGCACCGCGATCGAGATGCCCTGGCGGCGATACCACTCGACGCCATGATCGGTGAGGAACACCTTGGTCGGGTCGGCGACGACCAGCTGGAGTTCGCGGGTGGGAGGGAGCAAGTCGCGGGCGCTCAGCAGCTCCGCAAGAAATGGCTCGCACAACGCCCCGCGCACCACCAGGTGGCTGGCGGTGGGACGTGCGCGCAGCAGTTGGCCGATGTCCGCGGCGGTGCTCGTGAGCACGAAGCGGGGATGCAGCGTTAGCGGCTCTTCCTCCGGGGCGCCGACCAGCATGCTGGCCGCGTTGGACGCGGCGATCTCGCGTACGTGCTGCTGATCGAGCTCGGGCAGGCGTACGAGCTCGACGGCCTCGCGAGTACGCGCCACGACCTGCTCGATCTCCTCGTGCAGCGCGGCGCCGGTGGACATCACGACGCCGTCGGACACCGCCGGGGAAGAGGCTGCGCGGCGGTCGATGGCGCCATCGATCAGCACCTGCTCGGCGCCGTGGGTGAGCATCGCGTCAGCCACCTCGCGCACGTCGGCGGCGGCGCTGGGTCCCGCCACCTCGATCGTGCCGCGTGTGAGCAGGCGCGCGATCAGCACGCGCCCGAGGGGGGTGCGAACGCCTGTCTCGCTGACGATCTCGTGGGGGATCGCACCGGCGCGCAGCAGCGCATCCGTGGTGGCCACCAGGCTGTCGGCGCACAGCTCCACGCGCGGCTTCTCGATGCGGATATCGATCACGTCGCGCTCCTCGCCGTCGCGCCCAACCGAGGTGACGCCCACGCGACGAGCCCGAGCCTGCAGCTCGCGCAGCAGCGCGCCAAGCGTTTCCGTCTTGCCGGTGTTCTTCGCCAGGCCGACAAGGGCCAGGCGGCGCGCGGGTGCGGTGAGCTCGGCGAGTTGTTCCATCGGCTCTCAGCCTAGCCTGCCAAGTTCCCTCGCGGGACGTGATCCGCGAAGGCCGCGCGACCGGCGGGAGGAAGATCGCGCGAGTCCTCCTCGGGCTCGCCCTGTCCGAGGCGCGCGGCCAGCTCGCGCACGAGGAAGGTGGCGAGATGGTGGGGGTATGTGCCTTTGGAGAAGCCGGCGTCGTAGCCGAGCTCCTTGGCGAGCTCGTTGGAGACGCGCGGGCCCCCGCAGGCGAGGATCGTCTCACGCCGGCGACCCTCCGCCTCGATGATCTCGACGAGCTCTGTCAGATTGTGGATGTGGAGGTTCTGCTGGGTGACAGTCTGCGAGACCAGGATCGCGTCGGCCTCGAGCTCGATCGCCTTGGCGACCAGCGCTCCGTTGGGTACCTGGCTGCCGAGGTTGTGCGCCTCGAAGGCGCGGTAGCCCTCGAGGCCCTTGTGGCCGTGGAAGCCCTTGAGGTTGAGCATCGCGTCGATCCCCACGCTGTGGGTGTCGGTGCCGGTGGAGGCGCCGACGACGACGATCGGCCGGCGGACATGCTCCTGGGCGTACGCTTCGACCTCATCCTCCGTCATGTACTCGACGATGTCGATCCCCTCTTCGCTGAGGGTGGCGTAATCGACGGTGTGCACGGTGTGCCCGTACATCACGAAGTAGGTGTGGCCGTCGGTGAGGCGCTGGTGGTGGACGACCTCAGGGTGCTGGAAGCCCATCTTGCCGGCCAACTCCATCGCGGCCTTGCGCGCGGCGAGCCCATCGGGGACCGGCAGCGTGAAGCTGAGCTGCACGATTCCGTCGCCGTGGTGGTCGGCGTAGGGCTTGACGTGCTCGAGGTCGGCCTTGTCAGGCAACGCTCAGCGCCCCGCGCATTAGTTCGGTGACGGGGTTGAAGTACCCCTCCTCGGTCGCGACGATGCCCTCCATCCCGCGGCCCTCGTCGCGGTGGCGGCTGACATCGCCGAATATGCCGCCCTCGATCGCCTTGAACAGCCCGATCTCGGCGATCCGCTCGAGCATCAACTGCGCGTCGCTCAGCACCTGCTGCGCACGCGTCTGGATGATGCCGCCGCGCTTGAACTCGATCTCCTCGCCGAGGTCGCGGGCGGCATTGAAGACGTAGTTGACGTTCTGCAGCCCCAGCACACGGTCGTGTATGTGCGGGGTGAAGATCCCCTCGGTGGGGACGCCGATCGTCTGGATGCCCTGGTCGGTGGCGACCGTGACGAGATTGAAGAGCGTGTCGGCGGCGTGCGTGCGGAACAGGTTGCCGTCCATGTGCCGGGTTGGGGGCATGTACTTGACGGGGCAGTCGGGGAACAGCTCGCGGGTGAGCTGTGCCTGGGCCCACTCGTACAACAGCCCGTTGGTTACGGGCGTGTCGATCTCAAATGCGTCGCCCAGCGCGATCTGCTCGTCGGGCACGCCCGAGGCGCGCGCTAGCTGATGGTTGATGAACTGCGAGGCGGTGACCGAGGGGGCGGCCTCCAACGCGTCGGCGGTGCGCAGGTAGTTGTCCTCGCCGGTGTTGATCACCACCCCGAAGTAGCCGTTGACGGTGCGCGAGACACGCTGGTCGAGCAGCCCGCGGATCGGGTTGATGTCGCGGTAGAGGATCCCATACAGGGCGTCGTTGACCATGTTGTCGAGCCCCTCGATCGCACCCATCACGGCGATCTCGGGCATGCACAGGCCGGAGCAGAAGCTCGAGAGCCGCACATAGCGCCCATGCTGCTCCGACCACTGATCGAGCGCGGCGCGCATGATCGCGAAGTTGGCCTGCGTGGCGAAGGTGCCGCCGTAGCCCTCGGTGGTGGGACCGTACGGCACGTAGTCGAGCAGGCTCTGCGCGGTGGAGCGGATCACGGCCACGATGTCCCCTCCCGCCTCAGCGACGGCGAGGCCGTGGACGACGTCCTCATACACGTTTCCGGTGGCGGTCAGCACGTAGCGCAGGGGCGGTGGGCTCTCGCCGAGGCGCTCGCGCAGGGCGCGACGGGTCTCCATGCGAGCGCCGATCTCGCCAACGCTCCGCGCGAGCTCGCTGCGCGCGCGCTCCTTGATCGCCCCTTCGGGTGCGAGTGGCAGGGCGCAGAGGTCGAGGGCCCCCGTCTCGACTGCCTCGGCGATCTGTTGAGAACTGTCGAGCACGGGCCGGCTCTGGACGAGGGGGCTCTGAGCGGGCGGGCTTCCTATTCCCTCGGCGTGGAGCATCGCGTTGGCGAGCCAGTAGGCCACGCCTTTGCCAAGCCCGCCACGGGCGCGCACGTGATCGACCAGCACGCTCGGCAGGGGAGCGCCTAACTCGTTGGCGCCGTCGACGCC
>Ga0187855_10001167_pt1 | contig 21348 bp, 15 predicted proteins | sample June2016WEW_8_10_2_FD_132969 | JGI IMG/M metagenome (GOLD analysis project Ga0187855, IMG submission 132969) | Peatland microbial communities from SPRUCE experiment site at the Marcell Experimental Forest, Minnesota, USA - June2016WEW_8_10 | ecosystem: Environmental > Terrestrial > Soil >...
AGTCCGGAAAGAAGCTCTTCCAGGCCCTGGGCGAACTGCGCGACATGCAGGTGATGCAGGAGTGGATCGAGAAGCTAGGGGATGCAGCCGATCCCGCCGCCATCAAGTTGCTCGATCACGTGCGAGCGCGCGAAGCCGAATGCAAGCAGAACGCTTTCAAAGACCTCAACCAGTTCGACCGCAAGCAATGGCGCCAGTGGAGCCGGACGCTCCCGCAGCGCGCTTCGCGGGTGCGTCCGGGAAGCGTGGTATACCTCCATCTAGCGCTGGAGAAGTGGACCGCCGCCTACGACCTCCACAAACGCGCGCTGCGCACCCGCTCGCAGGCCGCCTTCCACGAACTGCGCATCGGCATCAAACGATTTCGATACACTGTGGAAAATTTTCTCCCGCAACAGCACGCAAAATGGGGCGACGATCTCAAGGAACTACAGGATCTGTTAGGCGAGGTGCACGACCTGGATGTTCTATGGGCCACAGCCCTCGATCCGAAAGTCGGCGCCTTTCCGGACGCCGAGAGCCGCCAGCGCTGGCATGAGAAGTTGGCGGCTGAGCGGGCGCGGCGCATCGCGCGTTATCGCGAGAAGATGGTAGGAAAACAATCGCTCTGGCGCGTCTGGCGCGAGGAGTTGCCGGCGGGTCTGCGTTTGCGCGCCGCCGCCCTCACCCGTCTGAAAACATGGGCCGCATATCTCGACCCCGATTTTGCGCACTCGCAACGCGTGGCCCAGTTGGCGCTGTTGTTATACGACGGTTTGCAGGACGCGCAACTGCTGAGGCCGCAAGCTGCGCGAGAGAGCTCAGACCTTGCCCCGAGAGAAGTGCTGCAAGCGGCGGCGCTCATGCAAGGCGCAGGCAAAGTCAAAGACGCGGAAAATTATCAGAAGATTTCCCACCGCATGATCCGCAGCCTGCCGCGTCCTCTCGGTTGCAGTCCGCGTGAACTAGAGCTCGCCGCAGTCGTAGCCCGTTATCATCGCGGTGCACTCCCGCGGCCGGGCAACAAAACCATGCAACCTCTCGCACTGCCGGATCGCCGCCTGGCCATGCAGTTGTCCGGCATTCTGCGCCTGGCCAACGCACTCGATCATCCCTCGCGCAACCATCCGACGATGCGCGGCGCAGTCGAACCCGTTCCTCGCCTGGAGCTCAGCGCGCCCGGCCACTCCGTGGTAGTGCGCGTGGCGGGTTACTCGCCGCTCGACCCTTCGGCGGAGAGAACCGCCGGCGCGCGTCATCTTCTGGAAACCATGCTCCGCCGCCCCGTAATCGTCCGGCCGCAGCGTGCTCCCGCGGGAAATGGAAGGTCTCGGCAACCCGTGACATAGTTTGACTTTGCTTATCTTTGTTTTTCCTGAGACCTGACACCTGGGACCTGAGACCTCTCGGCAACTTTTTCGTGCACGTTCCCGCGTCCAGGAGTATCTTTATCTGTTCAACCATGCTTCCCTTGCGGGGATGCGCGTTAAAAGGTAAAGTTGCGAAAACCCAAAGGTCCAAGCCAGACGCCATGAAGAAAATTTCAGTGCTCCTTCTCGGGTTGCTCGTTTTTGTGTTCGCGTTATGGGCGCAGAAACCGAAAGATCAGCCGCCCGCCGAATACAAAATCCCGCCCGAAGCGGCCGCCAAGGCCAATCCCGTCAAGCCCGGTCCCGAGTCGCTCGCTAAAGGCAAGAAGCTCTACGGCTTCGACTGCGCCATGTGCCATGGAGAAAGCGGCGACGGCAAGGGCGACATGGCCACGGACATGAAGGATGTCACTGATTTCACCAAGCCCGACGCCCTGAAGAATCGCACCGACGGCGAACTCTTCTACATCATCCGCACCGGCAAGGGCGAGATGCCCCCCGAAGGCGACCGCGCCAAGGATGACGACATCTGGAATATGGTGAATTACGTCCGCTCACTGGCAAAGAAGTAGGACGATCTCCCGAGTCGTAGAGCTGCCCCGTGCTTGGAATCGCATGGGAATCTCGTACGTGTGTCTCGGGCTGCAAAGTAACTGCGAAGTGACTTGGAGCAGACGCGGCTGGCGTCAGGCAATCTTCTTTTTCTTCTTCCGCGCCTTCACCGAAACCGAGGAACGCGCAACACCTTCATCGGACTCGGTGTCGAAGACCCGTTGGGGACGTGAATGCCGCTGGGTCTGGCGATTCAACTCTTCCAGACGCCTCATCATCTCTTCTCCCGACGTTTCCCCAGTATTGCAACGTTCACAGTCTGAAGGGTGGAGTCTCAGGAGCGACAGCAGGTAGCATTTCAACTTCACGGCAAACTCACAGGCTTCGGGTTGGCCTCACGGATGTTGCGTCCCGCGACCGGGACGGCACTTCGGAGAGGCGAGACGTATTATGCCACAGGATGACCGCCGGCGCTTCAACAAAAAATACGCACCGTGCTTTCAGCCCGTCACTGACCAAAAGTGTGCGCTAAGTTCTTTCGATACTGGGGTGGGAGACGGGAATTGAACCCGCAACCGTCGGAGCCACAGTCCGATGCTCTACCGATTGAGCTACTCCCACCGCAGATGACGATTATAGCAATTGCGGCGGGATTGCGGACCTCACTGGCCTGACGAGGCGCTCCTACGGCCGTCCCACGCCCATGACTTGGAATCCCATGGCGCGCAGCCGTGACGAGTCGAGCAGATTCTTGGTATCGATGATGATGGGCTGTTTCACCAGATGCCGGATTTTCGTGAAATCCAACGTCCGGAACTCGGGCCAACCGGTAGCTACAATGAGTGCGTCCACTCCTTCGGCCGCCCCGTAGGCGGATTCGCAATACTTCACTTTGCCGTTCAGTTGCAGCCGCGCATCGGGAATGGCCACCGGATCGTAAGCCCGCACCCGCGCTCCCCCCGCCAGCAGGTTCTGCGCCAGTTGCAGCGACGCCGATCCCGCCACCGAATTGGTGTTCGGCTTGAACGCCAGCCCCAGAATGCCCACATCCTTGTTTTGCACCGTGTTTAGCGCATCGGCGACTTTTTGCATGAGACGGCCGGCCAGTTTCAGATTCACTTCGCGGGCGGCATTCAACACTTTCAGATCGACGTGATTCTCCCGCGCCAGGCCGGTGATCGACTCCATTTCGCTCTCGGCGAAAATTCCGCCCATGCCCGCGCCCGGCTGCAGACACCGTGGAGCAATCTTCTTGTCGAGCCCCAAAGCAAGCGACAAGCTGACGGCGTCGGCGTTCACGTGCTCGCACAAGCTGGCAATTTCGTTGATGAACGAAATCTTGGTGGCCACAAACGCAGTTGTCGCTTCGCGCGCCAGTTCCGCCGTTTCGTAATTCGTCACCAGCACCGGAACCCCGCGCATCACCAGCGGATGAAAAATCTGTTTCACGGTGGTAACGGCTTCGCTCGAAGGCGTCCCGAGGAGAATGCGGTCGGGCCAATTGAAGTCCTCGACCGCACACCCGTTCGTGAAGAACATCGGCTGGCACACCAGCAGGCTCTTCAAGCCTTTCGCATGGAGCATTCTTTCAATCTTGGTCGTCGAACCCACCCGCACCGGCGTGACGATCGACAGCACCTGGAAGCGGCCTGCAGCGCCCGCGATGCGGAGTACGAGTTCCTCCAGCCCTTCCGCGGAATCTTCGGCGAGAAAAATCACCTGCGCCTTGCGCGCCAGTTCTTCCGGGTCCGAGGAATACACCAGCCGCCCCGAACGCACGTTGCGCCGAATCACTTCCTGTAGATTTTTTTCAAAGAAAGGAATGTTGCCTTTGGCGACTTCGATCAGCCGCGAATCATCGGCATGGCAGCAGCACACTGGTGTGCCGAAGTCGGCGAGACATGCGGAAATGACGGTAGCGAGGTAGCCGGATCCATACACCCCAATTTGCATAAGTTCTCTTTCGATCAGACTTCGATCTAACTATGATCAAACCCGCAGCCTGGGATCCGGCGCGTGCGTTGCAGCCCGTTAAATCCATGGTAATCCGTCCTATGGGCTTGGCAACGGGTGGAAGGTACATGTCCCTGGGTGCGAAACTGGCGGGTTTTGGGGTGGGGGCTGCTTGTGAACAGCGGAAAAAACGGCCCGGCACTTGCTTTTGTGTGGCGAATCCGCCGCCACTACTTGAACGAACGCGCCGCCGCTTCGGCATTGTCGAACACTTCAAAAATGGTAAACAGCTTCGTAACCTGGAGCAGGTCGCCCACGCGCTGGCTCACGGCCGCCAGCTTCAACGCGCCGCTGGCGTTGCGCGCCGTAGTGAAGAGCGACACCAGCGTTCCCAGGCCGCCGCTGTCAATATGGTTCACCTCGTGCATGTTCATCACAACTTTCGGGCTCTGGTCGATCAGTTTCTTGACCATGTCGCGCAGGCTGGCCGATTCTTCGCCAAACACCAGTCGGCCGCTGCAATCCACCACCAGCACGCCCTCCAGCGTTCGCGTACTCATTCTCAACTGCATAACCGATGTCTCCTGTGTGCCCGAAAAGCGCGATTTATGAGCGTACCCCGGCAGACTCCGCCGCGCAACTCTAACTCTAAGGACGCTGCCGTAGATCGGGTTTCAGCGTGTAGCACCGGCGCCGACTTCCACCGCCGGCTCCATCTTGGCTGTGAAGTGCCGCAGGAACGGCGCTTCGTAGTTGAGCTTCATGCCGCGGATCTGTTCTCGCTTCTTCCAGACTTCGAGAATGATTTCGACCGCATAGTCAATGTGGCTCTGCGTGTAGACGCGCCGTGGAATCGCCAGCCGCACCAGATCCATCTTTGCCGACTTCCCGAACATCAACGTGCCGATCTCCACCGACCGTATGCCGCCTTCGAGATAGATTTCATTGGCGAGCGCAACGGCGGGAAAATGATCCGGCGCAATATGCGGCAGAAATGCCCGCGCATCGATATAGACGGCGTGCCCGCCCGGCGGCTGCACGATGGGCACACCCTGCTCGGCAATGTGGTTGCCGAGGTATGCGGTCGAGGCGATGCGGTATTCGAGGTAGTCCTGATGCAGCGCTTCCTGCACACCGACGGCAATGGCTTCCAGATCGCGCCCGGCGAGGCCGCCGTAGGTCGTGTATCCCTCGGTAAGAATCAGCAGGTTCTTCTCCTGCTCGGCGAGCGCGTCATCGTTGGTGCAAAGAAATCCGCCAATGTTCGCCATGCCGTCTTTTTTGGCCGACATGGTGCAGCCGGCGCCGTAGCGGAACATTTCCTGCGCAATCTCTTTCGGCGATTTCTGCTCGTATCCGCGTTCGCGAATCTTGATGAAGTACGAGTTCTCGGCGAAACGGCAGGCATCGAAATAGAGCGGGATACGATGCTTGCGGCAAACGGCGCTGACCGCCTTGACGTTCTCCATCGACACCGGCTGTCCGCCGCCGGAATTATTGGTTACGGTGAGCATGACCAGGGGCACGCGCTCACGGCCAACTTTCTGAATCAGGGCCTCCAGCGCCGCAACATCCATGTTGCCCTTGAACGGATGCTTCAGACTCGGCTGCCGCCCTTCGGCGATGACGAGATCGACCGCCTCGGCGCCAACGAACTCAACGTTCGCGCGGGTCGTGTCAAAGTGTGTGTTGTTGGGGACGACATCGCCTTTCTTGCACATCACGCTGAACAGAATGCGCTCGGCGGCGCGCCCCTGATGAGTCGGGATGACGTGTTTGTACCCAAAAATATCCTGTACCGACGAGCGGAACTGCTCGAAGCTGCGGCTGCCCGCATAACTCTCGTCGCCTTCCATCATGGCCGCCCACTGGTGCGTGGACATCGCCCCGGTGCCGGAATCGGTAAGCAGGTCGATCAAGACGTCGTCTGCCGGCAGGAGAAAAAGATTGTAGAACGCGGCGCGGAGCAGTTGCTCGCGCTGCGCCCGCGTCGTCCAGCGAATCGGCTCGACGCTCTTGATGCGAAAGGGTTCGATGATTGTGCGGGGCATATTGGCTTCTCTATCTAACCACACACCCGTCTCCCGGCGCACGTCAGGGGCTGGGATCACGGGATGCTACGTTGGGTGCCGATGCGCATGCATTCGGCGGACAGGAACCCGGCCCCACAACTTACACCTTGACTGAATCCCGCTTTTCCGCCGGCACATAGTTCATTGCCGCCGTGCGATCCAGTTTGTCCCACGCAAAGGGCTTGCCCTGGATGGCGCGCTTCAACGTCCGGAACAGAACCAGCGAAAAGACCTGGCGATAGGCGAAGCGCTGCAGCCACACCTGGCTGAGCAACCAGGCATCTTCTCGGGCTTCCGGCCGGCGGCGCTCCAGGGCGAAGGCGATCGACGAGGCGATGAAATCGATCACCAGAAAGGCTCCGAAGAATATCAGCAACCGCTGGAAGCTGGCCGGATCGGTGGTGTCCGGATGAAAGTACTTCTGGATGAAATACCAGAGCACGCCCGCCACAAACATCACGTCAATGAACGGAGAGACCAGCGGAAGCAGAATCTGAAAGATGAGGATGTTCGGAAGCGCTACAAACCCTAACGCCCCTTTGCGCGCAAACACCCCTTTGTGCTTGAAGATGGCCTGGAGAATTCCGAACGACCAGCGGAAACGCTGCCGCATCAGCGCATTGGCGCTCGTCGGAGCCTCGGTAAAGGCGAGCGCCATGTCTTCGTACTCCACGCGGTAACCGTTGCGCAGCAATGCCATCGTAAGATCGGCGTCTTCGGCGACGGTATCCACGTGGTAGGCTCCGGCTTCGCGAACCAGCGCGGTACGCCACGCGCCGATCGCGCCCGGCACTACGCTCACAGCGCCCATGGTGTTGAGCGCGCGCCGCTCGAAGTTTTGGCTGGTGATGTATTCCAGCGCCTGCCAGCGCGTCCACAGGTTCACGCGGTTGCCAACCTTGGCATTGCCGGCCACGGCGGCAACCTTCGGATTCAGGAAGTGCGGCACCATCCGGACTATCGCATCGGGAGCGATAATCGTATCGGCGTCAATGCCGACGAAAAATTCGGCATCACCAATGTGCTCCAACCCGAAGTTCAGCGCCTCCGCCTTGCCTCCGTTCGGCTTGGTGAGAATCAACACGCGGCCGGCCGCCTCTTCGGCGGCAAAGGCGCGATGGGCGATTTCGAGAGTACTGTCTTTCGAACCATCGTCAATGACAGTCACGCGCAGGTTGGGATAATCGGAATCGAGCGCGCCCTGAATGGTGCGTTCGATCACCTTCTCTTCGTTGTAAGCCGGGATCAGAACCGCAACCCGCGGCCGGTACTCTGCAATCTGCTCGGGCGTTCCATACACATGCGAACGCGCGCGGTCGTAGATTGCGAGCACACCCACAAAAACCAGTCGCCCGGTCATCAGAATGTCACCCAGAAAAAAGATGACCGTGATGGCTGTGATCACCGCGCTGGCAAGCCAGAAGCCGATCCAATTCAGCCGAGCAGACCAGTATTCATTCCTCGGCAGCGGCGGCATGACGTCGGCTTTTGTTTTTCCCATCAACTGGTAGACGGGGACGAATGAAAATCCTCGGGCGCGGGCCCCGTCGATGATCAGCGGCAATGCCAGCACGGTACGTTCGCGGTTCCCGCCGCCATCGTGCATCAGAATGATGTTGCCGCACTGTTGATCGTAGAGCTGGCACGGAGGCAGGTGGTCGAGAACGCGAGCGGCGATTTGCTCCGGCGTGAGCGCTGGCTCGTCATTCCAGTCCCGCGTATCGATCTTGTTACCGATGGTGATGTAGCCCATGCTCTGCGTGAGTTCGAGGGGCCGCACTTCGTCTTCCGTGTCGGGCTCCGCATCCACCGAGTATGGCGGACGGAACAACATGGTGCGAAGGCCCAGGCGGCTGGCGAACAGTCGCTCGGTCAGGTTCAACTCCACCTTCATGTAGCGCGTGCCAATCGAGCTGATATCGGGATGCGTAAACGTATGATTCCCGATTTCATGGCCTTCCCGGTAAATGCGCTGCGTCAAACTGCTGAACTTCTCCGCCTGGATCCCAATCAGAAAGAATGTTCCCGGCACGTGCTCGCGTTGCAGCACATCGAGAATTTTCGGGGTCCACTGCGGATCGGGACCGTCGTCGAAGGTCATCGCCAGTTCGTTCTTGCTGGCGCCATAGCGCGCCATGCGATACGGCTCGGGCAGGCTCTTGAATTCTTCTCCATCGATGAGCCCGGTCTGCTTGTCGATGGTCAAGTCGCGCTGGCCGTCGGCGGGCCGCGCCTCAATATGCAGGATTTCGCCGCTGCCTTCCATATCGACGTCTTGCCCAGGCGGAACGTCTTTCAATCGATCCGACGCGTTGGCTTCTCCGGGCATATCCCACACCCGCCACAGCGAGCGATCCTCCGAGCCCAACCGCCATAATGCGAACGTCTGAATGCCCACTGTCTGCGCGGCACGCATTTCGTTCAGGGCCGTCACCGCATCCAGAAACCAGACATCGTGGCGGAAGTGATCATCGTCCTCGTAACTGAAGTGCGGGTTGAGCGCGTCGCCATCAAAATCGACATCTTCTTCCGAATCGCGCGCCCCAATCCAGGCTTCCTGCACGGAGACGCTCTTATCCGCCAGACCCGGCGGCAATTTGCCTTTCTTGGGCTTCTCCACCCAGTCATACCCGTAGTTGCCGATGGCGCAAATGAGCTTCTCCTTGGGGATCTCCTTGATCGCAGATTCAAGGTTGCTCGTGAACCAATCCTGCGAAGCGACGGGGCCGGGCGTTCCGCCGGGAAAGTGCTCGTCGTAGTTCATGATGACGACGCCATCCACTGCCGCGGAAATGGCTTTGTAATCGAAATCCTCGTTGCGCACCTGCACGCTGACGTAGAGCTTCATTCCCTTGCCGTGCAAATCCCCCGCGAGTTCGTTCAAAAGATCGACGTAACCGGCTTGCCCCTTTTTCGGGAAAGACTCGAAATCGACCATCAGGCCGCGATAATGATCGGAAGCAAGAAAAATCCCGATCTCGCGGCGAAATTTTGCCCGCGCCTCGGGATTGTTCAAGAAATCGACGACCCCCGGAACAAAATCGGTGCCGTCAAAATTCTGCACCACGGGATAGACCTCCATCTCCGTGTCTTCCGCCTTAAGAAACGTCATCACCTTGGCGTCCACGGGACGGGCCTTTTGCCCCTGAACTACGTCGAACATCGTGTTCGTTTCCGGGTCCGAGGCTTGCAAATGGCCGTCCGCTCCCAGAACCTGCAACCAGGTAGGAAAGAGCAAATCGATCTGCCGCGCATACTCGCGCAAGGAAGAGAAGCTGGCCGCATCCCAGGAAACGTAAAACGCCGCCCGGACTCCCTGCTCGGAATTCAAAGTGAGTTGCGAAGCTTTGTGAGCCGGGTGGCGATGTCCGGCGCGCGCAAGCGTAGCCAGACGGCGCTTCTCGCGCGCCTTCTCTTTTTCGTTTTCCTTTAAAGCATGGTACGGCTTCTTTTCCGTAAGCCAGGAAAGGTCGGGCAGAGGCTCGCTGCGCAAAGCGCTGTAAATGAAAAAAACGACCAGCAAAGAAAAAGCGATGGCCGCCGCGTCGAAAATACGCCGAATCCGCCGCCAGCGGGCTTGCTTGGGATCGTAAAAGACCTGTTTCGCCATCTGGTTGTGCTTTCATCCTAAGGTGAGAGCAGCAGGGGGTCAAACCGGCCGGACGGCGTTCGCTGTTCGCCGTTCGCAATTCGCCTATGCTTTATGCGGGGACCGTTCATTGCGAAAAGCGAGCAGCGAATAGCCAACGACGCGCCTTTCCATTCGCGATATATTGCCAACGTGCTCAGCTTGGTCCGCGAACATCGCTGGTTCTTCCTGACGGTTGCGCTCGCCGCCCTGGCATTGCGGCTGTTTTTCTTCGTCGATTTCCCCGCGGTCACCGACGACTCCCACGTCTATGCCGACCTCGCCACCAACTGGTTGCAGCACGGCATCTATGGCCAGACGCAGGCGCCGCTCATCGTGCCCACCGACACGCGCCTGCCCGGATATCCCGCTTTTCTGGCCATAATCTTCTGGTTATTTGGAGCCGGCAACTTCAAAGCCGTCATGCTGGCACAGATTGTATTCGACCTCGCCACCTGCCTGATCGTTGCCGATATCGCGCGCCGCATGCTCTCAACACGCGCCGCCAAAATCGCGTTCCTGCTCGCCTCCCTGTGTCCATTTCTCGCGAATTACAGCGCCGCGGTGCTCACCGAGACCCTGGAAATTTTCTTCACCGTCCTCGCCCTCGATTGCGCGGTCGCCGCACTGAATCGAATGCACGCGGGCGAAGCGGGGATCAACCAACGCTGGGCTGCCACCGGCGTCGCCATTGCCGCCTGCATTCTGCTGCGCCCGGATGGCGGCATCCTGCTGATCGCCGTCGCATTCTATGTGGTGGCAGCAGCCCGTAAAACGACCATTCGCGGTGCCGTTGTCGCTGGCGTCATCATCACCGCCTTTGCCCTGGCCCCGCTCGCGCCTTGGACCCTGCGCAACTTCCGCGCCCTCCATCACTTTCAGCCCCTGGCTCCGCGTTACGCAAACGAGCCGGAGGAACTCACTCCCGTGGGCTTCAATCGCTGGGTCAAAACCTGGATGGCGGAGTATGCGTCCGTCGAAGAGATCTACTGGAGCGTGCAAGGCGATCGGATCGACCCCGAAAAACTGCCCGCGCGCGCGTTGGACGAACCGCCTTCCACCGCTACGACGCTGGCGGTCATCGCCGACTATAACCAGACGCCGGAGCAGGAATTGACGCCGCAACTGGATGCCCGCTTCGGCCAACTCGCCGCCATCCGCATTCGCGCTCATCCCATTCGCTATTACGTCGTGCTGCCCCTGTTGCGCGTTGCCGACATGTGGCTGCGACCGCGCACCGAGATCCTTTCCCCCGACGTCCGCTGGTGGGAGTTCAATGACGACGTGAAGCATTCGATCATGGCCGCGGGCTTCGGCGTATTGAACCTGGCCTACGTGGGGGCAGCACTGCTGGCGCTTGCTTCCAAGCCCTCGCGGCGGTCGCTGGGAGTTCGACGCTCCGGACTACGGTGGCCCGGATTGCTGATCGGCTTCGTGCTGCTGCGCTCGGCATTTCTTCTAACGCTGGAGAATCCGGAGCCGCGCTACACGCTCGAATGCTATCCCGCGGTGATCGTCTTCGCGGCAGCCTACCTGGCGCAGGCGACAAAACGTGAACGGCATGCTGGTTCGCACTTCTCAAATCCCGATTCCTGTAGCTAAACTTCCAAACATGGAAGACTCTGAGAAATGACAGGAGCGGAAGCGCCTAACTCCATCTGTTTCACTGTTTCAGAGTTGCTTTCGCGGAAGATAACGTGCAAGATTATGCCCAACTTTCAATGAGGTCTTCCATGAAGCCCGCCTCGTTCTGTCGCATCGGTGTTCCCGTCGTCCTCTGCATGGTGTTTTGCCTTGCGCTTTTGAGCTCGAATCAAGCCCACGGCCAGCAAGCCACGGCAAAGATCGTAGGCACGATCACTGACCAGCAAGGTGCGGTGGTGCCGGGCGTCAAAATCACCGTCACGAACACGGCGACGAACGTTGCCACCGGAACGACCAGCGACAAGAGTGGCTTTTACCAGGCCCTGAACCTGCCCATCGGCACCTACAAGATTGTCGCCCGCCACGAGGGTTTTCGCCCGTTGGAAGTGATCACCGCTCCGCTGGAGATCAACCAGTCGTTTCGGGCCGACCTGAAGCTGGAAGTGGGCGCGGCCAACGAACAGGTGTTGGTGGAATCGCAGGCTGCGGGGGTGGAGACGGTCAATCCGACGCTGGGTGAGTCCGTGACCAGCCGTCCCATCGTTAATATGCCTTTGAACGGGCGCAACGTGCTGGACCTCGCTCTTCTGCAACCGGGTGTTACCGAGGACAATCCGGACGATACGAGCCAGGGTCATGGCTCGGGCCAGAGCTTCAGCGTCGGCGGTGGACGTTCGGATTCGATAACCTACTTACTCGACGGCGGCGTGAACAACGATCTTCTGAACAACAGCGTGGTTTTCAACCCGAATCCGGATTCGGTCGCCGAGTTTCGCATCTTGACCAGCAACTACACGGCGGAGTATGGCCGCAGCGGCGCTGGCATCATCAGCGTCGTAACCAAGTCGGGGTCCAATGATTTCCATGGCAGCGCCTTTGAGTTCGTGCGCAACACCGACTTCGACGCCAACCTATACTTCAATAAGGATCCGTTGGTGAATCCGGTACCCGCGCCCCGCAACAACCTCAAACGCAATCAGTTTGGCGGCACGTTTGGTGGCCCCATCCTCAAGAACCGGCTTTTCTTTTTTGCCGCCTACCAGGGGCAGCGCCAGATACAGACCGATGTCCAATCGGAACAACAGACCTTCACTACGGCTGAACTCAATGGAGACTATTCGCACGCCATAGCAGACGGTGCAACTCCCGTTGACAGTAATGGCAATCCCTTGCCAACATGCGCGAACGCGACCGGCTGCGTCGATCCCAACGTCGTTGCCTTTCTTCAGACAAATACTTACTTTCAATCGAATCCCACGCTTGCGGCCCAAGGGATGATCGACCCCACCAAGTTCGACCCCGCTGCTCAGGCCTATATCGCTACCGGATTGATTCCGTCGAATGCGGCCGGCGAGATTATCCCCACTGGGGGTAGCACCGACAACCGCAATGAGCTCATGGTTAAGATCGATTACGAAATTAACTCCAAAGACAAGCTGGCGGCGACGGTCGGCGGTAATCGAGCGAACCTGATTACGCCCTTCGGAGGCCCAGGAGGGATCTTCAACGCGAACACGGTCTCGGGCTTCCCCAGCGCCACGAAGGCCAACGACTCCTTTCTCAATCTCGCCTATACACGTGCGTTTTCTCCTACCAAGCTGAACGAACTCCGCGCTACCGCGCAGCGCCGCAACTACCAGCAGAGCCAGCCCGTCTCGAACCTGGCTCCATTGTCGCCGCAGTTCGGAATCGTGTCGGACATTTCCACGGGTCCTCCGGTCCTAATCTTCGACAATGGCTTAACGCTAGGGCAAGACCCGTACGGTCCGACCTTCGAAATCGGCAACACGTTTGTGTATTCGGATACGTTCTCGTGGGTACGCGGGCACAACAACTGGAAATTCGGCGCGGGATTTTCCAACTATCAACAAAATACACTCTACGATTATTTTGGCGACGGCAGCTTCGGCTATTACGGATATGCCTCGGGCGGGGTGGGAACTGGCAACAGCCTGGCCGACTTCCTCGTGGGAGCCCCGAACTACGTGTTTGAGGGCTCCAATGCGGCCAGCAACATCCGCAGCAAGGCAACCTACGCATTCGCGCAGGACGAGTGGCGGGTACGACCCAACCTGACCTTGAGTCTGGGGCTTCGCTATGAGTACAGTACGCCTAAGGTTGACACTCAGGGAAGAACCTATTCCATCATCCCCGGAGATCAGTCGACAAGATTTCCTTCTGCGCCGCTCGGTCTGGTTTTTCCCGGAGACGCTGGGGCGCCTCGTGGGGCCAATTTTCCGGACAAAACCAACTTTGGACCGCGCATCGGTTTTGCCTGGAGTCCGGGCAGTAGCGGCAAGACAAGCCTTCGCGGCGGCTTCGGTATCTTCTATGACGTCCTGAAGGGCGAAGACAACCTGCAATTCAACGGCGCGCCACCGTTCTATAGCGAACCCAGCGTTAGCTACCCTTGCATTCCAACCAACTCCGCTGGCTCTTGCCCCGTCGGCCCGGGCAACCCGGCGTATACCTCGCAAGGGACCTCCTTTTACAGTTCGCCATGGGGGGTTGGAGCGGCCAACCCATTTCCCTCCGGGCCACCCAACCCCGCTACCGCATTCAACCCTGCGGATGGGGGAGAGTTTCTCCCGTTTGGCGGGTACGAGAGCGGCCTCTATTTCGTGAACCCGCATATCCACACGCCTTATACCTACCAGTACAACTTGAGCCTTCAGCGCGAAGTTACGAGAAACATGGTCGCGGAGATTAACTATGTTGGCAGCAGCGCGAAAGGACTGACGGCGCTCCAGGACGTCAACCCCTTCGATCTGAGTACGATAAGCGGCGCCAACCCGTCCCGCATTCTGAATGAGCAGACATTCCCCTCTGCGCTCGCGGCGTATTGCGGCCCCGCCAGCGCCTCCGATTGTCCTTTTACCGGCGACGAGCCTGAGTTCAAAAACATTGCCTTTGCCAGTTTCAATAGTCTGGAAGCTTCCTTAACCAAACAGAACGGCGACAACCGGATCCTGGGAAACACCTACTTCACTCTTGCCTATACTTACGGCCACAGCATCGATAACGCATCCGGGTTCCGCAACCGGGATTCGCAGGTGCCGGCTTACAACCCCGGCGTATTCCGCGCCTCCTCCGACTTCGACGTTAGGAACCGCATCATTTTCAGCGGAGGATGGGACTTGCCCTTTGACAAGGCTTGGGCATCAGGGCCAAAACGACTGGTGAAAGGCTGGAGCCTCTACCCCATCTTGAGTTGGCGCACTGGGTTCCCCCTCAGCATCAATTCGGGACTGTCGGGGTCCGCAAATTCGGATCCCGGACCGTCGGGAGCTGGCGACGGCTACCTCGCTAACGCCGATTTCGCGCCCGGATTCAGCAAGATCACGATCCTCAACCCTAAGACCAATGGCAATTTTTATTTCAACCCCGCGACGTTCCAGGCGATCCAGGATGCTTATAATCCAAGCGATCCCTATGGCACGACGACGCGAGACTTCTTCCGAGGACCGAGCCGCACCAACCTGGACATGGCCTTGGCCAAAACCACGGCCATTACCGAGCACGTCAACGTTGAATTCCGGCTCGAAGCGTTCAACGTATTGAACCACACGGAACTCGCCAATCCGGACGTAAACATTGCCGATCTAAATTTCGGTCTGATTACCAGCACGACGCTTGGGTCGGGACCCAACGCCTTGCAAACCCAGCGCATCCTGCAACTCGGCGGGCGGCTAACGTTCTAGCGTGAAATTGGGGTCAGCAACGGGTTTACTTTGGCGGAGGTTCAGGCTCTGCGTGCCAGGACGGCGCGGTTTCTCAGGTCTGCACCGTATCTAGCTAAGCGGTGAGTCGCTCATGCGAAACCGCGTTCGCACGTGTTCCGACAGCAGTTCGATGGCTCCGCGATTCGACACCGGATCGGCTTTCGCCAGGTATTTCATCGCTTCCACCAGCATCTTCTGCCCGTCCACGTACCGAGGGTCGTCGGTGCGCGTGCGCTTCCTTCGGGACATATCCGGAGGGACGGTAATCGTAAAAACTTTGGCCATGCCAACTCAACTTTCCGAGGTTGTCAGCAGTATATAGTCCCACCCGCTCTTTTTCAGCTTGATTCTGTTGGTTCGGGATTGCTCAGTCGGGCACGCACCTAGCCCTGCGGCGGCAGGAACTTCGTTTTCCCGGTCGTCTTCAGCTTAAATGCGTCGTCGGGAAGCTTTTGGTTGATTCTGATATCGGAATACTTCGCCAGCCGGTAGTCGCCGCCCGGCTCAAAGAACTGTTGTTGCACCGAAATTCCACGCGGGTCGATCCACAGCCAGATGCGCGCGATGTTGTTCCGCAGACGGTCGGACTTCGGAATCAGTTCCAGTTTGTCAGCCGCGACGCCGCCCACCGTCTCCGTCGCCAGAAACTTCACCGCGTAGGAACTGAACAAATCGCGGCCTCCGCCCCCGAAGCCAAGCACCAGAAAGCTCTCCACGTCGCCGCGGTTCTTGCCCGCCTCGTACTTGCTAACCTGATCGATTTTCGGCTGGTAAACCTGCACCTGGCCACCGCCGTAGAGAACGTACTTCGCGGGATCGACAAAATCCGCCGCCATTTGGATTTCGCCGCCCTCGCGCCGAAAATAAATCTTGCCCTTCTCCGTCTCTTTTTCGTCGATGACCTTCTGGTATTGCTCCCAGACGACGCTCGCCTCGGTGGTCTTGAAGTTCTTCGCGGCAGTGTCCATCCGGGCAAGAGCGTGCTCCAGTTCCGGAGACTCGCCGGCAATCTGCGCCCCGGCAACCGCCGGCAACCAGCTAACAAGCACAGCGCCCAGAAGCATACATTGGAGCGCAATCCTCGGTGTAACTCTCAGCGATGAACTTTGAAAGACGGACTTTGAAAGACGGACTTTGAAACCTTGAAACCCTGAAACCTTGAAACCTTGCTTCATTCTTTCTCCACCCACACCTTATAACTCTGCGTGTGCCCCGAAACGTCCTTGACCGTTTCGACATTGGTGATGCTGACCGCGCCGGAAATCGGTTCGATGATTTTCTCGAGCTGCCGCCGCACGTCTCCACCCGCGGCCGTGTCCACCGCCGAAGACTGGATCTGATAGATCAGTTCGCCCTTTTCCCCGGGAATCACCACGACGCCGGTGAGATGCGGAATCCGTTCCACCGGTTTGTCTTTGTAGTTCAGAAAGTGCGGCGAGACAAAAATAAACAGCAGAATCAGCGTGACCATGATGTCGTAGTGCAGGCTGCCCCGCTCATACGACCAAAGAATGTATCCGCGAATTGTGCGCCAGATCGCGCCCATGGGAGAGACGGCGCCTTCCAGCGCCGTCGAGGCTTCAGGTCGTTGCCAGTGTATTTGGGAATTCATGGGACGGCAACCCCGCTCCGTGCCGGAATACAATCCGTTCCCATATAACGCTGTAGGGCCTCCGGAATGCGCACGCTGCCGTCGGCTTGCTGATAATTCTCCACAATGGCAACCCAAGTGCGCCCCACCGCGAGCGCGCTGCCATTCAGCGTGTGCACAAATTCCGTCTTGCTCTTGCCCTCGGGACGATAGCGTATATTCGCCCGCCGCGCCTGAAAACTTTCAAAGTTCGAGCACGAAGAAATCTCGCGGAACAGATTCTGCCCCGGCAGCCACACTTCAATGTCGTACGTCTTGGCCGCGGAGAACCCTATATCGGCTGTACACAAAGTCACCACGCGATAGTGCAGCCCAAGTTTCTGCAAAACAGTCTCGGCGTTGCGAGTCAGCTTCTCCAGTTCATCGTAAGACTTCTCCGGACGCGAAAACTTAACCAGTTCTACTTTTTGAAACTGATGTTGCCGGATAATTCCGCGCACATCCTTCCCATACGATCCCGCCTCACTGCGAAAACACGGAGTGTAAGCCGTCAGCGAAACCGGCAAGCGCGCCGCATCCAAAACTTCGTCGCGATAAAGATTCGTCACCGGAACTTCCGCCGTCGGAATCAGCCACAGATCCTTCTCTCCGTGCGGCACTCGGAACAAGTCCGCCGCAAACTTCGGCAACTGCCCCGTACCATACATCGATTCCGAGTTCACCATATACGGAGGCAGCACTTCTGTGTATCCGTGCTCTCCCGTGTGCAGATCGAGCATGAAGTTGGCGAGCGCCCGCTCCAACCGCGCGCCCAGCGCCCAATACACCGCAAAACGCGCCCCCGTCAATTTCGCAGCGCGCTCGAGGTCGAGGATCCCAAGATGCTCGCCCAGTTCCCAGTGCGGTTTAGCTTTGAAATCAAATTGCGGAGGTGAGCCCCAGCGCCGCGCTTCGACGTTATCGGCTTCGCTCTTCCCGATCGGCACGCCGTCGTGCGGGAGATTCGGAATCGAAGTCAAAATTTCGCGCAGCCGCGCTTCCTGTTCCGCCGCCTTCTTCTCCGACTCCGCAATCTGCTCCCGCAGTTCTTTGGTCTCGGCGATTTGCGCGGTGGCATCCTGCCCGCTCTTTTTCAATTTTGCAATTTCTTCGGAGGCCCGGTTGCGACGCGCCTGCAAAGACTCCGCTGCCGTGATGGCCTGCCGCCGCTCGCCATCGATCGTGCGGAAATCTTTCAACACTTCCGCCGGATTCATTCCGCGCTGCCGCAGCTTTTCCTCCACCAGCGCCAGGTTGTCGCGAACAAAATTCAGATCAAGCATTCTGCATTTACTTTAGCTGAAAAATGCGGTCCCGTGCACGGGGACTTCGCATTTCTCCTGTAAACTAGCACCCAATGAGACTCCCCCGTCCCCTGTGCACCGTGCTGTTGCTGCTCAGCGCGATTCCGCTCGCATTCGCCAGCGCCTACAACGCCCGCCCCAAGCTCGTGGTCGTAATCGTGATCGACCAGTTCCGCGCCGACTACCTCGAGCGTTATCGCGACCAGTTCTCCGACGGAGGCTTCCGCCTGTTCCTCGATCGCGGCGCATACTTCACCGACTGCAACTACGACTACGCCAACACCCGCACCGCCCCCGGACATGCCACCCTCTTCACCGGAAGCTACTCCAGCGGCCACGGCATCATTGCCAACGAATGGTGGGACCCACAGAAGAAAAAGCGCGTAACCTCGGTGGAAGACGACACCACAAAACTGGTAGGAGCCGGCCGCGACGCCCCCGGCGCGTCCCCGCACAACCTGATGACCGACACGCTCGGCGACGAACTAAAACTAGCCACCGGAGGCAAAGCCCGCGTCTTCGTCGTTTCCCTCAAAGATCGCGCCGCCGTCCTCCCCGCCGGATTCTCCGGCGACGCCGCCTACTGGATCGACCCCAAAACCGGCGCTTGGGTCACCTCAACTTACTACCGCCCCGATCTCCCCGACTGGGTCCGCAATTTCAACGGCAGCCGTTCTACGGAAGGACGCGCCGCAAAATACTGGAACCGCGAATGGAAAGATAACGACAAAGACGGCAACGGAACCGCGCTCGGCTCGACCACGCCGCGAACCGCCAAAGACGGCACTCCCGCCAGCTTCTACGAAGTCATCGGCTCCACGCCTTTCGCCAACGACTATCAATTCGAATTCGCCAAGGAACTCGTGTTGTACGAAAAACTCGGCACCGGCCCCGCCACCGACCTGCTAATCGTCAGCCTCTCGGCCAACGATATTCTCGGCCATCAGGTCGGCCCCGACTCGCCGCAAATGCGCAGCATGGCGCTCGAACTCGACAAGTCGCTCGCCGAATTCTTCGACTTCCTCGGTCATCAGATCGGACTCGCCAATGTCTGGATGGCGCTCTCCGCCGATCACGGCGTCGCTCCCCTACCCGACTTCGCCAAGACTCTGCGCCTGCCCGCCGCCAATCTCGACGCGAAAGCTCTGCGCGAACAGATCAACTCCCTGCTCTCCAAGAAATACGCCAAAAAAGCCGATTACGTGATCGACCTCGATTACCCGCTCGCTTGGCTGGACAAAGACGCGTTCACCGGAACTGCCGCCGGTAAAGACGAGTCCATCGCCGAGGCCGACACCGGCGAAGCTATGAAGCAAGCCGGCCTGACTGGCTACTTCACCAAATCGCAACTCGCTCGTGGAGACGTTCCCCCCACCGAAACCGGCCGCCGCTACGCCAACAGCTACTCGCCCGAAGGCGGATACTACGTCATCGGCATCCCCCGCCCCTTTCAAGTCGGAATCACGCACGGCACCGATCACGCCACGCCATTCTCCTACGATACCCACGTACCGCTAGCCTTCTACGGCCTCGCCTTCCAGCCCGGAACCTACCGCACCCACGCCGAACCCGTCGATCTCGCCGTGACGCTGGCCTCCCTGCTCGGAATCAACGCGCCCGCCCAAGGCACCGGAAGAGTGCTAACAGAAGCGCTTGCGCCGCCACATCATCTTTCGACAGCGACGCCCGCCGCGCCCACCGGAGGCACCCAATGACGCCCGTCGCCAATCCCGACCTGAGCGTCAGCTTCGCCGGCATCAACCTCAAGAATCCGATCATCGCCGCCTCCGGCACCTTCGCCTACGGCATCGAGTTCGAAGATATCGTTCACCTCGACCGCCTCGGCGGATTGGTCGTCAAAGGTCTCTCCAAGGAACCGATGACCGGAAATCCTCCGCCGCGCCTCTATGAAACCGCCGCCGGAATGCTGAATGCCATCGGCCTGCAAAACATCGGAGCGCCCGCCTTCCTCACCGAAAAGCTCCCCGCGCTGCGCGAGAAAAAGAACGTCGTCGTGTTCGCCAACGTCTTCGGCCACACCCGCGCCGACTACGAGCAGACCATCGAAATCCTGAATCAGGGCGAGGGCATCGCGGCCTACGAAATCAACGTGTCGTGTCCCAACACGGCGCACGGAGGCATTCAATTTGGCAGCGATCCCATGTTGCTCGACGAAGTCGTGCGCACCGCCAAGCGCGTCGCCGCCCGCCCCATCATCGTCAAACTTTCCCCCAACGTAACCTCGATCGCGCAGATGGCGCATGTGGCGCAAGAAGCGGGAGCCGACGCCATCTCGCTGGTGAACACATTCGTAGCGATGGCGATTGACCCGGAAACGCGCCGCCCCAGAATCGCCAACGTAACCGCCGGCCTCTCCGGCCCCGCCATCAAACCCATCGCGTTGCGCATGGTCTACGACGCCGCGCGCACGGTGAAAATTCCGGTCATCGGCATGGGCGGAATCACCACCCCAACCGATGTAGTCGAATTCATGCTGGCAGGAGCAACCGCCGTGCAGGTAGGAACCGCAAGTTATTTCGATCCCGTAGCCACCGAAACGCTGGTGGAAGAACTCACCGCCTATTGCCGCGACCACCGCATCGAGCGGCTCCGCGACCTCACCGGCGGCCTGCTAACCGATTGAGGATCGTCCCGCATACAGGCCCGGTCGTTTCTGAAGTTGTGAGTGTAATGGCGATGTTACGCCAATACGCCAGCAACGATTCGCTCATTCGAGTGGAAGTCGAGACGCTAAGCAATCTGTAGCAGAGCCTGCTTTGTCGTACCAAATCAAGCCTGATTCGTCGGCGCAGAAAGCCCGTAATCCTGTTGTACCGTGCTCAATGGGGACGGCGGTGAGTTGGTAGTGGACCCTTGCTCGGTTGGAATCGGAGCCACAATTAACTAGCGAGAACTTGTACCCGGACTGGGTTCCCGTAATCAAGAAACTCAATGGGTCGTACTCAGCCTCCTTTCGCTGCTCGGTAGTTTTCAACAGCGGTAATTCACATGCGAACCCGTTACCTGCGTGAGCAGCCATGTACTGGTCCTGAAGCGTGAGAATAGTGCGAAGTTTGCCTACTGCGGTTGCCTCATTTGCGAGTCGGCGTGAGTGCGGTCCATCAAGTGCAGGGACAACCAATAGCAGCAAACCCGCCGCCAGTAGCAGGGCGCACGTAATGAAAAAAGACGTGCGGAGGATGGTCCGGATTCGTCGGTGCGAGTTGTCTGGCGGCATTTGCGGCTCCCTAAGAATCGAACGATTCCGCAGTCGTGTCTTGCAGGGTCACCTTAGCTGACGCAACCAGGCCGTTGCACGTTTTGGCCCCGGAAGCTGTCCCTACAAAACCGGGCCGGGCACGCGTGCCTCGATGTGCATTCTTGACCAGACCGGTCGCACCCTGGGTTGGTAGCATCATCCTGCAGAAATTCTATTCGAAGGCTGGTGCGACTTTATGGACGTACAACACATGAACAAAGAACAGCTGATCGAT
>Ga0187855_10001168_pt1 | contig 21344 bp, 15 predicted proteins | sample June2016WEW_8_10_2_FD_132969 | JGI IMG/M metagenome (GOLD analysis project Ga0187855, IMG submission 132969) | Peatland microbial communities from SPRUCE experiment site at the Marcell Experimental Forest, Minnesota, USA - June2016WEW_8_10 | ecosystem: Environmental > Terrestrial > Soil >...
GGCTCTGGCGCTCCTGGGCCAATCCCAAGGGTCTCGTCGATCTGCATATCCTGAAAGACCGCAACTTCCGCACCGGTTTGTTCATGATCGCCATGCTCGGCATGTGCATCTACATCACCATCGCGATCCTGCCGCTCTATTACCAGGAAATCCTCGGCTACACTGCCTTCACCGCCGGCCTGGTCGTCGGCCCCCGCGGCATCGGCTCGTTCATCGGCTCGCCCATCATCGGATTTCTTAATTCCCGTTTCGATCCGCGTAAGCTGCTTTGCCTCGGCTTCCTCGGCTTCGCTGTCTGCGCCTTTATCTTCGGCACCGTCGATCTCGATATCGGCCCTTACACGCTGCTCATTCCCATTACACTCACCGGGTTCGCGCTGAGCTTCGTCTTTGTGCCGCTGGCCACACTGGCCACTTCCACCATCTCCCGAAACGACATGGGCAACGCCACGGGACTCTTCAATATGCTGCGCAACATCGGCGGATCGATTGGCATTGCGATGGCCACCACCGCGCTCATCCGCCGCGCCGATCTCTACCAGACCTACCTTGCCGCCAATCTCTCGCCCTCCGGCGCCGTACTGCAGCAGAAGTCGGCGGCCATGGCCTACTATCTCGGCCATCGCATCGGCCCGGCCAGCGCGCGCCCCGGCTCCTTCGGCCTCATCTACGGGCTGATGCAGCAGCAGGCGGCGATGCGCGCCTACGTCGACGTCTTTCGCTGGACGGCCGTTCTAGCTCTGATCTGTGCTTGCGCTGTGTGGCTGTTCAAGAAGCCGGCGAAGCTCGGCGGGGCGCCGCCGGGGGCGCACTAGCTCGTTTCGTCCCTGCGGCGACCCCGCTGGTCACTCTCCCGGTCCATCAAGCTAACCTCTTATTCGTCCGGCCGTATCATTCCCCACAGAGGTCGCCATGCAATCGCTGCTGCAGGACATCCGCTACGGCCTTCGCTCGCTCCTCAACTCTCCCCGCTTTACCGTTGGCTCCGTTCTCACCCTCGCGCTTGCCATCGGCGTCAACACCGCCATGTTCAGTATCATTCAGACCGTGCTCCTCGAGCCCTGGCCTGTCAAAGATCCCGCCCGCGTTATCGCCGTTCTGCAGCGCCAGGCTGACGGCAACCAGAACAACTTCTCCACCGCCGACTTTCTGGATTGGAAGGAGCAGGGCGGCCTCCTCGCCCATATGGGGGCGCACGTTGCCTGGCAGTTCAACCTCAGCAACCCAGGCGAAACTCCCGAGCGCATTATTGGCGGCAAGATTTCTTACGACCTCTTTCCCACTTTCGGCGTCGTGCCAGTTCTCGGCCGTTTCTTCACTCCCGAGGAAGACGCGCCGAACTCGGGCCACTTCGTCCTGCTCTCAAACACCATCTGGAAAAATCGCTTCAGGTCCGATCACGCCATCGTCGGTAAGGCGATCTCGCTCGACGGCGCGCCTTACACCGTGGTTGGTGTCATGCCCGCCGGCTTTTCCTACTTCGGCAACAAAGACCTGCTATGGACCCCGCTCGAGCTCGAGCGGGGCGGCGGCATCGGCGGCTCGCCCAACATCCATTGGCTTCTCGGCTTCATCCGCCTGCCCGATGGCATGACCCTCAAGCAGGCCCAGGTCCAACTCGATTCCGTTGCCGCTCGCCTGCACCAGGAAAACGCGACAGCTGACGTGGGCTTCGGCCTTTCTCTTCTCTCCCTCAATGACAATTTCGCCGGCAGTGTCCGCCCCGCTCTGGTCATGCTCATGAGCTGCGTGGGTTTTGTGCTGCTGATTGCCTGCGCCAATATCGCCAATCTGCTCCTCGTCCGCAGCACCGCACGCCGGCGCGAGATGGCGGTTCGCACAGCGCTCGGCGCATCGCGCCTCCGCATTGTCCGCCAGTTACTCACGGAAAGCGTTCTGCTCTCCGTCGCCGGCGGCCTGCTCGGGATCGGCCTCGCCTTTGCCGCACTGCGCGCCGTTCTCGCCCTCCATCCGCCAAGCGTCCCGCGGATGGACCAGGTCTCCATCAACTTCACTGTCCTCGCCTGCTCGCTTTTCGCGTCACTCCTGGTCGGCCTTCTCTTCGGCCTCGCGCCTGCCGCGGGCGCTGCGCGCCTCGACGTCAACGAGGGCCTGCGCGGGCGCGCTGGTTCTTCCTCGCGTGGATTCGCAGGTCAACGCGCCCTGCTGATCATCGTTGAGAACGCTCTGGCCTGCATTCTTCTCACTGGAACCGGCCTCGCGCTCTCGAGCCTCTGGTCGATTCGTAATGTAGACCTCGGCTTCGTCCCCGCCAACCTGCTTACCTTCCGCATCGCTGCGCCATCCACGCTGACCGGTCAGCAGGTCACTGAGTTCTATCGCCAGGTCGGTGATCGCGTCCGCGCCATCCCCGGCATCGCGTCGGCCGTCATCGCCCGCAACCTGCCCATGAGCGGCGCCGATCCCTCCATGCCGATCGCGGTCGACGGCAAGAACCCTGCTCCGGTGCAGGGCGAAATCGTGACGCGGTATCGCGCCGTCGGCGACGGCTACTTTCGCACCCTGCAAATCCCCATTCTGCATGGTCGCGACTTCAACGCCGATGACACCGCAAGCTCGCCCTTCGTCGCCATCGTCAGCCAGTCGCTGGCGCAAAAATACTGGCCCGGTGAGAGCCCCATCGGCAAGCATGTCAAGCCCAACTTTAACGGCAGTTCCTGGTGCACAGTGGTTGGAGTCGCGGCTGATGTCCGCCATTGGGGCGCAGATGTTGACATCGAGCCCACAGCCTACTATCCCTACACGCAAATTCCCGACTCCATCCGCCCCCTGCTCGAAGCCACCATGAGCGTCGCCGTCCGCAGCGGGTTGGCTGAGAACGCACTGCTCTCCTCCATCCGTGCCGCGACTGCCCAGGTCAGCACCTCGACACCGATCTTCGACTTTCAGTCCATGACCAGCATGGTCTCTGACTCCGGCACTCTCCGCCGCTTCGACCTTTCGCTGCTTGCCATCTTTTCCGCACTCGCCCTCACGTTGGCGGCCGTGGGCGTCTACGCCGTCACCGCGTACTCCGTCTCACAGCGCACGCGCGAAATCGGCGTCCGCATCGCGCTCGGCGCAGGCCGCCACGATGTGCTCCGCCTCATTCTGGGGCAAAGCGGGCGGCTCGCTCTCGCCGGGATTCTCATCGGCGTTCCAGCAGCCTTCTTGCTGCGCAAGCTCATGGCGAGCCTGCTTTACGGCATTGGCGAGAATAACCCGATTGTTCTGGTATCGGTTCCCATGGTCATGATGCTTGTCGTCTTGATTGCCTGCTACGGTCCTGCCCGTCGGGCCGCAACCATCGATCCCATCCGAGCTCTTCGCGAAGAATAGTCCGCGTGAAGAGTCGCGGGAGACGAACCCCGTGAGTCTCTTTGCAGGCGGGCCGTTTCTGAGGCGGCCGAAACTCGGTCGGCCCCGCCCGGTAAGCACTGGCTTCTTCGTGCCCTCTCCAAGATCAAGCTGTTTCGACCCGGCTCGCACACGATATAGTGGCGGCATGCCTGCACGATCGTCGCGCTTCCCCAGTCTAAGATTCTTGGCTCTTTTCGCCGCGGCCTACGCCCTGGCCGTTGCGGCACACGCGCAGACTCCGGGCGCTTCCAGTGCGCCTGCCACGCACACCCTAGTCATTGACGGCTTGGGCAAAGGCGCGGTGCCGCTCGACGGACCCTGGCAATTCCACACGGGCGACGACCCCGCATGGGCGGCGCCTAGCTACGACGACTCTCACTGGGAGCAGCTCACCGCCGACAAGACCTGGGGCGCGCAAACCCATCCCAGCTACACCGGCTTTGCCTGGTACCGCCGGACCATCAGCCTAACCCTCGCCCCGGGTGCAGAATCGAATCTCGCCCTCCTCGTCCCCGCGGTTGACGATGCCTATGAACTTTATTGGAATGGAGTCAAGGTAGGGCAGCTCGGCAAGCTGCCGCCTCATCCGGTTTTCTACGAGGGTGTTCCGGCACAGACCTACGGCTTGGGATCGATCCGCAAGGGGGTGCTGGCAGTGCGTGTGTGGAAGTTTGCGCTGGCTTCGAACGACCCCGACAGTTTGGGCGGCTTTGAGGCTATGCCGCTCTTGGGCAGCCCCGCCGTCATCGCCGCGGGGAAGGAGCAAGCCGATTTTCACTGGCTGCGCGCCCAGCAGTTCCGCTTCGGGCTCGCGTCTCTTTACGCGCTGGTATCGATCCTCGCTTTTCTCGCCTGGCTGCGCGATCGCCATGAATGGCTGCTGTTCTGGATGAGTCTCTTCGCTTTGATGTTGACGATGGACGTGGTGCTGGGTAGTTTGCGTTTGCCCTGGAACTATGCGTTGCTTTTGTTCCTGACTCAGCTTTCGATTGCCATTCGTGAGGCCGCGGGGTGGTTTCTGCTCGTTTGGCTGCTGCAACTCAACCAGAGGCCGAAACTGGTGTTTTACGTACGACTCGCCGCAATTGTCGGGATCGTCTCCGCTGCCATCGATGGGAGTCTGGCCTTCTTTTATCCCGATCACCTCGCCTTGGTTCCGATGCAGATTGCCGATGCGATTACCACGGCTCCTGCGGTTCTCTTCGAGTGCATTCCGGCCGTTCTGGTCGCATTCGCAATCTTCAAGCGTTCGCGCCTCGACTCGGCTCGCTGGACGGTTGCTATTTTGGCCTTTTTGAACGCCACCGTGTACTGGATCGAGAACCTCATGCAGCAGGGTGTGCGCTACACCCACTTCACCATTTCCGACAGGATCAATGCACCTCTCTTCCATCTGGTGGGCAACAGTTTCAACCTGCCCACCATCCTTCGTACATTGCTGTTTCTCTCCATTGTGTATGCGGTGATTCGATACACCGTCGACAGCCGCCGGCGTCAGAACGCCCTCGAACTGGAGTTCCAGAACGCACGTGAGCTGCAGCAGGTTCTGGTGCCGGAAACGCTGCCCGCTCTGGCCGGATTCAACCTGACCAGTGCCTATCGCCCCGCGCAGGAGGTGGGCGGCGACTTTTTCCAGATCATTCCGCTCGAAGAGGGTTCCACGCTGGTGGTGCTGGGCGATGTGAGCGGCAAAGGCCTCAAAGCCGCCATGGCGGTTTCGATGATCGTGGGTGCAGTGCGCACGCTGGTGGAAACAACGTCGAAGCCCGCGGAGATTCTCGCCGGCCTCAATCGCCGTCTCTTCGGCCGACTCCAGGGAGGCTTTGCCACCGCGGTGGCGCTCCGGCTGGATGGCGACGGTACATGCACGATCGCCTGCGCCGGCCATCCTGCGCCTTTCGTCAACGACCAGGAGCTGGCATTTCCGGGCACGCTTCCGCTCGGGGTCCTGCAAAAGGCGACATATGAAGAGACCAGGTTTCAATTGGGCGAGCGCGACCAGCTGGCTCTTTATACCGACGGACTTCTCGAAGCCCGCAGCCAGAGCGGCGATCTCTACAGCTTCGGCCGTCTTAAGACGCTGTTTGCCAGCCGTCCCACCGCCGAGCAGGCCGCCGAGGCAGCCGTCAACTTCGGGCAGGACGACGACATCACTGTCCTTACGCTGACCCGCGTGGCGGCGGGCGCATGAGCGCGGCGGCCGAGCCCACGTCGCCGGGTCTCGCCGGCTGATTGCAAGATCCCTGTGCGTGAAACTGTTTTTGAAGCATGAAAACAAGAAACCGCTGCGCGCATGGAATACAACCATCCCGGTTCGCTGAGTGTCTTACTTAAATGAGCAGTCGCTGACTGCTGACGGGTTTTGGCCGATCGGTAGAGAGAGCCTGCCTCCATCTCGGGGCATCTTGCAACGCGGCCTGAAGGTCACCGCGTGATCGCTATTTCGAGGGTCGCCTACGCAATTTCACAGATAAGCGATCGGAGCAAGGTGCGGGCGCTCGTGACGCCGTCAGAGGCTAGGAGTGTCCATAGGAGTATGAATGAAGCAGCAGTGTTCCACACAGCCGGACCAATGCGCATCAGCGATCTATACCGTTATTCAAAGCCTTATCGATAGCCAGGAAGCTCTCGTCGAAGTCGGCGAGAAGCTTGAAGACGCGGATCTCAAACGATTTTTTCTCGCCGAGTCGTTGAGACGAGCCGAGTTTCGCGGTGAATTGGAGTCGATCCTGAATCAGGAGGGCGTGGGCAACCTCCTCGAAGGTGAAACAGAGCCCGGTCCGGTGCGGCGCGTTCTGGCAGAGCTGCGGCTGCGGTCCCACGAAGCCGGCGGCCACCGGTTGCTGGCAACCGCCGAGCAAGGTGAAGACGCCGCGAGGGAGGCGTACAGCAGGGCAATCAAGACTTTTCCACCAACGCCTATTCTGCAGTTGTTGAGCTCGCAGGCAGCGCACATAGAGGAGTCGCGTGACTTCGTGAAGGCTGCACGGGAGAGCGCAGCCTTCGAACTCTCTGCCCGCGACCGCGCCGCCTGAAACGAGCAGCGCTATTACTCCCTTGTCCCTGCTTTTCACCCTCGCGCGGTAAAACGGGCGGAAGGCCTTAGTCCGTTGGCGCCAAAGGCACAAACTTCTTCTGCTTTTCGTCGTACTCTTCAATCCGCCCAGTCAGGATGTCGTAGTACCAGCCGTGCACCGTGAGCCGGCCGGCCGCCTCGGCCCGCGCCACCGGCGGTTGCGCGCGCAGGTTCATCAATTGCGCCACAACGTTGCCGCGGATGAGCGAGGCCAATTCCGCGGCGTCGCCGTCGGCAGCACTCACCGGCTGCTTGTTGGCGAATGCCATCTCCACATGCTCCAGCCAACGCTTCGCCTTGGGCAGGTTCTCAAGGCTCTTGTGGTCGAGCGCCGCCTTCATCGCGCCGCAGTCCGAGTGGCCGCACACGATGGCGTGCCGCACCTTCAGCACCTCCACGGCATACTCGATGGTCGCCGTCACGCCGTCCACGTCGTCGCTGGTGGGCACAACGTTGCCGATGCTGCGCGAGATGAAAAGATCACCCGGCTCCGTCCCCAGAATCAAATCGGGCAGCACGCGCGAGTCAGCGCATGTGATGAACAGACACTCCGGCGCCTGGCTCTCGGCCAGCAGATGAAAATGGCTCTTCTTCTCAGGGAATACGTCCGCCAGAAAGCGTTTGTGCCCTTCGATGAGTTTTTGCATTGCGCCTCCCGCAGAGTCTGCTGGGTCCTGTCCCAGCCTATCGCACCGTCCGCGAAGGGCCTTCGCGGCTCATCGGGCTCGCATAACGATAAGAGCAGCAGAGACAAATGCGTCGGTCCACATTCCTGCAGACAAAATCCATTGCGTTCCCTACACTGTTTCAAGCATGGCCATTGCGGACCCACTGACCATCGATGCTCTCCCCGGCGGTAATCCCGGAACGCTAATTTTGCGCCTCTCTGGACCAATCGTCCTGGCCAATCTTCTTCCACTTCGCGCGCAGCTTCGCAGCGGCGAACCGCCTCGGCTGACCATCCTCGACCTGACCGGCGTTTCGTACATTGACTCCTCGGGGATGAGCGAGATCATTAACCACGAGGTCTACTGCCGCGACAAACATGCACGCCTCGCTCTCGCCGGAGTCTCTCCCCGCGTCCTCGGCATGTTGCAGATCACGCGATTGGATAAGGTTCTGACCATCGCGGCCACCGTCGAAGATGCCGAGGCGATGGCCTAATTTTCCGCCCCCGGTAACCAATCTCGATCTCATCCGTGAACTTGCCCCCGGTCGACCGCTCAAACCACACCCAATCGCGTCCACAGAGTGACAATAGAAAGGGAGAGACGCATGCGCAGGGCCGCACACCCGGCCGTCCCACATTCTGCCGCCGAGGAGCACCCGCCGAACCGCGCGCACCGGGTGTCGTTCACTATCGCCATCACCTGGATCGGCCGGCTTCTCGATTTCCGCGATCGCGTCCTGGGGTGGGCCGATGCCGGCCGCATCCCCGCAGGAATCTACGAACGGGTTGCCCGCCAGGCGATCTCCAGCGGCGCCAGTGCGCTCGACGCGGTGTTCGTCCGTCCGGCCTCAGCTCGCGCGACCGCGGCTGTCCTCCTCTGCCACGGGATCGGCGAGACCGTGGAGCAGTGGTTCGGCGTGCAGCAGCTTCTTGCTGCTCACGGCGTTGCTTCATTGGTGTTCGACTACTCCGGCTATGGCCGCAGTACCGGCCGGCCCGACTGGGTCCGGTTCGAGCACGACGCGATTGCCGCTTTTGCCGCCCTTGAGCAGCTTGCGCCCCAACTCCCGCACGCCGTGCTGGGTTTTTCCCTGGGCAGCGGTGTGGCGGCGGCCACGATCAATCGACTCCGTGCGCACCGGCTGATCCTCTGCGAGGCTTTCACCTCGTTTCGCGACGCCGCCACCGCGCGTTGGATCCCAAAGCGCTTCGCGCAACTGGTGCCGCCCATCTGGCATGCCCGCCGGCCGCTTTCAAAGTGCAGCCTGCCCGTCCTCATCGTCCACGGAGAAAAAGACACGGTTTTTCCCGTGACCATGGCCACAGAACTTGCCGGATACTGCTCACCGCGAGCGGAGATTGTTCTAGTCGCCGACACCACGCACAATCAGCCCTTCCGCAGGCCCCGTCTCGACTACTGGGGCCCGATCATCAAGTGGGTTAACTCGCCCACTCCGTAATCAGTTGACGACATTCTCGCGTCGGGTCTTCCCGACCCCGAACCCCTGAAACCAGACCAAGGCTGGACCTCCGATAGACTGTACTCAGATCATGTTTGAGAACCTCACTGACAAACTGCAACGCGTCTTCAAGAACCTTCGCGGCCAGGGCACGCTTACTGAAGAAAACATCGCCGAGGCGCTGAAGGAGATTCGCGTCGCGCTACTCGAAGCCGACGTCAATCTCAAGGTCGTCAACGACCTCGTTGAGCACATCCGCCAGAAGGCAGTCGGCGCAGAAGTTCTGACGGCTCTCTCGCCTTCCGAGCAGGTAATCAAAATCGTCCGCGACGAGCTGATGGCTTTGCTGGGCAAAGACACGGCGCGCTTCAACTTTGCTTCCAAGCCGCCGACCGTGATTTTGATGGCCGGCCTGCAAGGGTCCGGCAAAACCACCACTTCAGGCAAATTGGCCGCCTGGCTCAAGAAGGGTGGGCACCGGCCCATGCTGGTCTCGGTCGACGTCTACCGCCCTGCCGCGCGCGAGCAGCTCAAAGTTGTCGCCAAGCAGGTCGAGTCGCGACTCTACGAGGGCGACCTGAAAGGCGAAGCCGCTGGATCGGCGCTCGTCGAGCGCCTTGCCAAGGAAGCCCGCCGCGAAGCCGTGATCATGGGCTGCGACACGCTCATCGTCGACACCGCCGGCCGGCTCCATGTGGACCAGGAACTGATGGCCGAAATGGAGAGCCTGAAAAAGCTGCTCGCGCCGCAGGAGATCCTCTTCGTGGCCGATGCCATGACCGGCCAGGACGCGGTTCATTCCGCGCAGGATTTTCACTCACGCCTCTCACTGACCGGCGTGGTCCTGACGAAAATGGACGGCGACGCGCGCGGCGGCGCGGCACTGTCGATTCGCCACGTCACAGGCCAGCCCATCAAGTTCATCGGCGTGGGCGAAAAGCCCGACGCCTTCGAGCCGTTCCACCCAGACCGAATCGTCGGCCGCATCCTGGGCATGGGCGACATGCTCTCGCTCATCGAAAAGGCCGAATCCACTCTCGATCGCAAGAAATCCGAAGAGCTGGCGAAAAAGGCGCTGCTCGGCGACGGCTTCTCGCTCGAGGACTTCCGCGATCAGTTGCAACAGATCAAGAAGCTCGGCTCCATGGAATCGATCTTGAAGATGCTGCCCTCGGTTGGCCCCTTTGCCGGCATGCAGCAAGCCGCGGGGCAGATCGACGAGAAACAGTTCACCCGCACCGAGGCCATCATCAACTCCATGACGCCCCGGGAGCGCCGCAACCACGAGATCATTTCCGGCTCGCGCCGCAAGCGCATCGCCGCCGGCTCGGGGACCAGCGTGCAGGAGGTGAACCAGCTTTTGCGCCAGTACGCGCAGATGGCGAAGGTCTTCAAGCAGGTGGGCCGAGGCGGGCTGGCCAAGAGCATGATGCGCGGCGGCCTGGCCGGAATGGGTGGCCGGCAGCGGTTCGGGCGGTAACGAATGCCTATGACTCCCCTCCAGGACCAACTCGACGAGATCACGCAGAATACGCGGCGCCTCGTCCAGCCAGAGCGCATGGCCGTCGGCGAGCGCGCGGTCGCTGAGCTGTTCGCCTCCGGAATCGAGGGAAAAATCCTGCCCGTCGGCGCGGTGGCCCCGGATTTTGCCCTCAACGACTCCTCCGGCCGCCTGGTTCGCTCCGCCGACCTGCTCGCTCTTGGGCCACTGGTCCTGAAATTCTTCCGCGGGCGCTGGTGCCCCTACTGTGTCACCGAGCTCGAGGCTTGGCGTGACCTCCATCCCCGGCTGCGCGAGGCCGGTGTGCTTCTGGCTGCCATCAGCCCGCAAACCACCCGCCAGAGCGACTTTATGGTGGGCCAGCACTCGCTGCCGTTTCCTGTCCTCTGCGATCCCGGGTGCGCCGTGGCGGAGAAGTTCGGCCTGGCCTACACCATCCCCGAGTACCACCGCGACTACTACCGATCGATCCTGGTGAATATCCCGTTCGTCAATGGCGGCGAACAAGGCGGCCGGGAAAAAGGGGGCGACGACTCCTGGCGGCTGCCCATCCCGGCAATATATGTCCTAAGTCCCGCTGGACGCGTAGTCCACGCCGAGGCCCACGCCGACTTCCGCGTCCGTCCTGAGCCCGAAGAGGCACTTGCAGCCGCCCTCTCCTGCTTGCAAAGGTAGCGTCCACGCCTCTGCCACGGGCCTCTTTCCGTAGGCTCCTCAGACGGAGATTTCTACGGAAAATGCATCTGAATGAGGAAATTTACATCATATAAGTTGACAACATCTCGCTCAATCTGGCATTCTTGCCGGTTGAGCCTTTCTCTTAAGGCAGGAAAAACATGTCAAAAATGATTGGAATTGACCTCGGCACGACCAACTCGTGCGTGGCAGTGATGGAGGGCGGCGAGCCCAAAGTCATTCCTAATGAGGAGGGTGCGAGGACTACCCCCTCGATCGTCGCCTTCACCAAGAACGGCGAGCGGCTGGTGGGCCAGGTGGCCAAGCGCCAGGCCATAACCAACCCTGAGAACACGATTTTCTCCATCAAGCGCTTTATGGGCCGGCGCTACAACGAAGTAACCGATGAAATGAAGATGGTCCCCTATGTGGTCGTCCAGAAAGGCGACCATGTCGACGTCGTGGCCCAGGGCAGGGAGTATACCCCGCCCGAAATCTCCGCCATGATTCTGCAAAAACTCAAGGCATCGGCGGAAGCCTATCTCGGCACCTCTGTGACGGAGGCCGTGATTACCGTGCCGGCCTACTTCAACGACGCGCAGCGCCAAGCCACGAAGGACGCCGGAAAAATCGCCGGCCTCGACGTGAAACGCATCGTCAACGAGCCCACGGCGGCAGCCCTGGCCTACGGTCTCGACAAGAAGAAGGACGAAACCATCGCGGTCTATGACTTCGGCGGCGGCACCTTCGATATCTCCATCCTCGAGGTCGGCGAGGGCGTCATTGAGGTCAAATCGACCAACGGCGACACCCACCTGGGCGGCGACAACCTCGACCAGCGCGTCGTCGATTGGCTCATCGCCGAGTTTAAGCAGGAACACGGCCTTGACCTGACCTCGAAGGGCAACGAAATGGCCCTGCAGCGACTGAAAGACGCCGCCGAAAAAGCCAAGATCGAGCTCTCGACCACCGTCGAGACGGAGATCAATTTGCCCTTCATCACTGCCGACGCGTCCGGGCCAAAGCACCTGGTGCGCAAGCTCACCCGTGCCAAGCTCGAGCAATTGACCGAGGACCTAATCGATCGCTCCGTCGACCCGTGCAGGAGGGCGATGGCAGATGCCGGCGTCTCCGCCAGCCAGATCGATGAAGTGGTTCTGGTCGGTGGTCAGACGCGCATGCCGGCTATCCAGGCGCTGGTGAAGAACCTGTTCGGCAAGGAGCCGCATCGCGGCGTGAACCCCGACGAGGTGGTTGCCATCGGCGCGGCGGTGCAGGCTGGCGTGCTCTCGGGCGACGTCAAAGATCTGTTGCTGCTCGACGTGACTCCGTTGACCCTGTCGATCGAGACGCTGGGCGGCGTGGCTACACCGATGATTCCGCGCAACACTACCATCCCGACCAAGAAGACCGAGACGTTTTCGACCGCGGCCGACAACCAGACCGAAGTCGAGGTCCACGTGCTGCAAGGCGAGCGGCCGCTCGCCGGCCAGAACCGCACCTTGGGCAAGTTCAAGCTGGGCGGCATTCCGCCGGCGCCGCGCGGGCTGCCGCAGATCGAAGTCACCTTCGACATCGACGCCAACGGCATCCTCAACGTGACTGCAAAGGACAACGCCACCGGCAAGGACACGCGCATCACCATTACCTCCAGCTCTGGCCTGAGCAAGGAGGAAGTGGAAAAGATGGCCAAGGAGGCGGACTCGCACGCTGCTGAAGACAAGGAAAAGCGCGAGGAGATCGAAGCCCACAATCAGCTCGATGGTATGGTCTACAACATCGACAAGATGCTCAAGGACTCGGGCGAGAAGGTGCAGGCGGCCGACAAGAGCGATGTTGAATCCGCGCTGGCCGACGCCAGGAAAACGCTCGAAGGCTCGGCGTCGACGACGGAGCTGAAAGCATCGCTTGAGAAGCTCACCCAAGCCAGCCACAAGCTGGCCGAGGCGCTCTACAAAGCCAATACGGCCCAGGCCGCGTCTCCCAGTCCCGCGGACTCGGCCTCGGCCTCGGGCGCGGCGAGCGCCGCCGAGCCCAAGAAGGACGAAGGGGTCATCGACGCCGAGTATGTCGACGTCGACGACAAGAAGTGAGCTGGGCTAGCGCGGTTAGCGCTGCTGGCGAAGCTAGATCGATGGGGTGGGCGGCATAAGCCGTCCACCCCATCCTGTGTTCGTCATCCTGACCGAGTTGCTGAGGCGACGAGCCGAAGGATCTGCTTCCATTCTGGGCAATTTGTGAGATAACAAAGAAAAAATGGCCACGACACCCCAAAAGGATTACTACGGCACGCTCGGCGTCAAGAAGACGGCGACGCCTGATGAGATCCGCAAGGCCTTCCGCAAGGCGGCGCGCAGGTACCACCCCGACGTCAATCCGAATGACAAGCGCGCCGAAGAGAAATTCAAAGAGATCTCCGAGGCCAACGACGTCCTGAGCGATCCGAAAAAGCGCAAGATTTACGACCAGGTTGGCTTCTACTCAGACCAGATCGATCCCGCGCAGGCCGAAGCCTATGCGCGCGCGCAGCGCGAAGGCGCCCAGCCGCCCATCGATTTTGGCGGCTTCGATTTCTCTGGCTTCCAGGGCGGCGGTCCGGCAGCGCAGACCGGCGCTGGTTCTTCAACGTGGGGCAGCTTCAGAGACATTTTTTCCGGCATCTTTTCCGGCGCCCAGCATCAAGAGCAGGCGCGCGGCCCGCAACCCGGCACCGATATTGAATACCAGGCCACCGTCGATTTCTGGACCGCGATCCGTGGCGGTCAGGCGCGCATCCAGATCGAGCGCCAGGAGATGTGCCCCACCTGCCACGGCCAGGGCCGCGTTGGGCCCGAGATCCAATGCCCGGAGTGCCACGGCACCGGCCAGGTGACACAGACGGGCGGGCGCATGAAGTTCAACATCACCTGCCCCAACTGCAACGGGACAGGACGCGTCGCCAATGTCTGCCCCACCTGTCATGGCGAAGGCACAACCACGCGCACCGAGACTGTTGAATTCCGGATCAAGCCCGGCACCCGCGACGGCCAGCGCATTCGCCTGCAGGGCAAAGGCAACGCAGGCATTAACGGCGGGTCTCCCGGCGACTTGTTTCTCATCGTCCGCACTGGGACGCATCCGGTTTTTACGCGCCAGGGCGACGACATCCTGATCACCGTGCCGATCACGGTAGCCGAAGCCGCACTCGGCGCCAAGGTGGAAGTGCCGACCATCGACGGCCGCGCGCAATTGAAGATTCTGCCGGGTACGCAGAGCGGGCAGAAGCTGCGCATGCGCGAGCGCGGCGTGGAAAGCGCGCAGAATCCCGGCCAGCGCGGCGACGAGATTGTCACCGTGACCGTGGCCGTGCCGCACCTGAACGACGAGCGCAGCCGCGAGATCATGCGCGAGCTGGCGCGGCTGAACCCCAGCGACCCGCGCAAGCAGATGTTCGACAAGTTGTAAAAGGCAGGGCACAAGGGACCAAGGGGACAAGGGACCAAGAAAGCGGGAACGAGATCAAACTGAGAGGAATTCTCAATCAAAGTAGATAAGCCCGAAGAGTGGACCAGCAGGCTCGGAATGAGCGATACGAACGCAGCACCGATGCCTCCGGAATCTTCCTAAGGTGATCGCCATGGCCGCGAAACGCAAATCCAAAGGCGCTTACATGATCTCGGCAGTGGCCGAGATGTACGAGATTCACCCGCAGACGCTGCGCCTCTACGAGCGCGAAGGGCTGCTCAAGCCATCGCGGACAGAGGGCAACACGCGCCTCTACACCGACGAAGACCTCGAGCGCCTGGAGTTCATCCTGAATCTGGCGCGCGACCTGGGCGTCAACATCGCCGGCATCGCCATCGTCTTGCAAATGCGTGAGCGCATGGAAGAGATGAACCGCCAGATGCAAAGCTTTGTGGAGTACGTGCGCTCGGAGATGCTAGCCCGCTTTCAGGCCGCCGCGCCTGGCAAATCCGGCGCCATCGTTCCCATTCGCAAGCCGGTTGGTGTGCCGCGCCCGGCGTCGCCGCGCAAACCCTGATGATGCCAATGGCTGCGCGCCCGGAGGGACCGCCGCAGGTTTTCTGCGATTTTTTATCTGCGCTTCGGTAGAATGGTTTCGCTGACCCCAGCCCAGCGCATTTCACCGGAAGGTCGATGATCGCCCGCATCTTACTTGGCGTGGCCCTGGTGGGCACCCTCACATCCACGGTTTATCTGGCGCTTGTGATCGTGGCGGCCATCCGTTTCAAGCGCCGAGGCCGCAGTGCAGCAGCGAGCCAACCGGCGGCATTTCCGCCCGCCAGCCTGCTGAAGCCGTTGCACGGCGCCGAGCCGGGGCTGGAGCAGTATCTTGAGAGCTTCTTTTCTCTCGATTATCCAAATTTCGAAATCCTGTTCTGCGCGCGCACCGGCGATGATGCCGGCCTCCGCATTGCCCGCGAAGTCGCCGCGATGCATCCCAAGATTCCCGTGCGCTTCTTGGTTTCCGGGCAGCCTCCCTGGCCCAATGCCCGCTGCTATTCGCTTTCGGTGATGGCGCCTGAGGCCGCACACGACATCCTGGTGATTACCGACAGCGATGTCAGGGTGCGGCGCGATTTCCTCCGCCAGGTGGTTCCGCCACTGATTGCGGATGGGGTCGGTGCTTCCACCTGCGTCTACCGCGGCGACGCCACAGGAAGAGGTTTCTGGGCGTTGATGGAAGGACTCGGAATGAGCGTGGAAATGACAGCCGGGGTGCTGGTGGCCGACCTGCTGGAAGGAATGCGCTTCACGCTGGGTCCCTGCATGATCGTGCGCAAAGATGCGCTTGAGGCCATTGGCGGCTTCGGGAGACTCGGCGATTACTATGCCGACGATTTCATGCTAGGCAATCTGGTTGCCGCTTCGGGAAGAACAGTCGCGCTTTCCACATATATCGTCGACCATTGCATCGTGAACAACAGCTTCCGGCACAACCTTTCGCACCAATGGAGCTGGATGAAGTCGACTCGCGCGAGCCGGCCATTGGGTCATCTGGGCACAGGACTGACTTTTGCGGCTCCATTCGGCTTCGTGGGGCTAATCGAAGGCTGGCTGATGCACATGCCTCTGCTGGGCGCCGGGCTGCTCGTCTGGGCCTACCTTTCGCGCGTCTTGCTGTGTCTCTGCGCCGGCGGCTGGGTAATTGGGGACCCGGCTGCATATCGCGACTGCTGGCTCTATCCACTGCGCGATTTGATGGGCGCCTTTGTATGGGTTGCCAGTTACACAAGCAGGAGAGTCGGCTGGAGGGACGATCGATTCATTCTCGAAAAAGGCGGACTCATGCGCAAAATCGCGCCTCCCGCCCCTCTTCCGCCCGCGTCTCTCCCCAAGAAGTAGGAGTTGCGGCCATCTACTGCAACGGCCGGTCAGTCCACAGCGTTTTGTCGGCAATGTTCTCCACCGGATAAAGCCGCCCGGCGAGCACCTGCTCGACGCTGTCGCGGTTCACAGCTTCGGCAAAGATCCACTTGCGTTCGCCGGCGCCCCACATCGCCGAAAGCTTCTCGTCGTTCAAGAAAATATCGGGGGCATCCGGATAGCACGAACCCCAGAGCAGAGTGCTTCCTTTGTTGTTCTGTCCGCAGCGAGGCAAAACCAGCAGCGCTGGTTTGCCGCCGAAAAACCTGTGCGTGTAGAAGATCACGCTCGCTCCCGAGGATTGGTCGCCGTAAATGATGAAGGTGTCGGCGGGCGTGCCTTTGGCCATGATCGTGTCCGCAGCTTGCTTTGAGCTAAGCATGGGTTCAAATCGCGCGAACGCGATGTGTGCGGCAATCAGGAAGGCTGTCATGGTCAGCGCTACACTGATGGTCGCCGCCAGATGCCTGCTCTTCAGCCTCAGCAGCCAGCCCGCGAAGGGCCCGGTGAGCAGCGCAATCGCGGCCAGCACCGCGGGCAGGCGCAATGCCGCGAACGACGGCCCCGTCAAATCGAACAGGTGCGACATCGACAGGGTGTAATGGCCCACGGCGCGATGCGCCAGTAGAGTGCCTATGTCGGGCACGTAAGGCAGGTCGCGCGACGTCCACAATCCCCACCCCAGGGTGGCTGCAGCCAACACTCCGATCGCGGCGAACATGGCCTGGCCGCCCGTCAACCAGGCCGTCGACAGCACAGGCTTTCCGCCATTGGCGCCGCGATTCTCCTCGATATCGGCCATGACCCCGGCAATCAGCATGAACAGCGGCGGCCAAACCGGAAACGTGTAGTACTCCTGATTGGTCGAGATGGAAAAGAAGATGAGCGTCCACGCCGTGAACAAGCTCAATAACCAGATCGTGCGCACGCGAAACTTCAGCCGCACCACATAGCTCGCCACGTCTTCGCGCATCGCGTGGTCGAGATAAAAGTCGACCGTCTGACCCGCGTCGTGGCGCAGGTGCTTGAGCCAGGTGCGCCGCGTCTTCCATGCCGTCGCCAAAACGGCCGGCAAGAACAAGCTCCACGGAAAGAGCCACGCCAGATGCGCCAGCCAGTACCACGCGAACGGCAACTTGTTGTAGTCGTGCGGATAGCGCATGTTGAAAAAGCGCAGCACGTGCTCGTTGATGAAATAGAAGTAGAAAAACCCGTGCACGTTGCCAACGGTGGGATGGTTGCCCACGGCGTGCCCGTAGTCGTGGTTGATGATCCCGCAAAGGATGTGCCACGGCGCGGCGATGGCCAGGAATAGCAGCAATCCCGACACCGGCCGTAGCGACCTCCACTTGCGCCATTGCCCGGTGAGCAGCAGGTAGGGTACAGCGGCCCCAATGAAGAATACCGGCGCAATCAGTCCTTTGGTCAGCGTCGCCAGAGCCACGCCCGCCCACGACCAATAGATCCACGCCTTCCGATTCGTTTCGAGCGACATGATCAGGCCGTAGAGAGAGATCAGCAGCAGAAACGCCAGAATCGATTCGGGAATGATAAAGCGCGTAAACAGGAACGGCCCAATCGAGGTGAGCACGCCCAAGCCGGCGTAGAGCCCCGCCCGTTCACCCCAAGCGCGCCGTGCCCACGTCCACGCCAGCCACGTCAGGGCCAGCATGGCCAGCGCGTTGGGCAGGTGCGTGGCAAAGGTGTTTTCGCCGAAGATCCGATACATCGCCGCAACCGTCCAGTAGGGCAACGGCGGCTTCTCGATATAGCGGATGCCATTGATCTTCGACGTGATCCAGTCGCCGCTCTCGGCGATGTGCGCCGCGGCCTGGGCGTGCGCCGCGTCCACGTCGTCAAGCAGCGGCGGCGAAAACAACGATGCGAAATAGACCGCGAGCCAGATTGCGGCAAACAGCAACCAAACGGTGCGCACCGAAGGCGCGGATGCCGGGCGATGGAATGTATTCGTGTCTGCGTTCATTCTGATTTGTGGCTCAAAACCAGAATATCAGCCGCATAGGTTGAAGGCAGGGCTGGGTAGTGGGCTACTTTGAAAACTGAGAGCTGGCGCGGTCAATGGCGTGGCATACTGAATCCAGCCAAGGCGTATAAGCACGAAGGTTATGAATGAATTCGAGCGATGGGCGAATTTCTATCTCCTCACGTCGGCGTCAGCCGGGGCTCTGATCGGTCTGCTGTTCGTCGTAATCTCGCTCGCCGCTGAGCGAAAGTATTCGGACGCAACCAGAATTCCCATTTACCTTACGCCCACCATTATCTATTTTGCCTCTGTACTATTCCTTGCCGCGCTTCTGACCATCCCGACTCACACCCGGCTCTCGGCCACTCTTTGTATTTGCCTCACAGGTCTAGCCGGCCTAGTTTACTCGGGGTCCTTTTTTATTCGGCGAAGCGTTAAGAAGCTTTACTACAACCTGAATGACCTGATCGTTTACGCGGCTATTCCATTTGTGGCATACGGGCTCGGTGTATGGGGAGGAATCCTGTTCCTCTACTTCCCCCAACGCGGACTCACCTTGGTGGCCGCCGATATGCTGTTGCTGCTTGCAGTTGCTATCCGCAATTCGTGGGCCATCGCCACCGACGTCGCCACCTCCCCTCCAGGGCAGCGGGATTCAAGATAGCCCACAACCCAGGGCTGCGCCGGGAAGGAATGAGGGAGCACCGCGGTTGTCCGTCGCTGCTTTATGCCGCTGGGGTTGCGTACCGTGAAACTTTTCCCGTGGTCCGGAAAGGGATGGAATTGCTTTGCGTCGAGATCATCCGGCCGGCGCGCAGCAACTCGCGGCATTGGGCTTCAGGCACTGCCGGGCTGTAAAGATAACCCTGCACCTCTTCGCAATTTTGTTGTTTGAAGTACTCGAGTTGCTCGGCGGTTTCTACGCCCTCGGCCACGCAAGCCAGGCCCAGATCGCGTCCCAGGTTCATGATGCCCCTCACCACTGCCTCGGCGGTCGGCTCCGATGCGATGTCCAGCAGGAACGAGCGGTCGATCTTGATGCGATCGATGGGGAATCTCCGCAGGTACGCGAGCGACGACCAGCCGGTGCCGAAATCGTCAAGCGACAAGCTGATTCCCAGGCTTTTCAACTCGCGCATGATCTTGATCGTCAACTCCGAGTCGTCGAGCATCAGCGATTCCGTCAGCTCGAGTTCCAGCCACTTCGGGTCCAGGCCCGATTCCGCCAGCGCCGTCTCCACAGTGTTGACAATGTCGCCCCGGTAAAACTGCGTCGACGAGAGGTTCACCATCACGCGAACCGGAGCCAGCCCTTGCCTTTGCCACGCCGCGTTCTGCGCGCACGCCGCTTTCAGCACCCAGTTGCCCACGTCGACCATTAGTCCCAGCTCTTCCAGTTGCGGGATGAAATGGTTGGGATACACCATGCCTTGCTCGGGATGGCGCCAGCGCAGGAGGGTTTCCATGCCGGTGATTCTGCCCGAAGTTGTAGATACCAGCGGCTGGTAATGGAGGACAAACTCGCCGCGCTCCAGTGCGTGGCGTAGATCCGATTCGAACTTCTTGCGGCGCCGCGCCGCGTCGGTCAGTTCCGCAGTGAACATGCAGTGTGTGCCGCGCCCGTTCCTCTTGGCTTCGTGCATCGCCACGTCTGCGGCCTGCAGCAGTTGCTTTGCGTTGTCGCCGTGCGCCGGAGACTCGCTCATGCCAACGCTGGCCCCGATTCGGATTTCTTGCCCTTCGATGGGGAACGGCGCGCTCAACGCAGACAGCACCTTCTCCGCGACCACTTCAATGCTCCGTCCCGGATCGACCATGGGAAGGCAAACCACAAACTCATCGCCGCCCGGGCGCGCCACGATGTCGCTCTCACGCAGGCTGGTTCGCAAGCGCGCCGATATTGCCTCCAGCAGCCGGTCGCCCACTTCGCGCCCAAACGAGTCGTTGATACCCTTGAAGCGGTCCATGTCCATCATCAAAACCGCGACGCGCTTCTGGTTGCGGTTCGCCAGAGAGATCGCCTTGTTCAGCAGATCCTCCAGAAGAACGCGATTGGGCAGCCCCGTCAGCGCATCGTGAAGCACCATGTGGCGGATGCGCAGCTCCGCCTGCTTCCGGTCCGTGATGTCGCGCGAAATCCCCATCGTGCCCAGGATGCGGCCGCGCCGGTTCCTCAGCGGCACCCTGGTCGTCAGTACCCAGGTTTCATGGCCGTCGGGCCAGATCTCTCTCTCTTCCTTGTCAGTCAACGCCTCGCCCGACTCGATGATCGTCCGCTCATCCTCCAGAGCTTTGCTCGCATGCCTGGGGCCGAAGATGTCGGAACAGGTCTTGTTCGCCGCCTGCGCCGGGTCGCTGAGACCGAAATATCTGGCCATGGCCCGGTTGATGCGCACGAAACGGCTCTTGCGGTCTTTGAAGTAGACGTTGTCGGGGATGGTTTCCAGGAAGGCGTTCAGAAACTCCAGCTGCTTCGCGTTTTCGCGGTCGGCCAAGGCGCGCAAAACTACCAGCGCGGCCACTGCCGCGGCCAGAAGCACTGCTATCGCGACGCCGGCGGCGCGCCCATTCACCAGGCCGAAAGGCCGCACCGACACGGAGCTCATCCACGCTCCGGCGAGCACACCGAGAAGCATGGCCGAGACCGCGATCGCCACCCCTGGAACCGCCGGAATCCGGCTTCGCCAATTCACGATTGTGGGCCCTTCAACGTTTTCGAATGCCGCGTGCGAAGGTCAGACCGCCAGGTAAACGTGATCAAACGAGCGCGCAGGCTTCCTCATCTAATCCAAAACGGCCATTTTTCCGAAAACGATAATCTATAAAGAATCTTTGGCAACTCTATCGGAGCCCCTCTCGCCGCTCAATCCCTATCCGGAGTCACGGTGTGCAACTATGGGGTACGCCCCTATTACCTTGGTCATCGAGGGCTTTCTTCATGCGGTTGACTCGAAGCAGTAACTCCGTGCAAGAGAAGCGGATAGGCTGAGTGGTCACCAGGGCTCGGGCTTCGGCTTGGGGCATGCCCGAGGGGATGCGTGAACCTCCGGCTCATGGGCCTCATTTGCCCAACCGGGAATTAAGATTCTCCGAGGAGAACCACCGTGCCGCTTTGGAAGATCTTTCTCATTGCCTTCAGCGTGCTGCTGCCGCTGATTAACCCGCTTGGGTCTGCCCTGGTCTTTCTCGGGCTGGTGGGCGATGCGCCGCCCCAGATCCTTCACTCGCTGTCGCGCCGCATCGCCATCAAC
>Ga0187855_10001172_pt1 | contig 21302 bp, 16 predicted proteins | sample June2016WEW_8_10_2_FD_132969 | JGI IMG/M metagenome (GOLD analysis project Ga0187855, IMG submission 132969) | Peatland microbial communities from SPRUCE experiment site at the Marcell Experimental Forest, Minnesota, USA - June2016WEW_8_10 | ecosystem: Environmental > Terrestrial > Soil >...
ACCCTCTGTCGCGACATGACAACATTACAAAAGGACTGAAGACCGTTGAGGCGTGTTCCGCTTTGTAGCCACTCGTGGCACTCTGTGATGTGACGCTTGCTCGGGTTGTTCAGTGGACCTGTCACGAAAAGAGCTTCAATGGCCGTATTCTCTGCGTTCATCCCCGCCATGAGTGTTATGCGAGGGCGCTTCCCCTCTACGGTCTGCAACGCCCACACCCGTCCCTTGCTCACTAGATGGATGGATCGACAAACGCGGACAGCAACATGGGGACCATTCTTGAGTTTGAGAAAGTCTTTATGCCTCCATGACCCAGAGATTATCGATACCCGGTTCGGAAACATTCCAGTCAATTGCTGCATCAGTTCAGCTCGAACCATGCGAACTTGAATGCGATGCTCGGAGGTCTTCCGGTGGGGTGATTGATAACCAGCGAGCTCGAAGGCTTTAATGAGTGACCCAAATCGCCTGGCAATCCCGCCCGGCGAAATCCCGTGAACTTTGAGGATGCGATGGGACAGGCAACCGTGGGCTCTCAGGATCGACTTTAATTCCTCCAAAATGACCTCTTTCGACCGATTGCGATGCCTCAGCCGCAGCTTTTCTTGTGCTGCACCAAACAATTCGGCATCTATTATTGGCTCGAAAGCGTTGGGTACAAGAACCCATTCCGATTCCGGGAGCCTGCGCGATTTTGAGCTCAATTTCTCCGTGGTACGGTTGTAGATCACCGTACACGCGCGTCGGAATTCATGACTCCGTCCTTGAGTCGTTGCCGGAGTTGAAATCGCCGACCTCTAGTGAGGATACGTGAGACGGTTGAGTAAGGTTGTTGCGCTAGGCACGCCGAGCTTTGCCGAAGAGCCTCATGGGACCTCTGCGTCGTGAGTCGGCGAAATGTTTAACCTAACAAATCAGCGACCATCGCATTGGCAATCTGGGCCGGCGCAACCGAATACGCGCCATTTCCAATTGCCTGTTTCAGAGCGTGGACCTTCGTCCGACGAATCTCAGGCAGGGCTAGCACCTGAGCTTCGAGCGACTCGATCCAAGTGTGTTCGAACGAGAAGGTGGCTTTGTCCGGTGGTTCCACTCCCGAGTTTGCGAGGTCCACTCTCATAGTTCCTACAATCCCCCGCTCTCTTCATCGGCAGATTTTCAGCAAACCTTAATGCCGGAACAGGTCTGGCAGCCAGTCAAGCCGGGGAAGAGTTGCCCCGTCGATGCTGTGTTGTCCCTCATTGAAGTCGATCACGGAATCGGGAAGCGATTTAATTACAGAAGTTACAGGTGCACTTGCCAACCATGCTTGAGGACGACCTGCCGGGTACGGCGGGCTTGAGCATCAAGTTGGGAATACTCTAGAGTTGGCGGACAACCCTATGAAATGTGCCATGGTCATCGGAACAGCCATTGTCCTGACATTGGTCATGCCTTCGACCCTTGTCGGCTGGGGGTCTGAAGGGCACCAGATCGTGGCGTCGTTGGCTCAAACCCGCCTGACCGAGAACGCCCAAAGGGGGATTCGCTCGCTAATTGGCGATGCGAGCCTTGCATCCGTCTCAAACTGGGCAGATGAGGTCCGACCCGAGCGCGACGAAACCTACAGCTGGCATTTCGTCAATATTCCCGAAAATGCTTCGGGCTTCTCTGATGAACGAGATTGTTTTGTGCCCAACAGCAAGCACAAGGGCTCGACAACTGACCATCACAACTGCGTGGTGGATCGGATCGAGATATTCCAGCAGGTTCTCTCCGACAGCAATGCCCAACGGGATGATCGCATCGAAGCCCTGGAGTTCCTCGTCCACCTCGTTGGCGACGTGCATCAGCCGTTTCATGCAATCGGGGAGGCGGCTGGCGGGAACGGGATTGCCGTTACGGAGTTCGGCTCAACTCATTGTGGACGGCGTCCATGCAATTTGCACAGTGTTTGGGACTTCGGACTCATTCAGCACGCGGGCATGAGGCGGGAGGCATACGTCGCTCATCTGGAAAAACTGATCGCCGACGAGCATCTGACCGCCAACGGAAATCCGCAGGACTGGGCGAACGAGTCGCATGGATATGCGGAAGCGGCATGGTTGACGGATGGCGCTCAAATCGATGAGAACTATTACCGGAAGGAAATCAAGGTCGTTGACGAGCGGCTCGCTTTAGCGGGATTACGCCTTGCTGCCGTGTTGAACGAGGCTTTCGTACAGGTGCGGCATTAGGACCCCGCAAAGTGCCAGCCAGATCAAGATCAGCGTGATGGGCAGGAGGTTGGAAACTACACTCCACCTCGACCTGCCATACCTCCCTTTTACCAGTCGTCACAATGGAGGATCTGCTCCGTGACTAGTATGTCCTATAGACATAATGATGTTTCGTCGGAAATGATAATCAAAAACCTAAACCATCAAAAAGAAAAACCCGCTCAAGGGGTAGTTGGACGGGGAATCCTACGTGGAAGCCACAGCGGTCATTTCTTGACCACGTTCAATAATCTGGGTTCAGCATCATCAGGGCGACAGCGAAATCCCACCCATCGAACTGGCGTACGTGTGGGGGCGAACAGACGGCGCAAGCTTGTGCTAACGCCTGTTAACAGAAGTTACCGCGCAACCACTTCAGCGTGACGCAAAAGAAAAGCCGCCCAAACAGCGGACGGCGCGAGGAATTTACAAGAATACTTGGGGCTCAGGCTGCAAGCTCTCTCAGCGACTTCATTGCGCTAGCTTCGTCACTCTCGATTTCAAACACAGCGGACAATTTTGTCATCTGGAGCAGATCGTTTACTCGCTTGTTCAGGTTTACCAGCTTAAGCTGCCCACCCTGGTTCCGAACAGTTGTGTGGGTCCTCACCAGTTCGCCAATTCCTGAGCTGTCTATATACTGCACTTCACCTAGGTTTAGAACAATTTTCTTGTTCCCTTTGTCTACCAGCCCGCGAACGATCTCGCGGAGGATGACATTACCCTCTCCCAGCGTGATCCTTCCACTGATATCTAGAACTACAATATCGCCGATTTGACGGGTGGTCGTTTGCATTTTGATGGGCGTCCGGCTTCCCATCCCGAGGCCCAGCCGGTCCAAAACTTCGCACGCGGAAGTCGCAAGTTGCTGGGAGTCTGTCCGAACCACGATCAGTGAACGCCCCTCTTTGAGTACCTCCCGGAAGAATGCGACGTCCTCAGAGCGCGTTTCATCTGTGGCCGGCTTCGGTGCGTCCGCGTCGTCTGTTGTATGCGAGGCGACCGTGGCGCCCGCACCCGCGCCCGCAAGCCCGAGCAGTGCGGCGGCCCCGAACCCAAGCGCGAATACCGTCCCGACACCGGGGAGAAGCAGCGACGCAGCCACGACCGCGGTTGTCATCCCAGTGGCTCCCCCAACGAAGCCTCCCACATATGCGCCGAACTCCTTCGCGATGTTCTTGGCCTCGTTTTCAGACGTCGTTAAGAAAGCAATGGATTCTTTCGGTACACCCCTCTCCCATAACTCCTTGACCGCCTTCTCGGCATGATCCCGCGAAGCAAATACTCCGATTGTAGTTTCCATGTGAGCCTCCTCGGCACCGGTAGGTGCCTCACGCTTTCTCTCTCCGCACCTGGCGGTTTAGGCACAAAAGGGTAGCAAATGATCCCCATTAAGCCAAGCTCAAACTTCGACTTCCCGAGGCTGCCTTCTTGCGGTTATGCCTCCATGCGTGGATAATGTTGCGCCAAGGGGTGGGGTTTGAATGACCAGATCGAACTCACGACACTCGTGTGCGTACAGTGTGGGCGCTCTTGGCATCCCTGTCGGGCCGCAAAAACCGAAGAGGTGTCCGAATCCGGCTTGCCGTTCAATGTGCTGGGACGCAATCAGATACAGAGCATCACCCGAGCGATCTTCTGTGTCGCGAATGATGAACGCCAGGCGCGATGCTCAATAATTCTCAATTTCTACCTGTCGTAAAATCTCCATTGCACTCAAGTGCCTGCTTGGCGAAGGCGACTTGACTTCACGCCAATTTGCGGTTTTACAGTCTCCAACCGCACTTCGCGACTACGGGTACAGGTTAAGCACAGAGCAAGGTCTCTTGCGCCTTCAGAATTCTGCTGGCTACCCTGTTATCAAATCATCTAAGCGCATAGGGGTACGGAAAGGAAAATCGCCAACGAAAGGGATCATGGCAGTCATGGCACTACTTTTGCGACAAAAGGTACAGGTCAAACTGTCCGCCGGGGCGGGCGTAGACGATTTTGGAGAGGTCGCGCGCAATGTCGTAAGAGTTGCCGCCGTAGCGCTGGGCAAAGGCGAAGGGCAGCTTCAATACGTTTTGGGGAGTACCAGCAACCTTGCCGTCGAGCCAGGGCACGCGATACAGGGTCACTTCGCCGCGCGTCGAGACCGTGTAGAGGATTGACTTTCCGTCGCTGCTGATCCGAGGCAGGAAAGTCACGACGTTGGATACGAGCGGGGTACACTTCTTGTCGCTGACGGACAGCTCAAAGATACCCAGCTTGTCTCCGTACATCATGGACATGAGCAGGTACCTACCATCCGGAGACGAGTCCATGGCAAATCCACAACCTTCGGAGAAAAGCTCTGCCGAGGACCCGTCGGGGCTGAGTCTCCAGGTCTGCAGCGGGTATGGATTCTGCCGATGTTGATTACCAGTTACATACAGGTCGCTTCCGGTCCGGGTCCAGGTTATGGATTCAGAGTTACCGAGGGAGTGTGGGAGCTGGCGCAGGTGGCTGCCATCGGCGTTGACCACGAAATTTTCATCGGCATCACGCACCGTATTAGTGAAGGTCAATTGAGCACTATCCGGGGACCAGTCGCCCGTGGAGAGGGCGTCTTTGGTCGAAGTGATCCTGGTTTTATTGCTGCCATCCGTGTCGGACACCCAGAGTTCGGAGCGGGACACGTCGGGCGTGGTTACGTACACTACGCGCTTGCTGTCGGGCGAAAGCGTTGGCTGCGTCGCAAGGTCCGCCGCAATATCGCTCGAGCTTTTCGTGTGTAGGTCGTAAACCGACAGGTATCCAGAATCCCTTCCGTTGACGAAGAAAATCCCCTTCCCGTCCGGATCCTTCATCGCAAAATAATCGGGGCCCGGACCGGAAGTCAGCTGAGTGTAAGTCTTATCGCCGAGACTGTATTCCCACAGATTGATAATTCCGTTAAGTTCGCGATGGAAAAGCAGCGTCTTTCCGGGATCTCCCCAATTTATCGATCTTGGCGATCCGGAAAGCTCGCCGATATTCGTGGCCTTACGGGTTGCAAGATTCCAGCGGTACAACCGAACGGTACCCTGGGGATCTTTGTCCTTGAGGGCAAGGAGCAGAAGCTCGGCACCGTCGGGAAACACGAGTTGTTCGAGCAGGTCAACGCCAAGCTCCTTGGCCCCCAGAATGGTCTTCCCGCCCACGCCATCGGCTGGCGATTGCATAAGGTCGCGCGTACCCGGCTTGAAGTAGAACAAGCTCTTGCCGTCGGGAGAAGGATGGAGGTCGTAACCTTGCAGAAGGCGAGTGGGAGTTCCACCCAAAGTGGGCATCGCCCAGATTTCTTCTCCAGCGCCAAGCTCGCGCTGATAGTAAATTTGCGTTCCATCAGCGGAAAAACTATCAAGGTACTTGCTGCCCTCGTCGCTGGTGAGCTGTAAAGGGTCGCCTCCGGAAGTGAGCATCACAAAAACTTGCTCGTAGCCTTGAAAATACGATGTGAAGGCTACCGTGTGTCCATCCGGGGAAAGGATGGTCTGCGAGATCGGCTTGTGCCAGTGGCTAATCTGCGTGATCTTTCCCGGAGTAGTCGGCGCATGATTGGAGAAGAGATGAAAGATTCCGTAGCCCGCCAATGCCAGAACCAGAAAAACCACAGCGATCAGGCCGGCCAATTTCCCTTTGTTGCGTGAGGCTGTCTCTGCGATGACAGAGCCACTGGAGCGCTGGAACCCAAAATGCTGAGTGGCCGATTGTTGAACCGATGGCGTGCCGGAAGGCGGAGACTGTGTCGCGTGGTGCTCGGCAGTCTGATGCTCTCTCCGTTCCGACGACGATGCCGAGCTGGCAGCGCTGGCGCCGGAGCCCGTGTCCCGCTTTAACCGCTTCAGATCGCTGTGTATGTCGGCGGCGTGCTGGTACCGAAGGTCGCGATCCTTCTCGAGCGCCTTGCCGATAATGCGTTCCAATTCCGCCGGCACTTCCGGATTGAGCCGAACCGGCGGCAGCGCCACTCGATTGAGGACGGCATCGAAAATGACGCCCGTCGTATCTCCACGAAACGGAAGTGCTCCGGTGCACATCTCGTAGAGCACTGCGCCGAATGAGAAAAGGTCGCTGCGGGCATCCAGATCCTTCCCGCGCACCTGCTCCGGCGACATGTAGGCAACTGTTCCCAGCGCCATGCCTGGACTGGTGAGGTGTTGTTCCTCGACCGCCAGGGTCGCTGTATTTTCCGATACGCTCCCAAGAGACGCGACCGACAGTTTGGCCAATCCGAAGTCGAGAATCTTGGCATGGCCGCGCTTGGTGACGAAGATGTTGGCCGGTTTAATATCGCGATGTACGATCCCGGCAGAGTGCGCTGCATCGAGGGCGTCGGCAATCTCGATACCCAGCGACAGGACGGTTTCGGTGTCCAGCGGTCTCGCTCCAATGCGATGCTTCAACGTCACGCCATCGAGAAACTCCATGGCGATGAAGGGCTGATGGTCCTGCTGTCCGATTTCATAAATTGTGCAGATGTTGGGATGGTTCAAGGCAGAAGCCGCCTGCGCCTCACGCTGAAAGCGGGCCAGGGTTTGCGGGTCCTTGACCACCTCGTCGGGCAGAAACTTAAGCGCGACAAACCGGTGCAGCGTCAGGTCTTCGGCTTTATACACCACTCCCATCCCGCCGCCGCCGAGTTTTTCGAGGACGCGATAGTGCGAGATGGTTTGGCCGATCATTCCTCGGGGCCCACAGTTTTGATCGCTTCATCTTACGAACGCAGCATCCGGGAGTCAACGAGCCGACGGGATAGGAGGTAGAGCGATTTGAAACCGGTCTCATTACCGATTAGCACGATTATCCCTTTGACAAAGGGTACGGAAGTGGCGCATGATTAAGCCGTTTCCGAAGCCGAATTCCGACTGCCCACATATTAACCTGGAACGGCTTCCAAGGAGGGAAGCTGTGACTGTAATAGCTGGCTTGAAAAATTGGCGTGGGGTGGTGCTGCTTGCCGATACACAAGAGACGGTAGCCCATTCCAAGCGCCATGCGGCGAAGTTGCGTTTCGAGCCAACGACACAGTTTGGTGGTGCCATCCGTGCCATGGGCGGTCGAGAGTCGAGCGTTCAAGATTTGGCGGTCGCATTCTGTGGAGCCGGAGAAGGCCCATTTATTGATAAATTGGTTGACCTATCATGGAAGGCGGCAAGAGATTCACAATCAATCCAAGAAGCTTGTGATGAGATCGAGAGAACGATTAAAAACGCATATCGCGAGTTTGGAAATATTTACCAAGCGGGACGATGCCCCGAAGTCGAACTGATTTATGGAGTCAAAATGGGGGGTACTTCCAGGCTCTTCTCCGCGTTTGGCCCGGTTATAAACGAAAAGGATAATTATTGCTCAAGCGGTGTCGGCTCCTACATGGCTGATTTTTTGCTGGAGAGAATGTACGCCGATCATCTGACAGTTCAACAGTGCGTAATTCTGGCGGCCTATATTCTTTTTCAGGCGAAAGAGCATGTAGATGGTTGCGGCGGCGACAGCCACATCGCTGTACTTAGGAACGATGGGGCGAGCGGTTTAATCGAGACACAGCTTGCGGATGCTATAACGAAGAACCTTGATTTCTCAGATCACGAAGCCGGTAGGCTACTGTTGGCGGTTGCCGATCCTAGCTTAAATGATGAGAAGTTTAACGAAGAAGTCAAATCGGTAATCGATGCTCTTCATTTGTGGCGCTCGGTTCAACAGAAAGATTTCAAAGAAAGACAAGAACTGAGAGACCATTTGCGGAGCATGTTCCAGTTGGAACCGGAAGCTACTGACGAGTTCGGCTTGCTTAAGCCGTCAGATGATCTAACGTCAGAGGATTAGAAGTGACCATATGACGCAACGTATCGATAAACAGATCGGATCGTTTCCGGCGATTGAACCGAAACGTCATTTCGTCAAGGTAGGCCGCGAGATGCTTGGCGCTGACCTTGTGCCACGATCCGATGATGCCTCGCTTCAAGAGCGAGAAGGCCGATTCGACAGTGTTAGTCGAGACGCACGCGCCGTTCTCGTATCGGGCATATTCCTTGGCGGTGTGATTGACGGTTTTATGATTCAAGTCGCCAACTGCACTAGGGTAGGCCGGGAGTTCGTCGGTAATGATTACTTCCACGTCAGTGCTGATGTTTTCTTTGATGTATTTCGCCAGTGTACCTTTCTTGGCATCGTCAGCGTGGAAGAACCGCAGATCGCCGCCACGTTGCCGAATACCGATGACAACTTCTTTGGTGTGCCGTTCGCCGCGCCAGCCGGAACCGTAGCCCCGTTGCTTGCCGCCGACGTAGGTTTCGTCCATTTCGACAGTACCGTCAAGCATGGGCTGATCGACTTGTTTCATGGCTGCGCGGACACGGTGGCAGAGATACCAAGCGGTCTTGTAAGACCCTTTATCTTTTCCCCAGATCGTGCGCTTGAGTTGCATCGCGCTCATTCCCTTCTTAGCTTCGCAGAGCAAGAGAACCGCGATAAACCAGATCGGCAGCGGGAGATGGGAGTCGTGGAAGATCGTACCGCTAGTGGCTGTGAACTGGTATTCGCAGCCAACACATTCATAGCGGGCATATTCCTTGAGCCGGGAGACTCGCGTGTCTTTGCAGCGTGGACACATCACGCCTTCGGGCCAGCGGAGCCTTTCCAACAGTTCCCGGCAGCGGTCGTCAGTCGAATAGAGCGTATTAACTTCTGGGAGCGTCATGACAGAGCCTCGTAAACCGAAGTCGCCATTGCAAACTGTCCCCACCCGAAAGCTGGTTGCAGGGATAAAGCGCGATTTGCGCCAGATGCTACGTTCTGCGCCAGTCGTGAAACCGAAGAAAGGAAAGGCGTAACGGCGACCATGACAGTATATTGTCATAACCGTTACCCTTTGTCAAGGGAATAATCTTGCCGATTAGTAAACAGTTTGACTACGAAAACGGGAAAGTGCGGGGGGGACCAGGGTCAACGAGTGAAATCGCCTGATAGCAGAAGTTACCGCTAGTCAGCAAGCCACGAGGCAGGAGTTTTCCTGGCTATTGCAGCTTCGCGTACTCGGCCTTGGCTTGCTTCAGGATTGGGATGTCAGGGTCGGCGTCTTTCCAGAGTGTGAGGAAGTCTTTGTAGGCGGCAAGTGCTCGCACACGGGCAGCGTCGGCGTCCGCACCCTGCGAGGTTCGCGACTCCAAGGTATTGGCGCGAGCCAGTCCCAGATGCGCCAACGCTCCCGTCCAGCAGTTCCAGACGATGCCGCTGTGATCGATGATCTTCTGAAATTCCGCGGCGGCGTCGTTGCCTTTTCCCGCTGCCAACATTGCCTCTCCACGTATGTACACATGATAGAGGCAGCTATCGCCTGCGCTTAGCTCAATAGCTGAAGCGCCTTGCAAGACATTCAGGGCGAGAAGCGGGTTCCTCCTGTTCAGCGCCAATTGCGCCTGAAAGGTTGGCAGCCAAATCGATTGCATCAGCGTGTCGAGCGGGAAGCGTTTTCCCAAGTCTTGCGCCAAGGACTCCGCTCGCGCCGCTTCGCCCGCCATCGCAAACGCAAGTGCCGCTTCAGTCTCGACGCCCTGACTCGCGGGAGCAAGCTTCAAAGCTTCTGCCGCTAACTGCCGTGCTTCAGCAGCATTGCCATAAGCCGCTTGTTGTACAGCAGCGTCCGCCTGCCATAGTGCCCCGCTTTCCTTGTTGTCCGCTCGCACGGCGGAGTCCATAGCCCGCTTGGTCACTTCCCGCGCTTTACCAACATGACCAGCGTAAGCCTCGGTGTCGGAGGCGAGCGCAAGTCCTTCGTGCTCATAGTTTGGCTGACCTGCATACCACTTTTGCTGTTCCGCCATCGCCGCGGAGTCCGCCCCGAGAAAGGCAAGAGCATAAAGAGCACTGTGGAGTCCGTTAGCATCAAGTTTTCGCGCCTGTGCCTCGTGGATGATCTGCTGAGCTTCATCGAAGCGCTGCAGGGCAAGGGCGTAACTGGCGAGATCTTCGTATGTAACTACCCGGTACGGTGCAAGGGGCGAGGCTTGCCTTTCGATCTCCGCCGCTTTTTCGTACTGCCCCTTTACGGCGTAAAGCCCGCCGAAGGAGTTGTACGCCGGGATTTCCCGCGGGTAGCTCTCAATCTCGTCCTGATACGTCGGGGCCGCTTTATCCAATTCCCCAGTTACGTTCAAATAGTAGTCGGCCGTGATCGCCAGCTTTTCCCGTTCGCTGGCATGCTCCCTCAACTGGAACGCCTTGGTGAAGTACTCGCGGGCCCGACTTGCCTCGCCGAGATTGGAGTAGACCCAACCCACTGCCCAGTAGCCCATAGCAAAACTCGGATCAAGCTCGATGGCACGCTGATAGTGAGGCAGGGCTGCGGCGAAGCCTTTCTCGTTTGTGGCCTTTCGTCCAAGGCTGTACGCTTTCAGAGCTTCGAGCGAAGACGTGGTGGCCGCCAGCGGAACGTCAAACTTCTGCACCGTCGCCAGCGATTCGCCCAACTCTCCGCGCAGCTTGGACGCCGCCTCGCCCAGCGTGTCCAGTACCTTTTCCTTGGACGCCGCCGTGACCTGCTCCTCGGCCAGCGTGTCTCCGCTCCGGCAATTCACCGCCTTCAATCCCAGCACATATTCGCTTCCCAGACCGCCAATTGATCCGGCAATGTAAGCCTTGCTGCCTGCTCGCTGGCAAAGCTCGCGGGCTACCTCGGGCGTGATTTTCGTGCTGGCAGGACGGGTCATCTGCTGCAAGGTCGTCGTGACGTCGCTGTCAGAGAGCACATTGAGGAAAGGCGATTGCCGCAGAGAGACGTTGAGCGCCGTCTTCAACGTGTCGTCGAAGATTGTGTCGCCCGTCTTGTTGTCGAAGTCGGAGAGAACGAGGGTGTCCTTCTCGGTCAGGCGGTTGCTTTGCTGGCGCGAGCGATAGTAAAGCCCGCCCGCCGCGAGCAAAGCAACAGTCAGGACTGGAACCGCAATTTTCCAGAGCTTCCTGATCCGAGCCGCAGGAGCTTCTTCCACCGCCACCGTACCTGAGATTGCCGCAGAACGGTGTCCGCTCTCAGAGTCTCGCTTCAGACGCAGCAACTCGGAACGCATTTCGGAGGCGTGCTGATAACGGAGTTCTCGATCTTTCTCCAGCGCCCGGTTGATGATGTCTTCGAGCTTCGGGGGCACGTCGGGATTCAGCCGCACCGCTGGCGTGGGTGCCGCGTCCAGAATGGCTTTGAAGATGACTCCAGTGCTTTCCCCACGGAACGGCAACTCCCCGGTTGCCATCTCGTACAGAACCGCTCCGAACGAGAATAGGTCGGTGCGGGCGTCGAGTTCCTTGGCGCGGACTTGTTCCGGCGACATGTAGGCAATCGTGCCCACGGCTGTGCCGGGACTGGTCAGGTGCGCCTCCGAGTCTATGGTCGTGGCGCTCATGGCAACGTTCTCCGGCTTCACCGCGATCTTGGCAAGCCCGAAGTCCAGAACCTTGGCGTGTCCGCGTTTGGTGACAAAGATGTTGGCAGGTTTGATGTCGCGGTGGACGATCCCCTCCGCGTGGGCGGCGTCAAGAGCGTCGGCGATCTCGATGGCGAGAGAGAGAATCAAATCCGTGTCCATCGGACGGTTGCCGATGCGATGCTTCAGCGTCACGCCATCGAGGTACTCCATGGCAATGAACGCTTGCCCATGCTGGTCGTCAATTTCGTAGATGGTGCAGATGTTCGGATGGTTCAAAGAGGATGCAGCTTTCGCCTCCCGCCGGAAACCGCTGAGAGCTTGTGTGTCGTGGGCGAGTTCGTCGGGCAGGAACTTCAGGGCGACGTGGCGACCGAGCTTCAGGTCTTCCGCCTCGTAGACCACGCCCATGCCGCCACCACCGATCTTGCTGAGGATGCGGTAGTGCGAGATGGTTTGGTCGATCATGGAGTCGCGCAATGGTAGGCGTGATGTGAGGCCAAGTCAATGAAAGCCATGAAGTTGGAGGTGCTTCGGCAAGATGATTGGCGCAAAATCTCTATTACACTCATTTGACCTCGGGACGGGGCACTTGAGTGTAATCGCCTTCCATGAGAAGGCCGGTCGGAGGCAAGTGGGTTTCTTTGTTTTTGCGTAGGACAAGTTTTTCTCCCGGCCGAGTCGCTACTGTTGCCACCCTTCCATCCGCACTCTTCGATGAGCGATTTTGTTCGCTCGGTGCAAGTTGGGTGTTCTCGTTTCAGCCGGTGCTGCCACCTGTTAGTCGACCTCTCTTCCATCTCGAAGATAGAAGTTGGGCCAGGCCATTGACGCAGTCACCGGAACTCGGCTTTTGGCTTTTGCTTTTCCTTTCGAAAGCGTTTTTGATTTTATGCGGCCGCCGGCATTGCTCTCTGGGTGCGGTTGCGCAAGGGTTCGTAAACCTCTCCGCTCACCCACAACCGGTGCAGCAACACTGCCAGCTTTCGCGCCGTAGCGATCACCGCTCGTTTCTTCCCATTCTTCCCGCCGCGCTCCGCCAGCTTCAGCCCCCAGCGGCGCAGATCGCTGTCCACCCCAAACGGCCCCAGAATATGGTGGGCTCCCTGCACCAGCCCGAGTGAAATCGTCTCCACTCCGCACGGGCGGAACCTGGACCATTGAATGAGGCTGGCTGTTTCTTGGCGCTGCATGCTTATTTTGTCTGACTAGCGTTGATTGGCGTATTGGCGACGGTTTCATAAGCGTAGCCCGTCAGCGTCGCACCAATGGGCTAACCTCGACACTGAGATGCGCCCAGCCATAATGGGCTTCCCCGTCAATCTGGAAACTCAGTCCGATATAGCCCTTCTCACCCGTGTATTCGCAGCATGACGAACTAATCCAGTTACCTCTCGCACGGGTGTCCCCGCCTGGACAAGACGCCAAGGATGCCATGATACGAAAGCCTCCATAAAAAGCTTACGGAGCCCTATCTGGTCGCCTTCCGCTAGTACGAAGAGAGACCCCCCGGCTCTGCCGGGGAGGCAGTAGAAGTTTGACAGATGGAGTCCATCGCGGAAACTCCCAAACGTGAGCCGCCAAGCACACGCAAAGGAGTTTTGCGATGGACGAAATGGAAAGCCTAAGCCATACGAAGTGGGAGTGCAAATACCATGTGGTGTTCATTCCGAAGTGCCGGAGGAAGACGCTGTATGGGGAGTTGCGGCAGCACTTGGGAGAAGTATTCCGCAAACTGGCAGTGCAGAAGGAAAGTCGAATCGAAGAAGGGCATTTGCTGCCCGATCATGTGCACATGATGATCGCGATCCCGCCGAAGTACGCGGTGTCGCAGGTGATCGGGTTTATCAAAGGGAAGAGCGCGATCCACTTGGCACGGGTGTATGGCGAGCGGAAAAGGAACTTCGTGGGCCAGCATTTCTGGGCGCGGGGGTACTACGTGTCGACGGTGGGGCGGGATGAGGCGGTGATACGGGACTACATCCGGAACCAGGAGCAAGAGGACAAGCGCTTGGACCAGATGAACCTGTGGCGCTAATCGGCCACCGATCGGTGGCTCCAGCAATTCGGGGCCGCGTTAGCGACCCCGCACAGTCGCTTTGAGCGGCTCACAAACTAAAGCCCCCGGCTCTGCCGGGGGATACTTACTCTCGCGGGTACTCCACCCTCGGCACCATTGCCGGAGGCTGGTGTCTCGCCGACACTCTCCAGGAAACCCTGCCCGATAGCGTAAGAATCTGCACATTGACAAGCGACCAAGGCTCTTGGTACCGTTTCAACCGTTTTCCAGAGAGCGGCGCGGCACGGGGTCGTTGTCCGTTCTCAGACTGGCCTCTTCTAACTTGTCGTCACAATCCAGGAGACATTGCCATGACCACTCTGCCTGAGCGGCTTCTGACCTCTGCGTCTTTCGCTAACCTGTCGTCGCTTTCCTCTTGCTCGGATTCTATATCGAAGAGATCGGAGCGCGGGTTGCGTTCCGCGGCCGCCGGAGCGTGCGCGCTCCTGCTGCTGCTCAGCGCTTCGTTGCTGGGCTATGCCCAAGACTCTTCCTCCGCCGTGGTTCACACCACTACGCAGGTTAAGCAAATACGCACGAAGCGACTGGCTAGAAGCCTCCCTTACGCAGACCGGCTGAGCGTTCCTCTTAAGCGGCGGGCGAGAACGGCGCAAAGTCACAAGCCGTCGAACTCCGGGGTCATCAGCTATACGTGCGACCCCAGTGTAGCGGCCGGCACTTGCACCTATCTGAATACGACAGTCGCTGGCGATTACAGCAGCAGTTTCAGTAACGCAAACGCCAGCATCTACATTACCTACGGAACTACGGGCCTGGCCGAAAGCTCACAGTTCTTCAACTTCGTGACTTACAGCCAATACCTTGCTGCTCTCACCAGCAACTCGAACCAGAGCACAATCCAAACTGCGGCCATCTCCGCGTTGAACACCTACGACGGCACGCCGTATGGCAGTGACAATGTCGAGATCACCGCTGCGCTGGGCACGGCTCTCGGCTTCACCGGGCTGACCGGCATCACGAGCGGCCAATTTCCGTGTGCCGCGGGCACTCCAGGATGCTACGACGCAATCATCACCGTCACGAACGACCCTTCAACGCCGCTGTACTACGACAACATCGGCGGACCCGAACCTCCCGACGCCTATGACTTCTACGGTGTGGTGGAACACGAAACTGACGAGGTTCTAGGGACCTCGTCGTGCATCGACACGACAACCGGGGAACTGACCGATCCTTGCGATTCTGAGGAAGGCACCGGTACGCCGTCGGCTGTCGATCTGTTCCGCTATAACAGCGCAGGAGCACTCGCGGCTAACGCCAGCTACCTGGATCAAGTCACCGCCCCCCTCGGCGCGTATTTTTCTTACAACGGCGGAGCGACGAACGGGGCGAACGGGATTGCGCAGACTCCGAAGGTCTACAACACTTTGGCTAATGGCGATGACTACGCCGACTTTGTTTCGAGTTCTCCGGATTGCGGAACTGACATAGCGATTCAGGACGCCGAAGGCTGCCCCGGCGAAGATGCAGGGCTCACCATCCTCAATGATGGTGGTGGAGAGATCAACATTCTGAACGCGGTGGGATATGACGTCCCGGCGCAACTGTGCTCTCCGGGGACGTATTCGAATACGGGGAGCGCGCCTTGCACGCCGGCGCCGGCAGGTACGTACGTCAGCGGTAGCGGCGCGGAATCCCCGACGGATTGCCCTTTGGGCACCTATCAGCCGAGCACGGGACAGACCTCGTGCATTGCAGCGCCTGCCGGTACATACGTTTCGACTCTTGGCGCGACCGAGCCGACCCTGTGCGCGGTAGGCAACTATCAGCCGAACACGGCACAGACCTCGTGTATCGCAGCGCCAGCGGGTTCCTATGTTTCCAGTCCAGGCTCAGCAGTAGCGACGCAGTGCTCTCCGGGCAACTATCAGCCCAACACGGGAGCGACGTTCTGCTATCCAGCGCCCGCTGGGCAGATCGTCCCCGGTAGCGGCGGGACGCAAGCGTTCCCCTGCTCCGCGGGTGCCTACCAGCCATACTCTGGACAATCCTCATGCTTTCCAGCGCCAGCGGGTTCCTTTGTCCCCGGTCCTGGCGCGATCCAACCGACGCTTTGCCCCCTGGGCAGATATCAGCCGAACACGGGATCGGTCTCGTGTTTCCAGACGCCACCGGGTTCGTACTCCTCGAGCACCGGCGCCGTTGAGCCGACGCTCTGTTCTCCGGGCAACTATCAACCAAATTCGGGGCAGACCACGTGCATTCCAGCGCCCGCGGGTACGTCCGTCTCCAGTAGCGGCGCGATCGAACCGACGAATTGCTCCGCCGGCTCCTATCAGCCCAACACGGGACAGGTTTCGTGTCTTGCCGCGCCAGCCGGTTCGTACGTCTCCACTTCCGGCGCGATCGAACCGACGCTGTGCACGGTGGGCAGATATCAACCGAACACGGGACAGGTTTCATGTCTCTTGACGCCACCGGGTTCGTACTCCTCCAATGCCGGCGCCATCGAGCCAACACTCTGTGCTGCGGGCGCCTATCAGCCGAGTTCAGGGCAGACCTCGTGCATTCCAGCGCCCGCAGGTTCCTACGTCAACGCTGTCGGCGCAGCGGCAGCGACGCCATGCGCTGCGGGCAGCTATCAGCCGAGCACGGGATCGACCTCGTGCATCCTGGCGGGTATCGGCTACTTCGTCGCGAGCCCCGGGCAGGCGAACGAGACGCAATGCCCGGCGGGGGAGACGACGCTTGCGCCGGGGGCCACGTCCTGTATCCCAGACACCGTCACCGTTTCGCCGGGCAGTGTCAATTTCGGGGATGCCTGGGTCGGGCTTGGCGCCCACCATGATGTGACCGTGACCAACAATGGCTCCGTCAACGTGGTCGTCGGTCCCATTACGTTCGTCAACGTTACTGGAAACCCAGGCGACTTCAGCGCCCACAATTACTGCACGATCCCGCTCAAACCGGGGAAGAGTTGCCTGATCAATGCCAAGTTCATGCCCTCCTCCGCAGAGACGGAAACGGCCACGATGAATATCCAAATCACCGCTCCCGGTAGCCCGCTGCAGGTTTCCTTGACAGGTACTGGAAAAATGAGGCACTGAAAACAAAAGCACAGAGACGCCGCTCCGTCTTGGGGCGGCTTTTCTTTGCGCTACGCGAGGAGCGGTAACTTCTGTTAGCAAGCCATTTCACTCAAGTGCCCGTCCCGAGGTCAAATGAGTGAAATGGCGATGTTACGCCAGCGACGGGGCACTTGAGTGAAATCTGTCAACGACAACTATGGTGTAACAGCAGCGATCAGGGATCAGGGAGGACTTTCTCCGGCTACTGCAGCTTCGCGTACTCTGCTTCCGCGTCTTTCAGAATGGGGATGTCGGCGTCGGCGTCTTTCCAGAGCGTGAGGAAATCCTTGTAGGCCGCCAGCGCCCGGGCGCGGGCGGTGTTGGGATCGACACCTTGTGAAGAGATCGCCAGCAAGGCGTTCGCACGCGCCACTCCCAGATGCGCCAGCGCTCCCGTCCAACAATTTCCGACGAGCCCACTGTGGTCGATGATTTTCTGAAACTCGCCAGCAGCGGCGGTTCCCTGGCCCGCAGCCAGGTAAGCCTCGCCTCTTAGGTATGCCGGATGCAGGCAGGAAGTGTTGCTGCTGAAAGGAGTATTTACAAACTCAATCGGCAATCCCGCCCGCAGCGCATCCAGCGCCGCTTCTGGTTCCCGTCGATCCAGATCGAGCTGAGCCTGAATCACCGGCAGCCCCAGCAATTGCAGTTGCGTATCCAGCGGATGGCTTTTATTAAGATCCCGAGCCAGACCCGCGGCACGCGCGGTTTCTCCAGTCATGGCCAAAGCCAGAGCTGCCTGAACTGTGACACCGGGGTCTCCCGGAGCCAGCTTCAACGCCTCGGCCGCCGACTGCCTCGCCTCTGCGAGATTCCCGAATGCAGCCTCTTGCAGGGCGCGGTTCGCCTCGTCCCATGCCGCGTCTCCTTTATCGTCTGCCCGCAGCGCAGAATCAATCACTTGTCTGGTCAATTCGCGCGCTTTGTTCGCATGACCGGCATAGATTTCGGTCTCGGCTGCGAGCGCAATACCGTCGGTCGCATACCGGGGCTGACTCGCGAACCATCGTTCCTGCTCCCGCATCCCGCCAGAGTCCGACTGCAGGAAAGAGAGTGTGTAGAGTTCGCCGTGAAGAAAGTGACTGTCAGCGCCCCGCGCTTGCGCCCTCTGGATGATCTGTCGCGCGTCGCTGAAATTCTGGAGCGCTATGTCAGCCCCAGCAAGATCCGCAAATCCAAGATTTTTATCGGGATCGGACGCAATCAGCCTGCGGGCAGCGTCAGCGGCTTTCTGGTACTGGCCGATCTTTGTGTAGAAGTGGGTCAGCCCGTTGTAGGCCGAGTTATGCTTGTAAATCTCGATAACTTCCTCAAGCGCTTGGATCGCTTTATAGATTTCTCCCGTTACACTACCGTAATAAGCGGAATCAATCTGCAGTTTCTCTCGTTCGCTGGCATGCTCCCGCAGTGAGAAGGCCTTCGCAAAACATTCCGGCGCCCGCCCGCCCTCGCCCAGAGCGTAATAGCTGATTCCCAGTTGCAAATAGGCCATCGCGAAATTCGGGTCGAGTTCCACTGCCCGCTGAAAATATGGGGGCGCCAATGTCGAATCTCCCTGATACAGGAACCTCTCACCTAGACTGTCCGCTTTTAGCGCTTCCAGCGAGGACGTAGTGGCCTGGCGGAGGGTTACGTCAAATTTCTGCACCGTAGCCAGGGACTCTCCCAGCTTGGGGCGAATGTCGGAGGCGATGGTACCCAAGGAGTCTAGAACGTGATCCTTATCGTCGGCCTTGGCCTCGGCACTGGCCAGCATGTCCCCGGTCGAGCAGTTGATCGCCGTTAGCGTCAGGAGGTATCTACCTCCAATTTGTGCGATAGTGCCGTCGAGAACCGCGGTGCTCGACGTTCGTTGGCACACCTCGCGTGCCAATTCAGGGCTTAGCCGGGCGTCTTTCGGCTGAGTCATGAGAGACAGAGTCTGGCTGATACGCGCATCCGAAAGCAGATTTAGAAACGGCGATTGCTCCAGTTGTCCGGAAAGCCCCTGCCGCAGGGTTCCGTCGAAGACCGTATCGCCGGTCTTGTTGTCAAAATCAGCAATGACGATTATGTCTTTCTCGGTCAGCTTGGGTTTTCGCTCGTATCGCCAAAACAAACCGGCGGCCACCACGATGACTGCCACGATGGCCCCAACCGCCAGCCAAAACCGGGCGGCCGTCTTTGTTTCTCCTTCCAGCACGACCCTGGCCAATGAGCGGCGGGCGACGACAATCTGCTCTTCTTTATTTTCTGTTGTGCCGTGCTCCTCTTCCGTGTCCTCGTCCTCTTCCGGTACGACGCGTACCTTCTGCGCGAAGCGGTAGCCGCGACAGGGGACAGTGACGATGTAGCGCTTCTCCTCAACTGCATCGCCTAGTGTCTTGCGCAGGACAAAGATGTGCTGCGAGAGGTTGGCCTCCTCGACGAACGTGCCGGGCCAGACCGTCTTCATGAGGTCATCTTTCAATACCACGTTGCCGGAGTTCTTAACCAGGGCCAGCAGGATGTCGAAGGCCTTCGGTTGCAGAGAAACGGGCTCGTTCTGGCGCAACAACTGACGATTGTCGGGATCAATCCGGAACGGACCGAATTCGTAGAACTGCCGTCCTTTGTTCGTCTTAGCCACCTTGAGACTTCCTTGAGAACGAATTGAAAGCCGCCTTGAAGACTTCTGAAAGACGTCCGGGGCAAGATCGCGCCTGTTGACGCACTGGCCCGGAGGCATCCCGATGTGGCGAGTAATTTACCACGAGTTCCGGCGTTGGGCAAAGGCTTCGCGCCGTGCGGTAACCGCTTACAACAGGGCCGAGATCACCGTGGAAACCGAGCAGATTTGGATCATTCGCAAGTCGCGCACAACTCGAGGTTGGCGCGCGGAATGTGGCCGCGAGGTCGACATGGTGGGGTTGAAGGAGGCTGAGGCGCTTCGGGAGATGGCCCAGCCTTCCACCACCCAACCAATGCTCCCCGGTTGCGGGGACAGCCGGGGATGGCATTGGTCTCTAGATTCCGCCGGATCGCCGCGGGTCTGTCTGGCGTCGGCTCTGCAATCGCGGCAAAGCGGCGCAATTGCCCCGCTCTGCCTTCCGGCAGACCAAACCAGCTTGCCTGCACCAGAACTTGGTGCACGGCAACTCGAAGTACCAAAAACTTCTCAAGGAGAAAAACAATGAAATGCACAATTGCAACTAGACGATTCAGCCATCGAACTTCAACCGCAGCCTCAAGCAAAACTCGCATCGGGGTGCTAGCCCTGCTGGCGATCTTCCTGTGCGCCTTTGCGGCTTCAGCCTCTGCCCAGTCGTGGTCGTTGGTTCCGGCGCCCGCGGGCATGGCCGGCATCCGGATTGGCACTTCTCAACTCTGGGGACGCGACGGCGCCGGGCACGTCTACCGGTACGAGTCGGGCGCCTTCAAGTTGATTGACCCTCCTGGCACGCCCTTGTTCGCCGGGATCGCCGTCGGCAAAGGCGACAGCGTTTGGGGTCTCGACTTCAGCGACAATATTTACACCTACGACTTCGCATCGAAGTCCTTTGTGCAGATCGCAGGCAGTCTCTCGCAGATCGCGGCCGGCGGTCAGGGAGTGTGGGGAGTGAGTTCGAGCGGCCACATCTATATGTTCAACGGTACGTCCTTCGTTCCGCCGCCGCATGGCGAGCCTTCCACCGACTTCACCACCGTGTTCGTGGGAAGCTATGGAATCGGCGTGTGGGCATTGGATAGCAGCGACAATACCTACCTTTACAACACCGACACCGATTTCTTTGACGGCCCGATCGGCGGTGGAACGAAGACCGAGATAGGAGTCGGCAACGCCGAGGTCTGGAGCGTCGACTCCAGCGACCAGGTTTTCATGTATGACGTGCTCTCCGAGGAGTGGGTGAAACCCGATACCTCTGCGTCGCTGATTCAGGTTAGTGCGTACAGCAACGCCAACGTCTGGGGCCTCAACAGCGCCGGCGAAGTCTACCTGTTCGACACAAAAACGAAGGACTTCAATCTCGTCAGCCCCCAGCCTGCGGAACCCGTGACCTCTGCCATTCGCGTAGGCGGCCCAGGCGTCTTCGTCTTGTCTTCCTCAGGTAACGTCTACATGTACAAAAAATAACCTGAATCAAGTACGTCTGAGTTCAACTCAGACGCGATTCGGAAGGCCGGGAAACGCAACCCACGTTTCCCGGTCTGTATTTCAGCTTACGTCCACCGCCACTGTAACAAACGATGACTGTTCTATATTGACCATTTGCGGCAATTATCTTGCCACTCACATGCGGTCTACGTTTCACTAAAACCGTTTGCACAAACTAGGCTGTGCCCGTTCGTGAATTCCAATCCATCCAGATGAAATTGGGGAAAAGCATCAACACTTGCATGGGAGGTCGAATTAGCCGACAGGTCCACTGAACAACCCGAGCAAGCGTCACATCACAGAGTGCCACGAGTGGCTACAAAGCGGAACACGCCTCAACGGTCTTCAGTCCTTTTGTAATGTTGTCATGTCGCGACAGAGGGT
>Ga0187855_10001175_pt1 | contig 21284 bp, 19 predicted proteins | sample June2016WEW_8_10_2_FD_132969 | JGI IMG/M metagenome (GOLD analysis project Ga0187855, IMG submission 132969) | Peatland microbial communities from SPRUCE experiment site at the Marcell Experimental Forest, Minnesota, USA - June2016WEW_8_10 | ecosystem: Environmental > Terrestrial > Soil >...
CTCGGTGCGTGCGGCACGTGCCGCCTGCACCTGGGTCTCTGCCTCGGCGAGCTCAAGGCGCCGCGCGCGCAACGCCTCGCGCGCCAGCTGTAGGCGCGCTTCGAGCATCTGACGCTCGAGGCGCTGGTGCAGCTCTGCCGCCTCGGCCTGGCGCTTGAGCGGGCGCAAGCGCGAACGGGCCTCGCGCTCGACGTCCAGCGCGCGGTCGAGGTTGTCCTGGGTGCGTTCGAGCTTCAGCTGGGCGCGGCGGCGGCGCTTGCGGTGCTTGCCGAGACCGGCGGCCTCCTCGATCAACAGGCGACGGTCGCGCGGCTTGGAGTTGACGATCGCATCGACGCGACCCTGGGAGATAACCGAGTGAGTCTCCTTGCCGAGGCCGGTGTCGGAGAGCACCTCGATCACATCCACCAGCCGGCAACGGGCGCCGTTGAGCCGGTACTCGCCCTCGCCGGAGCGGTGCAAGCGGCGCATGATCGAGATCTCGCTGAGCGGCAGTGCGACGGTGCCGTCGGAGTTGTCGAGCACGATCTCCACCTCCGCAGCGCTACGCGCCTGCACGCCACGGCCGCCGCCGAAAATCACGTCCTGCATCGACTGCCCGCGCACCGCGAGCGGCGACTGCTCGCCCATCGCCCACAGCACGGCGTCGGTGATGTTGGACTTGCCCGACCCGTTGGGTCCCACCACGACGGAGACACCGGGGCCGAAATCGAGGCGCGTGCGGTCGGGAAAGGACTTGAAGCCCTTCAGCGTCAGCGATTTCAAATACACGCGATCACGCCTGCAACTTCTCCACAGCCTCGCGCGCAGCCGCCTGCTCGGCGTGCTTCTTGCTGCGCCCGGAGCCGCTGCCCAGCGAACGGCCATCCACCGAGGCACCAACCTCGAAGGTGCGCTCGTGCGGAGGGCCGTGCTCGGCGATCACCTCGTAGGTGACCAGCTCCCCGCGCTGCGCCAACAGCTCCTGCAGCGTGGACTTGAAGTCCACGGGGTTCTCCAACGCCTGCTCGATCTCCGGGCGAAATGCCTCGACCACGGCCTCGGCGGTGCGCTCGTAGCCGAACTGGAGGTAGCACGCCCCGATCACCGCCTCGATCACCGACGCCAGCACCCGCTCGGTAGCACCGAGCAGCACCGCGTTCTCCTGTACCCCCACCGGCGCCGCGGCGCGCAACCTCTCCGGCACCTTCAGGCGCTCGGCAACCGCTCGGCAGGAGGGCCCCGAGACCGCCTGCGCGCGAATCTTGGTCAGCCGCCCGGCCCCGAAGCGCTCGGCCTCCAAACGCGGGTAGAGGTGCGCCGTGACCGCCAACCCCAGCACCGAGTCGCCGAGGAAGGCGAGGCGCACATAGGAGTCGCTGCGCCGCTCGCTCCACGAAGCGTGCGTGAAAACCTGGCGGGACAGCTCCTCGGGAAGCTCCTCCAAGAGCGCGTTCAGCAGCTTCATCCGCGCGCATCAAACCTCGGCGGGGGCTTGCGCCAACACGAAGTCAACCGCCTGCCCCACGGTCCTGATCTCGACGGCCTGCTCGTCAGAGATCTGCACGCCATAGGTGTCCTCGAGCTCCTGCACGAGCGTGTACAGGTCGAGGGAATCGGCCTCGAGGTCCTCCTTGAAGCGGCTGTCCTCCACGATCTCATCGGGGTCGATCTCGAGCTCGTCGGCGAGGTGGTCGCGGATTAGCTCGTATACCTGCTCGCGGGTCATCTCTGGTGGAGGCTACCGCCCCGCGCGGATGACGGCCCCCAACACCGGTCCCAGCCGAATCAGGCTACATCTCACCGCGCCGGCCGAGATCGGCGCTCACTCGCTCCCGGAGCGGCTGGGAGCGGTCCGCAGCGCCCCTGCCTGCTCCAGCGTCTCATGGGTTCGCCCCACCAGATCCTCCTGCGCGCCACGCGCCGCGCGCAGGATCGCCTGCGCAAAACCGTGGCGGGTGAAGCTCCCGTGCGGCACCACCCCCAGCCGGCGCAGCCCCAGCAGATAGGCACCTCCCTGGCCCTCGGGGTCGATCTCCTCACGGAACGCGCGCAGCGCCGGGCGCAGCAGTACACCGCCGAGCTTCGCACGGGAGCTGGAGAGAGCGGCATCGCGGATCGAGCGCAGCATCGTCTGCGAGACCCCCTCCATCACCTTCAGCGCGACGTTGCCGGTGAAGCCATCGGTGACGATAACGTCGGCGGCGCCGCTCGTCAGGTCGCCACCCTCGACGTTGCCGACCAGCTCAAAGGGAACTCCTTCGCCGCCCGGCTCCTCGGCCACGGCTGCCAGGCGCTCGGCGAGCTGCGCGCGCGCGGCCACCACCAGGGGGCTGCCACGCCCCTGCTCCTCGCCATTGGATAGCAGACCCACGCGTGGACGCCGCACGCCAAGCACCACCCGCGCGAGTGCCGCCCCCATGAACGCAAACTGCACGAGGTGCTCCTCGCGCGCCTGCGCGTTGGCCCCCACGTCGAGCAATGTCACCGGATTGCCCGGCACGGGCAGCGGCAGGGCCAGCGCCGGTCGGTGGATGCCGCGGGCGCGCTTGATGTTGAAGAGGCCCGCCGCCAGCGCCGCTCCGGTGCCCCCCGCGCACACCAGCGCCTGTGCACGGTCCTCCGCCACCGCGCGCGCGGCCTGCACGATCGAGGCCCCCGGGCTCGCGCGTGCGGCGCGGGCGGGATCGGAGCTCTTGGCGATCGACAGCGGCGCGTCGATCAGCTCGACACCGGCGATCGATGTCCCACTGTCCGCCCCGAGTGCGCTGCCAAGCTCCGCCGACCCGGCGCCGATCTCCTCCAGCGGCCCAAACAGCAGCACGTGCACGCCCTGCCGCGCGGCGAGCTCCGCGCCCGCCGCCACCTCCGCCGGTCCAAGGTCAGCGCCGTTGGCGTCGACCGCGACCACCGGGTCAGTGGTCGTGGTCGTGCTCCTCTGCGTGTTCGACCGGGACGGCGACCTCGCGGCCCGCGTAGGTGCCGCACACGCCGCACACCCGGTGGGGGCGGCGTGGGCTGTGGCAGCGCGGGCAGACGCTCAACGCGGGCGCCGTGATCTTGTGCTGCGCGCGGCGCTTGGCGGTGCGACTGTGCGACTGCTTCTGCTTGGGGACGGCCATCGGTCCGGGAAGGCTAGCAGCCGCGGGGCAAGCCGGCGCGGCCGCGGGCACACTCGCCGGCCGTCGCCTACCAGCTCAGCTCGCGCGGTTTCGCCCGGCGCGGCCGCAGGCACACTCGCCGGCCGTCGCCTACCAGCTCAGCTCGCGCGGTTTCGCCCGGCGCGGCCGCAGGCACACTCGCCGGCCGTCGCCTACTCCAGCTTCAGCTCGCGCAGCTTCGCCCAGCGCGGGTCGGGCTCGCGCTCGTGGTGGTGCTCCGGGCCTGCCTCGTTGAGGTCGGCCGCGCACACCGGGCAGAGGCCGGCACAGTCGGCGCGGCACAGCACCTGCGTGGGGAAGCTGAGCACGAGCGCGTCGTGGGCCCACGCCGCGAGGTCGAGCGTCTCGCCGCGGATATAGGGGCTCGACAGCTCCTCCCCTCCTCCGGGGCGGTCGACCTCGCGGGCGTCCACCTCCACCTCGGGCGCGGCCCCCATCAGACAGCGCATGCAGGGCCCCGCCAGCGCCGCGGTGAAATGCAGCCGCAGCGCATACCCGTGCCCCACCATGCGCGAGACGTCCAGCGTCACCGCCGGGTGGGGCGGCTGGGCGACATAACGCTCGCCGCCCAGAGCCAGTGGCTCGATCTCCACGGCCAGCTCCAGGCGCCGCCCCTCGCCGGCGCTCAGATGCAGGCTCTCCAGATCGAGCTTGTCTGTCAGCGCCGGCACCGCTAACAGGCTAGCTTCAATCGGCCGTGGTGCTGAGCTCCCGCTTGAGCACCTTGCCCGTCGCGTTGCGCGGCAGCGTTTCCAGGAACACCACCTCGCGCGGCACCTTGTAGCGGGCGAGGTTGTCCTTGACGTACTCCTTCACGTCCTCCTCGGTCAGCTCGGCGTCCTCGCGCGCGACCACGAACGCCTTCAGGCGCTGACCGAACTTCTCGTCCTCCACGCCAACCACGGCGGCCTCTTCGATCTGCGGGTGCGTCGCCAGCAGGTCCTCCACCTCACGGGGGAACACGTTCTCGCCGCCCGAGACGATCATCTCGTCGTCGCGGCCATCCACGAACAGGCGTCCTGCCGCGTCGATGTGGCCCATGTCGCCGGTGCTCATCAGCCCGCGCACGATCTCCTTGCCCCCGCCCCCGGTGTAGCCGTCGAACACCATCTCGTTGGCGGCGAAGATCCGCCCCCGCTGCCCCTGTGCCAGCTCGTGCCCCTCGGCGTCGAGGATCTTTACCACAGTTCCCAGCGGCGGGCGGCCGGCCGTGCCCGGCGCCGCGCGCAGGTCCTGTGGCGTGGCGATTGTCGCCCACGCGACCTCGGTGGAGCCGTACAGGTTGTACAGCACCTCCCCAAACGTGTCCATCACCCGCGTCGCCATCTCGCCGGGGAGCACCGAGCCCGAGGCGGCGATGATCCGCAGCGCCGCCGTGTCGTAGCGTTCCAGCGTCTCCTGCGGCAGCTCCAAGATCCGCTGCAGCATCACCGGCACGACCGCCAGCGCGCTCGCGCGGTGGCGTGCCACATCGGCCAGCGTCTGCTCGGGGTCGAAGCGCCGGCGCAGCACCAGCGTCGAGGCCAGCGGCAGCGCCAGCGTGAAGTGCCCGTACCCCCACGAGTGGAACATCGGCGCCGCGATCACGGTCGTCTCTCGCGCACGCAGCGGGATCTTCGAAAACAGTGCCGCCGCCGGCTCCAGCGAGTCGGGTTGCTTGCGTTTTGCGCCCTTCGGCGTGCCGGTGGTGCCCGAGGTGAGGATCACCACGCGGCCGGTCTCCGCCGGCGGTTGCAGCGGCGATTGATCACCACGCGCGATCAGCTCCTCCACCCACGGGTCGCCGCCGCCGGCGCCGTTGCTTGCCGGACTCCCAGCGGCCTGCGTCTGCGCCTCTGCCGGCGCGCCGGCATTCCTGGAGCCCGCTGGCCACCCCTTCCGCGGCTCACGCCAGCTCACGAAGCGCGGCATCTCCTCAGAGCCCTCGCGCAAGAGGTCGGCGAACTCCTCGTCATAGATCAGGGCCACGGGTGCCTCACGGCGCAGCACATCCGCGATCTGCGGGCCCGCGAACGCCGTGTTCAGGTACAGCACGCCGGCCCCCAGCTTCGCGCAGGCCACGGTCGCCTCGATGAAACCACGGTGGTTGCGGCACATCAGCGCCACCCCGTCCTGCTGTCCCACACCCGCCGTCCGCAATGCGCGCGCGAGCGCGTTCGTGCGCGCGTCCACCTCGGCGAATGTCAGCGTGCCGCGCTCGTCCACGATCGCCAGGCGCTCCGGATAGCGGATCGCCGAGATCGCGTACGCCGCAGCCGAACTCGAGCCCCAACGGCGCAGTGTCGCGAGCGCACGGGCAACCCGATCGGGTCGTTCGATGCGCACCATGCCCGTGCCCAGCAGCGTGCGGGCAACCTCCAGGCGATGCTCGAGGGGCGAACTCATACGCCTCAAATTACCCGACTGCGCGTTTTGCACGCTTGGGCACGCGCATCGGGCGCAAGCTCAACCACATGGTGGGCGCCAGACCGCGGGCCACCGACACACTCGAGTACGTGGCTCCCGCGCCCGGCCCACGGCGGCCCGGTCAGGAGACCTCAGCCGGTTCGTCCTTACCCTGCAACCGCTCGCGCCCGCGCCCCACGGCGCTGATGATCTTCGAGAGGTTGACCTCCAGCGTGCTGAGGATCTCATCGGCGTAGTCCTCGGCACCGAGGCGGATCTCGCGCTCGCGGGCACGGGCGTCCTCGACGATGTCCTCCGCCATGCGCTCAGCCTGCTTGGTGACCTCCTCCTCCCCGACCAGCCGCTCCTGGCGCTCGCGTGCCTCTGTGACGATTTTCTCCGCCTCGCGCTTGGCCTCCGCCAGCATCTCCTGGCGCTCCTTGACGATCCACCGCGCCTGCTTGATCTCCTCGGGGATCGTCGCGCGCATCTGGTCAAGGATGTCGTAGATCTCCTCCTTGTCGACCCGCACCTGGTCGGTCATCGGCACCGTCTTGGCGTTGTGCACCAAGTCGTCCAGCTTGTCTATCAGCACCAAAACGTCCATAGCGGGTTACCTGCGTGGGGCGTGCGGCCCCACGTGCTGTATATCAAGGTTGCAGATCACGCTTCACATCCAGTTCGTCAGCGCCGCAGCTCTTCCTGCAACCGCGTCGCCACCTCCGCCGGCACCAGGTCATCGATCCTGCCCCCGAACGTGGCGAGCTCCTTGACGCCGCTCGATGACAGGAAACTGTACTGCGAGCTCGACATCAGGTACACCGACTCGATCTCCGGGTCCTGCCGGCGGTTGAGCTGGTGGAGCTCCAGCTCGTACTCGAAGTCCGAGATCGCCCGTAGCCCCTTGACGATTGCCTTCGCCCCCACGCTGCGCGCGAACTCCACCACCAGGTTGCTGAACGGCTCAACCCGCACCCCCGGCAGGCTGGCGGTCGCGCGTTCAATGAACCCCACCCGCTCCTCGATGTCGAACAGGGTTGCGTTCTTACGCACCGAACGCCTCACGACTGCCACAACCACCTGGTCGTACAGCTCGGCCGCACGCCGGATCACGTCGAGGTGGCCGTTGGTCACCGGGTCGTAGGAGCCCGGACAGACGGCTGTTGACTTGTCGAGGCTCATCTTCGGCGTTGAATGGCGATCACAGTGTCTCCGTAGCGTCGCTCTGCCTCCACCTCCAGCAGCGGAGATCGCAGCGGCAGCTCGCTGCGCCGATCGCTCTCCGTCACCACGCGCGCCCGTGGTGCGAGCAGCGGCGGCAGTGCCTCCCCCAGCTCGCGCCCCAGCACACCCGCATGTCGGTAGGGCGGATCGACGAAGACAAGATCGTATGTCTCCGCGCGCTCGCGTGCGTTGCGCAGCGCCGCAAGGGCATCGCCGTGCCGCGGCTCAGCCTCCTCAGCACCAAGCCCCAGCTCGGCCAGATTCGCCTCCAGGACCTCCAGCGCCCGGGGGTCGCGCTCGACCAGCACTGCCCTCTGCGCGCCTCGCGAGAGCGCCTCGATCGCCAGCGCGCCGGTACCGGCGAACAGGTCGAGCACGACCACTCCATCCAGCTCCCCGAGCATCGAGAACAGTGCCTCCCTCACCCGATCCGATGTCGGCCGCGTGCCCCGGCCCCGCGGCGCCCGCAGCCGCCGGCCACCGTACTTACCCGCGATCACGCGCACGATCGCATCATCCCGTAAGCCCAACCACGTCTGCTGCCCGGCCCGGCCTCCGCCAGACGGCCTTCGCCAGTCGGGCTACGCCCGCAGCGGCTCGCGCGCCTCCTCGCCCAGCGCGCGCTCGAGCGCCTCGCCCAGCGGCGCGTGCTCGGGAGCCGCCAGCGCCGGATCGACGGCAAGCAGCCGCTCGGCCCACACGCGGGCGCGTTCCAGCAGCGCCGCGTCCTGCGGCAGCACCGCCACCCGGGGCTCGGCCTGCCCATGCTGGCGGGTGCCCGCAAGCTCGCCCTCGCCGCGCAGCTCCAGATCGATCTCGGCGAGCTCGAAGCCGTCGCCGTGCTCCGCCAGCGCGCGCAGCCGGCGCGCATTGCGCGGGCCGAGCAGCAGACACACCGATGGGTGCTCGCCGCGGCCGATCCGCCCGCGCAGCTGGTGCAGCTGGGAGATCCCATAGCGCTCGGCGTTCTCGACCAGCATCACCGTCGCGTTGGGCACGTCAATCCCGACCTCGATCACGGTCGTCGCCACCAGCACGTCCGCGGCCCCGGCCGCAAACCGCGCCATTGCCGCCCGCTTCTCCTTGGGGCGCAGCTGGCCGTGCAGCAGCTCCAGGCGGAACTCGCGCAGCTCGCCGGTGCGCAGGCGCTCGTACTCGGCGGTCGCGGCGCGTGCCTCGAGCTCCTGGGACTCCTCGACCAGCGGGCACACCACGTACGCCTGGCGCCCGGCGCGCAGCTCCTCGCGGATCCGCTCGTACGCGCGCGCCCGCTCCGCCGCGCTCGCCGCCACGTGCGTGGCGATCGGCCGACGGCCCCGGGGCAGCTCCCGCAGGCGCGTGACGTCGAGGTCGCCGTACTCGGTGAGCGCCAGCGTGCGCGGGATCGGCGTGGCCGTCATGTGCAGCACGTGGGGGGCGAGGCGAACCGGCCCCAGCGGTGGGGACGAGACGGATGGGCTTTTGTCGGTCGATCCGGCTGTGGCAGGGGTAGGGGGACCCTTGCGATCGAGCGCCGCGCGCTGGCGCACGCCGAAGCGGTGCTGCTCGTCCACCACCGCCACCGCGAGGCGATTGAAGACGACGTCGTCCTCGATCAATGCGTGCGTGCCCACCACCAGCTTCAGCTCCCCGGTGGCCAGCTTGCCGAGCAGATCGGCGCGGCGGCGCGCGGGAGTCGAGCCGCTCAGCAGCGCGGACGGCAGCAACCCCTCGGGGACGAGCGTCTGCAGCGTGGCGAAGTGCTGCTCGGCGAGCGTCTCCGTCGGCGCCATCAACGCCCCCTGCATGCCGTGCTCGACCGCGCGCAGCAGCGCATACAGCGCAACCACGGTCTTGCCCGAGCCGACCTCCCCCATCAGCAGGCGCTGCATCGGGCGCGCGCACGCGAGGTCGGCGTCGATCGCCGCGATCGCCGCCGTCTGGTCGGCGGTTGGCGCGAACGGGAGCTCTTGCAGCCAGCGCGTGGTCAATTCGCGGGGTCCCGCCAGCTCCGTGGCCGTGCCCGATCCACGCAACGCCCGGCGGCGCAGCAGCGCCAGCTGCATCAACAGCAGCTCCTCAAACGCCAGCCGCACGCGCCCGCCCTCCGCCTCCTCCCCGTCACGCGGGAAGTGCACAGCGGCGAGCGCTCCCGCGCGGTCGGGCAGGCGCTCGGCGGCGCGCATCCTCGCCGGCAGCGGCTCGGGCACATCGGCGAGCGCGCCGCGGTGCTCACGCACAAGCGCCGCGATCTGCGTCGAGCTGACCCCCACCGTGGCCGGGTAGTGCGCGATCTCCCCCGCCGCATGTGCGCCCGCGAGCTCACCCCCGGGTGCGTGGTGGGTGACCGAGAAGCGTCCCCCCGGCCGGGCCTTGCCGTGCAGCAGCAGGCGCGTGCCCGGGCGGTAGCGCTCGACCAGCCACGGCTGGTTGAAGAAGGCAGCGCCCATCGCACCGGTCTCGTCGAACACCCTCGCCTCCACCAGCGGGCGCATCCCGCGACGGCGCACCGGCCGTGCGGCGATCGACTCCACCTCGACCGCCACCGTCGCCTGCTCGCCGGGGCACAGCTGCGCGATCGCGCGGGCCTCGCGGCGGTCGCGCGGCAGATGCTCGAGCAGCGCCTCGATCGTCTCGATCGCAAGCGTCCGCAGCCCGTCTGCGAGCTTGCCCGCCGGGAGATCGAGCGGCTCACCCAAGCGGTGGGACCGCGGGGTGCGCACCGGCGCCGCGAGCAACTCGGCGCGCGTGGGGGCGCGCGTGGAGGCGAACGCACGGGGACCCGCGGCGATGCGCTCGGGCTTCGCTGTCACGGTGGGCATCAACGTCCAATGATGCACCGTGCGGCGGACATGCGGCGGGTCGCCCAACCAGGCGCGACCCGCCGCGAACGCTACATCCTGCTACTCGATGCGTACCGTCAGAGAGGCTCCCGCTTAGAAGACGCCCCAGTTTTCGCCGCTGAGCAGTTCGACCGTGGCTTCGCCTTCGATCGTCGCCTTTTTTTTGTTGCTTTTCAGTTCGACTTTCACGGCGCCTCCGCCGCCGAATTTTTCGACTTCGGTGATTTCCGAGGCGCCCGTCGCGTACACGAGCGTGCCGGCTTTTGCTTCGGCTTCTTTTGGTTCGTCAAGCGCCGCGGAAGTACCTTCCACTGTGGCGGTCTGCGTGCCGAAGATGCCGCATTTGTTCAATTTGACTTTCGAGAATTCGGTGCCCGTTGTGGGAGTGAACAGCGTCGCCAGACGCCCTTTCAAGCTGGCTGGCGCAACAACGGTGACGATTTCGTTCTTGGTGGATACGTTGGTGACTTCCACCGTGGAGCATTTCGAGCCACCCACCGTGGCGGTGCAGCCGCCGAATTCAACCTTCTCTTTTTCCGACTTGCCCGGCTGGCCGCCGACGATCACGGGTTTTTCCGCTGCGTTCAACGTGAGCGACGTGCACGTCGTCACCGCTTCGATTTCGAGCGCGCCTTTGCCCCGCAGGACGAAGGATTTTTTGGCCGACGACTTGATTTCCTTCGTTTTTCCCGCTTCCAGTTTGGCCCCGTTCACCTTGTAGATGTATTCGGCGGCCGATGCCTGAGCGACTGCCACCGCGCCGAATGCAAATACGGCGACGAGGCAGAGCCCTGCCAATTTGATACGCGTCATGCTAGTGATCTCCTTTTGTGGATTTATCAGATACGCAGGGGCCAGCGCTCCGATCCTGGGGGGGTCAGAAACATTTTCCGGCGCCTGCCGCACGCTGCCATACCGAAAACGGGCAGCGGTTATTTAGAACCTACCGGCTGCGGAAAGGCACATGTGCCAATGTCTCTGACCCCGCGTAAAGGGTCGTAATGTACGCAGCAGAGCCGGCGCGGAGCCGCCGGCTGAGCGCCACTGCGTGGGAGGCGCCACGGGCGCCACCGCGTGGGACGACCGCTGCGAAGGAGGAGCTAGCGGGACCGTAGAGGGGGCGCGCGCCACGAGTGCGCGGCCCCCCAACGGCTCCCTCTGCCGACTGTGCGGCGTTACAGGGCTCGCCCTACGCTTAGAAGGCACCCCATTTCTGTCCGCTTACCAGTGCCACTAAGGCTATCCCGTTGAGGGTGGCCTTTTTTTTGCCAGACGTCAAGCCAACGGTTGCTTTTGTGCCATTTTGCTTTTCTATTTCGGTGATTTCTGATTTTTCGCTCCAAACCAGCATTCCTTCGAGTGCTTCCGTCGCTTCAGGTTCGACCAACGCGGCGCTGGTGCCTTCCACCGTGGCCGACTGGCTGCCGAAGATACCGCATTTATTTAGTTTCTCTTTTGAGAACACGGGCGGTTTGGTCGGCGTGAACAGCGTCGCGAGCTTACCTTTCAACGATTCCGGCTTGACAACCGTGACGAGTTCATTGTTGGTCGCCGCGTTTTCGATTTCCACAGACGAGCATTTGCTCCCGCCGACTGTGCCCGAACATTCTTCGAATTCGATCACCTCTTTTGCGGATGTGCCCGGTGTGCCGCCGATGATCTCCGGGTGTTCCGATGCCTTCAATTTGAGCTTTTTACATTTCGTGACCGCTTCGATTTCCAGCGCACCTTTCCCTTTGAGGGTGAATTCTTCAGAGTCTTTAGCCGTGATTTCCTTTGTTTCGCCAGCTTTCAATTCTTTGCCTTCAACCATGTAGATGTGTTTTGGGGCCGCCGTCGCCGTCGCCGCCGCGATCGCGCTCATCGCGAACAGGGCAACAAGTGCCAACCCAATAATCCTCATATGTTTCATGCCTTCACTGCTCCTTTGCTAGATGATTTTCACACGCAGGCATCAGCGTTCCCAACCACGAGGTCAGAAACATTTTCCGGAACCTGCCGCCGCCCAAAGACCCAGGCAGCAGACCTACGCGCCAGAACCTATCGACTGGGGAACGTGGAATGTAAGTATGTCTTTGACCCGGACCTCGTGGAACCAGGCCGGCGAAGCGCGGAAATGCCATCAACGCTCGACATCGAGCGATCCCGCAAGCAGAGTGACCGAAATCGGTTAAAGCGCGAGTTGTTTCTCACTCCGCGGCGAGCAGCCACCAGTAGGCGCTCTGCCCACCGTGGCGTTGCTCGAGCTCGGCCGCGCCGAGATCGCCGTCGAGCAGCGCGGCGACCGCCGGGGGGTCGAGCGGCGCACCCTCGCCGGCGAGCACGCTGAGCAGCTCGGCGCCGTCGGCGAGCGCCACCAGCACGTGGCGCAGCGTGGCGGCCGGCTGGCCCCAGGCGACGACCTCCTCGCCGAGGAATCCGACGGCCTCGCCGGGGGCGAAGCGACCCGCGGGATCGGCACGGGCGGCGGGCGCGACGGCGCCGGTGCGCACCCGCGCGAGCGCCTCGTTCAGCGCCTGCGCGTTCTGCTCCAGCGGGCGATCGGGCAGCAGCTCAACCGCCGCCGCGAGCGCGGCCTGCTGACTGAGCGCGGGGACGACCACCACCTGCTTGTCGGAGAGCTCCGCGGCGCGCTCGGCGGCCATCACCACGTTGGGGGAGCAGGGCAGCACCAACACCTCCTCGGAGGGCACCTCGTGGATCGCGGCAAGCAGCTCGTAAGTGGAGGGGTTCAGTGTCGGGCCGCCATCGAGCGTGTGTACGCCCAGCTCGGCGAACAGCCGCTTCAGGCCCTCGCCGGCGACGACTGCCACCGCGCCGCAGCGCACCGCCTGCTCGGCACCCGCGCCGCCCGCTCCCAACCCGTTGGCGGCCAGCCCGTTGGCGGATGCGCCGGCGACCCCGCCGGGCCCGTGCGCGCCACCGACGCCGTGCGCACCGGCCGACGGGCCAGCCGGCTGGCCGGGCGAGGCTCCGTTCGTCCCCAGCCGCCCGTCGCGCTCGGCCACCTGGGCGTGCATGTCGGCGACGTCGAGGTGCGAGACCTCGCCGACGCCGTCGAACACGGCGGTGGCGCGCTCGGGGTCGTCGGTGTGGATGTGCACCTTCAGCGTGGCGGCGTCGCCAACCACCAGCACGGAGTCGCCGAGCGCCTCCAGCCGCGGGAGGAAGCGCTCGGACTCCAACGCCTGCCCGGTCACCGCGAAGTTGGTGCAGTAGCGGTGGGTGGAGGAGTGGTGCTCTGGGTGGTGGATACGTGCCGGGGCATAGTGGTCGAGCGGTGGCGGGTCATCGCCGCGCAGTGCGGCAACGACGCCCGCGAAGATCACCACCAGGCCGTAGCCGCCGGCATCGACGACGCCTGCGTCGCGCAGCGCGGCGAGCAGCTCGGGGCCACGCTTGACCGACTCCTGCCCGGCGGCAACCGCCTGCTCCAGCGTGGCGGCGATTGCACGGTCCTGCAGCTCGGGCGCAGCGGCTGGATGCAGGCGGGTGCCCTCGGGATCGCGCTCGTTCTCGGCGGCGATCCGCTCGGCCATCTCGCGCGCGACGGTGAGGATCGTGCCCTCCGCCGGGCTGCGCACCGAGGCGTAGGCGCGCTCGGCGGCATTCTCGAGGGCCGCTGCGATCAACGCCGCGTCGATCAGCTCGCCGGGGCGCGAGACCAGCTCCTCCGCGGCGCCGCGGATCAGCTGCGAGAGGATCACGCCGGAGTTGCCGCGCGCGCCCAGCAACGCGGCTCGCGCGACCGATTGCACGATCTCCTCGCGCCCGATCTCATCGATCGTGCGCGTCTCATCGGCCCCCTGCAGGCGGTCGAGCTCGCCCAACACGGCGCGCAGCGTGAGCGCCATGTTGTCGCCGGTGTCGCCGTCGGCGACGGGGAAGACGTTGAGGTCGTTGACCTCCTGGCGGCGAGACTCCAGGTGCGCCAGCGCACCCGCCACCGCGGCGCGGAAGCGAAGCAGGTTGGTGTCGGTCACTGCGGTCTGCATCATCTGTCCGCCCGGGCGCGCCGCGGGCCATGCAAGAACCTACGCGGTGGGCCAGCCAAGGTTACGCAACCCACCGGCGCGGGCGCTCTCGCGGGTGATGTATGGCCCCTGTCCCGAGAGCCCTTGGCGCCATCATCGCTTCACAAAATGAAGGGTTGGAGTCCAAAAACGAAACACAACACCCGCCCGGCTTCGCCCGGAGGCACAGAACATACCCAGCTCGGCCCGGCGGCGCTCACGCCCGGCGACGACTCAAAGCGCCTTGACGACCTTGCCGGCTTTCAAGCAGCGGGTGCACACATACACCCGTCGCGGCGCCTTGCCGACGAGGATCCGCACCTTCTGCAGGTTGGGCTCAAAGCGCCGCCGAGTGGCGACCATCGAGTGGCTGCGACTGTTGCCGTACGCCGGCCCCTTGCCGCAGCTGTGACATACCTTGGCCATTGCGCAGGCTAGTCTAGCCGGTTGGCGGGCCAGCCCGCAGCTCCTCACGCAGCACGGCCATCCGCAGCACCGCCTCGGCGGCGTGGCGACCCTGGTCGCGCTTGTCCCCGCCGGCCCGGGCGAGCGCCTGCTCCATCGTCTCACAGGTGAGCACCCCGAAGGCGCACGGCACGCCCGTGTCGAGTTGCACCTGCATGATCCCGCGCGCGGCCTCGGCGCAGACGAAGTCGTAGTGGTCGGTCTCGCCACGAATCACCGCGCCGAGGCAGGCCACGCCGGCGTAGCGCCCGGAGTCGGCCGCGTAGCGAGCGGCGAGGGGCAGCTCGAAGGCGCCTGGGACGTCGAAGCGTTCGACCCGTGTCTGCCCAGCCTCTGCAAAAGCCGCCAGAGCGCCTTTGACAAGCCGCTCGGCCAGGCCCTCGTAAAAGCCACCGACGGCGATCGCGAAATGTGGATCGTTCAACGCCCGCAATGCCCCCTGCTCGCCCGTGCTCACGCCGCTCCAACCGGCCGCTCGCCGCGCCCCTGCCGACGTCCGTAGCCCGCCCTGCTCACGCCGCCCCACCCGGCCGCCCACCGCGCTCCTGGCGCTCCCCCTCATGCCGGCGCTCCTGCGCCTGCTCGCGGTCGTGAGCGCGCTCGGAATGCAAAAGCTCCTCATCGAGATTGAGACCCTGGTGGTGGAGGATGTGGCCCATGCGCCGCGCCTTGGTGCGCAGGTAGTCGGTGTTGTGCTCATTCGGCGCCTGCTCGATCGGGATCTGCGCCGAGACCGACAGGCCGTAGCCCTCCAGGCCGCGGATCTTCTTGGGGTTGTTGGTGAGGATGCGGATCGAGGAGAGGCCGAGATCGGCGAGGATCTGCGCGCCGATCCCGTAGTCGCGCAGGTCCGCCGGCAGGCCCAGGCGCTCGTTGGCTTCGACCGTGTCGAGGCCATCCTCCTGCAGGCGGTAGGCGCGCAGCTTGTTGAGCAGGCCGATGCCGCGACCCTCCTGGGAGAGATAGAGCAGCACCCCCTCCCCCTCGCGCTCGATCATCCCGAGCGCCGCTTCCAGCTGCTCGCCGCAGTCGCAGCGCAGCGAGTGGAAGACGTCGCCGGTGAGACACTCCGAGTGCACCCGCACCAGCACGTCGGCGTGGCCGGAGACCTCGCCCTTGACGAGCGCCACGTGGTGCTTCTCATCGACCAGCGAGCGGTAGCCGACCGCCTCGAAGTCCCCGAACGCGGTGGGCAGTCGCGTCGTGACGACGCGTTCCACCAGCCGGTCGTTGCGCCGCCGGTAGGCGATCAGGTCGGCGATCGTCACCATCTTCAGTCCGTGCCGCTCGCAGTAGCCGGCGAGGTCGGGCACGCGCGCCATCGAGCCGTCCTCGTTCATGATCTCGCAGATCACACCGGCGGGGATCAGCCCGGCCAGGCGCGCGAGGTCGACGCTCGCCTCGGTGTGGCCGGTGCGCTCCAGCACGCCGCCGGCCTTCGCCTTCAACGGGTTGACGTGCCCCGGCTGCACGAGATCCTCGGGGCGCGAGCCCGGGTCGACGGCGACCTGCATCGTGTGCGCCCGATCATGCGCGGAGACTCCGGTGGTCACACCCTCGCGGGCCTCGATCGTGACCGTGAAGGGGGTTTGCAGGGCCGACTCGTTCTTCGCCGTCATCAACTCCAAGCCCAGCTCATCGCAGCGCTCGGGGCTGAGCGCCAGGCAGATCCAGCCGCGCGCCTCCTTGGCCATGAAGTTGATCGCCTCGGGCGTGACAAACTGCGCGGCCATCACCAGGTCGCCCTCGTTCTCGCGGTTTTCGTCGTCGCAGACGACGACCATCCGCCCCGCGCGGATCTCCTCCAGCGCCTCCTCGATCGTGGCAAAGGAGATCGCCGGAACTCCCGCAGCGGGGGCTTGGGCCACGGTGGCAGGATCGGTGTGCTGGGTGGACGAAGCCATGGTGGTTCGGGGTGCGCTCATGTTCGGGCCTCCATCAATCGCTCGACGTGCTTGGCGAGGATGTCGGCCTCAAGGTTAACGGCCTGCCCAACCACGGCCCGGCCGAGCGTGGTGCGCTGCAGCGTCTCAGGGATCAGCGAGACTTCGAAACCGCCCTCGCGCAGCGCGCTGACGGTGAGCGAGATGCCATCGAGGGCGATCGAGCCCTTCTCGACGACATAGACCAGTAGCGCGGGGTCGGCGTCGATCGCGATCACCCTGGAAAAGCCCTCCTCACGCACGGCGGCGACAGCGCCCACCCCGTCCACGTGCCCCTGCACGATGTGCCCCCCGAGGCGCCCGTCGGCGCGCAGCGCGAGCTCCAGGTTGACGGGGTCGCCGAGCGAGAGGGCACCCAGCGTGGTGCGCTTCAGCGTCTCGTGGATCGCCTGGGCCTCGAGCTCCCTGCAGCCGACAGTGGTCGCGGTGAGACAGACACCGTTGACGGCAACCGAATCCCCCGCAGCGATTTCGCCCGCCAGGGAGGTGCCGATCCGCAGCGTGGCACCCTCATCGTCTTGCCCGATCGCGGCGACGCTGCCAAGATCCGCGATCAGGCCAGTGAACATGTCCTCAACGCGGCCGATGGGCAGGCAGGGCAAGCAGGGCTAGGAGATCCGGACCCACCCACCCCGCGAAGTGTGCTGGCCGAAACGGGGATGCGAGCGAAGCGAGTGTCTCCCGGCTTCGGTACACGAGCGACCGAGGACAACGCCATGCGCCGCGATGCGTGCCCATCGGTCACCACTCGCGCAGACGCGCCGATACGAGCAGGTCCTCGCCCACGCGCTCGCAGTCGAACGTGAGCGCGCGCACCGCCTCGGCGATGGACTCGACGCCTTCGCCCTCCAGGGGATCGCGCGCGGTGCGCCCGCCGAACAGCAGCGGCGCAAGGAACAGGCGGAGCTCGTCGATCTCGCCGGCGTCGAGGAAGGCGCCCGCGAGGTGGGGACCGCCCTCCAACAGCAGCGAGGCGACGCCGAGCTGGCCGAGCTGATCCAGAGCGGAGCGTACGCGCGCCGGCTCGTTCTCGCCCGTGGCGACCAGCACCTGCACACCGGCGGCCTCCAGGGCGTCGGTGTCAGCGCGCGCCGCGGCTCTGGAGACGACGACCGTCAGTGGGATCTCGGCGGCGGCGGCGAACAGGCGCGAGTCGGACGGCAGGCGCGCAAGCGAGTCGAACACCACGCGGCGGGGCTGCTCCGAGGGACACGTCGGGGTGCCTTCGGGGCGCGCGGTCAGCTGGGGGTCGTCGGCTAGCGCGGTGCCGATGCCGACGACCACCGCGTCGACCGAGGCGCGCCAGCGGTGGGCGAGCGCGCGGGAGGCCTCACCGCTGATCCACTGCGAGTCGCCCGCGCGCGTGGCGACCTTGCCGTCGAGTGTCATCGCCGACTTGAACAGCACCCAAGGGCGCCCGACGCGCGCGTGCTTGCGGAAGGCCTGGTTGAGCAGGCGGGCACGCGTGGCGAGCTCGCCGTCGGCGACCACCACCTCGACGCCCTCGTCGCGCAGGATCCCGAGGCCGCGGCCGGCGGCCTTCTCGGTGGGATCGTCCGAGCCGACGACCACGCGCCCGATCCCAGCCTGCACGATCGCCTCGGTGCAGGGGGGCGTCTTGCCCTCGTGGCAGCAGGGCTCAAGCGACACATACAGCGTGGCCCCGGAGAGGTCGGCGAGGCCGCAGGCCTCGATCGCGTTGACCTCGGCGTGGGCGGCGCCGAAGCGCTCGTGCCACCCCTCCCCCAAAACCTCGCCGTTGCGCGCCACCACGGCACCGACAACCGGGTTGGGCTTGACCGCCCCGATGCCGCGCCCCGCGAGCTCGATCGCGCGGGCGAGGTGCAAACGGTCGGTGTCGGTGACGACGGTCATCCCAGCCGTTCAGGATATCCGCCCCGCGTGGGCCGAAGTGTCGAACGTGAAAGTTGCCTCATGCGCGCAGGTAACCATCCCCGCACGGCGAAAGCGAGCGCCTCACCCGCGCGCGCAGCGCCCACCGCGCAGCCGGTAGATCGTCACTTCAGAGCCGGGGCGGGAGTAGGCGAGCGGGTAGTAGTCGAACGACCAGTCGAAGTTGAAGGCGACCGGACGAGCACCGGCGCCGTAGGGGGAGGCGTGGTAGACAACTTCCCCAGCCCGCGCGAGCGCACGGTAGTAGGCGACGGCGAGCGGCGCGCGCGAAGGGTCGGCAAACGCGCGGCCGGACTCCACGGAGCCGCTCACCACCCAGCAGTAGCCTTCGCGCTCGTAGTAGGCAATCAGCGACGGGGCGAGCGTGAGCTCGTAGTTTTCGAGGCTGACGACGTGGCCTTCGCCCGGCGTGAGCGCCCCCGAAGGCGCGATCCGCGAGCGCAGCGACTGGTACTTCAGCCAGCGGTCGCCGTCGGGCACCGTACGCGTGGGGTGGCCCACATCCTGCACCCACTCGTCGGGCACGATCGGCTCAACCACCACCTTCGCGCCGGCGGGCACATGCGCAACCATCCACGCGCGCGCGAGCGAGCGGGTGTCGGCACGCGAGAGCAGGAGGCCAGAGTGAACGCTGTAAACGACCCCCTGCGCACACAGCGCGAGCACAGCGAGGGCGGTGAACACGACCGACACCATCCGCGCGCGCGATCGGGGGGCATTTTTTTGGATGGGCTTCGCCGGGGGGGCTCGTTTTTCGCTGAGACCGTGGACGGCTCGCGCCAGCGCGCGGGCGCATTGCAGCGCGGCGAAGGCGGCGAGCAGACAGAGGATCGGGAAGATCGGCAGCAGCCAGCGCCCGAAGTAGCGGCCCTCAGAGCCCATGAACAGCAGGTAGAGCAGCGGCGCCGGCACGAGCACCCAGCCGAGCTTGCGCTCCCGCCACCACACCATCACAGCACCGGCGAGCGCGGCAAGTGACGGCACCCAGCCGAGGCCCCAGGTGAGCGACCACAGGTAGTACACCAGCCCGCTCTCGCGCGGTGCACCGAGCTTGCCCTGGGTTTCGCCGGAGATCGATGACTGGTGGGCGAGACCCTGCTCGAAGGCGTGGAAGTCCAGCAGCGAGTAGGGGTCGGCGAGCAGGAAGGCCCCCAGCGCGGCAGCGCCGGCGAGCACCAGGCCCACCAGCACAGGTCGACCGGCCGGCACGACGCGCGGGGCGGCATTCCGCGTCGCCGTTCCGGCCTCCCCGGCTGCACTCTCTCCCCCGGCAGTGACCCGACCGCCCTTGCGGGCTTGCCGTTGTGAGGTCGGCGCGAGGTACTGCGAGGCCGCGGCCGCGAGCAGCGGCAGCAGCGCGATTCCCCCGGTGTACTTCGTCGCGCAGGCAAACCCGAGTCCCACCCCGGCGATCAGGTAGTCGCGCGCCCGGCCTTTGCGCAGCACCCCCGCGGTGCCCAGCAGCGAGAGCGTCAGCGGCGCGAGCGTCGGGACGTCGTTGAGCGCGAGGTGGGCGTAGAGCACCGGCAGGAACGCCACCGCCTCCAAAGCCGCGGCGAGCAGCGCGACGCCGCGGTCGAACAGGCGCGCGCCGGCGACGTACAGCAGCCACACCGCCAGCGTGCCCAGCAGCGCGGCGCACACGCGCGCCAGCGTGAACACCGCCGTGGGGTTGGCCGCGAAAGTGTGCGAAACGCCAGCGCGTCCACCAAACCAGGCGGCGAACACCAGCCGCAGCAGGTCGGTGTAGGCGGGCGGGTTGACGAAGTAGTGGGGGTTCCAACCGAGCGTGAGCATCCCGATCGCGCGCGGCACGAAGTGGGCGTCCTCGTCGGAGTTGTAGGCGTAGGGAAGACCCTGGCGGATGCCCCACAGGCGCAGTCCGAGCGCCAGAACGAGCACGAGCGCCAGTCCAAGCCACACCAGCCCCCGCGCGCCAGCGCGCCCTCCCAACCCCTCCCCCGCTCCACCGCGCGACTCGGCCGTTGCGCTTGCACCGGAGGGCATCGCGCTCGCCGGGGGAGGCCCGGGGGCGGTGCTGCCCTCAGCAGTTGCCATACACCGCGTAGTAACGGCTCGTGTAGATCCGCCGGAAGCCGTGCGGCGGGATCTGGTCGAGCGGATTGTCGCCGACGTCGACGATCGCCTCCTGGAAGACGGCCGCGCCGAGCGGGTACACCGCGACGCTCGCACGCGCGATCCGCTCGCTGAGCGATGGGTCGCCCGCTTCGCTGTCGGCGCGCGCCTGGCTGCGGGCGACGATCTCACGCTGGTTGCCCACGCCGAGGATCCAGCGTGCGTCGGGAATCAGCTTGTTGTCGGGCAGCGACAGCAGCGGGCAGCGCGCCAGTTCGGCGCGCACCTTGGGGCTGTGCAGAGCGACGGCCAGCCCTTCGTGGAAGTCGTCGTGGTAGGCCAGCGTGGTGCGCGCGTTGGAGAGGCTGGTGACCGACACCGCCGCCACCGCGCCGTACACCAGCAGCGCCGCACCCGCCGCCATCCACCCGCGGCGCAGCGCCGAGCCGGGCCGCAGCAGCGACCAGCCGCCGATCGCCAGCGCGCAGAACGGCAGCAGCAGTGCCGCCGCGCCCATCATGTAGCGGTCGATCACCGACGCCCCGGAGGCGCCCTCGGCGACGTACACGAGCAGCAGCAGCGCCAGCACCGCGAGCGGGACGCGCGCGCGGCGGGGCGTCAGCCAGAGCCCAAGCGCCGCGCCGGCGAGGCCGCCCAGCACGATCGGCAGCTTGTCGATCCGCACCAGGTAGCGCCAGGTGGCGGCGAGCACGGAGGTGAAGCCCTTGGTGCGTTCCAGTTCGGCGGCCAGCACCGCGGTGGAGTGCAGCGAGTACAGCGGGTCGCCGGTGACCAACGTGTCGATCGCCATCCACGCCAGCGGCGCCGCGGCGACCAGCGCGGCGTAGCTCAGTCGCCGACGGTTGCTCACGGTGCGCGGCCACACGCACCACAGCCAGTACACCCCCGCCAGCACCCACGCGTCCGGGCGCAGCAGGCCGGCGAGTGCCAGCAGCACGAACACCGGCGTGCCGCGGCGCGTGCGCTCCACCTCCAGTGCCGTGGCCCACACGATCAGCGCGAGGTAGGTGAGGTCGAGGTAGCCCTGCGCGGCGAGATTGGCGTCGTACAGTCGCGTCAACATCAGCAGCGCCGCGAGCACCGCCACCAACGGCCCGAAGCAGAGGCGGGTGAGACGGAACAGTCCGGCGGTGAGCGCCACGAACGAGGCGATCGAGCCGAGCACCATCAGCCGCGCGCCGGTTTGCCCGAACAGCGAGCAGAGCGCTCCGAAGGCGAGCGCGAGCGGATGGTCGGTGGGGGCCCGGTAGACGCCGAAGTCGGGCAGCTGCAGGTGCAGCA
>Ga0187855_10001178_pt1 | contig 21261 bp, 15 predicted proteins | sample June2016WEW_8_10_2_FD_132969 | JGI IMG/M metagenome (GOLD analysis project Ga0187855, IMG submission 132969) | Peatland microbial communities from SPRUCE experiment site at the Marcell Experimental Forest, Minnesota, USA - June2016WEW_8_10 | ecosystem: Environmental > Terrestrial > Soil >...
CTGTTCGCGCTCGATCAGGCCGGCGCCCACGAGACGCTTTCGTGCGCTCTCCGATGTCTGACGCGGCAGGTCGAGCGCCTCTTGAATGGCTCGTGGAATCGTGGTGGTGTGGCCTTCGGCGATCGCCCGTAGGGTGCGTCGCTCGCCCGAGTCCAGCGAGCGCCAGAGCGCTTCGCACTCTGGCTCGACCTCGCGCTCGGCGTAGGCAAGCGCGGCGGCGAACGCCGACTCTTCGCCCGTGCCTGCCGGCGGGATGGCGAGCCACAGCGCGTGGGCGAGCAGCATTGCGCGCTGCGGGTGCCCGTCGGCGACGTCCAGCAACGGGTCCAGCGCCGTTCCGACATCCCGTTTGCCGCGCTCGAAACGATCGGCGACGTAGGAGGCGAGATCCCCGCGTGCAAGGCGCCCGAGACGCATCGGCAGCGCCTGTCCGTACAGGGGACGGGCGCGGTCGTCGAACAGCCGCGCCATCATGCTCGGCTCCGACCCGCAGAAGACGTAGGCGACGGATCCAGCCTGGTGTTGGATGCGCGAGCGCAGCAGGGCGTCGATGCCGTCGAGCGCCAGCACGACTTGAAACTCGTCGAAGGCGACCGCCACCGGGCGTCCCGTGCGCTCGGCCGCCCGGCGCGGCGCATCCAGCAGGGTTTCGACGAGCCGGCTCGGGTCGATGCCCGCGCCGAGCTGCGCACGCAGCCCGGCGCCGCCGACGCTCAGCGATATCCCGGCGGCCGCAAGATAGTCGCGTACCCCGCGCAGCGCACGGCCGTGCAGCTGCTCGGCGTAAGCGGCCTGCAGCCTGACCGCCAGGTCGGCGCGGCTGACGACGCCGTCGAGATCGCACAGCAGACAGACAGCGTCGTGGCCGCGCACGAGATCTTCGAACGCCGCGCGCAGGAGGCTCGTCTTGCCGTAGCGGCGAGGCGCCAAGAGCTTTACGAAGCGCCCGGCGCGACACAACTCCGACAGGTCGGCGATCTCCTGCCTGCGATCACAGAGATCCTCTGCGCGCAGCGGCGCCTCGTGGTTGAACGGGCTGGTGCCCTGGCGAGATGTGCCCATCTGCGTCCCATGGTATCGGACCAAACGGTCCCTCGGAGACGGACACGGCCACCTCGGCGGTGACGTCGGCGCCCGCCTGGGCGCGTATCCCCGCCGCCTCCGGGCGGGGCCTTCGAGGGGCGGCGCGATGCCCGGTCTCGTGTTTGGGGGGATCGTCCGCGCGCGTGGTCGAGTCTGCCAGGCGCCCGGGGGCGGGGCCTCCGTGCCCCGCCACGAAGGTTGGGTTGACAACGGGGGGAGGCATGGTGTACGGTTGCCTTTGGCATCGTCATCCCAAGGATGGCCATGCGGACATAAGATCGGGTTGGGTAGGCGCACTTCGCGGTTGACAGCAAGCGCTCACGGAGTGTATGTTGGGTAGAGGGATCTGGGTCGCAACTTGAGAGGGAGCTGAATCAAGCGTGGTTTCGAGAGGGAGAAACGTGACAGGGGTCGCAGCGTGTCGCCGAAAAGGTGATGCTAGATGCGCCAGCTTGGCGCTGTCGCATCTCTCTCTCTCTCTCTCTCTCTTGCCCTTGGGCATTTGAGTCTGGGCCTGGTAATCGCCTAGTCGCAAAGCGCCGGTTTGACCCGCTGCGCGGGGTTGGGCAGAGCCTGGCCCGGGGGGTGGCGTGATGGCCGCGCGCGCGGGTGCCGGGAGTGTGCCGCGTGTGCCGCGCCGCCCGGCCGCGGCAGGGGCCCGTCGGCGTGTCCGCACCGGCGGGCGGGGCGCGGGGGAGCAGAGCGCTCAGGTCGCCGAGATCCAGCGCTCGCGCCTGCTGGCCGCGGCGGTCCGCGCGGTCGATGAGCTGGGGTGGGCGAACACCACGGTCGCGGACGTGGTAGCGCGTTCACGGATCTCGCGGCGGACGTTCTATGAGACGTTCGCCAACCGCGAGGAGTGCCTCGCCGCGGTGCTGGAGGAGATCGTTGGTGTGATCGCCGGGGAGCTTGCGGGGGCGGGCTTGGAGGGCCTGGTGTGGCGTGAGCGGGTGCGCCAGGGTCTGCAGGCGATCCTTGGGTTCTTCGACCGTGAGCCGGTGCTCGCGAGGGTCTGTGTGGTGGGGGCGTTAAGCGGCGGCCCGGGCGTGCTGGAGCGCCGCGAGGAGATCCTCGAGCAGCTAGCCGCCGTGGTCGACGAGGGCCGCCACGAGGGCGCGCGCGGGGCTGAGTGCACGCCGTTGACCGCGGAGGGCCTGGTCGGCGCGGCGTTCGGGATCGTGTACGCGCGGCTGCTGAAAGGGCAGCGCGAGCCGCTGAGCGGCCTGCTGGGTGAGTTGATGGGGATGACCGTGCTGCCCTACCTGGGGCCAGCGGCGGCGAGGCGTGAGCAGGCCCGGCCCGTCCCTGCGCTCCCCGCGCGTGCCGCGTCCAGGCTGGCTGAGTCTGGCCGGGTGGAGGCGGGCGATCCATTGGAGAGCGTCCCGATGCGTTTGACCTATCGCACCTCGCGGGTGCTGGAGGGCGTCGCGGAGCTGGCGGGGCGGGGTGCGGCCCCCAGCAACCGCGAGGTCGGGGATTACGCGGGGATCCAGGATCCCGGCCAGGTCTCAAAGCTTCTGCGGCGCCTGGAGCGCCTGGGGCTGCTGGCGAACAGCAGCGCGGGGCACTCCAAAGGTGAGCCCAACGCGTGGCGGCTTACCGACCAGGGTGAGCAGGTCGCGCGGAGCATCCGCGCGCATTCGCGCTTTGAGAGCGAGACCGTGTGATGCGCCGAAAACCGAGCCGACACCGCGCGATGGATGGAGCACAGAGCAGCAGGAAACCTTGTCCCGCTTCACCGGCGGATCAAATCACACACACGCCCCGGGGTGGGGCTCGTTCAGGGAGGCACGTTGTCATGATCGGTACGCCGGCTCGTTTCACTATTCGCGCGCTGTTCGCGGCGCTCATCCTTACTGGGGCTGTCTGTGCGCTTGGTGACGCGCTTCCCGCTGGCGCGGGCGCGTATGCCACGATCGAAGGTTCCCCGATCTTCTCCACCGCTCCCGGTCTCCCCGACGGCCGCGTCTACGAACAGGTCTCCCCGGCAAACAAGAACGGCAACGAAGCCGGCGCGGATGACCGGCCGAACGCTCAGAATCCGGGTGGTGAAGAGCGCTATGCGTTTGCCGCGGCCGACGGTGACTCGGTGTTGTTCGAAGGGACCGGCCCGATGGGCGAAGCCGCAACCGCAATGAACCCTTACTTTGTGGCGACGAAGAACGAGGGCGCTGCGGGTTGGGCGACGCGGGCGATCACGCCGGCACCGCGGCAGCCAGTGCCGGAAATCGGCGGAACACTCAATAAACTGACGTACGTAGACCCTTCCGCGGATCTGTCGCGTGTCATGTTCAAAGCTGGGGACGAAGGAACGTACGCGCTGCTTGGGCCAGAGACTGAAAGTGGTAGTTGCCGTACATGGAACGGTGGCAATGAGATGTATCTCGCGGGTTCGGATCCGTTTGTTCCGGCGACGTGGCTGGAGCGGCCCGAGATCGAAAACCCTATCGAGAACTGTGCAGAGGGACAAAGCGCGGGGGCCCCCGTCGGCGGGACGCCCGATTTCGGCATCGTGTATTTTACCTACCCGGGTACGCTGTTGCCCGAAGATGCTTCGCGTGCGTCGCACGCGGGGACAGGGGAAAGGGTTGAAGCTTGGGGCTTTTACGAAGACCGGGAAGGTGCCTTGCGTGAGGCGGGTGTGTTGCCCGACGGTGGCCTCGATCCGTTTGGCGCGGTGCCGGCGGCATCGGGGCACGCTCGTGCGATCGAGGGCAATCAGGTCTCGACGCAGGTGTCGCCCGGTGGTGCGCCGGCTGGTTCGCGCGCATTCTTCGTAAGCCCCGACCCTGCGTCGTGTGAAACGAACGGGGGTCAGAACGACTGCGCGGTCGATCCGCCAGAGCTGTATGTGCGCGAAAACGGCGAAAGGACGCAGCTGGTCTCGCGGGACACGCTCCTGCCAAAGGCTGGTGGGTTGCCCGCGAGCGCGCCGGATGGTGTGTTTGAGATGCCCAACAGTCCCCCGGAAACCCCCCGGTCCGGTGGGTCGTATGTCTTTGCGTCGCCTGATGGTTCGCAGGCGTTCTTTCAGAGCGAGGATAGGCTCACCTCCTCTGCTCCTGAAGGTCCGCCCGGGGATACAAGTCCGAAGACGTATGACTTCGATCTGGAAACGGGCACGTTGACGTATCTCCCGAACGTGGCTGGTGAAATCATCGTGACTGACTCGGATGGCTCGTCGTTTGCGTTCGTGCGGCCTGGAGTCGGCGGTGAACCCGCGGAACTTGATTTGTGGTCGGCCGGGCCGGGCGGCGGAAGTATTACCCCAGTCACACAGTTGCCTGGAGGTGCCACCTCTGGTGGGCAGCACACGGCGAGAAACACCGTGTATGTTTCTGTGGCGCGGATGTCGAGCGACGGGTCGGTGCTCGTGTTTGCCACCAACACCATTTTGCCGGGTGGTTTCAATAGCGGTGGCCAGGAAGAGATCTACCGCTATGAAGCCTCCGCGAATGCGCTTGGCTGTGTATCCTGTCCGCCGCACGGTGTCACGCCGACGGGGAACGTGTCGATGTCGCCGCTGCAGTACAGCGAACAAACAAAGCCGTATCCCACTCGTGGCATGGTTGATGAGCGTGGGATCTCCTCGGATGGCGATCGTATCTTCTTCGATACGCCCGATCCGCTGGTTCCGCAGGACAAGAACACGGGGGCTACGATCCAGGGGCCGGAAGGACCCCAACCACAGGGACGTGATGTGTATGAGTGGGAGAATGGCGTCGTCTATTTGATCTCCGCTGGTAAGAGTGCGTTCAGCTCGTATTTTCTCGATAGCAGCGAAAACGGTGATGATGTCTTCTTCGCGACCGCGGAAGGGTTGGTTCCGGGCGATACGGATGGCGCTTATGATGCGTATGACGCGCGGGTGCCGCACCCGGGGGATAATCCGCCGGCGGCTGCGGTGCCTTGTGAAGGCGCGGTCTGTCAGGGTCCGCCGCGTGTCCCGTCGCCTCTGGCCGCGCCTGGGAGCGCGACATTCTCCGGTCTCGGCAATCCGGCGCCCGAACTGTCGGCGGCGCTTGTCGCCAAACCCAAATCTACACCGAAGCGGGCGGTATGCAAACGGGGCTATGTAAAGAAGCACGGCAGGTGCGTCACGACAAAACCAAAGAAAAAGGCCAGGAAGAGCGATAGGAGGGGCAGGTAAATATGTGGATCTCACGGAAGCTCCTTCTAGCGTTGATCGTTGCCGTGGGCTTGCTCATGGGTGTCATGGCTGCCTCGGCTTCGGCTGGGGAGGGCCCGGTGTGGAAGGTTATGGCGGTCTCCAGTCCGACGAACTTCAAGCCGGGTGATCAGAACGGTAGACGGGATGCGATTGTGGTGACGGTGACGAATGTTGGTGGCTCGTCGACCGGTTGCACGGCAGAACAGATCGCGGCGGAACCGTTCCCGGTGTGGTCGCCGCTGAGGCCGTGTCCTGCTGGTAGCCCTGTGGTGGACCCGGTCACGATCGGCGATTCGTTGCCGTCCGGGTTGAGTGTGTCAAACATCCTCGGGGTGCAGGGCATCGACAGTTACCATGACCCGAGCAACTATGAGCCGGAAACCAATTTGAGTTGCGTGTCCTCGCCGGCTCCTGCTTGCACGGACTCCGAGCCCGTCGATCCAGGTGACACGCTGGTGATCTCGGTCTATGTGGATGTCAACTCGGATGTGGAAGGCTCCAGCGAAGTGAATCGTGTGTCGGTGTCGGGTGGTGGTGCTGCGAGCGTGTCTGTCAGCGACCCGGTCACTATCAGCTCAGAACAGGCTCCGTATGGGATTGCTGCGGGGGGGTTGTTCGCGGCGGCGTCCACCAGTCAGGCTGAGGGTCACCCAACCGTGACTGCGGGCTACTTCCTGAATACGATACGGAGAGAAGGAGGGACTGGCGCTGTTGTGCCGGCTGGTGAGTCGAAGGATGTGAATTTCGATCTTCCGCCTGGTCTTGTGGGGACAGCGGTCGGGATGCCGCGCTGCACGATGGCGGATGTCACGCATGAATCCGATTGCCCTCGGGATACGATGGTCGGGACGGCGACGCTCATCCTCTATGCTGGCACCCAGGTGGGTACGCTGGTGACGACGGTTCCGGTGTTCAATATCGCGCCGGCGCCGGGTGAGCCGGTGGCGTTTGGGTTCTTCGCGGCGGGCCTGTTCGTGACGAGGCTCGATACGAGTGTGCTTTCCGACGGCGACTACGGTGTTCGCGTGGGAGCCCCGGATATCACCGTGGGTGGTTTTGACTACGCGGCCGTGCTCACGATTTGGGGGGTGCCGGCTGATCACAGAGGCCCAGGCCCCGACGCCGCGGCCAAGACCCTCGTCGGGGGAGCGTTTCTGGTAGAAGGGGGATCGCCGGAACTCAGCTTTGGCGGTCCCGGCGTCGAAGAATACGAATCCGGGGGAAAAGGCCAGAAAATCTCGGCGCAGACGCGGGTGCCGTTGTTGACGAACCCGTCGCAGTGCTCCAGCCCGCTCACGGCGACTTTGGAAACGGATTCGTGGGAAGCGCCGGGGCCGGGAGTGTTCACGACGGGACAGGCATCAATGGGTACGGATACCGACTGTAATCAATTGTCGTTCAAGCCGGGGTTGTCGATGTTGCCGGATACGTTGGAAGCGGGTGCGCCAGCGGGGTATTCGCTGGATCTGCGGGTGCCTCAGGACACAGAACCGGATGCGTTGGCGACGCCGGACGTGAAGAAGACGGTTGTGACGTTGCCATTGGGGACGGTGGTCTCGCCGTCGACGGCGGATGGGTTGGGGGATTGCTCGAACGAGCAGTTCTTCGGCCCAGGTCCGCGGGAAGCGGCGCCGGCGAAGCCGGGGGAATGCCCCAGGGATTCGCAGATCGGGACGGTGCGGGTGAAGACGCCGGCGCTCGAAGAACAGTTGACGGGTGCGGTGTACCTCGGCGCCCCGCTGTGTGACCCGTGTACCCCGCAGGATGCCTCCGACGGGAAGATGGTCCGCTTGTTCTTGCAGTTCCTCGGCGAAGGGGAATCGGGGATCGTCGTGAAGTTGGAAGGGACGGGGCAGATCAATCAGCAGACGGGCCAGCTGACCTTCACGTTCGATGAAACACCGCAGCTGCCGTTCAGCGAATTCAAACTGACGCTCACGGGGGGAGAGCGGGCGGCGCTCGCGAACCCCAGGTCGTGCGGGACGGTCAGCACGAGCGTGGACATGAGGCCGTGGAGCACACCGTACACGCCGGATGCGACGCCGACAAGCTCGTTCGATGTGGACGAAAACTGCTTCGGCCCGCAGTTCAACCCATCGTTCACGGCGGGGACGACGAACAATCAGGCGGGGGAAACCAGCCCGTTCACGCTGTCGTTCGGGCGCTCGGACCCCGATGAGTTCCTAAACGGGCTGCAGCTGAAGCTTCCGCCAGGGTTGCTTGGGGTGCTCTCGACTGTGTCTCTGTGTAAGGAACCGCAGGCCGCGGAAGGGACGTGTGGCGCGGAAAGCCTGATCGGACACGTCAGCGTCGAGACCGGCCCGGGCGCCGACCCGTTCGTCGTGAATGGCGGCCAGGTCTTCATTACGGGCCCGTACAAGGGCGCCCCGTATGGCCTGTCGATTGTGGTTCCGGCGAAGGCTGGCCCGTACACGCTCGCGGGGACCACCGGGAAAGGGACGGTGGTCGTGCGTTCTGCGATCAACGTGGACCCGACGAGCTCGGCGTTGACGATCACGGCGGATCCGTTGCCGACGATCCTCGATGGGATCCCGTTGCAGCTGCGTCAGGTGGATGTCTCGATCGACCGGCCCGGGTTCACGTTCAACCCGACCGACTGCAACAAGCTAGCGATCACCGCGACGCTGACGAGCACCGAGGCGGCGAGCGTTGGGGTTGGCTCGCCGTTGCAGGTCACCAACTGCGGCGCCCTGAAATTCCAGCCGAAGTTCACGGTCGCCACCTCGGGCAAAACCTCCCGGGTGGACGGGGCGAGCCTCGATGCCCGGTTGACCTACCCGCAGAACTACGGGGAGGCGAACATCGCGCAGGTCAAGGTCGAACTTCCCAAACAGCTCCCCTCGCGGCTGCCGACGTTGCAGAAAGCGTGCAAGGCGGCCGTCTTCGAAGCCAACCCCGCGAACTGTCCCGCAGCGTCGGTTGTGGGGATCGTGAAGGCGTCCACGCCGATCCTGAAGTCCTCGCTGTCCGGCCCGGTGTACTTCGTCTCGCATGGCGGGGAAGCGTTCCCGTCGCTGATCATGGTGTTGCAGGGCGAAGGCGTCCGTGTCGATCTGGTCGGCTCGACGTTCATCTCCAAAGCCGGTGTCACGAGCACGACGCTGAAGACGGTCCCGGATGTGCCGGTCAGCAGCTTCGAGCTGTATCTGCCGGAGGGCCCGACCTCTGCGTTGACGACCGACGGGGTGCTGTGCAAGAGCAGCCCGGTGATGCCGACCACGTTCATTGCGCAGGACGGCGCGGAACTGCACCAGAGCATCAAGGTTGCGGTCACCGGGTGCCCGAAAGCGAAGACGAAAGCGAAGGCGAAGAAGGTGAGCCGGGGCAGGGCGGCCCGGACGGCTCGAAGGTCCAGCCACGACCGGGGGAGGAAGTCATGAGGCGCGTTCGTAGGCAGCTCACGGCTGGGCTTGCGGCGTTCGGTATCTGTTGTGTTGGGCTGATGCTCGGTGGTTCGGCGGCGTTCGCGGCCGGCGCGCCGGTCGTCACCACCGGTGCGGCGCAGAACGTGACGCAGACTACCGCGACGCTCGAAGGGACGGTCAACCCCGAAGGCATCGAAACGAGCTACCACTTTGCGTACATCAGCGAAGCGGGCTATCAGACGGCGCTCGCTGCCCACGCTGCGAATCCCTACGCCGAAGGCGAAACGACAGTGCCGCTCGGTGCCGGCTCCAGCGAAGCACCGCAGGCCGTAGGGCCACTGCAAGCCGCGGGACTGCTGCCGGGCACCACCTACCATTACGCGCTCGTGGCCGAGAACGAAGTCGGTGTCACGATCGGCTCGGACGCGACGCTTACGACGCTGCCGCCCACGCCGCCGGTGGTGGCCACCGAAGGCGCGAGCGGCGTCAGCCAGAACGGGGCGACGATCGCCGGGACCGTCACTACCAACGGGCTGCAGACCAACTACGGGTTCGAAATCGGGACCGTCGTCGGCGAATACGGCGCCCCAACCGGCCTGGGGAGCATCGGCGGCGCGCTCACCGAACCGGTCTCGATGACTCTCGGCGAACTGCAGCCCGCCACGACCTACTACTACCGCGTCACGGCGACCAACGCCGACGGCACCAGCTACGGCGAACCCGAGACGTTCGCCACCCCCGGGTTCCCGACCCTGCTAGCGCCGCAGGTCTCCCCACCCCAGATCGCGATCCCAGCGACCGCGTTCCCGACCAACGTCACGGAATCCGCGACACCCAGCACCAAAGCGAAGGCCAAGCCCAAGACCAGGGCGCAGAAGCTCCAGAACGCGCTGAAGCAGTGCAAGAAGGAGAAGTCGAAGGGCAAGAGGGCGAAATGCGAAACGCAGGCGAAGGCCAAGTACGGCGCTGCGAAGAAGAAGACCAAGAAGTAATGCCCTCAGCGGTCGTAGGCGCGTCCGCACCGCATGCCCAGTTCGCGCTCGATCTCCTCAAGCGGGATCGTCGGCACTCCTGCTGCGTCGTCGGCTCGCACCTCCGCCATCGCGGCCTCGTCCTCGTCGGTCCAGGGCTCGTCGTCCTCGGGCGCGTCGCGGAAGGCCGCGATCACCGGGTCCTCGTGCTCTTTCTCGACGAGCCTGAGCGCGCGCTCGGCCTCGCGCTCGGACAGCTCGTCAACGAGTGCGTGTAGGCGCTCCTTGGTTGTCACGGCGCCGCAATTTTAGCGAAGAGACGCGAGCGACAGTGACCTATTCCGACCGACGTCAGGCTCTGCTCAGCCGGAGAGGCAGCCACCCTCAGCCGGCGTCTGCCGCCCGTTCCAGCTGCCCGCGCACGTCGCCCGTCGCCGGCTTGGCGTGGCCGGCCCACGCCACGGCGGGCTCCAGGGCGGCAAGCTTGCGGATGCTGGCGCGCGCCTGCTCGGTGTCGTAGTTGTAGACGGTGTCCGGCACTTTGAGTTCGCAGTCGCGTCCCCACATGTCCACGGTATAGAAGGTGTCGCTCACCAGCGCGAGGCGATCGGACTCGCGCCACAGCCCGATCTGGCCGGGGGCGTGGCCGGGGAGGTGGATCACCTGGAAGCCCGCCACCTCGTCGCCCTCCTCGAGCGTGCCCGCCACCTTCACCGGGCCGCCGTCCCACGCGAAGCGGTGCAGCGCGCGGTGGATCTGGCGCTGGGGGGTCGGCAGCGGGGCGAGGCCCTCCGGCCAGTAGCGAAAGCCGCCGCTGCCTTCGGTGTCCTGAACCTCGTCGGGGTGGCAGTACACGGGCGCCCCCAGCGCCGGCGCGGTGCCGCGGTGGTCGGTGTGGCCGTGGCCGAGCACCACGCGGCGGATGCCGCCCAGCTTGGCGGCCCCCGCGGCGACCGCGCGCACCATCGTGCGCGCGCCCGCGTCGAACAGCGTTACCCCGCCCTCGTCCTCGATCAGGTAGACGTTGCAGCGGCCCGGCTGACCCTGCACCACCCACACGCCCTCGGCGACCAGCTCCGGTTCGGAGAGCATCCGCTCGGTGAGGTGGGTTTTGACGTTGAACGCCCCCAGCAGCCGCTGCTCGCCGGTCGAGCCCAGCGGCGGCATCATCCCGATCTGGCGCGGCACCGTCATCGTGTCTGTGAAGGCGTCGTTGACCTGGATCAGCCCGTCGCGGACGGTCAGCACGTCAACCCCTTCGAGCACCAGCGGGTGGCCGGTGGGGGCCAGCCCGCTGAACGTGCCGGGGCCGGCGAAGGTGCCGGTCAGGCGCCACTGCACCGCGCAGCGCTCGCCCTGAGCGATGGTGTCCACGATCTCCCAGCGCAGGTCGGGGATCGCGCCCAGCATGTCGCCGACGAACGTGCGCACCCCCTCAGGGGCGGTGACGTCCACCTGCCCGCGTACGTTCTCGCGTCCGCCCGCCGCCCACAGCGCCACGGCGCCGTCGAGGTCGTGGGCGTTGATCGCCTCGAAGTAGCGGCGCGCCACCGTCTCGGCTTCGCTGCTCCCGGCACGTCCCCCCGAGATGCGCTCCCTGGGTGCGGAGGTGTGGATGTTGGCGGCGGCCTCGTGTACTCGGGTGGCGGCCTGCTCTGCGGTCTCCTCGGCCATGCTCGGCTCCTCCTGGCGAATGCTCCTTGGGCGATCCAACGGCAAAGACTCAGTCTAGGCAGTTTGAATCGCGGATGGAGAGTGGGCTCGTGGGCAGCATGGATGGGTAGCCAGGCGAGGAGAGAGGTCGATGCGAGCCGATCCCAATAGGCTCCATGGCGGTGGCCGAGACGACGAGCGATCGCATCCCCGCCGAGCACGCGCCCGGCTCTGCCTCCGGGCATGGCGCCTCGCGTCGCGAGCTGGGCCGTGGCGAACGGATCATGCCGGGCGTCTTCCGCCTGCGCCTGCCGCTGCCCTGGCCGGGCGTTCCCCACGGCAACGCGTGGGCGGTGGCGGCGGGGGATGGGGTGGTGCTGTTCGACACGGGGATGCACGAACAGGGGTCGTTCGCCAACCTCGAAGGGGCTCTGGCGATGTGCGGGCTGCGCGTGGAGGACATCCGGCTGCTGGTGTGCACGCACGCCCACTCCGACCACTACGGGCAGGCCGCCACAATCGTCGAGCGCACCGGCTGCGAGCTGTGGATGCACCCCAACTACCAGCACATGCTGCAGTGGGCGCGGGACATCGACACGGCGATCGAACGGCGCCTGGAGGTGGCGCGCCAGAGCGGGGTGCCCGAGGAGCCGCTGCGCCGCTATGCGGCCGAGCGCGGCGAGCACGACTCGGGGATCGCGGCGGTGATCGAGCCCCACCGCGCGCTGCTGCCGGGGGTCACGATCGCCACCGACCTCGGGCCGTGGACGGTGCACGAGACGCCCGGCCACGCCCCCTCGCACGTCTGCCTGTTCCAGCCCGAGCGGCGTCTGTTGATCTCCGGCGATCATCTTTTGGGACGCATCTCGCTGTTCTTCGACTACGGCTACTCGCCCGACCCCGTGGGCGAATTCTCCAGGTCGCTGGATGTCGTGGAGCGGCTGGGCGCGCGCCTCTGCCTGCCCGGGCACGGGCGCACGTTCGCCGACGTGCACGCCCACATCGAAGGCAACCGCGAGCTGGTGCGCGAGCGCACCGAGCGCGTGCTGGAGGTGATCTCCGAGCGTCCGCGCACGGCGTTCGAAGTGGTGCCGGAGGTGCTGTACGAGGTGCCGTTCTCGCCCAACACCGCGCCGTGGCTGCTCACCGAGACGCTCGCCTTCCTTACCCACCTCGAGGTCACCGGTCGCGCGCGGCGGATCGAGGGGGAGCCGGAGACGTGGGTGGCAAACTGAGCGGCGATGCGCATCGACCAGCTGCTTCAAAACGACGGCCCCAGCTTTTCCTTCGAGTTCTTCCCGCCGAAGACGGAGGCGGGGGAGGAAAACCTGCGCACGGCGCTCGCCGAGCTGCGTGGCCTCGACCCGTCGTTCGTGTCGGTCACCTACGGCGCCGGCGGCTCCACCAGGGGCAAAACGATCGAGATCGTCAAGCGCATCCGCGAGCAGTACGGGCTGGAGGCGATGGCGCACTTCACCTGCGTGGGCGCCACCGTGCCCGAGCTGCACGTCACCCTCGGCGAGATGCAGCAGGCCGGCATCGACAACGTGCTGGCGCTGCGCGGCGACCCGCCCGCCGGACAGGAGCAGTGGCGCAAAACGGAGGGCGGTTTGGAGTACTCACGCGAACTCGTGGAACTGATCGCTGCCGACTACCCATTTGCGATCGGCGGCGCCTGCTTCCCCGAGACGCACATTCACGCGGTCAGCCCCGAGGAGGACCTGGAACACCTCGCGGAGAAGGTGGCCGCGGGCGTGCAGTTCCTGATCACGCAGCTGTTCTTCGACAACGCGCTCTACTTCGACTTCGTCGAGCGCGCACGCGCGGCGGGCGTGAACGTGCCGATCATCCCCGGCGTGATGCCCATCACGCAGGTGGGACAGGTCGAGCGCATGGCCAAGCTCTGCGGCGCCTCCATCCCCGACGGCCTGCGCCGCGAGCTGCACGCCCGCGGCGATGACCCCGAGGCGGTGCTCGACTTCGGCGTCGCCTACGCCACGCTGCAGTGCGCGGAGCTGCTGCGCGAGGGTGTGCCCGGCATCCACTTCATCACGCTCAATCGCTCCCCCGCCACGCGTGCGATTCTCAGTGCCTTGAAGCTGGCGCGGCCGTGGGAGCGCAAATGACCGCTGAGATCCCCTACACGATCCGCCGCTCCACCCGCGCGCGCCGGGTGCGCGTCAACGTGCACGCCCACACGGGCGTCGAGGTGGTGCTGCCGGCGCGTGCCTCCGAGCGAGCGGCCGCCGCGGCGGTGCAGGAGCTGCGCCCGTGGATCGAGCGGCGTTTGCGCGAGGCCCACCAGACGCTCGCGCGGATCGCAGAGCGCGGCGCCACGGTGCCCTACTTGGGCGAGCCGCTGGCGCTGGTGGCGCAGCCGGGGCGCACGCGGGTGCACCGCCGCGGGGGGCGGCTGCTCGTGCCCGACGGAGACCCGCGGCCGGCGCTCGAGCGCTTCTACCGCCGCGCCGCGCGGGTGGAGATCGCGCAGCGGCTGGATCGCGCGAGCGCGCTGGCGGGCACCCCCTACAGCGGCCTGTCGATCCGCGCGCAGCGCTCGCGCTGGGCATCCTGCTCGGCGAAGGGGCGGATGAGCTTCAACTGGCGCCTGATGATGGCGCCCGAGGGCGTGCTCGACTACGTCGTCTGGCACGAGGTCTGCCACCTTGAGGTCCTCGATCACTCGCCGCGGTTCTGGGCGCTCGTCGAGCGCCGCTGGCCGCGCTGGCGCGAGGATCGCGAGTGGCTTCGGCGCAATGGGGCGACGCTGGTGCTGTAGGGGCCGATGCGTCGTTCTACATGGGTCTGTAAGGCACCGGGCGAACCGGCCGCGCGGCACGGGTGTCGCCTGCAGGGCTTGCAAGCTGGCGCTCCAGAGCGGTGAATGCCTCGATTATCTCGGGCGCCTCGTAGGCTCGATTGCGCCTGGTGATGGTGATGGGTCGCAGGATGCCCGCCTCGACCAGTCGCCCAATCGCAGTGTGCGTTGGCTTGAAGGTGCGGTCGATCAGCGCTTCGGCGCTATGCACCGTGAGGATCGGCGCCCCGGGCAGGCTGTGCAGCAGCACGTCGGTCGCCGAGTTTGCACGGACCCGGCCCAGTCGCTCGCGCCACTCGGCCTCCAACTGCTCGGCACGGGCTTGGAACGTGGTGGCGTCCGACGCGCAGCGGGTGCAAGCGCCGGCAAAACGGGCAACCCATGTGTTCACTCCCTGGACTGCCTTGCGCGATGTCGACGAGCCGATGTAGCGGTATTGGGTGAGTCCGTCTATATAGGTGCGAGCCCGGGTGGCAAGCACGAGCGAGACGGGGGCGAGCACGCGCGGTGCCAGCCCCCGGCGGCGCAGGACGAGATGGATCAGGGCGCGTCCCGCCCTGCCGTTTCCGTCCACGAACGGATGGATGGTCTCGAACTGGGCGTGCGCGATCGCGGCCTGGGCGACGGCGGGGAGCTCGTCGGTGTTGCAGAAGGCGCACAGGTCGTCGAGGAGCCCCGAGACGTGCTCGGGGGGCGGGGGAACGTACGCGGCCGCGCAGGGGTTGTAGTCGCTGCCGCCGATCCAGTTTTGGGTCTCGCGCACCTGCCCCGCGTAGGGATCGAGATGCGTGCCCTGCAGCAGGCGACGGTGGATCTCGAGCAGTAGCTCCACTGTGATCTCTGCACCCACCCCGGCGCGCTCGACGCCGTAGACCATGGCGTCGATGTTGCCGAGCACCTCTGTTGCGGTGACGTCGGAGGACGACTGGCGCAGCGAGCGCTCGGCCTCGGCTCGCAGCAGGCGCCTGGCTCCCACCTCGAGACCCTCGATGCGAGACGAGGCCACCGACTCCGCGCGAAGCAGGATGCGGGCAAGCGCCTCCGTATCCATGAGCGCCGTCGCCTCGGCGTTCATCCGGGATATCGCGGCTTCCGCGTCGGCGATGTCCGCCGCGACGTCGCCGTCGAAAGCGAATTGCCTACCGAGCAGGGGGTCGGGGAGGTAGGCCTCGTAATCGCATGAGCGCGTGTCTTTGCGTGGCAGCCCATAGCCGCTGATGTCGCTCTGCCAACGGCGCTTTATAACCTTCGACATGGACCCACCTTGAATTGGAGGTTATCAAACAACCTCCAATCAAACAACCAAATTTTGGGAGGTTACCAAGCAACCTCCAATCAAACGCCCTAGCTTTGAAAGGTTGTCGAGCGACCCTTACAAAGGTCCGCGAGTTCTGAAAGGAACGGGCGGCAGCTGGAGCGGCCAGCTCAACCCCGCTGTGCGATCGGCACGTAGTCGACGTCGCGCTCGCCGGTGTAGATCTGGCGGGGGCGGGCGATCTTCTGCTCGGAGTCGCCGACCATCTCCTTCCACTGGGCGATCCAGCCGGAGGTGCGCCCGATCGCGAACATCACCGGGAACATCGCCACCGGCAGGCCCAGCGCCTCGTAGATCAGGCCGGAGTAGAAGTCCACGTTGGGGTAGAGCTTGCGCGAGGTGAAGTAGTCGTCGTCGAGCGCGCGCTTCTCCAGCTCGGTGGCGACATCCAGCAGCGGGCTCTTCCCGCGCACCTCGAACACCGCGTCGAGGTGCTGGCGGATGATCCGCGCGCGGGGGTCGTAGTTCTTGTACACGCGGTGACCGAAGCCCATCAGGCGCTCGTTGCCGGCCTTCACGCCCTCGAGGAAGTCGGGGATGTTCTCGACCTTCTCGATCCTCGCCAGCATCCGCAGGGCCTGCTCGTTGGCGCCGCCGTGCAGCGGCCCGTACAGCGCGGCCACGCCGGCGGCGACTGCCGTGTAGGGGTCGACTTGGGTAGAGCCGACGGAACGCACGGCGCTGGTGGAGGCGTTCTGTTCGTGGTCGGCGTGCAGGATGAACAGCACGTCCAGCGCCCGCTCCAGGCGGGGATCGGGCTCGTATTTGAGCTCGGTCATTTTGTACATCATCCCGAGGAAGTTGCCCGCGTAGTTGAGGTCGTTGTCGGGGTACACGTAAGGCTGGCCCATGTTGTGGCGGAAGGCGAACGCGGCGAGCGTCGGCATCTTCGCCAGCAGCCGGATGATCTGGATCGCGCGGACGCGCTCATCGTGGATCCTGTTGGCGTCCGGGTAGAACGTCGAGAGCGCGCCCACGGAGGCGACGAGCATGCCCATCGGGTTGGCGTCGTAGCGGAAGCCCTGCATGAAGTCCTTGACGTTCTCGTGCACGAACGTGTGGATCGTGATCTCGTCCACCCACCCCGTCAGCTCAGCCTGCGTGGGGAGCCGGCCGTTGATCAGCAGATAGGCGACCTCGAGGTAGCTGGAGTGCTCGCACAGCTGCTCGATCGGGATGCCGCGATGCTGCAGGATGCCGGCGTCGCCGTCGATGTAGGTGATCGAGCTGCGGCAGGAGGCCGTGTTCGTGTACGCCGGGTCGTACGCCATCAGCCCGAAGTCCTGCTCGCCGGTCTTGATCTGCCGAAGGTCCATCGCGCGGACGGTGCCGTCGGCGACCGGCAGCTCGTAGGTGCGCCCGGTGCGGTTGTCGGTGACCGACAGTGTGTCGACGGCCGCAGCGCCGTTGTGGGCCGGTGTCTGCGCGCTTGTCTCGGTGCTCATCGTTCCTCCTGTGGGCCGCTCTTGCTTCCACCGTAGCGACTCTCGGTGGCCTCGACCTGCCCCTGGTAGTGGCTGCCAAGATCCTTGTGCCCGTATGGCCGCAGCGCAGGCGCGTCGAGGGTCATGAAGGAGAGCTGCGCGATCGGCAGGCCGGGGTAGAGCTTGATCGGCACGCGCGTGAGGTTGTTGAGCTCGAGCGTCAGCGTGCCCTTCCAGCCGGGGTCGCAGAAGCCGGCGGTGGCGTGCACGATCAGCCCCAGGCGACCGAGGCTCGACTTGCCCTCTATACGGGCCACGATGTCGTCAGGCAGCTCCACGTGCTCCAGCGTGCGACCGAGGCAGAACTCCCCGGGGTGGATCACGAATGGCTCGCCCTCTGGGGGTCCGACCTGCTCGGTGAGCCCGCGCGGCGGGTCGCGCAGGTCGATCGCGGTGATCTTGTGGTTGTGGAAGACCCTGAAAGAGTCGCCCAGACGCAGGTCCACGCTGGCCGGCTGCACGAGTGTCGCGTCCCACGGGTCGATTCCGATGCGGCCCTCCTCGACGAGGCGAACGATCGTGCCGTCCGAGAGCACGGAGCAGGGAGGGGCTAGCGTCACGGCGCGGGATTCTCGCAGGATCCACGCGCGAGGGGCGTGGCAATGTTCATCCGATCGGCACGCAAACCCTTTACAAAATGAAGTGGTAGGGGGCCGAAAAGTTAATACTTCACACCGACGGGATGAGGGGTCACTCCCCCAGCGGCACCGGCGCGGCCGAGAACTGCGTGAACTCCCGCAGCTGGCGCACACGCGCGACGATCTCGGCCCCCGCGAGGCTCTCGATCCGATGGGTGCCGAACTCTTCGACGTTGAACGAGGCGAGCGCGGTGCCGTGCGCCATCGCCTGGCGCAGCAGCTCGTCGGTGATCTCCTCGTCGGCGTGGGCGGCGATGTAGCCGACGAAGCCCCCCGCGAACGTGTCGCCCGCCCCGGTCGGGTCGACGACCGACTCAAGCGGAAAGGCCGGCAGCGAGAAGAAGCCGTCGGCGGTTACCAGCGCGGCGCCGTACTCGCCCTGCTTGGCGACGATCACCCGCGGCCCGCGCCGCGCCGGCGTCTCTCGGTCGCCGTCGGCCTCAGAGGAACCGGCGCCGGAGGAGGAGTCGGGAGGAGACGAGGCCCACGAGAGCACCTCGCGCGCGGCCGCGTACAACGACGCTTTGTCGGTGAGCTGGCGCAGCTCGGAGTCGTTGAGGATCAGGCAGTCGCACTCCGCGATCGCCTTCATCAGCGACTCGCGCGCCGCTTCGATCCAGAGGTTCATCGAGTCGAGCGCGACGAACCGCGCGTGAGGCATCTGCGCGCGCACCTCGCGCTGCAGGTCGGGCTGGATGTTGGCGAGGAACAGCACATCGCTGGAGCGCGAGCTCTCCGAGAGCTTCGGCTGGAAGCCCTCGAACACGCCCAGCTGCGTGTCGAGCGTCTCGCGCGAGTTGAGATCCCAGCCGTACTTGCCACGCCAGAAGAAGGTCTTGCCCCCGGGGATGCGCTCGACGTCGGAGATGTCCACGCCGCGATTGCGCAGCACGTCGAGCTCGGTCTCGCCGAAGTCGTCCCCGACCGGCCCCACCACGCGCACCTCCTGGAAGAAGGAGGCGGCGAGCGCGAAGTGCACGGCGGCGCCGCCGAGCATCCGCTGGCGCTCGCCGAACGGCGTGGAGACACTGTCGTAGGCAATCGATCCGACCACGGTGATTGGCATCGAAGCGGACCCTATAGCCTCCCGCGGATGCGCGCGATTCAGATGAGCGAGTTCGGCGGGCCGGAGGTGTTGAAGCTCGTCGAGCTGCCCGATCCCCAGCCCGCGGCGGGAGAGGTGTTGATCCGCGTAACCAAGGCGGGCGTGAACTTCGCGGACACGCACACGCGCACCAACTCCTACGTGCGCAAGGCCACCCTGCCGCTGGTGCCGGGCGGCGAGGTGGCAGGCGTGCGCGAGGACACGGGCGAGCGCGTGGTGGCGCTCACCGGCAGCGGCGGCTACGCCGAGTACGCGGTGGCGCCCGCCGCGCACGTGTTCGCGATCCCAGAGGGCGTCGACGACGGGACGGCGCTGGCGCTGATCATCCAAGGGACGACCGCGTGGCACCTGTACCGCACGGCGGGGCACGTGGGGGAGTTGGCTATCGGAACTGGTAGGGGCGAGAAAAAGAGCAAGGACGAGCCGGGAAGTGGTGGGGGCGAGAAAAAAGATGAAACGCGAGAGGGGAGCGGCGAGACGGTGGTGGTGCACGCGGCCGCGGGCGGCGTGGGCTCGCTGGCGGTGCAGCTGGGCCACCCGCTCGGCGCCGGCCGCGTGATCGCGACCGCGTCGAGCGAGGATAAGCGCGAGCTGGCGCTGCGACTGGGCGCCGACGCGGCGATCGATCCCACCCCAGAGGGCCTGACGGAGCGCCTGGTCGAGGCCAACGGCGGCAGCGACGTGGACGTCGTCTTCGACATGTCCGGCGGCGAGGTGTTCGATGCCTCCTACAAGGCGCTGGCGCCGTTCGGGCGGATCGTGGTGTGCGGGATCGCCTCACAGCAGCCCAACGAGGTGCGGAGCGGATCGCTGTTGCGCCACTCGCGCGCCGTGGTGGGCTTCTACATCTTCCACTGCCTGGAGCGCCCCGGCATGTTCGAGCAGGCGCTCGCCGACCTCTTCGCCCGCGTGGCACCCATCGCCCATCCCCGGTTGGAGGTCGTTGTCGGGAACACTTACCACCTGGAGCAGGCCGCACGGGCGCATATCGACCTGCGCGAGCGACGCACCACAGGCAAGCTGCTGCTCGATCTCAGCGCCTGAGAGTTCGCAACCCGTAAGCTCCCGAGCGTCATGGCCAAGTCATTCGCCGACCTCGGGCTCACCGAGCGCACCCTCGCCGCGTTGCGCGCGGTCGGCTACGAGGCGCCCAGCCCGATCCAGGAGCAGGCGATCCCCTCGCTGCTGGAAGGCCGCGATGTGATCGGCCAAGCGCAGACCGGAACGGGCAAGACGGCGGCGTTTGGGCTGCCAATCATGGAGTACATCGACCCGGAGCTCAGCGAGGTGCAGGCGCTGGTGATGACCCCCACGCGCGAGCTGTGCATCCAGGTGACGCAGGCGCTGCGCGCATACGGCGCCCACGCGGGCGTCGACGTGGTGGCAGTGTTCGGCGGCGCGCCGATCCGCACCCAGCAGGCGCAGCTGCGCTCCGGCGGACACGTCGTGGTGGGGACGGTGGGGCGGGTGCTGGACCTGATCAGCCGCCGCTCGCTGGTGCTGCACGACTGCCGTTTCGTGGTGCTGGACGAGGCCGACGAGATGCTCGACCTCGGCTTCCTCGAGGACGTGGAGCGGATCCTCTCGATGACCCCGAGCGGCCGCCAGACGGCGCTGTTCAGCGCGACGATGCCGCCGCCGATCCGCAAACTGGCCGACGGCTACCTGTACGACCCGGTGCTGGTGAAGGTGGAGGCAGCCACGCTGACGATCGACACCGTCGCGCAGTTCCAGCTCCCGGTGGACTCCAAGCAGAAGCCGGAAAAGTTGGTGGAGGTGCTGAAGGCCGAGAAGCCCGACCAGGCGATCGTGTTCGTGCGCACGAAGGTGCGCTGCGACCAGCTGTTCAGAACGCTGCGCGACCGCGGCATGAACGTCAGGGCGCTGCACGGCGACATGACGCAGGGCTCGCGCGACGGCGTGATGCTGGCGTTCAAGGGCGGCCGGGTGCCGATCCTCGTGGCGACCGACGTGGCGGCGCGGGGCCTTGACATCTCGACGGTGACGCACGTGATCAACTACGACGTGCCGACCTCGCCCGACACCTACGTGCACCGCATCGGGCGCACTGGCAGAGTGGGCCGCTCCGGCCGGGCGATCACCTTCGTGGAGACGCGTCAGAAGCGGGAGCTGGAGGCGATCGAGAAGCACATCGGCACCTCGATCGCCCCGTGGGAGCCGGACGCGAAGGCCCCGCCCACGCCGGTGAAGGAGCGCCCGCGCCGCCACTCCAAGCCGCACATCACCCGCGACGGCAGCGAGCCGCAGGTGAAGCTGCTGCTGGCCGGCGGTCGCGCGGGCGGGGTGAGAGTGGCGGACATCGTCGGCGCGGTCACCTCGGCGACGGGCCTCGACGGCGAGGCGGTGCGCGACGTGCTGGTGCTCGACCGCTTCTCGTTCCTGTCGGTGCCGGCCGCGGAGGCCGACCGCGTGGTGGAGGCGCTGCAGGAGCGCCGCGTGCGGGGGCACCCCATGCGGCTGGAACGAGTGGAGTAGGGGCATTCGTCGGCAAGCCTAGTAGTGCTTTGGCGGGTTGTCATTCGCGTTGGGGTGGGCGGGGGAGGGGTAGGTCGGCAAGGTCGATCGTCTGCTGGCAGGTGGAGCAGCGGCCGGTCCAGCATTTGAAGATCGGCTGGA
>Ga0187855_10001179_pt1 | contig 21249 bp, 18 predicted proteins | sample June2016WEW_8_10_2_FD_132969 | JGI IMG/M metagenome (GOLD analysis project Ga0187855, IMG submission 132969) | Peatland microbial communities from SPRUCE experiment site at the Marcell Experimental Forest, Minnesota, USA - June2016WEW_8_10 | ecosystem: Environmental > Terrestrial > Soil >...
ACCACAATGGCCGGAGGACAGACGACCACCAACGAATACAACAACGATAACCAGCTGACCAAGACAATCGACCCCGCCGGCGATGAAACGTCCTACGAATACGACGCCGACGGCGACCTCACCGCGACAACCGACCCGCTGAAAAACAAAACCAAATTTGGCTACACCAAATTGGATCTCCTGGAAAGCGAAGAAGACGCCCTCGGCAAAAAAACCAGCGTTGGGTATGACACGGAGGGCGACCTCACTGAACTGACCGACCGTAGGGGCAAGGTTGACAAGTTCACCTACGACGCCCTCAATCGCATGACCGAAGCCAAGTACGGGGTCTCCGGCGAAACTGCCGAAAGCACCATCAAATACGAATACGACAACGGCAACCGCCTCACCAAGGTCATCGACAGCGCAACCGGCACATACACTCCCGAATACGACGAACTGAACCGCCTGAAGTCCCTCGCCACACCACAGGGCACGATCAAATACGAATACGACGAAGCCAACCGCCGCACCAGCATGACCGTCCCTGGGCAAGAAGCGGTCAAATATACCTATGACGAAGCAAACCGCCTCAAAGAACTCAAACGCGGCACTCAGGCCGTCTCCTTCGCCTACAACGAAGACAACCTTCCGACCACCACAACGCTTCCCGATGGCGTCGAAGAGCAGTACGGCTACGACGAAGCCAACGAGCTGACGTCCGTCGCCTACAAGAAAAGCTCCACAACCCTGGGCGAACTTGACTATAGCTACGACCTCGACGGCCGCAAGGAAGCCACATGGGGCAGCTACGCCCGCACCGGGCTACCAGAAGCCATCAGCTCCGCCAAATACAACGCCGACAACGAGCAGACCGAACGCGGCAGCAAAAAATTCAGCTATGATGCCGACGGCAACATGACGTCCGACGGCACCAACACATACACATGGAACGCACGCAACCAACTCGCTGAAATCACCGGCGGGACTAAAGCGAGCTTTGGCTACAGCCCCTTCGGGCAGCGCGTCAGCCACACCCTCAGCGGCACCACGACCGAACTGCTCAACGACGGCCCCAACGTCGTCCAGGAAATCCAGTCCGGTAAAGCAACAGCCAACATGCTCACCGGCCTACTCCCAAGCCAAGTGTTCACCAGGACCACAAGCAAAGCCACCGAAAACCTGCTCACCGACCAGCTCGGCAGCACCATCGCACTGGCCAGCAGCAGCGGCAGCGTCGAAACCACCTATACCTACGACCCATTCGGCACCACCACCAAAGAAGGCACCGCAAGCGAAAACACCATGCAATACGCCGGGCAGGAAAACGACGGCGACGGCCTTAACTACGACCGTGCCCGCTACGACAGCCCAGCTGCCGCCCGCTTCGTCAGCCAAGATCCAACCGGCCAGGAAGGCAGCGGACCCAACCTCTACCTCTATACAAACGATAGTCCGACCAATGCGACCGACCCGTATGGAACGACGGCGTGCCACGGCGGGCTCAAGGGCGAAAGTTTGTCGGAAGACGGAAGCTGGACTCGATGCCGAAATATTGAAGAATCCGACAAAAGGGAAGAAGAAGCTCAAAGGGAAAGAGAAGAAAAGGAAAAATACTCGTGCGGCGGCGGAGGGGGAATGTTAATGGGGGTGATTCAGTCTCCCGTGGACCCCCACTGCAACGGAGCTCCGGAAGAGGGGACTCCCGAGTCGCCCACTCCGATCGCGCCTACCCCACCTCCTCAACCGTCGCCAGGATGGGGACCGTCTCTTCCATCGCTGCCAAAAGTACCCAGTTTTCCGGAGCTGGATCCGGAGCCGGTCCTCCCTTGATCGTCTCCTGCTGTGGTAATGATTGATTTTCTGTATGGAATTCGCGCGAAAGTGTCGTCTTTGTGGGGAGGTGCGACTCGTTTTCTAGCACTTGGTGTTGTAGCCGTTGGCCTCGTTTTGGTTGCCGACGGCTACACACCTTTGGGCATCATTCTTTTGGTGGCAAGCGTGCCGGTATCGTGGTTGACCGGCATGTGGATGATACCTGGAAGTGTCGATGCTTACTTCGTAAAGATGTCGCACATAATGAATGACTCTGCCGTGAATTGGCGCTCTGATAGCTTCTGGCTACGGCAGCGACTAGGTGATATCGCTACCCAGATCACCGGGTTGAAACCTCCTCAAGAGAGGATTGACCTACATGGGCGAATACTCGCTGATGTAGGGCGAATAGAAGAGATTTTAGACGATAAATCCGTCAAATTTGTTGATCGAGCTACTAGCATGCTCCAGCCGAGTCAATCGCTGCGCCGTGCTTACACTCAACTTGAGAGTGACAGTGATCCTGGGGATCACTACGCGAAGGAGATGGAGTCGCTTCTCGCGCGATATAAACGTTGCGTCGATGAGAACAGAGCGCGAAATACGAAATCGTTGCGACATTTGGTTAAACGGGCGGAACAACTTCGGCGCCCTGACTCTCTGATGGATAGTCATAATGACTACCTTCGATTTTTGGATGCCTATATGTCGGGCATGATTGCCTACTATGAGGCCACCCGGGACGGTGATACTAAGACGGTCAGAGCTGCTGCGGCTGGTGCTGAAGTGGCGCATGCCAGGCTCGAGGATCGAAGTCGTGAGTATTTTACCGAGCTGCTCGCAAAAAGTCATCGTGGTCTCGCTGGCCAACGCTCGGCTGCACCATGAGGAGAACCCCCGAAGCCAACGCTCCGGTGTAGATGAGGGACGGAAAGGATCAGAATTCGCGACCCGGTTTTACGCGCAGGCAATTGATTGATGGCGTCGCGCTCGTAGGTGTGGGCGCCGGACTGGATCATGTTCTGGGCGGGTCAGCACGCGCCCCTGCCGCCCACTCAGTGCCACCGGCATCTACGGAGAATTTCTATGGTCTTCACCAAGCTGGGATCGCTACTCCGGCGCAGGACTATCTGCACTTCGCTGCGTTCGATGTCACGAGCGACGCGGCTGATGACTTGCGAGGCCTCCTCGAACAGTGGACTGCCGCAGCAGCACGGTTGACCGCTGGCGAGCTGTACGAGCCCGTAGCCCAAGTGGAGGACGAGCCACCGGTCGATACTGGGGAGGCGGTTGGTTTGAGTCCATCGCGGTTGACGGTCACGATCGGCATGGGCCCTAACCTGTTCGGTTCGGGTGGCGCCGACCGGTTCGGCTTTGTCCGTTTGAGGCCGTCTGAGCTCGTGCCGCTCCCCCCGTTTCAAGGTGAGGACCTCGACCCGTCAAGCTCCGGTGGGGATCTGTGTGTGCAGGCGTGCGCGGATGACCCACAGGTTGCCTTCCACGCGGTCCACGCCCTCTCGAGAATCGCGAGCACCGCCGCGACGCTGCGCTACACACAGCAAGGGTTTGGCCGAACCTCCTCCACTAGTCGCTCGCAGGGGACGCCACGAAACCTGATGGGCTTCAAGGACGGCACGGACAACATCCGTGCCGAGGAGACCGGCGCGATGAATGACTTCGTATGGGTTCAACCAGGCGACCAGCCAGGGTGGATGGCGGGCGGCACCTACCTGATCGCGCGGCGCATCAGGATCCTCTTCGACGTATGGGACGCGGCCACCCTCGAAGATCAACAGCGGGTGATCGGCCGCGAGAAGCTTACCGGCGCCCCGCTTGGCGGCGAGGGCGAGTATGACCCCGTGGACCTGCAGGCGACCGCGACCAACGGCGAACTGGTGATCCCCGCCGATGCGCACATTCGTCTCGCCAGCCCGCACGCCAACCAGGGACAGCGGATCCTCAGACGAGGTTACTCCTACAGCGAAGCCGTGGAACCGGGGAGCGGCCAGATCGATGCGGGCCTGTTCTTTGTTGCCTTCCAGCGCAGCCCCAGCCGACAGTTCATCCCCATCCAACAGCGGCTGGCGGCCTCCGACGCGCTCAACAAGCACACGCTGCACACCTCCAGCGCGATCTTCGCGTGCCCGCCCGCCGCGCAGCCCGGCGGGTTTGTCGGGCAGGAGCTCTTCGGGTAGGGTCCGGGTCCGATACGGGGTTGCTCCAGTTTCCGCTCGTGTCTGTGGCTTCGAGCATAAGTTCACTGCGGCGAAGCCGTGCGTTCAAGGCTGCCTCGACGGCGGTGGTTCGGGCTTCTCTCTCTTCCCCCGCCCCCCCGGGGGCCCCCGCACTCGTCGCCGAGCACGTGGCTCGTTCACATGCCGAAGTGGTCATCAGCCCGTGCGGGCCCACGGCGCGGGCACGGAGACTAGACGGGGTCAGGAAGGTCGAGGGTACGCCGCACCGCGTGAATTGTTTCGCCCAAGACTTCGGCTTCACGAAGCCAAGCTCTTTCTAGGATTCCGTGCGGAGGCGGCGAGACCGCTGGGAGCGAATTCGCCCGCTGTGCATAAGCGGCGGAGCTCCGCATGAGGGCAGAAACGTAGGAACTGACGGCAAGCGGCCAGTGTGCCTCCCGGAGTTCCCGGACCTCCCGTTCCAGGCTCTCGCCGTACGCGTGCTCGCCAGCACGGAGACGTTGCCACCCCGACTGGCTCTTGTACCACGCCTCAACGAGTGCTCTAAGCCGCAGCGTGGCTGCATCGACCGGTGCCACTATCCGCAGATACTGCGCGCCTGCGGCGGTGATCGTCACCTCGTGCAGCGTAAACGCATCTCCTGTAAGCGGCGTAGGCGCAAGCAAGCCTTCGCCTGTCGCGAGCCAGCCCGAGAGAAGGCGGGTGGTGTCGGGAGGAGCGCCATTGACGAGCACGTGCCGGAAGCTCACTGGCGAAACATGGGGATACGGCGGGCCGGGCGATGGTTGCTTCTCCTGCACCCACTCCGCAAGATCGAACCAACCCCTTCCTTCCTCTGTGGTCGAGAACGTCGCGCCCCGCCCGGACGTTGCGTCCCTGATCGACACGGTCCACGATGCGCGCTCATGCGTGAGTGCCGCGATGATCATGTCACCGGGCCGCACGGCGAACAGCCGGCGTGCCCGGTAGTGCGAAACCGTGTCGGCCCACCAAGCGTCGTAGAACGGCACGAAGCCGTGGCGCGGCCAGGTTGCGACCTTCTCCACCGTGCCCACCTGGATGAACGCGCTTGGTTGGCCCTGTGCGCCAATCCATGTCGCAGCGGCGGCCTTTGTCGGCGTCGAGATAATGCGCGGCACCGTCCAAGACGCGCCGACTGACTTCACGTCGAGCGCGATCCGGTATCCGCCAAAAGTACCGACACCCGGGAAAAGCGGCTGCCGAGATCGGCCGCCGCCGAGGGCTGCTGCGAGGATCACTCCCGCGACGGCTGCGGCGAACAGCCCCGGCGCGATCCAACGAAAGCGAGAACGCCGTGCCTCGGACGACCGGCGCGCCTGTTGAGCCGCGGGCAGAGAATCGGCGGCGGTGACAGACGCGTCGTTCACGACAAATTTATCGGCCAGAGACTCGCGGCCCTCAACCCGCGCTCAGGCCGCGCACCGACATGGGCGCAAGACGTGAGTGTATCCGTCGCAGTGGCGTTGCGTGCCGGGCGGTCTCAAGTGGGCAGGCCGGCTGCTCGATCTTGAGGTGTGGGAGCACGATCGCGAGACGCTGCCGGTTGCGTGGTGAGCGTGACAACGGGTTTGTCTTGGGCGCTGCTGGTGTGCCTGGGCGCGACGGCCGCATCGCTGTTGGGCACGAAGACGAGTCTCCTCGGTGCGGTTGGGATCGGCGGCAGAAGCGCGGAGGGAGCTTCGACGTGGTGCGCTCCTCACGGGTTGCCTGCCCCGACCGACGCCGATCTTGAAGAGCTCGTCACGCTGCGCGCCGCGCTGTTGAGGGTGTTCAGGCTCTACGGTGGCCGCTGGTATGCCGGAGGGATCGCGACCCCCGATGACATGTGGTCGGACGACACGCCGCTGCGGCTGCGCGCCTCGCGTTTGGCGGACGGGCTGTGGCCGGCGGGTTATGAGATGCGGTGGTGGACGCGCGACTACGATGTCGGACCCGACGCTCTGGTGTTCGGCGGAGAGCGTCAGGCACGCGAGTTCTTCCAGCAGGCGGCGAGCACCGACTGTCATCGAGACGGTGTTCTGTTGCCGGCCCTCTCCCCGCCGCGGGCGCGAAATCTGTCTTGGGTCAATCCCGACCGCGCCAGGCAGAGCGACGTGTTCCTGCTGCGCGGATCACGCGTCTACCGAATCGTCGTCGTGCGCTCGGAAGACACCGCTGTGGAGACCGGGCAGGCGGAACGGCGGACAGGCGCGGGGCTCCTCGACGCGCTGGCGTGCGTCCTGCCCGACGCGCAGTGCAGGGCGTCGGGAGCAGCGCGGGGCGTTCATTCTCCGGGGTGAGGTGTGCGGAGCGGTGTGTGCCCGCAAGCGCGTGGAAGAGGTGGGGTGAGACGTAGACCTCCACAAGCGCCGCTCCCACCAGAACCGGTATCGCAACGGCGACCGTCACGAGCGTCGCGGCGAGTAGCTGGTCCTACTCGCCGCGCCGGCTGGCCATGATCCACGCCGCGAGGGGGAGGAACAGCGCCATCAGCTCGGGCAGCGCGTGGGGCAGAACCGCGAACAGGAGCAGCGCTGCGGGTACGCCGAGAAAGCGCGCGAAGGCGGCGAGCCGGTCGCCGAGCAGGTAGGCCTGGGCGGATAGGGAGAACGTGGTGGCGCACACCACGAACGCGACCGCGATTCGCCCTCCGTGTTCGTGCACCCAGCGCGAGAGGCCGCGATGGGAGTCGGCCTGCAGCGGCAGCGAGCTGCCGGCGATGAAGCCGGCCACGCACGCCATCGCGTGCAATGCCAACAGGAGCGGGTTGTGGCCCAGGATGCCGGCGATGTCAGCCGCGTTCCCGGTGACGAATGGCGGTTCGTGCGGGATCGCTTCGGCGCCGGCGCTGGAGAGCGCGGAGACGGCGAGTACCACGGCCAGCAGCCCAAATGCGGCGAGCGCCGAGCCGGCGGTCCAGCGTCGCATGATCCTCCAGTGCTCGTGCTGCCATGCACGCAGCGTGCTGCGCGTACGGCGCACGCCGTGCGTGAAGGCGTAGGCGGAGGCGTCTATTCTCCCTTGATCGGCATACACGTTGGCTCAGCTGAGCTTGCGACGACTGATATGAGTACGTATGTCGCGTCCGATCAAAGGCCAATGCACGATGGGGAGGGCAGCGAGAGTGCCCCTCGAGTGCAGCGCGCGGTGCGCTATATCCACGTTCAAGCTCCTGGAATCCCGATCTTCACGTGGACCCGATAATCACAGGCGCATCGAGCGCATCGAAAATCCTGCCGCTCGCGTACAACGAGCAGCGCAAGCTGAGGCGCCGTGATGAGGTCCGAAATCTGTTCAGCGCCCTCCCGGTGGCGCTGCGAAGCGACCATCGCATCCCGGCCGCGCATAAGAAGGAAGTGCTGGAGGTGGTGCGCGGGCTGCGGGTCGACCCCACGGTCTGTGGCGGCTTGAAGGCCCTGCTCGACGGTGACAGCTCGGTGCTCCCGGAGCTCGAGCAACGGGCGAGCGAGTTGCTGCGATTCCACGACGATGTCGATGACAGCGCTGTGCTTGAAGCGTTCATCGGTGCCGTACGCGCGAATGTGATCCCTGCGAAGCGCGACGGTACGGCGGCGCTCAATTTGCTCTACAGGGAGCAACTTGCCTCGCGCGAGATGCTCGGTGCGCTCGGTGAGCGGATCGACACGGGTACCGCGGTGGCCGAGGGAAGCGAGCGGCGGATCATCGCGGAGATCCGTACGGCGGGGGGCGGAGGTGGTGCGTTCGCGCTGATCACCGGCGAACAGGTCTTCTCCTCACAGACCCCGAGCGTCTTGAAAGATCTGGGCAGCGCCGATCGGACGATCGCCGAGGAGGTCGGCGCCGAGCTGGCGAGGGGCGGGCCGGCGGCCCTCACGGGCTGGGCACGCGATCAGCTGCCTCGACTGCGCGAGCGCGGCGTGGACATCCTCGTGCATATGGGCCGGTTGCTGATGACCGAGAACGAGTTCGCGGCAGCCGAGCAGCTGTTCGTCTTGGCGGCACAGGATGACAGCGAGGATCCGGCCAGGCAGTGGGTCCGAGCGGCAAATGCCGCGTCCCATGCCGGTAAGGAGAAGCGTGCGCACAAACACCTCGACCAGGCTCGTACGAGCACGGACGCCTCGCATCCGGCGCTCGCCATCGCCGAAATTCAGCACAGCAATCTTTCGCCGGTCGAGATGTTGACGCGACTTGAGAATGTCCAGGCCGCGACCGACGCTGACCGGCTCGGGCTCGCTGCGGCCAGAGCACAGGCGCACCTGATCGAGGAAGACCTCGAGAAGGCCGAGGAGGCCCTGCTGGAGGCGGAGCGGGTGGACCAGACCGAACCCCAGGTCAGAGAGCTGCGGTCGATCTGGCGACTGCAGCGCGCTCATCGCGCGACTGTGCAGGGCGGAGCCGTTGACCTTGAGGATTTGAATGTCGCGTCGGGGCAGTTCCTGGAGCTGCGCGAGGAACTTCGCCGCCAGGACCGCCATCTCCAGTCCGCGGTCATGCTCGCCCGGGCAGCCGACGCTCATCTGCTGGCAAAGCAACTCGTGCGCGCAAGCGAGCTGCTCGATGAGGCCACCGAGCAGGAGCGGACGGGCGCCGCCCGCATCGACCTTGCTCAACGGGCGTTGATGTGCGGCCGAGCCGAGCTGGCGCTTGAACTCGCCAGCGTTGGTCCCGCGTGTGAGCGCTCACGTCTGATCGAAGCGTCCGTCGGGGTCGACTCACCGACTGCGGAGAAGCGAGCGAGCGCGCTGGCAACGCTCGATGAGCTGCTCGGCTCCGGGGACCGCGAGGTGCGCGTCGAGGCTGCACTGACGCGCGCGGTCGCGTGCCTCGCCCCGCGGGAACCAGCGGAATGGTCCGAGCGCGCGGGCGATATCCTCGCCGAGCGAGACGAGCCGTTGTCCATGATCATGCGCAGCTGGGCACACCTTGCGCACCGGCAGTTCGAGCAGGCCGAGGCACTGCTACGACCACTGGCCGCAAGCCCTTTGGCACTTGCCGCCCTCGTCGACGCCGCTGCGCTCGCGGGCGATTTTGAGACTGCGCTGCGTCGCTCCGAGGCGCTCCTCCAGATCCGGCGCACCCCCGAAACCAGGCTGCAGCACGCGCAACTGCTGCGGGCAACCGGGCATGAGGTGGAGGCACTCGAAGCGCTCAGCGAGGTTGCCCGCAGCAGTGGGCCTTTGCTTCCGACAGAACGCGAAAGCGCCTTCCACCAGGCCGTCGAGCTTGCGCAGCGGCTGCAGCGTTACGACGATATGGAACGGCTGTGCAGTGACGCGCTCACCGCGGGCGCCGGGGACGAGGACTTCCACTGGGGTCGCGCGCAAGCGCGGTTCATGCGTAGCCGCCACAAGGAGGCGCTTTCGGACCTTGACGCAGCGGGAATCGAGCCGCGCACGCTGCCACAGGCGGAACTCCTCGCGCGGCTTCTCTATCGCGCCGCGACGCTCCCGGACGCACTGCGGCGCAACGTGGATCTGTCCGCGCGTTTCGGCAAGCCCGAGCGGATGGAGGCTCTGCTGATCATGATGGCCCCGCGTGCCACCGGGCTTGACTCGGACACGCAGGCGGCAATCAAAGAGGTCTACTCGACCTTCCCGCAGCGGTTCCCGGACTCGAAGCTGGTGATTCTCCGCGAGGTACCGGCGACCGAGGAGGGCTTCCATCGCCTGCTGGAGGAACTTGCACCGGTCGCCGGCCGCGACCGCGAGATTATCGAGGGGATCGAAAATGGGACGATCGTCACTGCGGCGCTCGCCGCCTTTCACCGACGCACGGTCGCCGAGCTGTGGACGCTTCTGGACCCGCTGCCAACCGCCTTTGGCGACGCGACGCTCGACGACCTTGAGCGCCAGGACGCGCGCAAGGCGCTGGCTGCCCCGGCTGTGCTCGACCCGACCTGCCTGTCGATACTCGCCGGGCTCGGCGGCCAGATCGAGCAGGCGGTGCTGACGGCGCTCCCAGGTTCAGTCATCGCGCAGGCGACCCTTGAGGACGCTGACCGTGCTGCTGGGCCATTGGGCGACCCCGTTGGGCCGGCGGCGTCCATGGCGAGGGATCCCCGCACGGGCGAGCTGAGGGTAGTGCCGATCGACGAGGCGCAGGTCGAGCGCCAGGCCGAGCATCAGCACGATCATCTACGGATCGCCCGGACGCTGCGGATCGAGCCCAACACGGACCCCGAGCCGCGCGATGAGATAGAAAAGGCTCTGGCTGGCCAGGACGGTGGGATCGATGGGGCCCTTTCGACCTGGGCCGCGACACTCGCGGTGGCCGCGCGCACCGGCCTGCCGGTGCTGAGCGATGACCGTAGGGCAAGGATCTCAGCACGCCAGAGCGGCATTCCGAACTTCAGCACCGAGGCGCTGCTACGGGTACTCGTACAAGCCGGCGATGTGAACGAGGCCGTGCTGGCGGACGCCCGTGAGCGATTGCTGCGCCGCGGCGCGCTCGGCCTTCACCCAAGTAGCGAGGAGCTCGTCGCGCTCGGACGTGGGACGGCGTTCGAGCCGTCGCGTGCGCTGTACTGCTTGCTCACCGACCCGGCGTTCTGGGTGCACAACCCACCGCTTGCGTGGGCGGTGGTCGTGCGCTTCCTGGCGCACGTCCACGGTGAGGCGCCCGATAAGCTCGAGCGGTGGGTCGCGCGCATGATCGACGCGGCCAAACGGGCGGTTCCCCACGCAAAGCTCGACATCCTGTGCTTCGGGCTGCTCGCCACTGTGTGGGGCTGGACCAGCACGGCCCCCGCGTGCGACGGCACCCTGCTACGCGCAGTGATTGTCGCACTGCGCAAGCTTGAGAGGTACATCGCGCAGTCGCCGCAATACGACCCGATGGAGTTTGCGCTGGCGCGGTTTGCGCAGATGGGCGCGCGTGCCCCGCAATCGCAGCGTGTTGTGTACGCGCTGCGCGCGATCTCGCTGCTGGGCGCGGCTGACCAGCTACGGGCGATCGAACTGCTGCTCCAGTAGCGGCGGCCACACGCCCTCTCGCCACTCTCGCCACGAAATCGCGTGCGTTTGTCTCCGATGTCGGGCGAAAGTCGGTTGCACTGAGGCAGCGTGTGGCAGCAGCCGGGGTCGCGGTGTCAGGGCGAGCGGATCGCACCAGCCTCTTCTCGACGGCGGCGCAAGAACATGAAGTGGGCGGAGTTGAATGCGCGCGGCGAAGGCCGGTACTACAGGGATTGAAATGCTCAAGACGATCTCATGGATGGCGGTGCTCGATCAAGGCGTGGTGGATGTCTGGCGGATACCGCTCGACGGTGCCGTTGAGCGGCACCTGAGGGTCCTCTCGGCAGCCGAACGAGCGCGGGTCGAGCGCCGCTGTGGCTTGCAGCGGGACCGCTTCGTGATTGCCCATGGCGCCATGCGGGAGGTGCTTGGGGTGTATCTGAATTGCGCGCCGGCGTTCGTGCCGCTCACTGTCCGTCACGGCGAGCCGCCGCGGACTCTGGGCCTGAAGATCAGTCTCAGCCACTCTGAGGATCTTGCTCTCCTTGCAGTCAGCCGAGCCACGGTGGGCGTTGATGTGGAGCACGTAAGCGCAGCGCAGGACGGTGATCTGGACGAGGTTGCCGAGCTTACCCTGTCGCCTGGGGAGCTTGCAGTGTTCCGTGGTTCGCGCATGGTGGATCGGCCGCGCGTATGGCTGCGGTCGTGGACCCGCAAGGAGGCGGTGGTCAAGGCGCACAGGGATGCTCTCGCGGAACGCGCCATCAGCGACCTGGATGTCTTGGAGGGAACCGTCCAGCACCTGACGGTGGAGGATCTCGATGTCGGGCCACGGCACGTGGCGGCGCTCGCTGCTGCGCAGCCACCGCGACAGATAGTTCTGAGGGCGTGGGCAGATGAGCCGGCGTGAGGCGCGCACGGAGATCATCCGGGCGCTCGCGGAGATGCGCCGTCGCGACCCTGTCGACATTGAGACGGAAGCACTGGTGGCTGGCGCTGAATGCCCGTATGACTCTGTGTGGCTCGTCAAGGCGGGGGTTCGCGCCGCGCGGCGGCTCGGCTTCAAGCTCAAGCCGACGAAGAGCGACGCCCATGCGTTCAAGTCCATCGAGTCGCTCGCCTCCCACCTGTACGGGCTCGCCCGCAATCAGAACGCGGCATGAATATGGATATGCCCGCACGGCGCGTACGTGAAACACGCGAGTACCTCGGAATCGCCCTTAGCGAGGTCGCGGCCACGGCTGGCATGGAGGAAACCCGGTTGCGCGAGATCGAGACGGGCGAGCGCCCTCTGGATGAGCTGAGCATTCACCGGCTGGCGCGCGTGTTCGGATGTACGCCTGCGTATCTCTGCCGGGATCCGGAGCCGGCCGGGGACACGGCAGCCGCGATCGCGCGGCTCACCCGCGGGCTAACCGCACACGACCACGCCGAGGCGGTGCGTTTCGCCTGCTACCTGCGTCACACCGTTGAGGACTGATGCACTGGAATGAGGCGCATCGGGTGGCGATGATCGCTGCGGCTGAGGCACAGGAGGATCTCGCGCTGAACACCTTCCAGCGCATCGAGGTGTTCGACGCGATGAGTGCCGCTAACTTGAAGGTCATTTTCCGCAAGCTCGAGGGCTGCGCCGCTCTGTACCTGCCGGCGTCGCTTGGTGGTCGGCCGGGCGCGATCCTGAACGCCTCGCACCCGCTGGCGCTACAGCGCTACAGCGGCGCTCACGAGTTCGGGCATCACGTCTTCGACCACGGTGGCCGAGTCGATCGTGACACCGAGCCACGTCGAGCTCGCGGGGAGCTGTCGGTGGAGGAGAAGCTCGCGGAGGCTTTCGCCGCCTGGTTCCTGATGCCGCCGGAGGCCGTTGAGCCGGCACTTGATCGCCTCGGGCGCAAGCAGCCGCAGTCCCCGCTGGATGCCTACGCGCTGGCTCTGCGGCTCGGTACGAGCTTCCGCGCGATGTGTGTGCACCTTGCCAGCCTTAAGCTCCTGGGCAGCGCAGCCGCCACGTCTTGGAGTGAAACGCCGCTGAAGAGCATCAAGCAGCAGCTGACAGCGAACTCGCCGCAGGGTGGCTGGCGCAGCGACGTTTGGCTGCTCTCGGGGGCCGACGCGGATAGCCAGCTCGTCCCGCGCTGCGGTGACCGGCTGCTACTCGATCTTGCCGGATGGGATGTGGAGACATTGCCGCCAGGCACCCGCGGAGAGTTGCTGGCGGCGAACGATCTGCTCACCCCGCCGAGATGGCAGATAGACCTCTCGCCCGACATGGATTCGGGACCCGCGACGCTCGTACTGAGACAGGACGGTCGCTCCCTTGATCTGCGACTGATGGTGGAGCGGCCTCGCGTCGGGCTGTTCGTTCCAACACAGGGAGTGGCGGTATGAATGCTCGTACCATTGAGGTGTCGGGTGTCTCGGAGGGCTGGGTCGGCGCATGCGCGACGCTCCTGGACTGCCCGCACCACGAGACGACGCATCTGGTGACGCGGATGCTGCATCCGTTGCCCGAGAACCCCGCGATCCGTGCCCGTGTGGACGCGCTGCTGCGCGCCGCCGGACACCAGGACGTGCAGGAGGTCGCAAACACAATCTTCCCGGCCGCACTTGCAGAGGATTACCCGGAGCCGAGCGAGCTCGCCGCCTGCTATCTGGAGGACTACGAGGTGCTGCGCCGCCTTGGAAGCCTGCAGGGCACGTATTTCGGGCGTATCTGCAGCTACCCCAACCCGGGCGCCAGCGGCACCTCGCAGCTCGCAGAGACCGTCACGAAGCTTCGAGCCGCCCGAGAGGGCCGCCGGTGGCGTGCGCGGTACCAGATCAACATCTATGCGGGCGAGAAGGACATCAGCAAGCAGATGGGGTTCCCTTGCATGGCGCACCTCGCGTTCCAACTCGGCGGGGACGGCAAGTACCCGGAGCGCCTTGACTGTCTGGCCCTATACCGCAACCAGGACATGATCCGCAAGGGGTACGGCAACCTGCTCGGCCTCGCGCAGTTGCAAAGCTATGTTGCCACCGCGACCGGCTTCCAGGCCGGGGAGCTGACCGTCATCGCCGGGCACGCTGACATGACTCTCGACAAGCACTCCCGCTCCTTCCTGCAGCGCTTGATAGGCCGGGAGGGTGGCTAGCGCAGGCAGCCGTCGGGGGCACCTGGCATGCTGGCGGGGATGCGCCGCCGGGATGACGTGTACCACGCCTACTGGCAGCTTGCCGCCGAGCGCCAGCGGATCTTCGAACAACGCCTGGAAGGGTTCCCAGCGCCATGGACGGAGGACCCAATCCTCGCGCGCTACCGGTTCACGAACCCGTGGCGTGCATCGGACCGTGTCTCGCAGTACCTGATCCGCCACGTCATCTACAGCGACCTGGGGCTCACCCCCGAGGACGAGGTGGCGCGGATCGTGCTGTTCCGGCTGTTCTCACGCCCTGCGACATGGCGGGCGCTTGAGGAGCGGCTGGGGCCGATCCGGCGGGCCACCCTCCGCGATCGCAGGCTCCCGGCTGTGTTGGAGGAGCTGCGGCGTACGGGGCCGATCTACACCAGCGCGTTCATCCTTTGCGCCAACAAGGCCTATGGGCACGACCGCAAGCACCTGAACCACATCTCGCTCGTGGCGAGCATGGTTCGTGGCGGGCGTCTGCCCAGGGCGCTCGCGCGGGTACGCTCGCTGCGGGCGGTATACGAGGCGCTGGCCGAGTTTCCGCTGATCGGGCCGTTCATGGCCTACCAGCTCGCCATCGACCTGAACTATTCGGAGCTGATCGACTTCTCAGAGGACGAGTTCACCGCCCCCGGCCCTGGTGCTGAGCGCGGGATCAGGAAGGTTTTCCCGGAGGTACACCGCCGGGAGATGCCGGGCATTATCCACGGGATGGTGGCCCAGCAGGACAAGGCGTGCGGGACGTTGGGGCTCCCGGTACCGAGGCTGTTCGGGCACCGTCCGCTTCACGCGATCGACTGCCAGAACCTGTTCTGTGAGCTTGATAAGTACGCCCGGGTGCAGTTTCCCGAGCTACACTCGAACCGCGTGCGGATCAAGGCGACGTTCGCCCAGTCAACTGAGCCTCTGCCGGCGCCGTTCTATCCCCCGAAGTGGCAGTTCAATGGGTGTCTACCGAAACCTGCGTCTGCGCCGACATAGGGCCCGAGACGCCGGCGGCGTGCGCCGCCATCTGTGTGGGTAGCGGCTCGTCTGCGAGGCGCACACCCATGACGGTCGCGAGCTTGACTCCGAACAGCAAGATGTCCGGGAGGCGACGGTTCAGCAGCTCTTGGTGCTCTCGGGGTTCGGCGAACGCGCCGACGATCTTCGCGAGGTGCAGGGCGCAGTGGCGCAGCTGATCGAGCTTTGGCATCCCGACGACATCGGGGTGGTAGTGGCGGTCGTGGTCGATCTGCACGAGCTGGATGTCGCGCCAGGTGCGTGCTTGGAGGGCGGCGTGGTGGCCGTCGTGGCCACCGGGGCGAGCTGCGACGTTGCGCGCCTCGATCTCCCCTAGCCGCTCAGCGTACAGCTCGATGATCGACAGCCTCGCGCTGGCTGCCAGCTCGCTGGCGGCGTCGCGCAGTGAGGCAGCAGGGTCGGTCACCCACGCGCGGTTGGCGCTCTCGTTGTGCTCGACGTGGTCGCAGTAGTTCGCGACGGAGGCAGCGAACGGCGCGAGGCGCAACGCGAAATCCTGGAAGGCACCGTCGGTCATCCTGCACACGGTATGTCTTTTGGCGGTCGACATGGTGTGCCTCATGCCGCCAGAGTGCCGAGCGCCTGCTGGACGGCGTCCCCGAGTGCCTGGACCCGCTGGCGGACCAGCCCAGAGGCGCTGGCGTTGAGTTTGTCGACGTTCTCCAACGCATCGTACTGCTGGCAGAGATCTTCAAGGGCAGCATGCACCGCTTTCAGTTGCGTGGTTGGCGCGAGTGGGGCCAGCTGCCCCATGTGGTCGCGTAGCTGATGCGCGCCGACGCGGGGCCTCGGAGGCTCATCGCGGCCTGCTCCAGGAAGATCCGCGAGGATCTGCGCCCAGTCGGCGCGGGCGGTGGCGGTGGCGGCGTTCGGGTAGGCCACGGCAAACGCGAGGCCCCAGAGGCGGTCAGGCTCCTCGATGAGAAGGTCGACCACGGGGACGGCGACGCGAGGGAGGGTAGTCTTCCAGAGTGCGATCGCTGCGAATGTGACGATTCGCCCGGTGCTTGGCGGGTCGGCCAGCCGGCTGCGGATGGCCTCTTGTAGACGTGCGAGCTCCGCGACGTTGACGGTCCACCAATACTGCATCTCCTGCTTACGGAAGTAGGCGAAGCAGTCGAGCATCCGGGTGCTGTCCCGCTCCACGATGCCAAACTCGGCGAGCACCAGAGCCGGGTAGGAGCCCTGGTATAGATTGCGCTCGTCGTCGGTGTAGCGGCCGGTCTCCCTGGGGCTCACGAGCTGAACGAGCGCGCGGCTTGAATCTGCGCGTGCGTCGAGTATCCGTACGGCGCGGCGAACCTGGTCGCCCCAGCGGGTGTGGATCCGCTCGCCATGGTTGAACGGTGCGAGGTGCCGTCCGACGAGCTCGGAGCGCTCGAGCTGCCACCAGTCGACGAGCTGACGAAGCCAGTGATCCCCACTGGTGCCGGGAACATCCGGGTAGTCTGGCGGCAAGCGGTCTGTGCCTGTGGGGTCGTCGATTTCGCATACGAGGTTTTGACGCGGCTGGCCATTGGTGAGCTCGAATAGCGCCCGGATTCGTCCGTATGTCGCGTGTGCCGTCTCAGCGGCTATGACGGTCAGAGGACGCCGGTCGGCTTGCATGGCGGCCTCCCAAAGCGGAACGGTCTGCTCGTCTACCACGCTGGGGTTACGACGGTGCGCAGAGGCGCCTGCGAAGGTGATGATCCGCGCGTTGCGAGCCGAGGATGGGCCCTCAAGCATGATTGCGCGCATCGTCGGTGCCCCCACGTCGAACCGTCCCGGGGAAGAAACCACGAGAATCCGGTGCAGCGGCCCGTCGAGGGCGCTGTCGCCGCTGCCGATGGTGTCCCAGTAGAGGCTGCTCTCGTGCTTGTGGCCGTGCAGCACGATCTGGATGCCGTAGTCGCGCAGAAGCTGGCGCAGCATCCCGAGGTTGACTATCGACTCGAACGCCTTTCGCTCCTCGCGGGTGGAGAGCGGTAGCAGTTGGTGGTGGAGCACCGCGATCCGTAACCTGCCGTCGTCGGAAGGGTTGGTGGGCGCGCCAGCTTGCTCGAAGTAGTGGCCGAGCGCTTCAACCTGGGAGCGGGAGATCCGTGCGATGTCCTGCTGTCGCAGCTTCTTGAGCTGCCGCATGATCTCATCGCTGGCGGTGGCACCGCCTGGTGTAAGTGCTGCCTTCCATTCATCCTCGTCCCATCCCCCTCTTGGGGTGACCGGTATGCCGCAATAGTTGCTGCTGTTCAGCGGAATGACGAGCACATCTTCGGTGGCGGCGAGATGTGGGTGATCACGGGCCTCCGGGGTGAGGGTGCCGTCGTCCTTGTCGAAGTCGATGCCGTCCAAAAGGGGTGTCGTACAGCCGACATCGCGTGTTGCGGCGAGGAAACTGGCGTAGCGCTCCACTGTGGCGGGCGGCTCGTCCCAGACGACATCGTGATTGCCCGGGACGACGACGATGTCGGCGGGGTTCTTGGGAAAGACGTCCTGGCGTTGGGCGAGCAGATCTCTGAAGGCGTCGAAGCCGCTGTCACGGGCAGCGAATGTGAGGTCGCCGCTGACGAGGACAAGCTGGGGCCTTCCGTGGCGCTGAACGAAGCGGTCCATGATGCTCAGGGTGCGCAGGAATACGCGCTGAGTGGTCTCGAGGTCGGGCTGATGCTCGAAGATGCTCTTCTCGTCGTCGAGATCCTGTCCGGGGACCTCCCCCAGATGTGGGTCTGAGAGATGCAGGATCCAACTCATGGCTCGTCTCCTTGGAGGTCGCGCAAGAAATCCTGGATGTACTCATCGACGTCCACACCCGGTTGGGTTTGGCGGTCAGATGCGTTGCGAGCAAGGGCGGTCCCGGCGGTGGGCCGGCGAGCCTCGATCGTCCATTTGAGGATGCGTGCGAGGCGCTGGCTGGCGGTAATACGCAGCACGCGCATTGTGGCGGCGAGGGCGCTGGATGGTAGCGCTCGGAGTAGGTCGAGCGTGTCGTTTTCGAGCCCCGTGAGCCAGCCATGGGGCTGGCTGAGCCGTTCGATGTCGCCGGCGGGGATCTGGAGCTCTTCGCGGCGGTGGTGAACGAGCTGTCCGAGTGTCGCGGCACCCGCAAGAGCGAGCGTCGGCTCCCAGAAGGAATGAGCGAGCTCTGCCTGGGCGTCCTGGAACAACAGCCGTGGGTCCTGGTCGTCAACGACCGGTGGCCCGACGCGCAGCCCTTCTGGTGGGTTGGCGCTGGCGCTCGCGGCCCGCACCAGCCGCTGCAGCGCGTCGAGGTCGGGGATGGGAACCGTGGCGACGCACTCGATGGCCTGCTCGGGGAGCACCGTCCCGTGGTTCCAGACCTGTGCGATCACGGGGTACCCGAGCAGGGTTTCGGGGAGACGCAGGTCCCATTCGCTTGCAAGCTCGACCGTGGGGCTTAGGGGGACGACCGTGAGCGCGTCCTCACCCTCGGTGAGCACGACCACGGGCAGCAGCGTGTCGCCGTCGAGATCGCTGACGAGGCTCACGGATCCGGGCGGAGCCTCTGCGTGGGGTCTGCTCTCGAGGGGGCTGGAGGCTTCGGGTGGGCCGAGTCTGGCAGGCATACTCTGGAGGAGTGTCCGGCAGCGAGGGCAGCTGGCGGCGTGCTCGGCGACTGTGGTGGCGGGCGGGTCGGCGAACAGGTCCGCCAGGGCTGGGCATCGAGTGTCAATCATCAGTATTGGAGTAAACGAGATCGGCGAGCACGTTCAGGAGTGTGTCGCGCTCGGTATCGCTGTCGCTCATGCGGCTCACGAGCTGACCGATGCGGCGCTGCTCATTGACAACGGTGCCGGCGGAGCAGTTGACGGCGGCGGCGATCTGGAGGACCTTGTCATCGGGGGTGCGCCGCAGCACTTCGACCTGCCGGGGTGTGAGTTCGGCGAGGATCGCGAGCGCGGTCTCGCGCAGCGCGAGATCCTCATCAGTGGGCGGCCGGGAGGCCTGTATAGCGGGGGTGTCGTCGGATTCCTGAAGCTGCTCGACGTAGACTTCTCCGAGGTCGAAGCGGTGGGAGAGGGTGCGCATGATCAGCCCGGGTGTGAGCGCGCACCCGGTGCGTGAGAGCAGCCCACTGGTGAAGCGTTTGAGCTGGGCGGTGTCAAGGACGGGCGAGAGCTTTGTGGCTGTCGCCCGGTAGCGGATGATCGTGAAGTCGCCAAGGGCCCACCCATGAGCGACGAGCTGGCTGTCGTCCCCGGACCATTCGGGCGCGGTAGCGGCGGTGGCGGCGAGCGTGTACCAGCGGTCTTGGGGGCGCTCAGCTGGGCGGGTGAGGGTGAACGCGGGATCGTCTGCGAGCATGGCGGTGAGCCGCCGATAGAGGTTGCGGGCCTGGGTTCGGTCTTGGGTGTTGAGGAGGTGTTGGCGGAGGGAGCGCTCGGCGAGCCGTCGGAAACTGCCGACTGTGCTCGAGTGGTCTAGGAGTGCCTTGAGGTGGCCGCGGGCTAGGAGACGATCCGTGTACCAGCCGTTGAAGATCTCTTCGGCGGCTTCCTCGTCCCACTGGCCGTAGGGCGAGAAGCTGGGTGGCAGCAGACGCAGCCGCACAAGGCGCTGAACGACGGAGCGGAGCTCCTGCACGAGGTCGCCTGGTAGCTGGCCTTCGCGGACGAAGCGGCGCAATTGTCGGAGTCGACTGTCTGTCATGGCATCGTCTCGTTGAGATAGAACAGCACCTGTTGAAGGTAGTGGTTGGGTAGCGGGCCGATGTTGTGTGCGGCTCGCGCCTCCGCAAGCGCGATCCGCACCGCGGGTCGCGGGATCCATCCGTCGGCGGTGAACTCTGCCATCGCGGTCGCAGGGATCGGCACACCGTCTTGGCGTGTAGTCGATCTGCCGGCAACGCGAACGTTGCGGCCGATGATCGCGGTGACGATGCACCATCGCAGCACGTCCTTGCGGGAGAAATGCGTGATGGTGTCGTGTAGATAGAGGACGTCCCCAACCAAAATGGGGCTCGATTGGCCGCTACTTGGTTGCGGGTGCGGCGGCATCTCAGCAGCCTCGGGTTGGTTGGGCAGCGAGGACGCGTTGTTGAAATGGTCAGGAGCATTGTCCCGTCCGATCTGTCTGGCCACCGGCGGTCAGCCCTCGTCGTCGGGCGGCAAGGATGACCCGAAGCGCCGCTCGAACTCCTCGATGTCGGACTGGTCGGCAGGATGGCTTGCGTGGCGCGCGTGCACCTCGCGCATTGTGTCGCTGTTGGGGGCTGGCTGGATCTCCTCTAGGACCCAGGCGATGAAGCGGTACAGCTCGTCCTCCGGGATGTTGAAGTGTTCGGCGATCTCTTTGGGGCTCAGCCTCTCAGCGACATCGCGCAGGACTTCCTGATCGCGCTCGCTCAGAACGGTGAGCACCGCAGCCGCGGTGGGAAGGGCTCGCATGTCGAACATCGCCCCCAAAGGTTAGGACTCTCCCCGGACTCGTAGTGACGCCGTTCGTCCTGTGGCGGTCGTAAGCTTGGTGGTCGCAAGCACGGACACTTTTCCTATGCCCACCACGCTCGACCCAAAGTCCTATCGCGTTACCCGTCGGCTGGCATCGGCGGAGGAACGTCGACCCCGCGTGCCGGATGGGCAGCTCAGGCCGATCCGAGACCGGCAAGTCCGCAAGGGTATGTCGGCTTGCTCGCCTGCCTCTCCCCGCGTCGTGTGCGCTCAAGGCTCTCGGCGGCGCCCAAAACCCGCGAGATTTGCTGCCACCGTGCTGCCACGGCCGCATGGGTTTTCCGAGAACACGTTGATTTGCGGGGCCGAAAGCCCCAACCGCCCCCGGCTTCCCAAGCTTGAGGTCGCGAGTTCGAACCTCGTCCGCCGCTTATAGGCCAGGAGCCGCATTTGGCTCTGTGGAGCGGTATGTGGCTCCAGGCTGCGCCGGGAAGGGTGCGACCATACACGGACAATAGCGGGCGAAACGGACAGAGATCTGCGGTACCGGTGCGGTATCGAGATTGGTCGAGTTCCCGGCTCCTCACCCCAGGCGATCCGCCGAGATGCAATGTACGGGAGCTGTTGAGCGCCGCTGAGTTTGGGCATGCTGGTGCCGTTTTGGGTGGGCATCGGTGGGTGGGGTACGAAAGAAGAAGTAAGTGATGGTCGTGGGCACGTCGTTTGCCTGTGGGCATGGCGC
>Ga0187855_10001183_pt1 | contig 21184 bp, 21 predicted proteins | sample June2016WEW_8_10_2_FD_132969 | JGI IMG/M metagenome (GOLD analysis project Ga0187855, IMG submission 132969) | Peatland microbial communities from SPRUCE experiment site at the Marcell Experimental Forest, Minnesota, USA - June2016WEW_8_10 | ecosystem: Environmental > Terrestrial > Soil >...
GGCCAGGAACAATTCCCCATTCGGCGACAAGTTGCGGCAGGCCTGGCAGCCCGCGGAGGCTAAGCGGGAGGGTTGATGCGCAAAGCCTCTACGCGCGCCATCCCGCCGCCCCTGGAGCTACTGTGTCTGAGCGCGCTCTGGTCGCGCGGGCAGGGCAGCGTGAAGGACGTGCGGGAACTGGTCGGCGCCAACCGTCCGCTGGCCTACACCACGGTGATGACGGTGCTCGACCGCCTGGCTCGCCGCGGGATCGTCACGCGCCGGAAAGCCGGCCGCGCCTTTGTGTACGCCCCGGCGGTCTCGCGGGACGCTATGCGGCGCCTTGCGTTGCAGGAATTCCTGGACTCGTACTTCGAGAGCTCCCAGCACGAGTTGCTGCAGTTTCTGCGGGACGAGTCGCGCGCGGAGGCGTCCGCGCCCGCCGCGATGGCGGCTAACGGCCTGGACCCCGCGCTGCTGTAGTGTGCGCCACATGCGCCACACATGAAAGTGGAGATTCCGGCAACGCCACTTGAGCCGCCGGATCGCAGCACCTCCTGGTTATCGGCGTTCATCGGCGTTCATCGGCGGCCAGATGTGCTTTTTTTCCGGTCCAACGCGAATACGAAAACCCCATATTGGCCGCCGATGAACGCCGATGAACGCCGATAAAAAGGAGCCAGACGGAAGTCTTCCTGAGCGGACGAACTGCCCGAAACCGTCCGCGGCCGGGAAGCGCGTCTCCCCTCGCCCGGCGTGGCTCACCGAGCGGCCTACAGTACGGGTACGCAAGGATCTTGCGGCTTTCTTTGAGCTTTTCACACCTCTCCACTTTTGTGTCGCACGCTCGCGCCACACACACCACACCGCCCCCTTGACATTCTACCCGAGCCATCCTATGATTCGCCTAGAATGTCTACTCGAAAGCCGGAAGACCGCGTCGAGCTGCTGCAGGGCACTCTCGACGTTCTGATCCTGCGCACTCTGCTGTTTGGGCCGGCCCATGGCCACGCCATCGTGAAGGCCATCGAGAGCAATTCCGAAGAGGTGCTGCAGGTCGAGCAGGGATCGCTTTACCCGGCTTTGCACCGCCTTATCAAAAGGGGGTGGATCTCCGCGGAGGAGGGGATTTCGGAGAACAACCGCCGGGCCAAGTATTACAAGCTCACCGCCCTGGGCCGCAGGCAGCTTCGGGTGGAATCCGCGAAGTGGGAGAAACTGGCCCGCGCCATCGCACGCATCCTGAAACTGGCGGGTGAGGAGGCCAACTCGTGAAACCATTGCGCATGATGGGCCGCATGTTGGACAGTCTCGACGACGACATTCGCGACCATATCGAGCGGGAGACGCGCGACAACATCGAGCGCGGCATGCCGCCCGAGGAGGCGCGCCACGCGGCGCTCCGCCAATTCGGCAACATCACGCGGGTGAAAGAAGACACGCGGGCGGTCTGGCGCCGGGTGTGGCTCGAACAGTTGCTACAGGATATCCGGTACGGGCTTCGCATGCTGGTCCGCAATCCGGGGTTCGCGGCAGTAGTCATTCTGACGCTGGCGCTGGGCATCGGTATGAACACGGCCGTCTTCAGTGTGGTGAACGCGGTGCTCCTGCGTCCGTTGGCGTGCCCGCATCCGGAGCGTCTGGTCTGGATCGGCGGCTACGATCCGAATATCAAGACGTCCACGGTGGACTCGCCCGACTTCTGCTTTTTGCGGGAACATGCGCAGTCATACGCGGGCATAGCTGCGTACGGTCCCCAGCAGGCCGCGATGGTCACCCCGCGGGATGCGCAGCAGGTGAGCGGCGTAGCGATTGCCGGCGATTTCTGGGCGCTGACGGGCGCGCGACCGGCGCTCGGCCGTCTGTTCGGCCCGCAAGAGCAGGATACTGTGGTGCTCGCCTGGGATCTGTTCGAGAGCCAGTTCGGCGGGGACCCGCATGCGGTCGGCCGGTCCGTTGCCGTGGATGGCCGTTCGGTTACCATCACCGGCGTGCTACCGAAGGATTTCCGCTTTCAGTTTCCGATGTGGTGGCAGGCTCTGGAACCGCGGCCCGTGGATGGCTACTTTCCACTGCCCGCGAAGGACATCGCCATGGGCCGCACCGTCAACGTGGTGGCGTCGCTCAAGCCAGGCGTGCGAGCCGCGCAGGCCATGGCTGAGCTCGAGGTGCTGGAGAAACGCGCGCAAGAGGGCCGCAGCCCGCAGTTTCGCGGGCCGACAACCGGGCTGCGAATCCAGCCGCTGGCGGACCATTTGACTGGCGCCGCACGCCCGGCCTTGTTGGTATTGCTGGCGGCCGGCGCCCTCGTCCTGCTCATCGCCGTTCTGAACATCGCCAGCGTTCTACTGGCGCGTGCGACGGCGAGGCAGCGCGAGATCGCGATCCGCGCGGCGGTGGGGGCGGGACGCGCGCGCGTCATCCGGCAATTGCTGGCCGAGAGCGTAGTGCTGGCTCTGATGGGTGGCGCCGCGAGCCTGGCGCTGGCGCGAACGGCGCTGGCGATCCTGGTGCGGCTTTCGCCGAACGCGGTTCCGCGACTGCAGGAAACCAGTATCGATGGCGCCGTGCTCGCGTTCACTCTGGCAGTTTCGATTGGAACCGGCATTCTGTTTGGGTCCGGCCCGGCGCTCGCGCTCTGGCGCACCAGCCTGCACGATGCCCTGAAGGAAGGCGCACGGACCTCGGCGGGCCCCGCCGGGCTGCGCCTGCGCGGATTGCTGGTAGCCGGGGAACTGGCGCTGGCGATCGTGCTGCTCATCGGCGCAGGGCTGATGTTGAAGAGCTTCTGGCGCATGCATGCGCACCCGCCCGGCTTTGCGCCGGAAAGCATCCTGACGATGAAGGTCCAGCCGGTGGGGCCGCAATACCGCGAGAAACCTGCGCATGAAGCGTATATACGGGAGTTGTTGCGGCGCGTCGAATCGGCCCACGGAGTCGAAGCCGCTGGAGTTTCGGTTTGGTTCCTCTTCGAGGGCGTGCCATTTCCCAGCGATACTGCGCCAAACCAGAAGCACGTCATTCGCCTTAACGCCGTATCGCCCGGCTATTTGAAGGCCATCGGCGTGCGCTTGCTGAGTGGACGCTGGCTCGGCGATACGGATTCCGGTGTGGTGCTGTTGAACGCCAGCATGGCGCGGCAAGCCTTCGGCGCGGGGGATCCGCTCGGACGCCAGATTTCCACTCCAGGGCCAGGCACCGTGGTGGGCATCGTCTCCGATTTGAAATACTCGCAACTCGACGCCGATGCGCCCGCGGAGATTTACATCCCGTACCAGCAGCTTCCCTTTTTGGCTGGCACCAGCGTAGCCGTCCGGACATCCGGCGATGCATCGGCTCTTGCGCCGGCCATGCGCAAGCTGATCTCGGGCATCGACCCCACCCAGCCGGTATACAACGTGAAGACGTTGGAACAGGCGCTCGCCGACTCCATCGCGCCGCGGCGTTTCAACCTCTTTCTGCTGGGAACTTTCGCGGCGGTCGCTCTGCTGCTCGCACTGGTGGGCATTTATGGCGTGATCGCGTATTCGGTGACCGAGCGCACGCGGGAGATCGGCGTGCGCATGGCGCTAGGCGCGCAGCGTCGCGAAGTGGTGCGCATGGTGGTGCGGGAAGGTATGGCGATGGCGTTGGCCGGCATGGCCGCAGGGCTTGCCGGCGCTTGGAGTCTGACGCACTGGATGGCCAGCTTGCTCTATGACGTGAAAGCCGCCGACCCGGCCACCTTCGCCGCCGTGTCCGCGGCGCTGGCCGCGACCGCCATGCTGGCTTGCTGGATCCCGGCGCTGAAGGCGGCGCGCGTCGATCCGGTGGTGGCTCTGCGGTACGAGTAACCCAAGTGAGGCAATCTTGCCCGCAGCCGCCTTTTCAGGCGGCTCTGGCGGCCTGAGAGGCCGCCGCAGGCTACCAGCCTGCCCCACAACGCGCGGCTAGCGCGATGGCGCCCAGCACGCCTGCGTCGCCGCCCAACACCGGTGGCACGATCTCGGGCGCCTGGATGTAACCGTTCAGCAGCGCCAGCACCTTGGCGCGAATGCGCGGGAACAGGTGCGCCTGCCGCATCACGCCGCCGCCCACAATGATCCGTTGCGGCGAAAGAGTACAAATCCAGGTGACCAGCCCCAAGGCGATGTAGTGGGCCTCCAGATCCCAGGCGGGATGGTCGGGCGGGAGCGTCTCGCCGCGCTGGCCCCAGCGGGCTTCGAGCGCAGGCCCGGAGACCAGGCCCTCCAGGCAGTCGCCATGAAAGGGACAGCCGCCGGCGAAGGGATCGGCGCCGAGGTCGTGCGGAACGCGGATGTGTCCCATCTCCGGGTGGACCAGGCCATGCAACAAGCGGCCGTTAACCATGGCGCCGCCTCCCAAACCGGTGCCGATGGTGAGGTACAGAAAGGTATCCAGACCTTGCGCGGCGCCCCAGCGAGCCTCGCCCAGCGCTGCGGCGTTGACATCGGTGTCGAAGGCCACCGGCAGGCTGGTGGCGCGACGCACGGCGCCCATCAGGTCGGTATCGCGCCAGCCGTTCTTGGGGGTCGAAGTGATATAGCCGAATTTGGGAGACGCGGGGTCCAAATCCACGGGGCCGAACGATCCGATGCCGATGGACTGCAGCGGGTGGGGCTGCGTTCGAAAGAATTCCAGCGCGCGGGCGATGGTTTCCGCGGGCGTGGTGGCCGGGAACTCGGTTCGCGCGAGTAGTTTGCCGTCTTCACCGCCGGTGGCGCAGACGAACTTGGTGCCGCCACACTCCATTCCTCCATATACGGTCATCAGCCTTGTTATACCGCGAAGCATGTTTCCTGAGAGTAAACCGCCCTTGCGGGCACGATTTCAGTTAAGGAGATCTGATGATTTCTAATTGCCGCGCCGGCGCCACGTTGCTGCTCATGCTCACTCTGGGGACAGGATACGCCGCCACCAAAGCCGTACCGCCCGCGAGGGCGCTCACCGCCCCAGTGACGCGGCCGAGGGCGGCCGCCGTCGCGCCGCAGGCTAGCATGCCGGACGCCCAACTGGAGAAGGCCATTCGCGCGCGCTTCGCCGCTTCCAAGATTTCAACGCACCATTTCGAGGTTCATGTACAGGGCGGCGTCGCCACCATCGAAGGCAAGACCGACGTGTTGCAACACAAAGGCACGGCGACCCGGCTGGCCAAGAGCTGCGGCGCCGTCAAAGTGGTGAACAAGGTGGCCGTGAGCCAGGCGGCTAAGGACAAGGCGGCCAAGAATCTGGCGTCGGGCCGGCGGCGCGCGCAGGTCAAACGCAGCGAGACTACACCGCGTACGCTGAAGCGGTCGAGTTAGGGCGGGGCTGAGAGCCCCGCGCAGGCTGAGAGCCTGCCCCACTAAAGCCCGCCCAAGAGGGCGACCGCTATGCCTGCCAAGCCGAGGAATGTGCCGAAGGGCAGTTCGTAGCTGGCCGGGTCCTTGTGGGTGAACCGGATGTAGGCGTAGCCGATCAGGGAGCCGGCCAGCGATCCGGCAATCAGCATGAGCAGCGCACCGTGCAAGCCCAGGAACGCGCCCACCATAGCCACCAGCTTCACATCTCCCAGGCCCAGCCCTTCGCGATGGCGCAGCTTGAAGTAGAGCCAGCCGCCGAACCAGAGGAACAATCCGGGCACGACTGCGCCGACCAGGGCCTCCGCAACCGATGCCCAGTGCGGGCTGTTGCGCACGCCAGCGAGCCATAGCAGCGTTTGCGCGATATCGTCGTTAACCGGCAGGAACCAGGCCAGCACCAGCCCGGCCGCCGTGCCGCCCAGGGTGAATTCGTCGGGCAGGATGCGCGCTTCCAGGTCCGAGAAAGTCAGCCCCACTAACAGCGCGCTCAAGAGGCAGAATTTCCCGGCTGCGAGCGACGGTCCGAGCCGCCAGACGGCGACGAAGAACAGCACGGCGGTCATCAGTTCGACTATCGGATACCGCGCGGGAATGGCCACTTTGCAGTGCCGGCAGCGGCCGCCGAGCAGCGCGTAGCTGAGCAGCGGGACGTTGTCATACCAGGCTATCGGGTGGTTGCACGCCGGGCAGTACGAGCGCGGCCGCACCACCGAAAGATCCTGGGGCAGACGGTAGACGCATACATTGAGGAAGCTGCCGATCAGCAGGCCGAACAGCAACGCGAGGCAGGCTTCCAGGAGGCGGGCTTCTAGCAAGAGAGCACCTGCCGGTAAAGGTGGATGGTCGAGTGGATCATTTGGTCGAGTGAGAACTTGTCCGCCACGGTTTGGCGTGCACGCGCCGCGAGGCCGCGGGCCATGGGGCGGTCCGACAGCAGTTCGCGGATGGCGGCGGCGATGGCTTCGGGCTCGTTTTCCGCCAGCCAGCCGTTCTCCCGATGGCGCACGATCTCCGGGATCCCGCCCACATTACTGGCGACGACCGGCACGCCGGCCGCCATGGCCATCAGGATAGCGGATCCCAGGCCCTCGGAGTGGGTCAGGTACAGAAACAGGCCGGCATCCGCCAGGTCGGATTCCAGGTCGCGGGAGAGGAGCAGGTCCACACCGGCGCGGCGGGTGACTTCCAGGGCGAGCGCCGTTCCTTTGCGTGGATCGGCGCTGGCGGGCGCCACTACTGTTTCGCCACCGGCGGACGGTTCGCCGAGCGGAACGCCGTCGTAGACTACCGAAATCTTGTCTTCTGGCACGCCACCTTCCATCAGGATGCCCTTGACGAATTGTGACACGGCGGCGTAGCGGGTTGCATGGCGGTACTTCCAGCGCGAGCGAATGGGAAAGGCGACGCGGCGCGAAACCACCAGCGGCGCATCAGCTAGAGCGGCGGCCAGCGTGTGCGCGCGGGCATCGTGCGCGTGGATCAGGTCCGCCTGGCGCGAAAGCCGGTGTATGGCCCAGGGCCCGAGCGGTTGCACGTCCAGGTGGAGGCCGCTGGCCTTGTCAAACAGAGGCGAAGATCGCGGCGAGAGCAGGGTGCAGTCGATGCTTTCGCGGCGCAAGCCTTCTATGAGGCGAAGGACCTGCCATTGACCGCCTCGCATTTCACGGCCGGAATCGAGGTGTAGGATACGCATGGTGCAAAGGCGGGGCTCAAGCCCCGCGCGGGCTTAAGCCCGCCCTCCAGTCATGTTGCGGGCCTTGGCGTATTTCAGAAACGTATAGAACCCGGCCATGTAGGCGATGGTCAACCCTTCGATGCCGTCCAAGAACCCGCTTTGGACGAAATACGTCTTCAGAAATGTCCAGAACGGATCGAAGGTCAGGTGGCTCCATCCCAGGGGCGTCTTGCGGGACACCAGTTCTTCGGCGGCCAAGGTGGTGTAGCGGTCCATGGTCCGCAGATGTTCGGAAAGCGAATCGCAGGTGAAGTGCAGCAGATTCGATTCCAGGTATCCCACGCGCCCGTGAACCTGCACGCTTTCATGCACAAAATCGCCGATCCACCTGCCTTGCTGGCGGTTATACAGCCGGATCTTGCGGTCGGGATACCAGCCGCTGTGCAGAATCCAACGGCCCAGATACTGCGCCATGCGCGGCATGGTGTAGGCGTCGAACTTGGGACCGTTCTTCTTGAGGTTCCAGATTTCCCCTTCGAGCGCTTCGCTGAGGGCCTCGTCGGCGTCGAGCGACAGAATCCAGTCGTGGGTGGCGCGCTCGGCAGCCCAGTTCTTCTGGCCGGCATAGCCGCGCCACGGGCTTTCCAGGACCCGCGCTCCCAGCTTTTCGGCAAGCTCCATGGTGCGGTCGGCCGAACCGCTATCCAGCACCACGATCTCATCGCAGCAACGCAGGCTCTCGATGGCCCGGACAATGTGAAGTTCTTCGTTGAGCGTAATGATGGTGGCGGTGATCTTCATGGCGGGCGGTCAGGGGGCGCCCTCCAGCACGGGAGCCGCCGTGAAGCACAGCAGGAAAACGATCAGGGCCGCCAGGGCCAGCCACTTGCGGCCGGTGGAGAGACTGGAGGGGTCTACGATCACGGGGTGGCGCCGCGCCAGGAAGAACAGGGCCACGGCCCACAGCCACCAAGGCCACCAGAGGAAGCCCAGCGGGATGAGCGCGGCAATGAAGATCTTGGACAGCAGCTTGTGCCGGTCGCCTACCAGCGCGTAAAGGATGTGGCCGCCATCGAGCTGGCCGATAGGCAGCAGGTTCAGCGCGGTAGCCAGTATCCCAATCCAGGCGGCGCGCGCTACCGGATGCAGGTAGATATCCGCGGCGGGCACTCCCGGAAAGATGACCTTCTGCAAGATCCAGAGCAGCCCCGGAGTTCCGAACTGGATGTCGCCCTGATGCGCGATGCCGGGGATCAACTTGGAGAAAGCTACCCCCACCGCCAGCGCGGGCATCAGGAATACGAAGCCAGCCAGAGGTCCCGCCACGCCGATATCGAAAAGCACGCGCTTGGAATAGATCGCCGAGCGGATGCGGATGAATGCGCCAAAAGTTCCCATCAGCGTGGGCGCGGGCAGGAAGTACGGCAAGCTGGCATCCACGCCGTAGTAGAGGCAAGCGAAGTAATGCCCGAACTCATGGGCCAACAGGATGGTGAGCAGCGTGAGCGAAAAGGGCAGGCCCTGCCAGATGAGTCCGGGATGGCTCCAGACGTTGACGAAGGCATACAGGTAGTGCTCGACGTCAAACGGCAGATTGCGGTCGAAGTCCGCCTGCAGGCTGGAACCCACCAGGGTGGTGGAGATCAAGGTGAGCAGGAACAGCAGCCCGTGCAGCCAATAGCGTTCGTGCAGCCGGGGCAGCGCGCGCGGGAAGCCGTGGCCATTTCCGTTCTCCGCGTAGGCGGGGTAAGTGGCCGCCGAATAATCCTGAGGGGACACAATTCGATTATTTGCGCGCGCTCTACTGCAGCGTCTGCAGTTCTTTGCCGGGTTTGAAGCGCACGGCTTTGCCCGGGGGAATCGACACTTCGGCTCCGGTGCGCGGATTGCGCCCGATGCCGGTCTTGCGGGGCTTGACGTTAAAGACGCCGAAGCCGCGCAGTTCGATGCGATCACCCTGTTCCAAGGCCTTCTTCATGGATTCGAAGACCGTTTCGACGGCCATCTCGGCCTTGGTCTTGGTTATTCCGGTCTTGTTCACGACTTCGTTGATGATATCGAGCTTGATCAAAATGGGCCTCCCGGAGATCGCAGGAGCGCATTCCCCGCTTAGTGTTCAACCACATGATAGGATTACATTTATCCGAAAGTCAAGCTGGCGGCAAGAATTGCTCGTGGGGCGGGTCCCGCAGCGCGCAGCCGAGGCCCTCGCCGGCCTGCCGCCGAGCGGGTCTGGGCACCCGCGCAGACCAGGGGGTGGACACTGTGGGGCCTCGCAGGGCCTGCGGCCCAACGGGGCACGAAAAAGACGTGGGCTGGCGCGCGCTTGGGCGGCCTGAGAGGCCGCCGCAGGCTGAGAGCCTGCCCCACGAGGACGTGCCTAATTGGTACAATTCCGTGAATGGCTGATTCGGTTGGTCCGCGGCACGGTGCGGTCGTTCGCGCTACCCATTGGATCACCACCTTATGTTTCCTGGCTCTGCTCGTCAGCGGAGTTGAGATTCTTATCTCTCACCCGCGCTTCTATTGGGGTGAAGCAGGGAACGTACTAACTCCTCCGTTATTCAAACTGCCGATTCCAGCTTCCAGAGCTACCGTCCCCACCGGCTACGGCTACGTGCTTCCCGACCAGAACGGCTGGAGCCGCTATCTCCATTTCCAATCCGCCTGGGTTTGTGTTTTGACCGGCTTGCTTTACGTCGTCTTCGCATTATTCCAAGGGCATTTCCGGAAGGATCTGCTGCCCGCGCGCGGCGATCTCTCCTGGAAGGGGATCTCAGCCGTGATCGGCCGGCATTTGCGCCTCAGGCCGGCGAGCGAGGAAGAAGCCTGGTCGTATAACGTGCTTCAGCGGCTGTCGTATCTGCTGGTTATTTTCGTACTGTTTCCGTTGGTCGTCTGGACGGGCCTGGCGATGTCGCCCGCCATCGCGTCCGTATTTCCGGCCGCAGTCGCTGTTTTGGGCGGCCAGCAATCCGCACGCACCATACACTTTTTCGTCTCCGTATTGCTGGTGCTCTTCCTATTAGTTCACGTCCTTATGGTTTGTCTTACCGGATTCCGAAGCCGGGTGCGGGCGATGATCACGGGGCGGCCGGCCCCAGATATGGAGCGAGTATGAGCGGGATCTCACGACGTAAACTCATCACCACCGGACTGGCCGCAACCGCGGGCGCATCGGGCTTGGCGGCGGCTGCGAAGCTCGCGCAGCGTTATGGACTTATCCCGCCCGATGGCGGCGGCCTCTACGGGCCGGGCGAAACGCTGACTTATGCCGCGCAACGGATACTGACCCGCCACTCGCTGGCGCGTGAGTTCCACCCCAACCAGATTTCGAAACCGCCGTTCGCCAACGAAGTGGCTCCCTTGGGCGACGCGTTCCAACGCCTGCAGGAGGGAGCGTTTACCGATTGGCGTTTGACCGTGGATGGCATGGCCGCCCGCCCGGCAACTTTCTCACTCGCGGAACTCAAGAGCTTTCCCCGGCGCAGCGAGATCACCCACCTGGCGTGCGAAGAGGGCTGGTCTTATATCGCTGAATGGGTGGGCGTGCCTCTCTCGCACATCCTGGGCGTTGTGGGGACTCTCCCGCAAGCCCGATTCGTGGTCTACCGATCGTTCCAACCGGACTGGTGGGAAAGCATCGACATGGCGGATGCATTGCACCCTCAGACGCTGGTCGCGCACGGTATGAATGGCGGCGAGCTTCCCGTGGCATTCGGCGGACCTCTTCGGCTGCGTGTTCCCCGGCAACTGGGCTACAAGAGCGTCAAGTACATCACCCGGCTTACCATCACCGATAGCCTGAAACGGTTCGGCAAGGGATTGGGATCGGCATCTCCCGAAGGTGGATACGCGTGGTACGCCGGAATCTAACTATTGACACCCGCATAATACAGTGACAGGCAACTTTGGACCTTGTGGGGCGGGCAATTTTGCCATGATTGGCCGCCCCACGGCGGGGACTATCTGTACGATGTACTAGCGGCCGACTCCAACGCCGGAGCGTCTGGCGAACGAAGAGTCCGAATATCCCGCATGGGTGGTTGGCCGAAGAAACGGCTGTATTCGCGGTTGAATTGGCTGGCACTTTCGTATCCGACTTCAAAGGCCGCGCTGGCGGCGTCCAGACCATCCATGAGCATGCCCCGCGCTGCCTGCAACCGAATCTGTTTCTGGTACTGAATAGGACTCATGGCAGTCAGCACCCGGAAATGATGGTGCAGCGTGGACACGCCCATGCCCGCGATTTCCGCGAGATCTTCCAACCGTAGCGGCTTCGCATAGTTCGCCCTGATCCAGGCGATGGCTCTTGCCGTCCGGTGGCTCTGCTCTCCCTGCGTTGCAATGGCTCGAAGGCGCGCTCCCTCCGCGCTGCGGAGGATTCGGTAGATGATCTCGCGTTGAATCAGGCCATGGAGAAAGGGAATGTCCCTCGGCGTGTCCAGCAGGTCCACGAGCCGGCAGCATGCACTCAGGAATTCCACCGTAGTCTCGCCGGTGGCCATGCCAGGACTGGCGGACGGCGCCTCCGCCACCTGAATCTCCTCCCGGCTGAGAAGCTCCCGCACCACGGGCATTTCGAGTTTGAGCGACAACGCCAGGCAGGGCGCCTTTTCACTGGCCTCGATCACCCGGCTGACGACCGGCAAATCCACCGACGTCAGCAGGAATCGCGACGCATCGTAGATGAAAACGTTCCCGCCGAGTTCTACGCGCTTTCGCCCTTGGGCGATCACGGTCACGCCGGCCTGGTAGGTCATGGAGCATGGGGCGGTAGGGGAGGTCCGCCGGTGGAGCGTCAGCCCGGGAATATCCGTTGCCCGGCTCTCTGCGGAGCCAATGAACAAGGCAATCTTACGAGCCAGCTCGGCGCGCAATTCACGCGCTCGATCCGGCAACGGAATGGCGTCTCCACGGTGGTCTTTCATGGCAGCGGGCTCGCTCTCCTCTACCCCAGGATAACCGCGGCGCTGTGCGTGGATCAACAACGCAAGAGGAATAGGCAATAAATCGGAAGGATCGGGATACCGCTTCCACGGCGCCCGATTCTAACCTGGAGAGGAGGGAAAAAGTTCCCCAGGAGAAACAATGCAGAAGCGCAAACTTGGAAACAGCGGCCTGGAAGTTTCGGCTCTCGGCCTGGGCTGCATGGGAATGAGCTTTTCTTACGGTCCGGCCAAAGACAAGCGGGAGATGACCACTCTGATTCGAGCGGCGGTGGAACGCGGCATCACATTCTTCGACACCGCCGAGGTCTACGGCCCGTTCACCAACGAAGAACTCGTGGGCGAAGCTCTCGCTCCCTTCCGTGACCGGGTAGTGATCGCCACCAAGTTCGGTTTCGATCTGAGTGGCAGCGACAATCGGCCGGGGGCGGCAGGTCTGAATAGCCGGCCAGAGCACATCAAGCAAGCGGTCGAGGGCTCGCTCAAGCGGCTCAAGGTCGAGGTCATCGACTTGCTCTATCAGCATCGGGTTGACCCTAACGTGCCGATCGAAGACGTAGCTGGAGCGGTGAAGGACCTGATTCAGGAAGGCAAGGTCAAGCACTTCGGCCTTTCCGAAGCGGGAGTGCAGACCATCCGCCGGGCACACGCAGTCCAGCCGGTCACGGCTCTGCAGAGCGAATACTCGCTGTGGACGAGGACTCCGGAGAAGGAAGTGATACCGGCCCTGGAGGAACTTGGCATCGGCCTGGTCCCGTACAGCCCCCTGGGCAAGGGTTTCCTGACGGGCAAGATCGACGAAAATGCGAAGTTCGACAGCACCGACTTCCGGAGTACGCTGCCGCGCTTCACGCCGGAGGCGCTCAAGGCGAATCAGGCCCTGATCGATCTGCTCGCCGGCGTCGCGGAACGCAAGAAGGCCACACCCGCTCAGATCGCGCTCGCGTGGCTGCTGGCCCAGAAGCCGTGGTTCGTACCGATCCCAGGCACCACCAAGCTGCATCGTCTGGACGAAAACATCGGGGCAGTCTCAGTCGAACTCTCGGCGGACGATCTCCGCGACATCGAGACCGCGGCCTCTAAGATCACGGTCCAAGGCGCGCGGTACCCGGAAAAGCTGGAGCAGATGACCGGCCGCTGAGCGGCTACGGGAAGGAGATCGAGAAATGGAAATCAAACGAAGTGGTTCCCAGCCTTCCGGCAAAGGACCGGCAGAGTATTTTACCGGCACGGTGCGGGTCGACCCGCTGTTCAATCCGCCCACGCCGGCGCGTGTTATGGGCGCCAGTGTCACCTTCGAGCCCGGCGCCCGGACGGCGTGGCACACACACCCGCTCGGTCAGACCTTGATAGTGACCGCCGGTTGCGGCCGGGTATGCCGCTGGGGCGGCCCGATCGAGGAAATTCGGCCGGGTGACGTGGTCTGGATTCCGCCTGGCGAGAAGCATTGGCACGGCGCCACTCCAACCACGGCGATGACCCATATCGCCATTCAGGAACAGCTTGACGGCAAAGCCGCCGACTGGATGGAGCAGGTCAGCGACGAACAATATTCAATACAGTGATGTGGGGCGGCCAATCTTGGCCGATTAACAATCGGCCTGCAGGTTGCCAACCTGCCCCACAAGGAGGAAAACCCATGTACAAGACGAAAGCTTACTCGGCTAGTGGTGCGACATCGCCACTTGGCGGCACGACCATCCCGCGGCGCGATCCCACCGATCACGACGTGCAAATCGAAATCCTGTTCTGCGGCATCTGCCACTCCGATCTCCATTCGGTCCGCAATGAATGGAGCGAGTTCATGCCCACGGTCTACCCGATTGTCCCCGGCCATGAGATCGTCGGGCGGGTCACCGGCGTGGGCTCGGCAATTACCAGGTACAAACCGGGGGACCTTGCCGCGGTCGGCTGCATGGTCGATTCCGATGGCACCTGCCCGGAGTGCAAGGCGGGCTTCGAGCAGTTCTGCGCGAACGGGACCCTCACGTTCAACGCTCCGGACAAGCACCTGGGAGGCGTCACCTACGGTGGCTACTCGGCTAGCATCGTCGTCGAGGAACGCTTCGTTCTGCGCGTCCCCTCCAACCTCGATCTCGCCGGAGCCGCGCCGCTGCTCTGCGCCGGAATCACCACATACTCACCCATGCGCCACTGGGGCGTCACAAAAGACAAGAAAGTCGGCATAGTGGGTCTCGGCGGTCTGGGCCACATGGGCGTGAAGTTCGCTCATGCGCTGGGAGCCCACGTGGTGGTCTTCACCACCTCGCCCAATAAAAAGGAAGACGCGCTCCGCCTCGGCGCGGACCAAGTGGTCGTCTCGCGCAATGCAGACGAGATGAAGAAACATGCCGGCAGCTTCGACTTCATCCTGGACGCCGTCTCCGCCGGGCACGACATCAACGCCTATATCAACCTGCTTGGCCGCGACGGCAACCTTACCCTGGTCGGCGCTCCCGCCAAGCCCCTGGGCGTCACGGCATTCGGGCTGATCATGCGCCGCCGCAGTCTCTCCGGCTCCTGCATCGGCGGCATCGCGGAGACCCAGGAGATGCTCGACTTTTGCGGCGCACACAACATCACCGCCGATGTTGAAGTCATCCCTATCCAGAAGGTCAACGAAGCCTACGAGAGACTGGTCAAGGCAGATGTGAAGTACCGCTTCTCCATTGACATGGCTTCCCTCAAATCCGAGTAAGACGAGCGGGGCTGAAGCCCCGCGCGGGCTCAAGCCCGCCCTCCAACGAAGAACATCGGGTGCTGCAAGATGGTGCAACCTGCGGGGCGGCCTGGCGGCTTATAGGCAGGCAAAAAATGATTCAGGAAGGCAAGGTGAAGCACTTTTCCGAAGCGGGAGTGCAGACCATCCGCCGGGCACACGCAGTCCAGCCGGTCACGGCTCTGCAGAGCTAATACTCGCTGTGGACGAGGACTTCGGAGAAGGAAGTGATACCGGCCCTGGAGGAACTCGGCATCGGCCGGCAGGTACCAGGAACAGCCCACAAAGTAAGAAAGTTAGGAAGTGGGTCATTTTGCATAGCATCGCCTTGGAGGGCGGCCAATCTTGGCCGCAGCCGCCTTTTTAGGCGGCCAGAGCCGGCTGAAGGCCGTCCCCAGAGGGGACCCCGGCAGAATTGCCCGCCCTCCAATTGCAAACGTGGCCCCCCGTATGCGGTTATAATCGGACGTGGCGGTCCCATACAGCGCAACTGCGCGCCCGTCCGCCGAAGGCCCCTCAATTCCCATGGCCAACAAGAGACGAGGTCTTTTGAGATTCCTGCCGCGCGAGGAGAAGTTTTTCGAGCTCTTCGTCAGCCAAGTGAAACTGATCGTCGAATCCTCCCGGCTGCTGCTGGATGCAGCGCGGAACGGCAACTCGCACATGGCGCGGGCCAGCGAGGAAATCCGAACCTTGGAAGGCAAGGGCGACGAGATCATTCACGACACGTTCACCCGCCTGAACCAGACCTTCATCACGCCGCTCGATCCGGAGGATATCCACGCGCTCTCCTCCAGCCTGGACGATGTGTTGGACGGCATCGAAGATGCCGCGCACCGCATGTTCGCCTACCGTCTGAATCCAATCCCGCCGGCTATGGTGCAACTCTGCGCTCTCATCTACGACTGCGCCGTGAGCCTGCAGAAATGTTTTCAAGCGCTCAACGACAAGCAGCAGGTGACGGAACATTCGATTGAGATCAACCGATTGGAGGACGTGGCCGACGGGGTCGTGCGCAGAGCCATTTCCGAACTCTTCGACAATGAAAAAGACCCGATTGCGCTGATGAAACTGAAAGAGGTTTACGAATTCCTGGAGGCCACCACCGACCGTTGCGAGGACGTGGCCGATGTGCTGCAAGGCGTGGTGATCAAGAACAGTTGAGATGAGCCCCGTCCTGCTGTTAGCCACGGCCATCATCGCCATCGCTCTGGTATTCGACTTCATCAACGGATTCCACGATGCGGCCAATTCGGTGGCGACAGTTGTATCCACCCGCGTGCTGTCGCCGGGCCAGGCGGTATTGTGGTCCGCGTTTTTCAATTTTGTGGCGGCCTTCGGATTTGGAACCGGCGTTGCCCAGACGGTGGGCAAGGGACTGGTGGACCTGGGTATTGTGACGCCCTATGTGATCCTGGGCGGACTGCTGGGCGCCATCGTGTGGGACCTGCTGACTTGGTATTGGGGGCTGCCCACCAGTTCGTCGCACGCATTGATGGGCGGGTACTCGGGCGCCGCGATCGCCCACGTCGCACACCTGAAAGGCGTCCGGCACATGTTCGACGCCATCCTGTGGGCCGGGTGGACGAAGACCATCGTCTCCATCTTCGTAGCGCCTCTGTTGGGCATGGTCCTGGCATGGGGGTTGATGATTGCCGTCCACTGGATGTTCCGCCGCTCCAGTCCGCGGAGCATGGACGTCTACTTTCGCAAGCTGCAATTAGTCTCGGCCGCATTTTTCAGCTTCGAGCACGGCCGCAACGACGCGCAGAAGACCATGGGGATCATTACCAGTGTCCTGGTGACTTCAGGCTACATGACGACATTCAAGGTTCCCGTGTGGGTGATCCTCTCCGCGCACGCGGCCATCGGGTTGGGCACCATGAGCGGCGGGTGGCGGATCGTGCGCACCATGGGCACGCGGCTCACCAAGCTCAAGCCCCGCGGCGGATTCTGCGCCGAGACTGGCGCGGCGATTTCGATTTTGTTGGCCACGGCCGTGAACCAACCGGTGTCCACCACACATGTGATTGCCGGCGCCATCGCGGGTGTCGGCTCGGTGCAGCGCCTGAAAGCCGTGCGTTGGGGGCTGGCGGCTAATATCGTGTGGGCTTGGGTGTTTACCATCCCCGCGTCCGCCATCGCGGCCTGGCTGTGTTTCGAGATCATCCGGGTACTGGTGCCTGGCGCCTGATCCCGGTTCAAGACTGGACCGTCACACCGCCAAAGGAGCCCGATGCCGCACATCGACACCCCGCAGATAATAGAGGACGTCCTCGCCGATGTTGGTAGCGTGGTCGGCGATCCGCTCGAGGTAGCGGACCACGAAGAGCAGATGGACAGCCGCCGATACCGCCGACGCGTCTTTCTCCATGGAGCCGATGAGGCGGCGGCAGTGGGCGTCCCGCAACTGGTCTACGGTGTCATCCGACAGCAGGACGCGCCGCGCTAATTCGGCATCCTGACGCACCAGCGCATCCAGGCTGTCGTGCACCATGGCCCCGGCCAACCCGGCGAGGTGGGGGATGTCCCAAAGCGGCAGCGGCGGTTGCTCGATCAGAGCGAGCGCCCGTTCGGCGATGTGGGCGGCCAGGTCGCCCATACGTTCCAGGTCATTATTGATCTTGATGGTTGCGGCCAGAAGGCGCATGTCTCGCGCCACGGGCTGTTTCAGGGCCAAGAGGCTCACGGTGAAATCGTCGATTTCGATTTCCATGCTGTCGATATGGGACTCGTTTGCCAGCACCTGGCGGGCGCGCGCCTCGTCCCTGTCGACCAGCGCGCCGATACTGTTGTGGATTGCCGATTCCACCCGCCCACCCATCTCCAGCAGCCGGGCCTGCAAATCATCGAGTTGTCGATCGAAGCGGCGCACAATATCCTCGTAACGAAACTGTATCAGAAAGCTACGTGCTTCGAAGGTGCGTGTCAATGGTCAACGGCTATGGTCCTTGGAGGGCCCGCCTCCTGCCCTCCTCGGCCAGAGCTACGGCAAAAGTGAATTCCAGACCGACGACATATTTCATGCCCTGCCGCCGGCAATATCGAACCGTGGCATTGCCCATCAGGCCATAGCTCAGGGTATTCAAGTAGACGTTCGAACGAACCTCGAGGGGTTCGTCGCATTCCACCCGTGCGCCGTGGAGCGAGACTTCCCGGCAGGTGGCGCGCATGGTGCAGCTCTCTCCGGTTGAACGCTGCCAGGAGATCTGCAAAGCGCAGGTGAAGGGATAACGTTCATCCCTGCGAGATTGGCGACCTCGCAACGCACGCATGATTTAACCGGCTGTAACGAGTATAGGCCAGGAGACGCTCCAGCGCTATAGTACCGTCCACGCGCTCCACACGCCACGCGAAACGGCGCTGGTTGAGGGCGGTGCGGTTGTGCCGTCCGACCGCACCAGGTACTTGAATCGCCGGCCGGCCCAGCGGTATCCGCTTTCACGACCTTTCGCACTAGTACTTCAGGCTTCGCCGCGTTCACGGGCGGCCGATAGCGGGTTTGATCTTTGTGTTCGGCCGGACGAAAAGCATACTTGGCCGCCGATGAGTCGCGTTGCGGTAATCTCCAGCTTTATGTCGCGCCCGTGACGGCCGCACCAAATCAACGTTTGGGCGGGGATTTCGCCAACTCCGCGGCCCTCCGGTTGTCCTCGGCGGCGCCTTCTTCGTCACCCAGGCGGCGCCTCGCAATCGCCCGGTTCTGGTAGGCGTTCGCATAATCCGGGCGCAGACGAATGGCGCTGGAGAACTCCAGGACGGCGTTGGCGAAACTCTGCAAGCGCAGATAGACGTAGCCTCTGGCGTTGTACGACGGGGCGCTTTGCGGATCCAGCTCGATGGCCCGGTTGAGCGAACGTAAGGCCCCCCAGAAATCGTCTCGACCGGCCTGCTCCTTTCCCAGCTTGTAGTAATAGGCCGCGTCCGCCGGGGGCGCCGTGGCTGAAGGCGCGACCGCGGCCGGCGGGGAGGGGGACGCCGTCGCAGCAGGCGGGGCGGGAGGAGTGGCACTGTGGAGTTCGGCCGGCGGATCCGGTTCACAGACCGCGCCGAGCCACTTGAGAGTGGCCGTCGAACTCATCTGCAGCGTCCGGGCGCCATCCGTCATGGACCAACTTGAGGCGACCCTTACATTTTCCTTATCGATGGCTTCGATGCGGACGGTTCCGCCTCCCTGTTCGGCGCCCTTGCCACAGTCCACGCGTATCTCCTGCCCGGCGCGCGACGAACTGGTTACGGTCTGGCGGCAGCCCTGACCCTCGCCGCCAAACCCGGGCAGGAGCGGTTGATGCAGTTCCTTCTCCCGCAGGCAGCTTCTCTTGACGCTGATCCGGGGTCCCTCGGCCCTCTTTTCCTTGGTCTGCGCGTCGATCCTGGCGCGCTCCTCGGGCTTTAGTTTAGCGAGCACATCGGGTGGTATCGGCGGCAGGCCGCTGGTGCGGACGGTCAACGTAATCTGCCAGAGACCGGTCTTGATATCGAGCGGCTCAACCGCGCCGGAGGCCCAAACGGGCGCGGCTGCGAGCGTCACTCCAAGCCATGCGATCCCCAGCAAACACTCTCTGATCACGTCGGCGCCCACCAGCTTTGCATTTCAGGTAATGGTGAGTTTGCAATTGGAGGGCGGGCAATTCTGCCCGCAGCCGGCTTTCAGCCGGCTCTGGCCGCCTAAAAAGGCGTCCCCAGAGGGGACCCCAGGCCAAGATTGGCCGCCCTCCAAGGCGATGCTATGCAAATCGACCACTACCGCTTTTCAGGTTAACTCACTCTGAGGCGATCTGGCCATTAGAACGCCGATAAAACTTAAGGTCCTGCAAGGCGCCGGCTCAAGCAGCGTTGCGGTATTCTCGGGCTACTGGCCCGCCGGGACGCGGGGGCCGGCCGTGTGCATATCGATCGGGTGAAAGCCTATGCGGAGCGCGGGCGAGTTGGGCAGCAAGCGGAAGTCGAAGTTGCCCGCGTTGACGAAGAGCGGATCGGCCATCCGCGACCCGGGATCGTGCCGGGTTGCCTGCCATTCGGCGAAGCTCTGGCCGGCGAAGGTGACGTCGCCGCCGCGTGTGTCGAAGTAGAGATTGTGGTCGATGGCGAAGCGGTCGCCAGTCCAGTTGCCGCCGAGTAAGCGGCCCTGGTCGAAATAGACAATGTTGTGTTCGAAGGTGAACGATAGGTGGTCCTCGGCGCGGGTGCGCATCAACTGGTTTTCCCGATTGAAGGCCCAGATGTTGTTGCGCACGATGTTTTCGCGACCATAGTGCTGGTGGAAGCCGGCGCTCTTGCAGTGGTACACGATGTTGCCCTCGATCAGCATCTCCGACGATCCCTCGTCGGGATAGATGCCCCAGCCGCCGTAGGTGAACGATGCCACGTCGTGGATCAGGTTGTTGCGGATGCGCGTGCCCGGCTGCACGCCGAGGGTGTAGATGGCGCCCATGTCGCTGAGCATTTCCTTGCCGATATCGTGCAGGTGGTTGTACTCGATGACGTTCGCCTGCGACTGGTTCGCGCCGTAGCCCCATGTCCAGCCCACGGAAATGGCGGTGTAGAAGAGGTCGTGAATGTGGTTATGCACGATCTGGTTGCGTCCGCTCTGGAGCACCCAAACGCCCACCGCCGGCGCGAAGACCAAACCGAGATCGTGGATGTGGTTGTCGGCGACGACGTTCCCGAAGTTTTGCAGGCTCTCCGTCGGCGCCAGTTGGGGTTCGCCGATTTTAACGCCTCCCCCGCCGAGATCGAAAAGTTCGCAGGCAAGCACCTGGTTGCGTTGGGCGCCACGGCCGAAGTACACGCCGTAGCCGCCGGAGTGGGCGATGGTACACTTTTCGAGCTTGCAGTCCACCGCGCCGATGGCCTCGATAGCCGCCGGCGCGGGCGTTGCGGCTTGCGTGTCGGCGTAGCCCTTGGCATCCATGCTCCAATCGGCGTGCGCGAACTGCAGGCCGCGGAAGGTGACGTCGCGGACCAGGCGCCCCTGTTCGGGCTGGCCTTCCAGACGGATGAGCTGCACCAGCGCGGGCGCGATGACCCGCTCGGCGGCCAGGTTTTCGCCGCTCAGAGGCCAGTAGGAGACGGTGTGGGTCTTGCGGTCGAGATACCACTCGCCGGCGGTGTCCAGCGAGTCCGGAGTGTTTTCGATGTAGTAGCGGGCGTCGGCCTCCTGGTTGGAGGGCTGTGGATCGCGCGTGAGGGTGGCGATGTGCGCGGCGTCATCCACGGCGGCGATGGGCATGCGAATGTCGGACCAGGCGAACAAGGCGACCACTTCGGCGTCGCCGAGGGAAGCCCATTGAGGCAGGATGTCGTGGCCGCGGAAATGGAGCCGCAGGGGCTTGTCCTGAGGACTGGCGCCATCGATGCGGTAGAAGCCGTAGTTGGGCGTGCGGGCGCGCTGGGCGCGGCGTCCGCCGACGAAGAGCTGCCGGAAATCGGGGCCGGATGCGTCTGTGGTCCAAATCTGGCGCGGCCCTTTCTTCCAACCGGAGATGATGCGGCCGCCGCTGATAACGGGGCGCGCGCC
>Ga0187855_10001184_pt1 | contig 21166 bp, 19 predicted proteins | sample June2016WEW_8_10_2_FD_132969 | JGI IMG/M metagenome (GOLD analysis project Ga0187855, IMG submission 132969) | Peatland microbial communities from SPRUCE experiment site at the Marcell Experimental Forest, Minnesota, USA - June2016WEW_8_10 | ecosystem: Environmental > Terrestrial > Soil >...
CCGCCGCCCGGGGCGTCCACCCCAGGGCCCGACTCCGCCGGTGCAACGAGCGTCTCACGTACCGCGATCTGCGCCTCGTCCAGCCACAACTGCCCCCCCTCCTCCCCCTCCCCCTCACGGCAGAGCGCGATCAGATGGGTGAGACCCTGCACGTGATCGACGGCGACGACGCGCGTGGCGAGCATCATCACGGCATCGGGCAGATCGGAGCGGTGGGTGTTGGGTGAGCCACAGTCGGCCTTGCACTCGTAGCCGAGGTAGCCGACGAAGCCGCTGAGCAGGCCGCGCGCCGGGCCCTGCGGCGTGGCGATCGCGCGGGCGCGAAGCTCGCGGTCGAGCACGTCGAAGATCGAGGCCTCCTCGACCGACATCCCCGCGGCGTCATGGCGGGTGACGAGGCCCTCGTGCACGTCGTACTCCAGCACGCAGCGCTCGGGGCCGGTGGAGGTGCCGAGGTAGGAGCACTGCGCCAGGCGCGAGGGCGCGTCGGCGGAGTCCAGCCAGAAGGCGTGGGCGCAGTCGCCGAACAGCGCTTCGAACAGCGGCTCGGTGGGGGCGGCGCCGGTGAGCGTGCGCACACTCAGCCGCAACCCCCCGCCACTCGCGCGCGGAGGTCGCGCGGGCCGCGGACGGATGCGCGGCGCGGTGGGGGTGTGCATTGTGGAGAAGGCACGCGCGGGACGGTGGGCGCGAGCAAGTGAATAAAAGTTCTCGACCACCGCGCGCCCATACTCCGTGGCGATCGACTCAGGGTGAAACTGCACTCCCCACAGCGGCCGCTCGCGATGCTCGATTCCCATCACCACGCCGTCGTTGGTCCACGCGGTGACACGGCCCTCGGGGCCGATCGGCCCGGTGACCGCGAGCGAGTGGTAGCGCACCACAGAAAAATCCTGCGGCAGCCCCTCGAACAGGCCGCTGCCGAGATGGTGAACCTGGCTGAGACGGCCGTGCATCGCACACGGCGCGCTCCCCACCAACCCGCTGAGCGCGCGCCCGAGCCCCTGATGGCCGAGGCAGATGCCGAGCACAGGGCTCTCACTGGAGCGCAAAATGTCGGCGCACACCCCGAAGTCATGCCAGCGCCCGGGATGCCCGGGACCGGGCGAAAGCACGATCGCATCGAAATCCCAGCGCGACAGCGCCCGCCAGGAAACCATGTCGTTGTGAATCACAATCGGCTCCTCGCCGCTGACCGAGGCGAGGAGGTGAAAGACGTTGTAGGTGTAAGAGTCGTAGTTGTCCACCAGCAGCGTGCTCATGGGTGATCGTCCGCGTGCGTGGTTGACACAACATCCGCCTTGGGGCCGGGCCTCCTGCCCGGCCACGATCGGTGGGGGCTCACCGAATGGCCTCCAACCAGGGGTCGCGTGGCGCCTGCGATGCTCAGGCAATCGCCAAGCCCGTGCACGCCTACCTCACCGCCTCCAATCCCAACCCCCGCGCACCACGGTCGAGCAAAGTCTGCACCACCCGCTCGACGTGTTCGCCGCGCGGGCGCTCCATGTACCAGCGGGCGAGGTGCTTGAGGTAGAGCGCCAGCGGCCCCACGTCGTAGCGCTGCACCGCGAGCCGCAGATAGCGCCGGTAGAGCTCGGCCTGCACCACCGCGAAGCGGTAGTCGGGGTCGTCGGCCGGCCTCCCGCCATTGGTGGCGAGCTCGCTGTGGTGGGCCCTCGCGCGCACGATGTCCCATCCGAGGCTCTCACCGTCGTCCAGCAGCTGAGAGGGCTCGAAGTCGATCGGCGGCGCCACCGGGTAGGAGACGAAATACCCGAGCGCGATCTCCGAAGCGAGACGTTCGGGAAAGGGGTGCCCGTGGCGCACCGCGCGACCGGCCGGCGAGGCGTCGATCTGCTTATCCAGCGCCTCGATCAGATCGTCGATCAGCAGCGCCCCCTCGCTGGAGGCAAGCGCGCGCTTCTGGCGCGACACCATCCCGTTGAAGATGTCGAGCGTCGGGTGCATGTGAGCCGCCCCGCCGTTGTCGGTCGCGCTGCCGTTGCGCTGCGGGAGCAGCTCGCCCATCAGCTTGCGCCGGCAGGTGACGTGCGAGACCCACTCGGTGCCGCACACCTGCATCGAGGTCATGCCGTCGAGTTCGGGCGCCGCCATCCAGTAGGCCAGCGAGCGCATGTGCTGCGTCGGCACCCCGTCGGCACGCACCAAAGGAAACTCCTCGAAGTCCTCCAGGCCGGTCGCGTAGATCACCACGCCGTCCTCGCGCCGGCGCAACCGCCCGTCGAGCAGCCCGGCGGCGGTGAGCCGCGCGGCATCGGCGAGGAAGTCGGACTCGAAGAACACCCGGTCGAAGGCCACCCCCAGCCGCGCCAGCGTCTTGCGCTGACCGGCGATCACCCAGGCGCGCGTCTTGTACCACAGCTGCAGCGCCTCCAGTTCACCGCTCATCACGCGCCGCAGCAGCTCGTCGGCGGCGTCATCGCGCAGCGCCAGCTCGCGCGTGAGCGAGTCTTCGGGGTACTCGATCTCCGCGCCGCTGAACGACCCGTTGGCGGCGACGTAGTCGGCGTAGCACACGCCGACGAAGTGGTCGCTCTTCTCATCGCCGTCCGGCCAGGAGTGGGCGTGGCGGCCGCTGTTCATCACACCCGCCATCGCCTCACCCATCGAACGCCCGGCGTCGGAGATCAGCGAGCGTCGCTCGACCTGCCCGCCCGCCTGGGTGAGCGCGGCGGCGACGGCGTTGCCGATCGAAAGGTTGCGCAGGTGCCCGATGTGCAGCGCCTTGGTCGCGTTGGCGTCCCAGAACTGCACCGAGAATCGCTCACCGTGCGCGAGGTCGGCGAGCGCCGCCCCGGTGGATGCGCCGGCCTCCAAGCTGGCCCCGATTGTCTCTATCCAGCCGTCGTCGAGGCGCAGCTGCACACAGTCGCCCTCACGCCGCACCTCCTTCACCCACGGCTCGCCCTCGATCTGATCGAGCACCGCCAATGACTCGCGGTCCCCGCGCCAGTCGGGCAGGCGCGAGGTGAGCTTGATGTCGAAGTTCTCGTGCGGACGCCGCGGCGCGCGGGCGGCCCACCGCGCCGGCGCGCCGTCGGCGGCGTCCTCCTCGAAGTAGTCAAAGAGATTGTTGGTCATATGCAGGCGAGAAGCTGGATCGTCATTGCATGCACCAGCCGGGGCTCGAACCCGGATCAGCGGCGTTTAAGGCCGCTCCTTTCACCGATTAAGGTACTGGTGCCTGAGCCGGGCATTGCGGCCCGGCGGTTTTTGCCGAAGATTCCCTTCGATCGCGTTCTCGATCGAGTCCGCTATGTTGAGCTTATGGATACCATAACTCCAGCGCGATGATCAATCGACTCAGCAACCGGCAAAGAGTGTGATGATCGCCTGGAGCCCCCGACCCATGCAGCACAAAGAAAAAGGTGAAGTGAGAGACACCCGCAGGAAGCTGGAAGTAGGAGACATTCACAGATAACTGTGGCGAGGGACATCATGAATGCCACGCGAAGCCTGCATAAAAACAGTGACAACCACGGACAGCTGCCCCCCGGCCCGCGCCTGCCCAGCGAGCTGCAGGCGCTCGGCTGGGCGCTGCGCCCGCTGCCGTTCATGGCGAGCAGCCGTAGGCGCTACGGAGACATCTTCACCCTGCGCGTGCGCCGCAAACGGCCGTGGGTGTTTCTGAGTGACCCCGAGGACGTCGGCAAAGTGCTGACGATCGCCCCCGAGCTGGTGCGCGCGGGCGCGGGCGAGGCCAACCCGCTGCTCGGACCGCTGTTGGGGCCGCGCTCGGTGATGCTGCTGGACGAGCCCGAGCACATGACGCATCGGCGCTTCATGCTGCCCTCCTTCCACGGTGAGCGGATGCGCGCCTACGGGGAGATGATGGTGGCGGTCGCGCGCGCGGAGATCGCCCGCTGGCCGGTCGGCGAGCCGTTCGCGCTGTGGCCGCGGATGCAGGCGATCAGCAACGAGGTGGTGATGCGCGCGACCTTCGGCAGCACCGAGGGGGAGCAGATGCAGCGCCTGCGCGCACTGCTGCAGCGGCTCACCGATTTCCTCAACGACTCCTCACGTCTGACGCTGCTGGCGACCTTCGGCTCGCGCTGGCTGTCGCGCAACGCGGGCTTTCGCGGGGCGATCACCCCCGTCGAAGCGGCGCTGCTGGCGGAGGTGCGCCGCCGCCGCGCCGCGCCCGGCGACCCGCGCGAGGAGGGGATCCTCTCGATGCTCGAGCAGGCCTACGACGAGCACGGCGCGCCGATGACCGAGGGGGAGCTGCGCGACGAACTGATCACGCTGCTCTCCGACGGGCCAACGGCGACCTCGCTGTCGTGGGCCTTCGAGCGCCTGCTGCGCCACCCCGAGAAGCTCGCGCGCCTGCGCGCGGAGGTGGCGGTGGGCGGCGAGGAGTACACCGACGCCGTGGTGAAAGAGACGCTGCGCCTCGCCCCGGCGGTGCCGCTGGTGATGCGCGGCCTGGTGCAGCCGATGCGCCTCGCCGGACACGAGATCCCCGCCGGCACGATCGTGGCGCCGTGCATCTACCTCGTGCACCACCGCGAGGACATCTACCCCCGCCCCTTCAGCTTCACGCCCGAGCGCTTCCTCGGCAAGGCGCCGGAGAACTACACCTGGATCCCGTTCGGCAGCGGCGTGCGCCGTTGCGTGGCGGCGCAGTTTGCGCAGCTGGAGATGAAGCGGGTGATGCAGACGGTGCTCGAAGAGGTGGAGCTCGCGCCGGCCCCCGCCACGGGCTCGCAGCGGGCAACACGCAGCTCGGTCGCGTTCGCCCCGGGCGACCAGGCGCCGGTGATCGTCACGCGCCGCCGCACGGGCAGCGCCAACGCGCCGACGCTCGCCGCGGCGTGAGCGATCGGATCGACCTGCTGGTGGTGGGCGCCGGCGCGAAGGCCACGGCGCTCGCGGCGAAGACCCACGCGCTCAACACGCTCGGCGCCGGCCCGCTCTCGCTGACGATCGTCGAGGCGACCGAGGTGGCGGCGTCGTGGTTGGGGCGCAACGGGATGACCTCGGGCGAGGAGCCGCTGGCGATCCCGCCGATCAAGGACATCGGCTTCCCCTACCAGAGCTCCAACACCTTCGGCGAGCTGGGCGCGGAGCTCGACCGCGCGATGATGCCATTCACCTGGCAGCAGTACATGATCGACAAAGGCCAGTACGCCCGCTGGGTGAACGCGGGCTCGCCGGCTGTGCAGCACCGCGACTACGGGCGCTACCTCACCTGGGTGCTCGCCCAGGCGAGCACGGGCGTCAGGATCGTGCGCGGGCGCGTCACGCAGGTGTCGCTGCCCGAGCGTGGCGAGCGCTGGAATGTCGAGGTATTAACGCCCTCCAGCAAGCGCCAGTACGAGTGCGACGCGCTGGTGCTCACCGGCCCTGGCATCCACCGCGCCCTCCCCCACGACTCCGACGCGGCGGCGCGGATCTTCCACTGTGACAGCCGCCGCGGCGAGCTGGCGCGCATCCCGCCGGAGCGCAGCTGCGAGATCGCGATCGTCGGCGGCGGCGAGAGCGCGCTCAGCGCGGTTGCTTTCCTGCGCGACTTCCGGCCCGCGGCACGGATGACCGTGTATACGCCGCTGCTGCCGCTCAGCCGCGGCGAGAGCTTTCTGGAGAACCGTGTCTTCTCCAACCCCGACGAGGTTGCCTGGAGCGCGCTCGATGTGCAGACCCGCCGCGACTTCGTCAAGCACTGCGACCGCGGCGTGTTTGACCCGGGGACGCTGGCGAGCATCGCCTACGACGAGCGCTGCCGCTTCGTCACCGGCCGCGTGATGCACGTCGGCTCGCACACCGAGCGCGACGGCGAGGAGGGCGACGGCGTGTACGTCGACTATGCCTCGGCGGAGGGCCTCACCAGCGCGCGCCACGACTACCTGATCAACTGCACCGGGTTCGACCTGCTGGAGCAGCTGCGCGGCCTGTTCTCCCCGGCGCTGCGCGCGGAGATCGAGCGCCAGGCGGGGCCGGTGTGGGAGCGTCCGCCTGAAGCGGATGTGGCGATCGGACGGGCATTGGAGCTGAAGGGGATGCGCCCGCGGCTCTACATCCCTGGGTTGGCGGCGCTCAGCCAGGGGCCGGGCTTCGCCAACCTCGGCTGCCTTGGGCTACTCGCCAACCGCGTGCTGGCGCCGCTGGTGCTCGGCGGCGAACCCGGCGATCAGCTCGCGGGCCTCGGGGCTGGTCTCCATCGCGCGGATCAGTATTGAGATCGTGGCGCCGAGCAACGATGGCGAAACCGTGCCCGGGTCGGTGAGCTCGAGCATCCCGAGGCCGAGACCGAGCGCCATCATCACGTTGGCAAACTGCTGCTCGGCGCGCGGCGGGGGCTCCAGGCCGGCGTCGGCGGCGCTGGCCGCGGCAAAGCCCGCGAAGGTGGAGCGCAGCTTCACGAGTGCCCCGGCGAGGCGCAAGCGCAGCGGCTCATCACGCTGGGCCTGCGCCCACAGCTCGATGAACAGTCGGAAACGGTCGGGGTCCTGTTCGACACCCTTCATCCAGCGCTCGCTGCCGGCCAGCGGCCGCTCCCAGGTGACGCGCTCGCGGTCGAACAACTCCAGCTGCTCGGCGACCTGCCCGGCGAGGTGCTCCTCCACCAAGGCCAGCAGCAGATTCTCCTTGCTGCCGAAGTGCGCGTACACAGCCCCCTTCGTGAAGCCCGCATCGGAGGCAACCTCTTCGAGCGTTGCGCCGGCAAAGCCGAAACGCGCGTAGACCCGCGCGGCCGCCTCCAGCAGACACGAGCGGGTGTGGGCCTTGCGCGCGCTGCGATCGAACTTGCCACGCGGCATCAGCGTCTACTCCCACCCGAGAAGCTGAGAGCGGGTGGGGCGCTTCCCCCCTCGGTCCGACCACGCGCGGCGGCTCTGCTCCGGCGCGGCGCTGCGCCGCGGACGGAAAAAACCCTTGACATATACTTACAAGTAGATATACTCATCGGTACCCCCCGGATTCTAGCCTCAAAAGGAGCGGTGCCATGAAGAGTCAGCTGCCCCCTGGTCCCAACCTGCCCGTAGCCTTGCAGACCCTCGGCTTCTGGAGTCGCCCCAACGCCTTCGTGGAGCGCTGCGCCGCGCGCTACGGCCGGCGCTTCACGCTGCGGATCATCGCGCAGCCGCCGTTCGTGGTGCTGTGGGATCCCGAGGAGATCAAGGAAGTCTTCCAGTCACCCCCGGACGTCCTGTACCCCGGAGAGGGCGCGCGGATCCTCGAACCGCTGGTGGGTCGCCACTCGGTGATCCTGCTCGACGAGGCCCCCCACCTGGAGCAGCGCAAGCTGCTGCTGCCCGCCTTCCATGGCGAGCGGATGCAGCGGCTGACAGGCCTGATGGAAGAGCTGGCCGAGCGCGAGGTCGCCTCGTGGCCCCGCGGCGAGCGGATCGCGTTGCACGGGCGGCTGCAGGGGCTGACGCTCGAGATCATCCTGCGCGCGGTGTTCGGCCTCGAGCAGGGCACGCAGCTGGATGAGCTGCGGGGGCTGCTCACCGAGATCCTGGCGTTCGCCGAGAACCCGCTTTCGATGCTGCCGCGCCCGCCGCGCCCCTTCACGCTGCGCGGCCCAATCGCTCGCCAGGATCGCCTGCACGCCCGCAACGACGAGCTGATCTTCGAGCTGATCGCCGAGCGCATGCGCGCCGGGGAGGGTGAGGAGAGCGACGATGTGCTGGCGATGCTGCTCGCCGCCAGGCATGAGGATGGCTCACCGATGAGCCCGGAGGAGCTGCGCGACGAGCTGATGACGGCGCTGGTTGCCGGCCACGAGACGACCGCCTCTGAGCTGGCGTGGGGCTTTGAGCGTCTCTCGCGCGAGCCGGCGGTGCTCGAGCGGCTGTACGGCGAGCTGGATGGCGAACGCGACGACGATGCCTACCTGACGGCAACGGTGCAGGAGATCCTCCGCCACCGCCCGGTGCTGCCCCACGCCGAGCCGCGACTTGTAAAGCAGCCCGTGGAGATCGGCGGCATCACCTACCAGCCCGGCGTGATGCTCGCGGCGTTTGCCCACCTGGTGCATCACGACCCGTCGATCTATCCCGAACCGCACGCATTCCGCCCCGAGCGCTTCATCGAGAGCGAGGGCGGGAAGGCACCAGGCACCTACACCTGGATCCCGTTCGGCGGCGGCCGGCGCCGCTGCCTGGGCGCGAGCTTTGCGCTGCTGGAGATGAAGCTGGCGCTGCGCGCGGTGCTGGAGCGCTGCGAGCTGCAGCCGGTCGGCGCCCGCGGCGAGCGAGCGCGCAGGCGCAACATCACCGTCAGTCCCACCAGGGGGTGCGAGGTTGTCCTGCGCGAGCGGACCGCAAAGCGTCGCGTGGCCCACTCGCCGGTGGCTGCGCCGATCGCGGCGTAGCGCACAGGCAGCCGGGAATCGCCGGCCACCAGGGTTGAGCCGCGTCCTGCCCCTACTGCGCTGCGTCCGCGGGCGCTTCCTCAACCGCCCGCGTCGGCGCCTCGCCCCACAGCTGTTCAAGTCGATAGAACTCGCGCGTGGTGGGCGTGAAGATGTGCACAACCACGTCGAGGTAGTCCATCAATACCCACTGGGCGCGTCCGGCCCCTTCCACCCGCCGGGGCAGGATGCCGAGCCCGCGCTTGGCGCCCTCGTGGATCGCGTCGTGAATCGCCTTCACCTGACGGTCGGTGTTGCCGGAGCAGATCAGGAAGAAGTCGGTGTAGCCGACGAGGCCGCGCATGTCGAGCTCGAGCAGGTCGTGCGCCTTCTTCTCCGAGGCAAACCCCGCCAGCTCTTGCGCCAGCTCGGCGGAGGTTAGCGCCTGCGCGGTGGGGCTCATGCCTCTCCCCCAACTGCGCGTGCCGTCGCAACATTTCCGTTCCCTGTACGGCCGATCTCGCCCGTGCCGACCGAGTCCGTACCACGGTAGAGGCCGTGCGCGGCGATGTAGGAGGCCACCGGCCGCCCCACCAGCTCCTCGATCGGCAGGCCGCGGCGCGCGCGCTCGCGCACCAGCGATGACGAGACGTCGATCATCGGCATGTGCAGGCGAACGATTGGAAAGCCGATCTGATCGGGCTCGACGATTGGACGTCCGCCCACCCGCAGCGCGACCGCGAACTGGGCGAGCGCAGGTAGCGCGGCGGCCTCACGCCAAGTGGGCAGCGTCGACGCGACGTCGGCGCCGAGGATGAACGTGAAGGCGGTGTCGGGATGCTCGTCATGTAGTGCCCTCAGAGTATCCACCGTGTACGACGGCGCCTTCCGCTCGATCTCAAGCGGGCACGCCTCGACGCCCTCGACACCGGCGGCGGCCAGGCGGCACATCTCCAGACGGTGCTCCGGGTGAGCGGCATTCGGTTGCTCCCCAACCGGCTTGCCGGGCGAGACGCGGGCCGGCATCAGCAGCACACGTCTCAGCCCCAGCTCACGCAGGGCGTGGCGCGCAAGTTCGATATGGCCGCGATGGGGCGGGTTGAAGCTGCCGCCGAGGATGCCGAGGCGATCCACCGTGCTATCAGGCGCGGACGTGCCCGTCGCCCTCCACGAGGTACTTGAAGGTGCACAGCTCGCGCAGCCCGATCGGCCCGCGCGCGTGGAGCTTCTGTGTGGAGTTGCCGATCTCGGCACCCATCCCGAACTCGCCTCCGTCGGTGAAACGGGTGGAGGCGTTGACGTACACGACCGCGGCGTCCACCCCGCGCTGGAATGTGCGCGCGGCGGCCGTGTCGCAGGTGAGAATCGCCTCGGAGTGCCCGGAGCCGTGCACGGCGATGTGCTCGATGGCCTCCTCGATCGACTCGACCATCCGCACGGCGAGCGTCGGCGAGAGGTACTCGGTGTCCCAGTCCGCCTCGGTGGCGGGCTGCACAAACGTGGCGATCGTCTGCGCGAGAGTCACGTCCTCGGGCTCTATCGCCCACTTCCCGCACTCCTTCGCGACCCTGCCCGCGATCGCCCGGGTGTGCTCGTCGCCGCGCAACTGCACCCCCGCTTCGGCGAGGGCGATGAGGACGTCGAACATGAACTGCTGGGCTTCTCGATTCCAGAGCAGGGTCTCCACCGCGTTGCAGACTCCGGGGCGCTGCGTCTTGGCGTTGACCACGACGGCCGCAGCCTCTTCGGTGTGGGCCGTCTCGTCGACGTAGATGTGGCAGTTGCCCGACGCGGCGTAGATCACCGGCACGGTCGCGACCTCTTTGAGCGCCGCCTTCAGCCCCTCCCCTCCGCGCGGGACGATCAGGTCGAGCGTGTCGTTCTGCGTGGCCAGTTCAGCCAGCTCCTCGCGCCCGCCGCCCGCGACAGGGCTGACGCATCCCTCCGGCAGCCCGGCGGCGACGGCCGCCTCTGCGGCGATCGTTGCGAGCACCGCGTTGGAGTGCGCGGCGATCGAGGAGCCGCGCAGCACGATCGAGTTGCCGGCCTTCAGGCACAGCGCGGCGGCGTCGATCGTGACGTTGGGCCGCGCCTCATATACGACGGCGACCACGCCGAGCGGCACCCGCACCTTGCGCACGTCAAGCCCGTTGGGCAGCCGCCGCCCCTCGATCAGCTCGCCGACGGGGTCGGGCAGCGCGGCGATCGTGCGCACCCCTGCGACGATCGCGGCGATCCGCGCGGGGTCGAGCGCGAGGCGGTCGAGCAGCGCCGCCCCGATCTCCCCCTCCCGCCCGGCGGCCATGTCGAGCTCGTTGGCGGCGAGGATCTCCGGCGTCCGAGCGATCAGCGCGTCGGCGATCGCCAGCAGCGCGGCGTCCTTGACTGCCGTGTCCACCGCCGCGAGGCGCCGGGCGGCGCGGCGCGCGGCGGCGCACAGGTCGGGGATCGAGGTGGTGGTTGTGGCCATGTTCCACACAGAGTACGACAGCGGCGGAGTCTGAGCCAACACCAGGGGCAAAACATCGCACTTGATTTCGTAAGCACTTCGATATAGTCTTCGTAACAGTTTCGTAAGCGTATCGGGCAAGCGAGGAGAGAGACGGTGTCCAGACGATTCTTTCGCCACGGAGAGCTGCCACTCGTGGTGTTGGCACTCGTTACCGAGCGGCCGAGGCATGGCTACGAGATCATGGGCGAGCTCGATCGCCTGTTCGGACCCGGCTACCGCCCCTCGCCGGGCAGCGTCTACCCGGCCGTCGAGGCCCTCCACGCCGAGGGGCTGATCATCGGCGAGCTGGACGATGGGAGGACGACATACCGCACCACGGCGGCAGGCGAGGCGGCCCTCGCCGCGCGCAGTGACGCCCTCGCCGCACTCGAGCTGCGCACAGGAGCGAGGCTTGCTCGTACTGACTCGATCGAGCCGGTGCTGGCTCGCTTCAAGGCCCGGCTGGTGCGGCTGTCTGGCCATGTCGACCGTGAAGCAGTTGCGGCGGTGCTCGAGCGGGCAGCCGTCGATATCGAGAGCCTCAACGGACACCCAACCAAGAAGGAGAAGACCCATGGCCGACGCATTTGAACGCGCCACCGAGCGCGCCGAGGCCGCGACCGGGAAGCGGCGCCGCGAGCGCTGGGCGCGGGGACAGCGCAAGGGGTTTCGAATCCATGCCACAGTCTTCGTCCTCGTTCAGCTCATGATCGTCGCGATTTGGGCGCTGCAATGGCAAACTGGCGGCACCGGATATCCCTGGTTCGTCTATCCGCTCCTCGGGTGGGGCGCGGGCCTCGCGGCGCACTACATCGCGGTACGCGACAGCTACAAGCGCGGGGGATCGACATGAGCCGGCACGACGTTGTGCCCGAGTTCGACCGCCGAAGGCTGCCTCCGGGCCCAAAGCTGCCCTACGCGCTGCAGACCTTGCTGGTGTGGCAGTGCACAGCGCCGTTCATGCGCTACTGCCGCCGACGTTACGGACCGACGTTCACCGTCCACGCCTATCCCGGGGAGGCATCGGTCTACGTCACTGCGGCCGACGATCTGAAGGCCGTCTTCACCGCCGATCCGGATGTGCTGCACGCCGGCGAGGCCAACACGATCCTCGGCCCCGTGCTCGGCCGGCGCTCGATCCTGCTGGCCGATGAGGAGGAGCATCTGCGGCGCCGGCGCCTGATGCTGCCCTTCTTTCACGGCGACAGCGTGCGCCGCTACGCGGAAGTGGTCGGCGAAATCGCGGACGCCGAGATCGCCACGTGGCCTGAGGAAAAGCCGATCCGGCTGCACAAGCGGATGCAGGCGATAACGCTCGAGATCATCCTTCGCGCCGTTCTCGGGGTTGAGGACCCGGCGCGCCTCGCGCGGCTTCGCGTGGTGCTGCGGCGGATCGTCGAGCTTGCGCCCGGAGTCCTACTGATGTGGGTCTGGCCAAAGCTCGGCAGAGTTGGGATCTGGCGCCGCCAGCTCTGCTGGCAGGCCGACGCGGAAGCGCTGCTGAGCGAAGAGATCGCGAATCGACGGGCGGCGCCCGACCTCGATCGGCGTGAGGACATCCTTTCGATGCTGATATGCGCGCGCTATGACGACGACAGCGCGATGGACGACGACGAGTTGCGCGACCAGCTCATGACGATGCTGCTTGCGGGGCACGAGACGACCGCCACCGGTCTGGCGTGGGCTTTTGAGCGCCTGGCCCGCAACCCGTCCGTGCTTGCGCGCGCCGAGTGTGCCGTCCGTGAGGGCGAACAGGACTACATCGATGCCGTCGTCAAGGAGACGCTGCGCTCGCGCCCGGTGATATACGACGTGGCGCGCGTGGCGGCCAAGCCGTTCTCCCTCCACGACTACGACCTGCCGGCGGGGGTCACGCTGATGCCATCCATCGGCCTCGCCCAGCAGAGTGAGGCCTTTCCCGATCCCGACGCCTTCCGACCCGAGCGCTTCCTCGGCGAGACCGCCCCACCGCCCTACGGCTGGATTCCGTTCGGCGGCGGCCGCCGGCGCTGCCTGGGCGCCGCCTTCGCCACATTGGAGATGCGCATGGTGATCGAACGCGTCCTCGCGCGCGTGGAGCTCTCGGCGTCCACCACCCGCGGCGAGTGGGCGCTGCCGCAGCACATCACCCTAGTCCCCGCGAGGGGCACCCGGCTGCGCATCCGGCATAAAGCACGATCTTCCCGGGATTCCCGCCGCCTCCAACAGCAGCGCCCGAGAGGCAAATACCACTGCGCGAGAGACAGCTGCGGAGAACAAAGCGGTGTGAGCTTGCCGTCTCTGCTCGCAACACTCCCGCGTTCGGCCCAAGTCCAGATCGCCGTGCTGGGTCCGCTGTTGCTCGGCGCTATGAGCGGTTTTCTGCTGGACACCAGCGCAGTCGGCTACTGGGCCGTGCAGGCTGCAGGCACGGCGGGCGGCGTGTCCAGCGGTATGGAGCACTTCGGCCCGGCTGCCGGCGCACGTCGTGGACTGGCCGCCGGCGCCCTGTTCGGAGCCGGCTTGATGGGCGCCCACGCAATCTCCAACCAGCGCATACTCACCTACGTCCCCCACCCCCTGGTGCTGATCGCACTGGCCAGCGCTGCGATCGGAGCAGCGCTGGGCGGCGTGGGGGGAGTAGCCCGCCGTCGCTGGGAGATGCAGCGCGGCTGAGCTTGAGCCAGGTCAAGGCTGGTGATCGTCGTCCTGCCTTCTTTACGCCAAAACCAGCTGATCCCGATGCACGGCCTCGTCGGTGGCGTGCGGCAGGATCTCGCGCACCGCCTCTGACTGCAAGCCCTTGGCACGGCGCAGCTCCAGCGCCGAGTAGTTGCACAGGCCCTTGGCGATCACGCCGCCGCCGGGCTCGGCGATCTCGACCGCGTCGCCGGCGTCGAACTCGCCCCGCACCTCCACGACGCCGACCGGCAGCAGCGAAGTGCCCTGCTCGCGCAGCGCGCGCGTGGCCCCTGCATCGATCACGAGCGTGCCATGCGCGGGCTTGGCGTAGCGCAGCCACAGCTTGAACGAGTTATGGCGGGCGGGTCCGGGGTGAAAGCGGGTGCCCTCGGGCTCACCCGCGAGCGCCGCCTCCAGCGCCCCCGCGCGCACGCCGTTGCAGATAACGGCGGGGATCCCGGCGGCCCCGGCGATCTCGGCGGCGAGCACCTTCGAGCGCATCCCACCCGAGCCCAGCGGCGAGGTGGAGTCGCCGATCTGAAGGCCCTCCAGCTCGCGCAGGTCGCGAACCTCGCCGACCAGCCGTGCGCCGGGCTCTCGGCGCGGGTCGGCGCTGTACAGACCATCGATGTCGGTGAGCAGAATCAGCTCGTCGGCGGCGACCAGCACGGCCACCTGCGCGGCGAGGAAGTCGTTGTCGCCGAAGGAGATCTCGTCCGTCGCGGTCGTGTCGTTCTCGTTGATAACCGGCACCACCCGCCAGTCCAGCAGCGTGCGCAGCGTGCGGCGCGCGTTGAGGTACTGCGCGCGCCCACCGAGGTCCTCGGCGGTCAGCAGCACCTGCCCCGAAGTCAGCCCGCGCGCGCGCAGCAGCTCGTCGTAGGAGCGGTACAGCTTGCCCTGCCCCACGGCCGACGCGGCCTGCAGCTCGGGGATCAACGTCGGGCGGGCGGGCAGCCCCATCACGCGCACGCCGCGCGCGATCGCCCCGGAGGAGACCACCACGCACCGCTCCCCGGCGCCATGCAGCGCGGCGACGGCATCGCAGATCCGCCCCAGCACCTCCTCGCGCAGCTCGCCGTCCTCGCGCGCGACGATCGAGGAGCCCAGCTTGATTACGGTGGTGCGCATGAGTGCTACACCCGCACGACCTTCAGCCCGCCGACTCCCTCGACCGGACCGAAGTCCCCATCCTGGGACACCACGGGTATCCCGTGCGCGAGCGCAGTGGCGGCGATCCATAAATCGTTGACGTTCAGGCGCCGTTCAGCCGTGGCGAGGTGTACGCGCAGCAGCGCCCACGACGCAGCGACGGCCTCGTCGACCACGAGCACTTCAATGTCGGCGAGCGACTCCAGCGTCGCCAGCCGACGGGCGCGGATATCGAGATCCGTCGCAGCCAGCACACCGACGTGCAACTCCGCGACCGTAACGGCCGAAACCGCGAGTTCCTCGGGCAGCAGCTCCTCGTCGAGCCGCCGCTCTACCTCCCTGGCGACGAAGACGCTCGTATCGAGCAGACCGCGAGTGGCCTGCTCGCTCACGCCAGCGGCCCGAGATCATCCGTCGTCTCCCCCGCGAGGCGTGCCAGATCCTCGCGCAGCCCGGGGTCGGCGCGCACGACGCCCAGACGCCTAGCGAGCTCCGCGCGCGGCAGCCACCGCCGACGCGCAGGTTCGAACGGGACCAGCGACGCGACCGGCTTCCCGCGGGCGGTCACCACCACCTGCTCACCCGCCCGCACCCGCCGCAGCAGGCCAGCCATGTTGTTGCGAAGTTCCCTGGATGCCACCTCGACCGCCATGCGACAAAGGTAGCACATTTGTAGCCATAGCCCAATTCGCCGACAGCAGGGTAGGGAAGTGGCGTAGCCCTACCCCGCGGCGTCAAGCTCCAGCACGACCCCCGCGATCCGCAGCTCGTCGCCCGGCTGGAAGCCCTCGTCCTGCAGGGCGCGCAGCACGCCGAGGCGGCGCAGGCGGCCCTCGACGTAGGCCATCGCGTCGTCGTTCTCGACGTCGAAGCGCTGTAGCAGGCGCTCGACCGAGGGGCCGCGCACCGCGAACGCACCCTCGCCGACGCGCTCCACCTTGAAGCCGGTGCGCTCAGCGGGGCGAAACACCATGTGCTCGGCGAGCTGCTCGGGCTCGGCAAGGGCGCCGGAGCCCGCCCTCTCCTCCACTGCCTGCCCCGCCGCGACCGGCTCGCCGACCGGCACCAGCCGCAGCAGTGTGGTGCCCAGCTCTGCGAGGCCCGCGCCCGTGGCAGCGGAGGTCGCGATCACTGGGACCTCGCCGCCGAGGCGCCCAGCGTGCTCCCCGAGGTCCACCGAGCACTCAGCGAAGCGCTCTGACCACTGCGCAACCGCCGCGCGTGCACGCTCCGGCGGGACGAGGTCGGCCTTGGAGAGCGCCAGCACCCGCGGGAGGGCCGCCAGCCGCGGGTCGTGCGCGGCCAGCTCCTGCTCGATCGTCGTGTAGTTGACCAGGGCATCCGCGTCGTGCTCGCCGGAGAGCTCGGGGGCGATGTCGAGCACGTGCACCAACAGGCGGGTGCGCTCCACGTGCGCGAGGAACTCATGGCCGAGCCCCGCGCCAACGCTCGCGCCCTCGATCAAACCCGGGATGTCGGCCACCACCAGTTGGCGCTCGTCTGATTCGAGCACCCCCAGCACCGGCTCGAGCGTCGTGAACGGATAGGAGGCAACCTTCGGCGCCGCGCGCGTGAGGCGCGCCAACAGCGAGGACTTGCCAGCGTTCGGCAGGCCCACGAGGCCGACGTCGGCGAGCAACCGCAGCCGCAGCGCCAGCCACCCTTCCTCCCCCGGCAGGCCGCGCTCGGCGAAGCGCGGCGCCTGGCGGGTGGGGGTGGCGAAGCGCTTGTTGCCCTTGCCCCCCGTGCCTCCGCGCGCGAGCGGCGCGCGCTGTCCGTGGTGCAGCAGCTCCCAGCGACGGCCCTCAAGCGCGCCCTCCTCGCCGATCGCCTCAGTGCCCGGCGGCACGCGCACCACCAGCGCCTCGCCGTCGGCTCCGTGGCGCAGCGAGCCTTCGCCGCGCCCTCCCCGCACGGCACGGTGGTGGGCACGACGCGTGAAGCTCTGCAGGTCGCGCAGCGAGTCGTCGCACAGCAGCACCACGTCGCCCCCGCGACCGCCGTCGCCGCCGTCGGGGCCGCCGCGCGGCACGTGTGCTTCGCGGCGGAAGCTCGCACAGCCGTCCCCCCCCGCGCCCGCTTGGACGTGGATGCGCGCGCGGTCGTGAAGCATCACCGCATCCTGACAGGCGCACGGCGCGATCCCTCGTTGTGAGGGCTCAGCGCACCGCCTCGCGACAAGCGCAGCTACGCCTCGTCAGCTACGACGTTCACCACGCGGCCGCGGCGTCCGGCGGTGAACTGCACGGTGCCAGCTGAGCGCGCGTACAGCGTGTCGTCCTTGCCGATCCCGACGCCCTCACCGGGCTTGAAGCGGGTGCCGCGCTGGCGCACGATGATCTCCCCGCCGGTGACCGCCTGCCCGGCGAAGGTCTTCACGCCGAGCCGTTTGGCGTTGGAGTCGCGGCCGTTGCGGCTTGAGCCGAGGCCCTTCTTATGCGCCATTCTCGCTCGCCTCCTTCGAAGTCTCCACCGGCTCGGACGCCGGGGCAGCGGCAGCGGCAGCGGCCGGTTTGGCGGGTTTGCGCGCGGCCGCTTTCCCACCGCCCATCGCGATCTCCGTTATCTCGATACGCGTCAGCTCCTGACGGTGGCCGGTGCGCCGTTTGTAACCGCGCTTGGGCTTGAACTTGACGACGCGCAGCTTCTCGCCGCGCTCGTGGGCGAGCACCTTGGCGGTGACCTTCACCTGCTCGAGGCCCTTGCTGTCGAAGACGGCCTCCTCGGAGCGGTACATCAGCGGCTGCAGCGCCACGCTCGCGCCCACCTCGTTGGGTAGGCGCTCGACCAGCAGATACTGACCGCGCTCCACGCGGTACTGCTTGCCGCCTGTCTTCACGATTGCGTACATGTTCTCGCCTTGGTCTCGTTCTCGGCGCAAGCGCCGCTACTCGGTGCTCGCCTCTGCCTTGGCAGCCGAACGGCGCCGTCCGCCCCTGCGGCCGCGGCGCCGAGGTTTGGATTGTACGGCATCCTCCTCTGCGACCTCGCCCGGCGACTCTGAGGGCTCGGCCGGCGACCCCGAGGGCTCGGCCTGCCTCTCGGAGCGATCGGCCGATGGCCCGGCGTCGTGGGCCGTCGACTCCGAATGCTCGGAGGTCCCGTTGACCGACGGCTCCTCCACGACCAGCTCGACTGGCACCGGCTCCGGCTTTGGTTTGGCCGCGGCGCGCGGTTTGCGGGGGGCACGGCGCCGGGGGGGCGCAGCCGGTCGGGGGACCGGGTGCACCACCTCGCCGTTCTCGTCAAGCAGCAACGCGCTCGCGGCGGTGCGGCCGACCTGCTCGATGCGCACCATCCGCTTCTCTCCCACGTGCGGGGAGGCTCCGGAGATCGAGATTATGTAGCCGTCGATCTTCGCCACCGCGTCATCGACGTCGTACATGTGCGGCTCGACGATCTCCACCAGCACCTCGTCGCCGGCGTGGAACGGTAGTGCGCGCTCCTCGACCTCCTCGCGGCTGCCCTGGAAGGTGATCGCGAAGTGGTCGAGCGCCAGCCCTTCAGAGCCCTCGAAGTGGAAGGAGCGGCCGGTCTGCTGCTCAAGCGCATGCAACACGCGCGAGTGCTGGCCGGTGAACTGCGCGGTCACGCGCGGGTTGATTTGCACCAGGAACGCCTCCGCCTCCGGGCTTTCGGCGGCGATGTCGCGCAGGCGGCGCTCAAACTCGATCGCGATCGTCTCCTCCGAGCGGATCACTCCGTCGCCGTCGCAGGCCGGGCAGGGGCGGCTGATGATCTCGCGCACCCCCTCGGTGACGTTCTGGCGGGTCATCTCCACCAGGCCAAGCTTCGATATCTCCGCGGTGAACGTCTTCGTGCGATCCTCGTCGAGAGACTTGCGCAGCGTCTTCATCACCGCGTCGCGGTTGCGCGCGCGAGCCATGTCGATGAAGTCGATCACGATGATCCCTCCGATGTCGCGCAGCCGCAGCTGATCGACGACCGCCTCCGCGGCCTCGAGGTTGGTGCGCGTGATCGTCTCCTCCAGGCCAGCGCTGCGACCACGGCCGGTGAAGCTGCCGGAGTTGACGTCGATCACGGTGAGCGCCTCGGCGTAGTCGATCATCAGATAGCCGCCGCTGGGCAGGTCGACGCGACGTGAGAGCACGCCCTCGATCGCCTGCTCGACCCCATATGCCTCAAACAGCGGCCGATCCTCCTGCCACAACTCCACGCGCTGCACAAGCTCGGGGGCGGTGCGGGTGAAGAACGACACCAGCCGGTGGTATTGCTGCTCGTCGTCGACGATCGCACGCTCGAAGTGTTCGGAGAAGATGTCGCGCACCACCCGCACGGAGAGATCGGCCTCCTGAAAGACCATCTCCGGGGCAGTGGTGTCCTCGACGCGCTTGACCAGCACCTCGTGCAGCTTGTGCAGGTAGAGCAACTCCCGCTCGAAGTCCTCGCGCTTGGCGCCGTGTGCGGCAGTGCGAACGATCGCACCGCCGCCGCCTAGGTCGAGCTTGGCGGTCTGCTTGCGCAGGCGTTCGCGCTCCTTGTCCTCCAGGCGCCGCGAGACGCCCACGCCCTCGCCCGTCGGTTGGTAGACCATGTAGCGCCCGGCGATCGCCAGCTCCATCGAGAGGCGCGCCCCCTTCGTCTTCAGGGGATCCTTGATCACCTGTACCACGACCTCCTGGCCGGGTTTCAAGAGCTCCGTGATCTTGCGTCCGCCGCCGCGCCCGCGCCGCGGCGCCTCGACGCCGGGGAGCACGATCTCATCGACGTGCAGGAAGCCGTTCTTCTCCAGGCCGATGTCGACGAACGCCGCCTCCAGGCCCGGCAGCACGTTGTCGACCTTGCCCTTGTAGATGTTGCCGACGATCGACCGCGCCCCGCGGCGCTCGATGTAGAGCTCAGCGATCCGGTAGTTGGCTCCAGGGGGGGCGCTCCCGCGTTTGCGACGTCGCCCGGAGGATGTCTCTGCGGCGGCCGGCGCACCGGTCGCCTCCATGAGCGCCACGCGCGTCTCCGCGCGGTCGACGCTGACAAGCACTTGCTTTTTCAATGTAGATCGGTCTTTCGGTATCGATTGTGGCCGAGCCCCCGGTGACCCGCTGCCCAACCAGCCGGTTGGGTTCAATGCACGGTGTGGCGCACGGTGGAGCGTCCCCGGCGCGGCGGACGGAAGCCCGCGCGGGTGCATCTGCAGGGACGCCACGCGGCACGGAGATCGTGCGGGCGGGCGATACGGGGTTCTCGGTGAGCATGTTCGTTCAGTCTCAAGCTAGGGCCGCAACACGCGGCCCTTCAAAGCCTCGGTGGCGCGCGCCTGAACGTAGATCGACTGCAGCAGGCCGATGGCCAGCAGCGTCGCGATCACCGACGATCCGCCATAGCTCATGAGCGGCAGCGTCACGCCGGTGACGGGCATGATGTCTACAGCCACGCCCACGTTGACGAACACCTGAAACATAAGCATAGCCACCACGCCCCCGGCAACCAGCGCACCGAACAGATCCTTCGCCAGCGTGAGGATGCGCAGCGTGCGCCAGATCAGCAGCGCATACAGCGAGAGCACGAGCGCCGCGCCAACGAAGCCGTAGCGCTCGCCGACCGCCGCAAAGACGAAGTCGGTGCTGTCCTCCGGCACGAATTCGCCCTGGATCTGGGTGCTGTTGGCGCCGCTGCCGGTGCGCTGCCCCGCGCCGATCGCGATCTTCGACTCGAGCTGCTGGTAGCCTTCTTTCTGCGGATTACTGGACGGATTCAAAAAGCTCGTAAGGCGTTCCACCTCGTAGGGCTTCAACACCTGCACCCCGGCCGCCGGTGCGACGACCAGCACGAGCGCGACCGCGGCCGCACCCAGCGCCAGCAGACCCGCCAGGTGGCGCCAGGGGACTCCGGCGACGAACAGCAGCGTCACCGCGATCGAGAGGTACACCAGGCCCGAGCCGAGGTCTGGCTGGGCGATCACGAGCATCGCCGGCAGCAGCGCGGCAAGCATCACCCGCGCGGTCGTCTCGCGTTCCTGCAGCTGGCGCGAGCGATCGACCACAAGGGCAGAGAGCGAGAGGATCAGCAGCACCTTGCCGAGCTCCGAGCCCTGGAAAGAGAACAACGGGAAGCTGATCCCCCGCACCGAGCCGTTGGCGGAGTGCCCGGCGCCCAGCACCGCCAGGATGCTCAACACCAGCGCCGCGTAGATCGCGACTTTGTGGTGGCGCAGGCGCGCATAGTCGATCCGCGCCAGCCCCACCATCGCCGCCAGGCCGATGAGCAGATAGATGATCTGACGCTCGGAGTAGTAGCGCGGCTGGCCGGGCACCGCCTTGGCGGTGACCCACCCCAGCACGACGACCGAGCAGATCCCCAGGCCGAGCACAGTCAGCGTCAGCACCGGGTCGAGCATCAGGCGCGGACCCCGGCGGGGCTCCTGGGAGGCCCCCTGCGCGCGGCGCTCGGCTTCGGGGGCGGTGATCGGGCTCAGCGGCGGGTTCATGGGACTATTTGTCAGCGCTCGTGCCTTTGACGAGCTGCAGCGGCTGGTTGAACCACTTCGAGGCGATCAGCCGCGCCACCGGGGCGGCCGCCTGGTC
>Ga0187855_10001186_pt1 | contig 21149 bp, 15 predicted proteins | sample June2016WEW_8_10_2_FD_132969 | JGI IMG/M metagenome (GOLD analysis project Ga0187855, IMG submission 132969) | Peatland microbial communities from SPRUCE experiment site at the Marcell Experimental Forest, Minnesota, USA - June2016WEW_8_10 | ecosystem: Environmental > Terrestrial > Soil >...
AGCGTCACCCTTTTCGAGAAAACCCCTATTTTATGCGCTCTTCAGGTCCCCGAGGCAGGTGCCGAATTTGCCGAAACTGTTAACCAACTGATTCTCTTCGACATTTAGCCGGACAGTAGTGAATCAACTTAAAGGGTCTAAGCCACAGCCTGCGACGTTGTGTCGCCCCTCAAAGACGCGACTGCGCTAGCCTCGTCCCTCTCAATATCAAACACAGCGGACAATCGAGTCATCTGAAGCAGGTCATTTACTCGCTTATTCAGGTTTATGAGCCTAAGCTGACCACCCTGATTCCGAACAGTCGTGTGGGTCTTAACCAATTCGCCTATTCCTGAGCTGTCCACATACTGCACTTCATCTAGGTCTAGAACAATCTTCTTATTTCCTTTGTCTAGCAGTTCGCGGACAATCTCGCGGAGCATGACATTTCCCTCGCCCAGCGTAATCCTTCCACTGATTTCTAGAACCGCAACATCGCCCACGTGGCGCGTGGTCGTTTGCATTTTGACCGGCGTGCGGTTTTGCATTCCGAGACCCAACCTATCAAGTACTTCGCACGCCGATGTCGCGAGTTCCTTTGATTCTGTGCGAACCACGATCAGCGAACGTCCCTCTTTGAGTACCTCCCTGAAGAATGCGGCGTCCTCAGCGCTCTTCTCGGGAGTTGTCGGTTTCGGAGCGTGCGCGTCCGTCGTTGCCACGGAACCGACAGCGGTACCCGCACCCGCACCCGCTCCCGCTCCCGTGAGCAGTGCGGCGGCACCGATCCCGAGCGCGAACACCGTCCCGATGCCGGGTAGAAGCACTGACGCCAACACACCGGTTGTTATCCCCGCGGCTCCCCCTACGAAGCCCCCCACAAATGCGCCCAGTTCCTTCGCGATGGTCTTCGCTTCGTTTTCCGACAGAGTTAGAAAAACGATGGACTCTTCTGGCATGCCCCGCTCCAGCAACTCTTTGACGGCCTTCTCCGCGTGATCACGCGAAGTGAACACTCCGATTGCAGTTTCCATGTGAGTCTCCTCTGTAACCGCGATTGGCTGACGCCTCCCCAATCGCGCGGCATCAGATATAGGCGGCAAAGTTTAGCAGGTTAGCCCAATATCGCCAAGTCTAAACTTCATTTTCGATGGATTTGATTCCCATCCCGTGCGCGGCCTTCGACTATCGACGTTTGGCCACTTGCCGGAGCGGAATCGGGATCCATAAAACTGGCAAGCCCATCAAAAGCATGGGCTTATCGGTTTCTCGGTTTCGCGCCGAGCGTGTTGGTGATAAATCAATTACACGCAATTGACGGCTCTGAACCCGAGGGTAGGCCCAAGCTTCTTACTGTGTCGCACCCCTGCTATGATGCCTGGCCAGAGGAGGAACCAATTGGAAATCTGTCTGGGGTAGTCCAGCAGTTGAGCAAGGAACGTACACGGCTTGAGAACGAACTGCATCGCGTAACAGCGGTCCTAACCGCCTTCGGAAAAGTTTACTTCTCCGGAGTTAAATCGAAGCGACCAATGTCGGTTGCTGGACGCAAGCGAATAGCAGCAGCGCAACGTGCGAGATGGGCAAAGCAAAAGGCTGGCAGCAAGCCCACAAAGCCTAAGCGCGCCATGTCAGCAGCGGCTCGAAGGAAGATTGCAGCGGCGCAACGAGCGCGATGGGCAAAGGTTCGAGCGAAGAAAGCTGGTTAGCGATCACGCAGCAAATCCCTCGGGCAACCAAATTCTGCGGCCCCGCTATCCGTCGCCATAGTGAGCCGCCGATTGTGTAATGGCGGTTCGCTGGATATAGCTCAATCTATTTGCTCGACCAAGTGCGGTGTCTTCTTGATTTCTTTTTTCTGGAACTGGCTGGAAGGTCGTTCGGCTGGATGGAGGAGGACGGGCAGGACTTGGGCAGAGTGTCAGGCGAAACCAGCAAGTTGCTGAAAACCAGGGGCTCCCAGTTCGGAAAGAAAAACGCGGCGGAGACGCAATCCAATGCGTCGATGGGGATTTCCGATGCGTTCAAAGCTGAAAGGTGCCAGGAGGGGGGAATCTAATCCCCCGCTTTCCAAGCGGCGACTTCAAAATAGCATCAATGTTGGTAAACTTCAATGCAGATGCGGGTTTCGACGGTGTTTTTGAATACACACTGAAATGACCCTCAGGACAATGTCGGGTGATCTGGGGCAATTCCGGCAGATGTTTTACTAGGAAATCCTAGAGCAATAATCGGCCTTACAATGCACTCGACCGCGCTGCTGGAATAGACCAACTCGTTAAGAGCCGAACCCCAGGGGTTCGCAAAGATGCGCGGGGGTTCGCCTACCCCTAGGCGCTTTTCGCCGTGACCATGGCCTGGTGAATCGCTGAAACCAGCGTTTCAAAGTCGAAGGAACCATCATGACGATGCCCGTTGATGACGAACGTCGGCGTTCCGTTCACTCCACTTCGGACACCGCCCCTGAAATATGCGCGGACACGGGCTTCGTACGTTCGCTGCTCCAACGCCTGACGCAACGCGGTGGTCGATAGCTTGAGCTTTTCGGCAAGATCCAAATAGAGTGCTTCGCCCAAGCGCTTCTGATTTTCGTACAACTTATCTTGCATCTCCCAGAACTTGCCTTGGACACCTGATATTTCGATGTGCCTTGACCTAGCGCATCCGGGAATCTGTCTTCCGTCAAGATTTAGTATTCTGCCGGGGACGCTGCCAATATGTGTGGCGGGTTTCCTGTGGAAATTTTCCTTGTAAGTTAACTTGTAGTCCTTCAATATCCGGCCTATCATCTTGTCCGCATGTGACATCCGCTTCGCCCTGACTCGTTAGGGGTCTCCTTTCCGAGTCAGGGCTTTTCATCTGGCAGACAACATGACTGTGATTTCATCGACGAAGATTATGCGTGGCCATGCTCCCGTTCGCTGCCCGTACTGCATTGAAGACGGCCATTTCAAACGCATGACAGACCACGCAGGTGGTCAACTGTTTGCATGTGAAAGATGCGGACATCTTGTCATGCCAGGTTCTCGGCATCAATGCCGCTGTGCGCATTGCGGGGATGTGAGCCGAAAGGCGTCATGAGACGAAGGCAATCCACTTCGGGTTAACGCGACTGGTTTACTGAGGCACGAGGAGAGGCATCATGCTTGGGTTCCTGAAGCGACGGTTTTCTCCCAAGGTGCAGCAGCAGAGATGCCCCGGATGGAAGATGGTTCCGGCAACCGAAGTGATGGACAACGGCGTTCGCCATCAAGTACGCCGTAAAGCACCCTGCACGGCAATGGTCACGCTGGACAGCAACGGGAATTGGAATTGCAGCGTGTGCGGCTGCAGTGGTAGAGATTCTAAGGTTAGGTTGGGCGAAGGCTGGCTTTGACCAAAGAGCGCAGCTTTAAGCTTGCCCAAGGCGAAAAACAGCGCGTAGGGAAACGGACAAACTATGCAACCCGCTCGGGTAGTCCTGCGACTTTGGCGGAGGTCGATTTCTTCGCGAGAATCGCGGACAATCGTTCTACCTGCTTGGTTTCGGCTTTCCGTTCCTTGCGAATCTCTTGCAATCTTTGCTCGTAACGCTGGGGTTCCAATCTCTCGTTGAGTCTCATGGGGGAGAAGTTCCTCAGTTCGCGGAGTTTAGCATTTTATTGAGGTTGTCGGGTGTGAATAGAGTGTGAAAATTGAATGGACTCCCGAGATTGTTCTGTGTCCTGACAAACTGACAATCGGAGAGGGCATCACTCTTCACTCGCTGGGTGTTCTGTGGGGCCTTCACCCTTGAACTCAGCCCTGTCGGATGTGCCCTTGAGCTGAATTTGTCTCTCAGAGTTGCTCTCAGATCGACCTTCTCCGCGGCGATAGCAGTAGCTGGAGCGGGTTTGGGAAGGGAACGAAGCTGATCTTTGATCCAATCCAAATTCTTGCCGCCATCACTTCCAATAGAAGCTGCAAACTCGTCCCGCGTTTTATACCAAACGACCGTCGTATTCGGCGAAGCGGCAGCTTGCAGCTTCTGCTTGGAGGCCGCGGGGGTTTCGTTTTCAAAGCTCCTCTGTTGCAGACGGAACTTCTTAGCTTGCACCTTCGGTATCCAGTCCACCGGATCGAGCGCGGCAACTTTCTTCAAGAAGTCGGCTTGCACATAATTGGCTCGTTCATCTTTGGGCACGAACGGAGAGGTTGCCATCCATGTCGGCCAATCTCCCCAGGGATCCAAGGTGTCGAGCACTTTAATGCGTGGGTCGACCGCGGAAGCGAGAATGCTGATACTGGCGCCGGAAAGCTGGCCAAACAGGCCTACACGGTCCATATCGAGATCGCCCCGTGCGCCCAGATAATTCAGCACCTCCTGCACGTCGTGAGCTGACGCTGCGAGGCATTCTTGCAAGTCGCTGACGAACCATTTCCTCAATGGCACATCGTGATAACGATGGCCCGTCAGTGCGGTGACGAAACCAACGGCGGCAAAACCACCTTTGGTGACGAACTTCTGAAATTTCGGATTCTGGAAGATTTTTGTATCGGACGGGTAGCCGTAGAGATGCAGAATGACGGCGGGCTTCTCTACTCCGGTTGGCCTCATTACATAGAGTTCGATCGGATCTCCCCATCTCCACTGCACCTGAATTAACTCCACGCTATAGCCGGAATCACTGTCGCTCTTCGAGCCGATCAGAGCGCGAAGCGGGCGCAGATTGCTCGTCTTCAGCGAGGGCGTTGAGAAGTCCTCGGCTACGCCTTCGAAGCGTTGGTCGCGAGGGTCGGCAATGGGCGGAGATGCAGGCGCCAGTTGCGCAAGGCTCATTCCCTGCGAGGATAAAAAAATGATTCCTGCCAGCAGCAGCTTGTGAATGAAAAATGTAGACAGTTGACTGCGCGACATTCCGTGTTTCACAACTCCTTTCAAAGACCGCAACCGAGAATTTACCGCCAGTAGCGAACGGATATAGTTCAATGGGATTAGAAATGGGCGAGCCGTTAAACGGCCCGCCCATGACGAACAGTTAGTAGCAAACTTACCGCACAGCGGCATTGGAACAGGCGTCGCCGGGTCCGATCTGGATGAAGTTGAAGTCGCCACTGAGCGGCGTGGACTTGATGCAGCCACCCATGTCGCCACCCACGTCTCCACCCGTCGGGTTGCCGTAGGCATTGAAAGTGCCGTTGCCTGGCGCAGCGCCGAGGGCTTTGCCATCGCCGTCCAGCTGTTGATAGTGAGTATGGAAGATCTGCACGCCAGGATCTCTGCAGGTGTGGGCGGAAACACTGCAGCCGGGGGGCTGCGCCAGAGCTGGAATGTAGTCCGGAGTAGCGTCGACTACATACTCCTCCGAGGCGTTGAGCAGATCCTTGACGTTAACTTCGTTGGTGACACTGGTGACCCAGCGCAACAGCGACCAAGCGCTATATGAGCCGGTGCGGACGTTCGGGAAGGAGAGGTTGCTGGTGCCCCAAATCTGCGCCTCGCTGCAGGGGAATCCTTTTCCTTCGCAGACCGTGGTCGCACCGGGCAGTTCCTGGTTTAGTGTACCGGGAATCGCAATCGGGTCGACTCCGTCCAGCGTGATGTAGCCATAGTGGGCGCTAGCGGCGAGCGGGCTCACGTTGCCAAAGCTGAAGAACGTGAAGCCGATGCCATCCAAGCTGTTATTGGTGACGGAATCTTGCACAGACTGTACTTCCTGGCCGGTGCCAATGGCGCGTGAGCGGAAGCCGTGGCCGCTCGCGCACGGCGTGTTTTTGAGCGGGTTGACGCCAGCGGTTTTCGCTTCTAAGCTCAGCCCGATTACCCGGTGGTCCGGAACTGTCTCGGTTGGGCGGCGCATGACCGTGGCTTCTGTTGTGTTGTACGTGCCGGAGAGGGGTTCGCGCAAGTATGCGTAGATCGGAGCTGCGGCCAGGCCGAACTCCGACGCGTCGCAGTCCGTTCCCGAAAACACTGCCTGCAGCTGCGAATTGCTAGCGTTCTTTAGGCCGGCAAGCTGTCCACCGCTTCTGCTGAAGACGAACACGATCGGGTCGATTCCAACATCGATCGTTGTCCAGGCTGTCTTCGTCAATGTCGCTTTTCCGGTGAAAGGATCGTCGAGAGCGGTAGTCGAGTCATTAACCTCGAATGCGTTGACGTGGAAGGACGATGTGGATCCCGGATAGCCAGTCTCCACCGAGTTGCCGAGCAATTCAGCCAAGGTGCTAAAAACTGTTTTCGTGCCAACTTTCGTTTCGTACTGGACGCAGGTTCCTGAAGCATTGTTATCGTTATAGCCGAGACCGTCCGTTCCGTCTCCGAATCCGGGGTCTCCGTTCCCTAACTTGGAATTGGCGCGGCAAGTTGCGAACAAGGCATCTTCCGCACGGATGTCGGAAGCACCCGCGTTCACCAGGACGCCCGTGTTGAGAACATCCTTAATGGATGTCGGAAGAGCGGAATCGGGTCCCCACAAAACGGTCGAGATTAGCGCCGGACTCGAAATCGCGTAAGTGTCACCCGCCGGGGCGATGACGAGGCACTGTGGTACTGCGAAGAAGCAGCGGTTTCCGATGGTGGAGTCAACGTTTACGTACAGCCAATAATGAGGGGTTGCAGCGCTGTCCCACACCACCCAGGTATTACCGGCGTCAGTGGTGTTCGTGCCCGGGCCGCCGCGGGAGGAGGGTACCAACGCTGGGCGCTGGTCTTCCATGTTCAACTTTGTGCTGCCAGTCCAGTGCTTGCAAGGCGGCGTGACCTTGACTTTAGCTGTGGCGCAATTGCCGTGGTTGAAAGCAGCCAGGGCGACGCTTTGCCACATGGCCGACGAACCTGAGGCGACCACGAGTCCATCCGGCGCCACGGCTTTGGCAGAGGGTACAACAGCGACCATCGCAGCCACTACCAGCGCCGCGAGGATTGCATTCATTCTGGACATTGCAATATCTCCTTTAGAAGATACTTCGTTTGTTCGAAGAATCAATTCACAGACATGTGCGCCATCGAGTCGACGCACTTGGGAACGAGGTGACCGCTCCACACCCACAATGCGGCTTGCGCGCACTTCGGATACCGGATCGGCAGGAGGATACTAACGGAATTGCTTCGCGGTGAGTGTGAACCGTTGAACAAAAGTATGTTAACGACAAATGAATTGTGGAAAATGAACAGAAAGGTGCGAAGAAAGAAGTAGCAAGAAAGTAGTTGTTCCACCTGCGGTGTCGATCGCGCTTCAGAGCAAGAAGAGTTTCTGTGGACGCGCGGCTTCTCCCGTGCAACTCACCGCTGCGGCAAAGCAATCTTCCAATCGCCTATTAATTAACGGGATTTTAATCTGACAATTCCGCTCGTCTTCTACAATCGCCCTTCTTTATTTATTACCCGATAAAAACTCCCGCTAGTTGGAGAGGCGATTCTGTGAGCTTCCTGCCTGTTGGTGTTTTAAGTCGCGGCGGCGTTGTGCTCGCGCTCGCGATGCTTTTGGTCTTCTGTTGTGCAGCCCAGCAGCAACCTGGGGAAAAGGCTTCGATCACCGGAACGGTGACGGACCCCTCCGGCGCGTTGATGCCAGGCGTGAAAGTTACGCTCGCAGGGGGAACGGTCAAGCTGGAAGTGGTGAGCAGCGCGACCGGAACCTACGCCTTTAAGAATCTTCCCGCTGGCACTTATACCCTCACGGCGTCAGCGGCGAACTTCACCCAGAAAGTACTTGACAACGTTGCGCTCACAGCGGGGCTTGAATTGCCTATGGACGTCGCTATGGAGCCAGCCTCAACCAGCGAAAAAGTGAACGTCGAGTCGAGCAACGTAGGGCATGTTGAGACAGAGACCGCGACGGTCGCAGGCACGATCGAAGAGAAAGAGGTTACTGGGCTGCAATTGAACGGGCGCAACTTTTCGCAGCTCATCGCGCTTGCGCCCGGCGTGAGCAATCAGACGGGGCAGGATGAAGGCAAAGTGGGCGTTGTGGGCAGCGTGAAGTACAGCGTGAACGGCGGTCGCGTCGAATACAACACCTTCGAAGTCGACGGCGGCGACGTCCTCAATACCGGATTGAATCGCTCGGCCAGCACGCTGGTGGTTTACCCCAGCGTCGATGCCATTCAGGAAGTGAAGGTGCTGACCTCGACCTACGGCGCCCAATATGGCCGCACGGCTTCGGGCACGGTGCAGGTAACGACGAAGTCGGGAACCGCCAAATTTCACGGTGGCGCTTACGAGTTCGTCCGCAACGAGTTCTTCAACGCGCGCAACTACTTCGATCAGACCGCAAAGCCTCCTCTCTACCGCCGCCAGGATTTCGGTGGCTACATCGGCGGTCCGCTCACCATCCCCGGGGTTTACAACACGAAAAGAGACAAGACGTTTTTCTTTTACTCCGAGGAGTTCCGCTACGAAAAAACTCCCATCGATTACAACCAGGCAGTTCCGGGGTTAAAAGAGCGCGGGCTAGTTATGACCGCGAATGGGATTCAGCCGAACATCAGCTCTCCTAACCAAAACACGGGAATAGTCGGGCAGGTTTTCGATTTCAGCGACGTATGCCCGCCTGCGGGAGGAAGTGGCAGCTTTAACCGGACTCAATACCCTGATTGTCCGTCGACGTGGCCTGTCGGCTCGACGCAGGCGGAGCCGATCGTGAGCTACCTGGAGGCCCTGCCTAGCGGTCCGCCCGCACCAAGTAATGCAGGCAATATTGGAGTGGACAAGAACTCACTCTTAATACTCAATGCGAACCTCATCCCTTTGCCTAATTCCGCGACCGGTTGCAACTACAATTTGCCCGTAACCACGATATTAGCGCCGTCCGATCCGTATCGCTGTTACGTAACGTCGGTTTCGCCTTCGACGTACTGGCGCGAGGAACTGTTCCGCATCGATCACAATTTGACGCAGAAATTGAAACTGTCGTTCCGCTATGTGCATGACCAATGGAATACGACTGTGCTGACTCCGCAGTGGAGCTATGAGAGCGTCACGAATCCGGCGGCGGGGACGTTCCCGACGGTTCAGAACTATTTCACCGGTCCGGGAATCAGTTGGGTATTTACGGTAAGTCACGCAATTTCGCCGACGCTGATCAACAATATCAACTTGAGTTACGCGAATTCCACGATCAGATTGGCGGATCGAAACGGGCCGGGAGGTGCCCAGTTCCAGCGCAATCCGTTGCTTGACGCCCCCTTGGTTGGCAGTGCCAGCGGCGGCTGCAATCCGAACCTCAGTGTGGATCCGGCCAGTGGGTATCCGGAATGCGGCATGGGTTATATCTTTAACAACGGCTTCGGCGGCAAGATGCCTGGCGTCGCCATCCTCGGCACCAACGCGGCCTACGGAGGCAGAGGGTTCCTGGAAGATCCCTCGTACATGCCTTGGGAACACTCAAATCCCACCTATTCCGTACGCGACGACGTGGGCAAAGCCATCGGAAAACATACGCTCACGTTTGGAGCGCAATTTGTTGACTACCAGCGCAACCAAGATAACAACGTGATCGGCGCCGCCTCAGGCGATACCGAAGGCTTACTGACGTACGCTAACAATTCCTATAGTACGGGAAACGCGTTTGCCGACTTCCTCATGCAGGAATCCCTCGTCTCGCAACCCGCGGAGCTCATCCAGAGCTTCACGCAGGACTCGGCCCAACATCGTTACTACCAGCGCTATCAACTCGCCGAACCTTATTTCCAGGATGACTGGAAGATAAAAAGCCGGTTGACCTTGAACCTTGGTTTGCGCCTGAGCTTATTCGGAAGCTATCGCGAAAAATATCACCAGGCGTGGAATTGGGAGGCGTCGCAATTTCAGCAGGGCCGGTTCAGCGTGGATCCGTTGAGCGGCGCACTTTTGGATCAAGGGAACTTTGTTTCTTTCAATCCAACCACTTTCGCCCTCGATCCCGACGCAGTCAGCAGCCTTGGCCTGGTGCAGTGCGGGGTAAATCACGTCCCGGCCGGCTGCACGACCGGGCACTTGTTTAACTGGGCGCCGAGAGTTGGGTTCGCATGGGATCCCAAAGGCGATGGAAAGACGTCGATTCGAGGTGGTTACGGCATTTTCTACGAGCACGGGACCGGCAATGAGGCTAATACCGGCTCGCTCGAGGCCAGCGCTCCCGTCGTTCTGAGCGTCACGCAACCAATTCCTTTCAGCCTGATGTGCATTGGGAACGTGGGCTTCGGCCCTACGTTCAATCAACAGGTGGGCGCGGGAAATTACTGCGGCGGGAGCAACGTGCCGCCAAATTCGCTTTATCCCATCGATGTTACTGCCATCCCGACCAAGGCCGTCTGGCCCTACGTGCAGCAATGGAGCTTCGGCATCCAGCGTGAGGTGCAACACGATTTTGTGATGAATCTTGGATACGCGGGCAGCAAAGGGACGCACATGACGGTGGAGCGCCAGCTCAACCAATTGCCGCCCTTGCCGGCGAACGAGAATCCTTTCGGTCCTAACGAGCCGTTAACCACGAGCGACTGCACCGTTCCGCCTCCGGCCACTACCGGTAATCCCGGAGCCGCCGGTGTCCCGTTCCAGTTGCTGAGTGGCACATTGGTGGGGCCGACGGATCCTGCCTACGTTCATATGCAGGCGGCTTGTGCGAACTTCTTTACTCCGAGCCTAAACTCGCTGCCGCTTCATCCCTACCCAGGCCTTGGACGGGTGCTCTCGTTAGAGAATGGTGCAGATTCCACCTATCACGCGTTCCAGCTTGGTGTGCGGCGCACCCGCGGCTCGCTTACCACCAGTCTTTCCTATTCGTATAGCCACTCAATCGACGACTCTTCCGACCGCAGCGATCCGGTGCTGGTGAACTCCTACGATCTCCGCGAGAATCGCGCGAGCTCGAATTTTGACGAGAGACATTTGCTGACTTTGAGTTACATCTATCAACTATCGTTCCGCAAACTGGTTCATAACATCGCCGACTGGGCCAATGAGCGCGAGCGTCAGGCGCAAGACCCAGTGCCGCCAGGCTCCAGTTGCTGCTCTGGATTTGCCGGAAACCTTCTGGATGGCTGGGAGTTCTCCGGTATCACTCTGTTTCATTCCGGTGTGCCCTTTACCGTGATCAACAATGCCGGCAATACCGGTATTTCGGTTACCGACAATGCCGGCGTCGACAGCAATCTGGGAATTGCAGCTTCCTATCCTGATGTGGTTCGTGGACTGCCAAAGCCGGGCAACAATTTCCAGAGTTTCGGGCCGCTGATCGGAAATCCTTCGGAGTTCGTGGCGCCGCGCGGACTCACCTTCGGCGATGCCGGCCGGAATTTCCTGAACAATCCTTCGCAGTTGAATTTCGATATGGCGCTGGCCAAGTTCTTCAAGATCACGGAGGCCACCCAGCTTCAATTCCGGGCGGAGGCCTTCAATATTTTCAACCATACGGAATTTCGCGTGTACGATCCCGACAATCCTGGCAGCACGGGCAACAATGTCGTGAGTTGTTACGCGGGACCGGCATCTTCCGCCGGCTACAAAGGCAGCGCAGCCGATTGCGTCACCGGCGCATCGTTCTTGCATCCTGTCGATGCGCATCGCGCCCGCACCATGCAATTTGCATTGAAGTACGTATTCTGAGGACTGGAAATGATGGGTTGGGTTTTGCAATGCGAAGCGCGTCCGCGCGGCCAACATTCTGCAGCCAGTCGGTTGTCGGCGAAGGGCGCGAGCGCTCTCTTGCTGGCGAGCTTTACTCTTCTGCTCGTTTCCTGTGGAGGAGGAGGCGGCAGTTCGATCTTGGAGCAAAAAGCGCAGGTTGCCGGCAACTGGCAGTTTACCTTGACTACCACCGGTGATTCTTTCAGCGCGTCTCCATTGCAGGGCGGGTTCCTGCAGCAGAATAATGGGACGCTTTCGGGGCAAATTGCTTTCTTCATCATACCGACTGCGGGGGGCGGGAGCACTGCCTGCAATAACGGAACGGCTACGGTTGCGGGAACGCTCAATGGCCAGACCGTGAACCTCACTGCGGTGGTGGCGACGCTGGATCCAAACGGCAACCCCACGACGCAAACGATTACCCTCAGTAACGGGCAGCTCAGCACCGACAGCGGGGGCAGGCCGGTCCTCCAGGGGGGTACATATGGGTTGACCGCTGGCTATGCGACTGTCCAGGACCAACTGGTGTCTTGCGGCTCGGCGCAGGATGGCGGGACATGGAGTGCGACATTGGTGCCACCGGCGACCGGTAGTTTTCAAGGATTCTTCCACAGCACCGCAACCGGTCTGTCCAATCAGGACTTTGCCCTATCGGGTACGCTCACACAGGGTCCGAACATGGGAATCAGCAGCGCTACCGTTACAGGTACGCTCGTATTCCAGGATCCGGTCAGCTTGTTGAACGATTATCCCTGCCTCACAACCGCATCGGTAAACGGGACGATCAGCGGAAACACAGTTCTCCTGCAGATCTTTGGAACCAATGGAGCCGATGTCGGGCAGATTGGACAGACGCCGGGGAGCGGTAGCGCGCCTACCAGTGCGGTTACGCTTGATAGCGCGCAAGGCGGGTTCATGCTGCACAATAGCGGGGGATCCGGCTACACCGTAACTACCAAACCTTGTCCTTTCACGGACTCGGGCAATCTCTGCTTGGCATTTCAGGGCACCAATGCGTGCAACCAACCGATCACGCTTGTGCCTTTCTTCCTGACGTTTCTGCCTCAGCTTCTCGGCTCGGCGCCCACCACGCAGACCATCACCGTTTCGAATGTTTCCGGCACAGCAATCACCGGCTTGCAACTACAGTTCCTCGAAACCGATAGTCAGTCGTTTTATCCGAACGGAGGAGGAGACTTCAACGGCGTTCCTCATTTTAGTGAACAAGACAACTGCGGGGCTCAACAGGGAACATTCAATCTAAATGCGGGAGCCAGCTGCGTGATCACCGTCTCCTTTTCGCCACAGGAAAGCTGCCCGTGGCTACCGCAGACGCAGTCCGGACAGGGCCCTATCGCCGGGCTTCCGCCGGCGCAATGTCCCGTCACGTTGAGTGCGGATCTGGAGGTGACGATCCCCAAAGGGAGCGCCGACGGGGACAACAGCTTCGAGGTACCGATCACTGGCACCGGCATGAGCTTCCTCGCGCCTTCGGTTCCTGAAATTGATTTCGGCGCAGAAGCAGTTGGCGAGGCAAGCCCGCCCCAAACTCTTACCTTCACCAACCAGAGCCCGAATCGAGTGTCAATTCTTCCGCCGGGCGCAGCTTGCGTTTACTCAAATAACAATCTCGCGCCACCTCAGGATCGGCCTGCGATTGCGGGAACGGACGGCGGGCTCAAAGTCGCAGCAGCGGCAGTAACTTCGGCTTCGATTCTGGCAGATCCGACTCCGAATCCACCAACCATTCGCTACAACTGCGACACTGACCTTCCACTGCCCAAAGGCAGCGGGAATCCCAACATCCTAATTTCGAATGATGGATGTTCAGGGGTGACGCTCCACCCGAGCGGACAGCCCGGGGATAGTTGCAGCCTCCAACTCACGTTTGTGCCTCAGCCGGGAACGTGGGGGCAACTGTCGTTGGTCAGCTCCGGGCTCGATGACTTCGTGCAATTGAACACGGCGTGGTGTGGTGACGTGAATGATTCTCCGCCGCCGAACTGCGAAATCGATAGCGGTCGTTTTCCAGTGGAGATTAAGACCAACGGTCCCAGCCCGTTGCGCATGACTCCCGGTGCAGGAATGGATTTTGGGATTATTACCGAAGGCATCACCAGTTCGCCCTTGAACATCACTTTATTCAATGATCCCGCTGATCCGAACGCTGCAACGGTGAATTTCACGAATAAGGTTGTCTCCGGCAGCGACTATCTCGAGACGGATAACTGCCCGCCTAGTCTGCCTGCCAATGCCGGTTGCACGATCACGGTTACGTTTACGCCGAAGGTGGTGGGTCTCGATCCAGGGAATATCACAATTACTTACAGCTTGGGAACCCAATTCGGGTTGACGCAAACGATTTCCATGCGTGGCAGCGGCTGCACCGACTTGAGCACCGGGGCGTGCGTAACTCAGAACCCGGAGTTCAGACGAAGACATTAAGGAGGCAGTTTGTGGTAGCCCAACGGTGGATTCTCACTTTTATTTTGCTGGCGGCGATGTCTCTCCTGGCGACCTGCGGAGGATCTTCGTCTTCCTCCAACTCGACGTCGCAAGCCGCTGTTTCTGTCGCTCTAAACCCAGCCCCCTCCAGCACGACGATTCCCGCCGGGAACACGACGGGAATTCAGTTCACTCCCGTGGTGGATAACGATCCCGGAAGAAACGGAGTGGATTGGGCGCTCACCTGCTCGAACGTCATGCCGCCGACGCCTAATTGCGGCTCACTCAGCATCTGCTCAGGTTCGGGAACCTGCTCGATGCATTCGGCGAGTGGAACAGCGGTCACCTACATTCCTCCCAGTGATTTTGCGGCTGGCAGTTTAAGCGTAAACGTGACCGCTTTTGGTACCGCCGACCACACGCAGAACGTGAGCACTGCGGTGACGGTCAGTTCGTATGCCGCCGCACTCAGCGGCACGTACGTCTTCCAGGTGCAGGGCAATGACAGCAGCAGCAATTATCAGATCATAGGCATACTGGTGCTCGACGGCAACGGTAATGTTACAGCGGGTCAGGAGACGGTAAATAACCTCCTCGGTACTACGACGCCGCCGTTTTCCACGGCCTACACCTTGGAACCTTCCTCGGGTGCTCCGAGCACTTATTTCATCGGGCCGGATGGACGCGGAATTATTACCGCGAACTTTCAGCCAACGAGCGCCAGTAGTCCGGTCACCCCGTTTACCGAGACCTTCAGCCTGGTCGTAGTCTCCAGCTCGGAAGCGCTGATTGCGGAAAATGACGAGAACTGTGCCTTCAATTGTCCTGTCACATTCGGTACGACCGGGTTTGGCACACTGGAATTGCAGGATGCGGCAGCCGCTTCCACCATGCCCAGCGGCGCTTACGCATTTGTCACCAACGGAACCGATTCCGGCAACAGCAGCAACCCGCTGAGCGGGGTTCCAGCGCCGACTGCGATCGGAGGCATATTCAACATCGACAACAACCCTTCGCCCGGAGATATTTCCGGGAATGGCAGCCTGGCGGATCAGGATTACTATAACTCCAGGCTACAGCCCACGCTCATAAGCTGTGTGCCACCGACTGGATTGACAGGGAATGTCACCCAACCCAGTTCGATGGGCGTGGTCGCGATCAGTCTGACGGGGCAGACTTGTTTCGGGACGACGACGCCAGCCACGATTCAATTTGCCGGTTACATCGTCGACTCTCAGCACATCCGACTGATCGAGATTGACGATGTCAGCGGGTCGAGCGGGTTTCTTACCTCCGGGATCGCCGTCAGCCAAGGCTCTGCAGCCGGAACTTTCACCCAGGCGTCTTTATCGGGGGCGTACGTGTTCGGCATTCTGGGCTCTGACGGCGCTACGTCCGGAGCAGCAAGTCCTGCCACACTTACCTCGGTTGGCACCGTCACAGCCGATGGAAATGGCAATCTGAATGGAGAAGCCGACAGTTTTTACGGCTTTGAGGGCGCGTCCTTCACCTGCCCTCTCCCCCAGAGCAACTCCGGCAACTCTGGCACCGCTTGTCCTCCTGGCACCTCTGGCATGTCTATCAGTGGCACGTACGCTCTTGACACCGACGGGAGTGGAGGAGCGGGGCTCGGCCGCGCGGACGCGAGCTTCAAATTTAGCGAAACTGGCCCCTCCGGAAAGCCCAAGCCAACCATTATTTTCTATCTCACTGGAGACGGAACTCCGCCGCTCGTGATGTATGCCGGAGATTCCGATTCGAATTATCCGGCTGTCGGAGCTGGTATTGCGTATCCACAGCCGAGCACGGCTCTTGTCAATTTCGGCAATCCGGAAACGTACGGTATCAACTTTACGCAATACAACGGGAGCGAGAATGACGGCTCGGGTACGATCACCGCGCAGCAGAATCCCCAGTCGCCTCCGCAATGGGAGTTTACGGGCACTGTGGACGACACGGAAGCGAATGACTTCTATAGCGGCGGCCCTCCTTTTTCCTTCTCAATCTTGGACAGCTTCACGCTTCCGGCCGATCGTTTCGGCCGCATCAGCGGTACGTTCATGAATGTCCCCGGATCGGGGACCAACGGTCCGTTCTACGCCTACTACCTGGTCGATGACAATAGCGGATTCTTGGTCGAGACGGATCTCGCCACCTCAGCGCAAACGAGCCTCGGCTATTTTGTGCAGGCTTGCGACGTGACCAGTACGACGAGCTGCCAGCAAGCGGCCGGCGCTAGCAAACGTGGGGCAAAAGCCCGCAGCTCGCGGAGTCTAAAAAATCTGCGATAGCCCGCGCGGGAGCAGAACGGGACAATCGAGTTTTTGAAAGCACCTGCAGTCGTGTCCCGATTTTTATTTACTTGAATTTTAGGAGAGTGACGAATGAAACGACTTTTGGCTTTAGCGTTGTTCGTGGTGCTAATGGGCAGCCTCTACGCCGCGGTCGCCCAGCAGGACGCGTCGAGTGGGGCGGCACAGCCGAGAAAAAAGAAGGCGCCTAGCGTCGCGGAGCAACTCGGCGAGATGAGAGAGGCGATTGAGGCGCAACAGAAACAAATTCTGGATCTGGGCCAGCAACTTCAGAGCCGCGATCAGCGTGTCCAGCAGCTCGAGCAGCGGCTCGATCAGAGCCAGACGGCGGCCACACAAGCGCAGGCGAAGGCGGATACTGCGGCTGCTCAAACCGCCGACCAACAGCAAACTGTTGTCACCCTCAAGAGCGACGTGGCGGATTTGAAAACCAGCAATGCGAGCGTGGCTTTGAGCCTGCAGGAAACGCAGAAAACGGCACGGGAGCAGGCGGAGAGTCCCATTGCGATTCACTTCAAGGGCATCACCATTACTCCCGGGGGCTTTCTGGCCGGCGAATCCGTATATCGCAATCGCGCGCTTGCATCCGACATCAATACGCCGTTCAACAGCGTGAATATGCCGGGAGCAGGACAGAACGAGGTTTCGGAATTCTTCGGTTCCGGTCGGCAGTCGCGAATCACAATGCTGGCTGAAGGAAAGGTGGCGGATTTCAGAATGAGCGGATACTACGAGGCCGACTTTCTCTCCGCGGGCGTCACCTCCAACAATAACGAAAGCAATAGCTATACGCTGCGGCAGCGGCAGGTGTGGGGACAGGTTGCCGATAAAGAATGGAGTCTGACTGGCGGCCAGATGTGGAGTCTGGTCACTGAAACCAAACATGGCATGGATAACCGGACGGAAGCCGTGCCGATGACGATCGACCCGCAGTATAGCGTCGGGTTCAGCTGGGCGCGGCAGTACGGCATTCGCCTGGTGAGAAACTTTGACAATAAATTCTGGCTCGGGGCATCGGTCGAAAATCCGCAGACCACGTTTGCAGCGCGCAACAACGCGGAGAACTTCGCTCTCGGCAGCGCGGGCAACGGCAGCGGACTGTACAATTCCGCCATCACGACTTGCGGCACCAGCACGATCGCCGGCACGAACGGCACGATCACCACCGTCACCACCACTTGTACTAACGCGGCAAACTACTCGTTCAACGCCATGCCCGATTTCATCTTTAAGGCTGCCGCGGAGCCGGGCTTCGGCCACTATGAACTTTTCGGCATTCTAAGCCGCCTCCGCGATCGCGTTTATCCCTGCGCGGAACCGGCAGTCTCCTCCAACTGTAACGGCGCCGTCTCGGCGCTCGGGGCGTACAACAACTCTGTGACCGTCGGCGGCGTAGGCGCCAACGCGCGGGTCACGTTCCTCAAGCAGCTGGACTTCGGGCTGCATGCCCTGATAGGAGAAGGCATGGGCCGGTATGGCACCAGCGGCTTGCCGGACTCCACCGTCAATGCCGATGGAACCCTGGCTCCGTTGCGCAGCTATCAGGGACTGGCTACTCTCGAGTGGCACACGAAGAGACTCGACCTTTATCTGAACGGCGGCGAGGAGTACGTGGCGCGCCGCTGGCAGTTCGATCCTAATAATCCTACAAACCCGTTTACTCCGGTGGGATATGGTTCGCCGCTCTTCAACGTTGCCGGCTGCTATTCGGAGAACGCGCCCAGTGCGGCCACAGGCTTCGCCTTCGGATCGCTTTCCAAGTGCAGCGCCGATACGCAATACCTGCTCGAAGGCACTGCGGGATTCTGGATCAAGGCGCATAGCGGACCGCATGGAAGATTGCAGTTCGGACCGCAATACTCCTATGTTTCGCGCAATGCCTGGAGGGGAACGAACGGAGGCGGATTCTCCAATCCTCACGGCGTCGATAACATGCTGTTCACGTCTTTCCGTTATTACTTGCCTTAAGTCGTTTTCGTGAACCCCTCGCCCCAAAGGCTCCTGCCTGAAAGGGCGAGGGATCTTCTGATCTTCATGCCCGTCAGATCCGCGATTTTGCTCGCATCGTCCGCCTTTGGATCGCGCCCATGCTCCCTATAAAGCGGATCGCCGGGTTCTGGCCCTATTTCCTGATTTCCCTTCTTGCCCACACCTGGCAGTAATCCGAATACAATCGCGGTAGTTTTTTACCTCATCGACTCAAGTCATGGGTTCTTCATTGAAGCAGACTCCTTATCTTCGGTTGAATTATCTTCCGGATACTTCGCAATGCGAACTCCGGTTTGCCCAAGCTGCCCTTAGCTCGTCAAAGCAAAAGGACCCGGCGTAAAGGCGGCCGTGCTGTTTGCTCCTCGTGTATTGTCAGTGGAGCAAAAACCCGCACCTTCAAGACCGCTAGACCGCTTGATTCGCTTTGCAGGCCCCTTTTTACTGATCGCTCTGTTCGTCGTCAGAGATCACGTTCTCTCAGTCAAGGTGTAGCCCGGCGTGATTCGCCGAATCGCGAATTTCACCGCCTGTTCAAATCCCTGTCATCGGCGGGTAACAAAGGTAAAGTATCGTGTAGCGAATCTCAAGAGGGCGCTGTCATGGATGGCGGAGGTCGTGATGCTCGGCTTTTTCCTTCATCCGAAAACGCGTAGGATCGACTGGTGGTTGATCACCCTGCTTCTCCTTTCGCTAGTCTGTTTCGCCGGAGCAGCGGTTACTGTCTGGACGCACTCTGGTTGAGAACATTAGCTTCATCAGCGGTCGCAGAATGGAGAGCTGTGCAAGCCCAGCGGTGATTAGTCATCGTCGTCGGGAGGTGCACGCAGGGGCCATTTACCGATCGATGTTTCGGCCTCCAATACGCCGGGCCTCTGTGACCCGACCAATCCCTCGGTCGCCAGCTATGCCGGCGCATCCAATCCGACTGCTTACTACCGCTCCGTCGCCGAAGTGGCCGCCCGGGGCCACATCTCCTCCACCGATGGCGACGCCTACAGCGGCGACAACTCCCGCGCTGCGATCAAGGCGGACAATTGGCTGCATTACACGGTTGGAAACGACAACAACGGGGGGCTGACGAAGAAGCAGCTGCCGGTCACGCAGCTCGGCTTCAATCTCTCCCACTCGACGGGTGCCGAACTGTTCGTTCCTGGCGCAGCGCCGCTAACACCGCCGGACAACAACATGATTTCCTATTTCGTGTTCCCCGGAGACAAACCAGGTAAGGACACGAATTTCCGCGGAATGACGATCTTTAACAATACGCTGTATGTCGCAAAGGGCAGCGGCGGTAACGGCATCAATACCGTCTATCAGCTCGGTACTCCGGGCGTTCTACCCACTACAGCCAACGCCCCCTCGGGCGGCCTCGTTAACGAACCTTATACGATCCTCCCTGGATTCCCCGACACCAATGCCAGCACAAATAGCCCGGGTGGTGACTATCCTTTTGGGATTTGGTTCGCTAGTGCTACTACTTTGTACGTCTGTGATGAGGGCGACCTGATCTACACACAGAACCAGGTGATCAATGGTCAGGTGAACGTTGCGGACACAGGTACGCTGGCGACCGCCGGCCTTCAAAAGTGGGTCCTCACCACAACGGCGAGTGGTAGCCAAACCTGGGTGCGCGAGTACGTCATCCAAAATGGACTCAACCTTGGCGTGCCCTATAGCGTCCCGAACTATCCCGCATCGATCGAGCCCGCGACCGGCGGATGTCGCAACATTATCGGCGTCGCCCACGACGACGGCACCGCCACGATTTACGCTATCACGTCCACGATCAGCCAAAACGGCGACAACGGCGCCGATCCCAACAAGCTGGTGGAAGTCACCGATCTCATCAGCGCCACCCAGCCAGCAACGAACGGTTACCTCGACACGTTCGTCACGATTCGTTCGGCCCTTGCCGTCGAAGCGTTCCGCGGCGTCGCCCTAGCCCCCGAGGAAAACGGCAGATAGAAACTAACAACAGAGTTGCCAGAGCGTGTTTCATAAATAGGTTCGGCCTCATGCCAGATACTTACGAATGAGGCGGGTTTGCTGATGAGCTTCTGCCATGAAGAAGCGGCAGAAGCTGTTGACCGACGAGCAGTGGGAACTGGTGGAGCCGATGGTGCCCCCGCGCCCAGGCGACGGCGGGATAATCGGGGCCGACCCTGGGCATCGAATCGGGCGTGTTTCGAAGCCATTCTGTGGATTCTGCAAACCGGCGCGGCGTGGCGATTCTTGCCGGACGAGTTTCCTTCGCCCTCGACCGGTTGGCGGCGGCTCAAACCATGGGAAGACGAAGGAGTTTGGCTGAATGCGTGGCGCACCCTGCTGGGGGCGCTGGATAAAGAAGGTCTGCTGAAGTGGGACGAGACCTTCCTGGATGGCAGCTTTGCTCCCGCAAAAAAAGGGGCCCTGCCGTCGGAAAAACCAAGCGGGGCAAGGGGACAAAGTGGATGGTACTGGTCGACGGTCAAAGTCTTCCGCTGCGAGTTCGGCTGGAAAGTGCCTCTCCGCACGCGGTTACGCTTGCGGAAGCCACGCTCCAAGAAGTCTCGGTTCCGCAACCCAAAGGCCGTCCGCGACAAAAGCCGGAAAGGGTGATTGCCGACACCGCCTGCGATTCGGATCCGTTGCGCCAGCGATTGCAGAAACGCGGCATCGAGTTGATCGTGCCTTACCGGGAGAACAATCAGCAACGGCGTTACGAAGATGGGCGCAAATTGCGCCGCTACAAGCGGCGTTGGATCGTCGAACGAACCAACTCCTGGCTTGGCCAGTTCCCACGCTTGCTGGTCCGTCATGAGCATCTGCTCTCCACTTATCGCGCCTTCTTCTACCTCGCGTGCTTCTGGATTACC